>Ga0207789_1000034_pt1 | contig 161432 bp, 140 predicted proteins | sample HigsolmetaGSP12D_FD_184840 | JGI IMG/M metagenome (GOLD analysis project Ga0207789, IMG submission 184840) | High solid enriched microbial communities from the Joint BioEnergy Institute, USA - SP1-2-D (SPAdes) | ecosystem: Engineered > Bioreactor > SSF (Solid state fermentation) > Aerobic >... | reverse complement strand
GTAGTTCTGGTCGAAGTGCAGCAGCTGGGGCACCCCGCGGGCCGTTGGCACCTCAATATACAAATCGTCCGGGATGAGCACCCGGTGGCTGAACTCCGCATCGATGTCGCTGCTGACCCGGTACGCAGTGTACAGATGCACCGCCACTCCGCCCGCGACATATGCCGTCACGGGGGCAGTCATAGCGAGCGAAAAGGCCGCCTGCCAGCAGATGCTCATTGCATACCTAGCCCGGCGCTGGGCGGCGCGCTACCGGTCGCGAGCAACACAGTCGCCCACGGCGACACGTTAATTCGGCCTCGGATCCATGATCCTCGTCGGCACGCTCATCGGCATCCTGCTTATCCTGTAGCGGAGCGGCCCTCGCAGGCCGCCTGCAGCGTGCAAACTAACGAGCGCTTTCCAGAAGTTGGTCGATCAGCTTAGTGGCAAGTTGCACCCCTGCCGCCCTCGCATCGTCGTAGGTAGCAAATGCACGGCCATGGTCTAGACGACGCGGCAGCGCCAACACATCATCGCGGAACACCTCTACCGCCATAGTCCATGGCGTAGGGCCCTGACCATGCCGCTCACAATGGACGGCATAGCTGTAGCCGTCGCGATAGTCATTTATGAATATCGGGTTGTGTGTACCCATGGCTACATCCCCCTATCGGGCCAACATCGTACTCGACTCTCAGTGGAGCGTCAGTGTGAACCATGAGCAGCGGAACTGTCGCTGCGGTCTCCAAGCGGCAAGGCCGCTGGATCGCGCCGAAGCCATGCGGCTGGATTGACCAATTGATGGAGTAAGTCATGACTACACAGCAGGCAGTACAGCCAGCTGCTGGCGCTCAGGACGAACGTCCGATGACGCTGCAGGAGGCTGCTGCTTATCTGGGTTTTTCGTACAGCACGATCTACGCATATCGCAAGCAGATCGGTTTCCAGCTCACGAAGCGCGGCAGGTGGCGAGTATGGCCCTCGCGCCTTGCCTGCATCTCCAAAAAAGACAACAATGTGGCCCGGCTATCGATGCGGGTCGTGGGAGATACACCATGGCCATCCGCAGAGATAAAAATTCCGGCATCTACCAGATCGATATCCGCTCGCCAAGCGGCGAAAGAATTAGATGCTCGGCTCGCACAAGCGACAAGCAAGCGGCGAGGGAATATCACGACCACCTGAAGGCCCAGCTTTGGCGCAAGGACGTGCTGGGCGAAGAGCCTGACCACCTGTTCGAAGAGGCTGCGCTGTTGTGCCTGGACTTGTGGGAGGGTCAGGACGACTACACGGGAAAGTGTCGTCACATTGCATACTGGAAGACCCAGTTCGCTGGAAGAACGGTCCGCTCTTTAACCTTCGACGAAATTTGCCAGAAGCTGCCCACGCATACGACGCATAAGCATCGCAAGCCGAAGCCGCTCAGCAACGGGTCCAAGAATCGGTATTTGGCAACGATGCGCCGGCTGCTGAAGCTTTGCAAGGAGTGGAAGTGGATCCCGGAGTGTCCGGTGTTCAAAGAGTTCAAAGAGCCTGACGTTCGCGTCAGGTGGGAGCCGCCTGAAGTTATCCAGCGACTGATCGAAGCCATGACGCTGGAATGGATGCGAGACGTCAGTCTCGTCGCTGTTGCCAGCGGCATGCGGGAAGACGAGCTGCTGTCGCTTGAACCGTGCCACGTCAACTTGCAGCAGTGCACGGGTTGGGTCGTAGCCGAAGAAGCGAAAAACAGCTACGCGCGGTCCGTGCCGTTCAATCGGGACGCGATGGAAGTCCTGCAGCGACGCATCCCCAAAGCCAAGAAGTATGTATTCGAGCGACCGTCTCGGGATGGGAAGGTGCGCAAGATCAGTCAGATCGACGCGCGATGCTTTAAGCGCGCCTGTGAGGCAGTGGGCATCAAGGACTTCCGCTTCCACGACCTGCGGCATACCTGGGCGAGCTGGCATGTGCAGCGCGGAACGCACCTCATGGTTCTGAAGGAGTTGGGCGGCTGGGAGACCCTGGAGATGGTCCAGAAGTACGCTCACCTTGCCCCCAGCCACATGGCCACCCACGCGGAGACGGTCAATTTTTGGTCAAACTCGCCAGAGCAGAAAAAAATGCCGCCCCAGAGGGCGGCATAACGACTTGAAAATCAAGCATATTCTGGTGGGTCGTGCGCGACTCGAACGCGCGACCAACGGATTAAAAGTCCGCTGCTCTACCAACTGAGCTAACGACCCGAAGCTCAAAATTATGACAAGTCCTGGCGGCCTTGTCAATAAAGTGCCCTGAAAACAGGGCGCGCGGCTTGGTCTGCCGTGGCCGACTACTTCAGGAGCTCGAGTCGTTCTTTTGCCGTTTGCGCGGCAGGTACCCCCGGGTACTCGCGAATGATGCGCTCCAACGTGGCGCGTGCACCGCGCCGGTCGTTCAGCTCGACCTGGCTGCCGGCAATGACGAGCAATGCGTCGGGGGCGCGGACGTTGTTGGGGTAATTCTTCACCATCGTCTGCTGTTGGGCGATGGCGGACTTATAGTCCTTGAGCGCGTAATGGCTGCTCCCGATGTAGAACTGGGCTGCGGGAGCATAGGGGCTTTGGGGATACTGGCGCACGAAGGCCGAAAGAGCCCGAATGGCTTCGGCGTAGTTTCCGTTGCGGAATATGTCGATTGCCGCATCGTAGGCGCGCTTTTCCTCGGCGCTGACGGTGGTTTCCTGTCCGTCTATCGAGGCTGTTTGCGGCTCGACGCGCTTCAGGCGCGTATCGATATCCAGGTAGATGTCTTTCTGCGCCTGTTGGGTATCGGCTACTTGCTTGGTCAGGATTTCTATCTGGCCGCGCAGCCGGGCGATTTCCTGCTGCAGTTGCTCGATCTGCGAAGCGAGCTGCAGCTGGCTGCGCTGGCTCTGCGCCAGCTCTTCGCCCAGCTTGCGGGCCTGTTGATCGGCCCGCTCGCGCACTTCCCTGCGCAGGTCGATGATGGCCTGGCGCGCCTCGTCGTCGGAGAACAGGGCCGCGTGGGCCGAGAACCCCGACAGGCTGGCGCCGATGCAGGCGCCGGCTGCCAGCAGTCGGAGGCGGGAAATGCGGAGCGTCATAGGCAGGTCCTTAGCGATCAACGGTAGACGATGTCGGCGCGACGGTTTTCGGCGCGGGAGGCTTCATCCGTGCCGATGGCCTTGGGCTTTTCCTTGCCGAAGCTGATGGCTTCGACCTGGTCGTCGCGCACGCCCAACAGCAGCATCATACGGCGGACGGCTTCGGAACGGCGCTGGCCCAGCGCGAGGTTGTACTCGCTGCTGCCGACGTCGTCCGTGTGGCCTTCGATCACGACCTTGCGGTCTCGGTTGTTGGTCAGGAAGCGGGCGTGGTTTTCGATGATCGGGCGATATTGGTCCTTGACCACGTAGCTGTCGAAATCGAAGTACACGGACCGTTGCGCTAGCTTCGGATCGTTGATGGGGTCGAGCCCTTGCTGGGTCGCATCGACGCGCGCGACGCCGCTCGAGCTGGTGCCCGAGGCGGCTTGGCCGGAGCGGTCTTCGACCGGCACGTTGCTGCTTTCATCGAGCTTGACGGGACTGCTGCAAGCCGAGACTACCGCGACAACGCTCGCGACGACGAACATTTTGAAGGCACGAGTAGACATGGTGTTTCCTTGGTTTCGAGGCGATAAGGGTGGCAAACAATGACTAGATGGAATCGTGATCCTAAAGTGTCACATGGGAAACGTGATCCTAAAGTGTCACATGGACCCTGCGCCGCAGCGTTGCAAGAAGTGACAACGATGCACAGCCGCGACCATGGCCATTCCAGGTAATCGATCGTTTCAGTTCAGGAAAGGTCCCCAGGTAGGTTCGCGCACGTCCCCGTTGAGCACGGATAGTGTCTGGGTGACGCGACCATCACTCGAAACCGCAGCTAGCACACCGCGTCCGGATTGCGATGTTGCATACAGAATCATCTTTCCGTTGGGTGCGAAGCTGGGCGATTCGTCCCTGCCGCCGTTGGTGAGGATGAGCTCATTACCGGTGGCAAGGTCTAGCGTAGCTATTTGGAAGCCGGCACGGCGGGTGACGTACAGCAAGGTTTTGCCATCAGGCGACAACTGGGGAGAAATATTGTAAGCGCCTTTGAACGTCACGCGCTCGACCTGGTTGTTTTCCAGGTTGAGGCGGTAGATCTGCGGGCTGCCCCCGCGGTCGCTCGTGAAGAGGATGGCGCGGCCGTCGTTGGTGAACGCGGGCTCGGTGTCGATGCCCGGCGACTGCGTCAGGCGCCGCAATCCGGAACCGTCGGCATTCATGATGTAGAGCTGCGAGAGGCCGTCGCGCGTGAGGACGACGGCCAGGCGACTGCCGTCCGGGGACCAAGCCGGGGCGCTGTTGTTGCCCTTGAAGTTCGCGACCGGGATGCGCTGGCCCGTGGCGATGGTGTGCACGTAGACCACAGGCTTGCGGGTCTCGAAGCTCACGTACGCCAGGCGCGTGCCGTCGGGCGACCACGTGGGCGAGATGATGGGCTCGCGCGAACGCAGGGCGGTCTGGGCGTTCTGGCCGTCGGCGTCGGCGATCTGCAATTCGTAGATGTTGTCGCGCTTGAGCACGTATGCGATTCGTGTTGCAAAAATGCCACGGTCGCCCGTCAGCTTTTCGTAGATGCGGTCGGCGATCTGGTGGGCCGTGCGCCGCATTTCGTTGGGCCCGGAGGAGAACGCGACGCCGTCTATCTGCACTTCCTTGATAGTGTCGAGCAGGCGATAGCGGACATCGTAGCGGCCGTCGGCGGTGCGCTGCACGCTGCCCACCGCCAACGCGTCGGCACCCCGGGTTTTCCAGGCGGCAAAGCCGATCATGGCCGATTCGGACAGCGCCGTGTCGCCGGTGTCGATGAGCCGGAAGAGGCCGGTGCGGTTCAGGTCGGCCCGGATGATCTCGGCGATCGCCCGGCCTTGGGGGTCGGTGGATTCAAAGTTGGCGATGGCGACCGGGTACTGGTTGGCGCCGGCGCCTGAGATTTGCACGGTGAGCTGGGCTTGCGCGGGCTGGGAGCCCAGGGCGAAGGCGGTCGCGGCCAGCGCGGCGGCGCATTGCATCAGCCGCCGTCCGAGCCGGCCGCCGATGTCTCGCAGCCGGACACTGCCAGGCGTGGCCGGCGAGGAAAGGGTAGCGGTATTTGCAAATGTCATCAGTCGAACATCCGATATTGAACTTCTATGTTGGACTCGTACCGGCCGGAAGACGGACGCGGGAAGGGATTGCAGCGCCGAATTCCGTTTTCTACCGCACGGTCGAAAGCTTCCACGCCGGATGAGCGGACCAGGCGCGGCGGGCCTGCCTGCTCTCCCGTAGGTAGCAACTGGACCCGGAATACGGCCGTCGGGTTCCCGCCGGCAGAACTGCCAGTTGCACTATAAATGACTCCGGGTTTGATGCAAGCGCGCACCAGATCGGCGTAGCCGGGGTCTCCGCCTCCGCCGCCCGCCTGATTGCGGTTGGCGGTGCCGCCCTCGCGGCCGCCTTCGAGGCCGGCGACGCGCGCGGCATCGTTGCGCAAGGCTTCGCGTAGTTTGCGATCACGCTCGGCCTGGGCTTTCCGTTCCGCTTCGGCCTTTTTCTCGGCAGCAGCTTTCTCGGCGGCTGCCTTCTTCTCCGCAGCGGCTTTCTCGGCAGCGGCTTTTTCTGCCGCCAATTGTGCGGCCTTTTTCCGTTCCGCTTCCTTGCGCTCCGCTTCGCGGCGTTCAGCTTCCTTCCGTTCCTGTTCGCGCTTTTCGGCCAGGCGTTTTTCTTCTAGCTGCTTCTGCCGCTGGCGCTCGGCCTCTTCGGCCTCGCGGCGCGCGCGCTCTTCCTGGCGTTTCTTTTCCTGCTCGATGGCGATGTCGGGGTTCTCCTGCTCCACCTGGGGCGCGGGCTTCGGCGGCGGAGGAGGAGGGGGAGGCGGCACAGGCCGCGGCTCGGGTTCAGGTTCCGGCGTCGGGGGCTCGGGCTGGTTGGGCGAGGGAAGTGCCGTCCACAGCTCAGCCTGCACCGGGCCTGGCGTGCGCCGGTTCCAGTTGAGGCTGAAGATCAGCGCCAAGGCGAGCAGGACGTGCATCAGCACGGCCAAGGCGAAGGCTTTCCATTTGCCGGGCTCGGGCGGTTGGGGCAGGGGACGGTGGGAACGATCGTTGGGCGCCATGGGCGATCAGGAGCCTTGTTGCTTGACCAGCAGGCCGACCCGCTTCACGCCTTGGCTCTGCAGTTCGTCCATCACTTTGAGGACGGATTCGTACTGGGCTTTGCGGTCGGCAGAAATGACGACGGGCTGGTCGGGATGCTGGGTCTGGCGGTCGCGCGCCACGCGGGCGAGGTCACTGCGCGGGATGGCCTGCGGCGACGTGTCGCCGCGTTCCCGGTCGCGGATGGAGACGCTGCCGTCCGCGGCCAGGATGACTTCCAGCGGCTTGACCGGCACCTGCGAGGCTTTGCCGACGGTGGGCAGGTCGATGACGCCGGGCGTCATCATGGGCGCGGTGACCATGAAGATCACGAGCAGCACCAGCATCACGTCGATGTAGGGGACGACGTTGATTTCGTTCATGGATCGGCGCCCGCTGCGGCCGCCGCGGTTGCTGGAGCGGATGGAAGGCATCAGCGCACCTGTCTTTGCAGGATGTTCTGGAACTCGTCGATGAAGCTGTCGAAGCGAATGGACAGCCGGTCGATGTCGTGCGAGAAGCGGTTATAGGCGACCACGGCAGGAATCGCCGCGAACAGGCCGATGGCCGTGGCCACCAGGGCCTCGGCAATGCCGGGCGCGACGCTCGCCAGGGTTGCCTGTTCCACGTTGGCCAGGCCGCGGAAGGCATGCATGATGCCCCACACCGTGCCGAACAGGCCGACGTAAGGGCTTACCGATCCCGTCGAGGCGAGGAAAGCGAGGTGGGATTCCAACGCGTCCATCTCGCGCTGGTAGGCGGCGCGCATTGCCCGGCGAGCGCCATCGAGCAATGCGTTGACGTCATTCAGCTTGTTCTGCCGGCTTTTCACGAACTCGGCCATCCCGGCCTCGAAGATGCGTGCCAGCGCACCTTGTTCGCCGCGCCGCGCCGTGACGGCCTGGTGCAGCATGTTCAGGTCGCCGCCCGACCAGAAGTCGGCCTCGAAGCGGTCGGTTTGCTGCTGCGCCCGCTTGATCGCAAAGCGCTTGCGGAAAATGTAGGTCCAGGACATCAGCGAGACGATGGCCAGGATGGCCATCACGCACTGGACCGTAAAGCTGGCCTGGAGTATCAGGGACAGGATAGACATGTCCTGGTTGACGTTCATGCAAAGTCCTTTGGGGCGAAGGGAAGAATGGGCCTGGAGTTGATCGTGTTAATCCGTTGTGCGAGCCGCCGCCAGCGCGGCGAGTTTTTCCGCCACTTCGGCGGGCAGGCCGCGCGGCCGCATCGTCGAGCGGTCGACGCATCCTACCTGGACATTGCCGGTGGCGAGCAGTTCATCGCCTCGCTCGCAGAACTGCAGGAAATCGATGGACGCCCTGCCCAGCCGCGCTATCCGGCTGCGGACGGTGAGGAGGTCGTCCAGGAGGGCAGGCCGGCGATATTGGGCTTCGATCCCCCGTACGACGAAAATGCAGCCGGTCTCCTCGGCCAGGACCCGCTGTTCCACGCCGAGGCGGCGTAGCCACTCGGTACGCGCGCGTTCGAAAAACTTCAGATAGTTTGCGTAGTAGACCACGCCGCCGGCGTCGGTATCTTCGTAATACACACGGATCGGAAACCGAAAATCGTCACTGGCGGGGTTGGACACAGGGCGAACCTTGATATGGAAATCTAGTGAGCGGGGCCGCGGCGGTCCCGGCCGGGAATTGTAAACAACCCGTGGTCTGCGGGCACGCAGTCCTCTTTCAACCTTCCACGAATTGTGACGGCTTGTAAAGGGGGAACTTTAGCCCCGCCGGCGCGTCTGACCGGAGGAAGCGTTGATGCCAGCCTGTGCGGCTTCGGGTGCGTGGGTGGCGCCGTTCGGGTGATCGACGCTTCCACCCTTTTGCTGATGGTGTCGGTGTCCGTGCTTAGTTACCGTATGGGCGACGGCACGATTTTTTTTGATGAGGCTGCGCTGGGAGCAGCCGGGCCCGTGAACTGGGGGATGCCCAGCACGGGCCTTGTTTTTTCCCGAGCGCGACGGTCAGAATAGTTCGCCGCTGTGTGCCTGCGGGGGCGGTGTCAGCCCCAGGTGGCGGTAGGTGCCCTGCGTGGCGATGCGGCCGCGCGGCGTGCGCTGCACGTAGCCGTGCTGGATTAAGTAGGGTTCGATCACGTCTTCGATGGTGTCGCGCTCCTCGCCGATCGCTGCGGACAAGCTGTCCAGGCCGACCGGGCCGCCGTCGAATTTGTAGACGATCGCCTCCAGCAGCTTGCGGTCCATGATGTCCAGGCCGGCCGGGTCGACGTCGAGCATGGAAAGCGCCGCATGCGCGACTTCCCCCGTGATGCGCCCGCCGGCCTTGACCTCGGCGTAGTCGCGCACCCGGCGCAGCAGCCGGTTGGCGATCCGGGGCGTGCCGCGCGAGCGGCGGGCGATTTCCCGGGCGCCGTCTTCGGAGATGGCGGCGTTGAGCAGGTTCGCGCTGCGCGTAACGATGGCCGCCAGTTCCTCGGGCGTATAAAACTCCAGGCGGGCGATGATGCCGAAGCGATCCCGCAGGGGGTTGGTCAGCATGCCCGCGCGCGTGGTCGCGCCCACCAGCGTGAAGGGCTGCAGGTCGAGCTTGACGCTGCGCGCGGCCGGCCCTTCGCCGATGAGGATGTCGATTTGGAAGTCTTCCAGCGCCGGATAGAGGATTTCTTCGACGATGGGCGAGAGCCGGTGGATCTCGTCGATGAAGAGGACGTCGTTTTTTTCGAGGTTGGTGAGCAGGGCGGCGAGGTCGCCCGGCCGCTCGAGCACGGGCCCCGAGGTCTGCCGCAATTGCACGCCCATTTCCCGGGCGATGATATGGGCCAGCGTGGTCTTGCCTAGGCCGGGCGGGCCGAACAGCAGCACGTGGTCCAGGGATTCCTGGCGGTTGCGCGCCGCGGCGATGAAGATCTCGAGCTGGTCGCGGATGCGACGCTGCCCGACGTATTCCTCGAGCGCCTTGGGGCGCAAGGCGCGCTCTATCGCTTCCTCGTTCGGGGAGGCGGCGCGGGGAGAGATGACGCGGGTGTCGAAAGCGTCGTCGCGGGCGGAGAGTTTGTCGGGCTGTATCGCCATGGGGGTATCGTGCCTTGAACTGGCTGTATGTTAGCCGGTTCCCGCCCGGCGTCGTCAGCTATCGAGTTTGCCGTATGGCTCGCCGAACGGGACCATGACGCGTTCGCGATACGGCGGGAGCTCTTGGAGCCGCCGGTATCATGCGCGCACGTGGTTGACTCCCATACGACAGTGCCTGCGTCGTCGATGACGGGGGCTTGAGCGTGGCGTCCCTCCGTATTCCGGGCGGCAATGCGCCGGCTAGCGCGCCAGGGCCTTGAGCGCCAGCTTGATGCCCTCGGAAACGCCGACGCCGGCGGGCAGGCTCTTGACGGCGGCTGAGGCCTCGCGGTCGGAATAGCCGAGCGCCAGCAGGGCGTTGAGGATGTCTGACTGGCCGTCCGAGACCGTTGCCCCACCCGCGGCGCCGAGGTCGGCCCCTAGCTTGCCTTTGAGTTCCAGCAGCAGCCGTTCGGCGGTTTTCTTGCCGATGCCGGGCACGCGCGTCAGCCGCCCCGCTTCCTGCAGCGTGACAGCCTGCGCCAGCTCCGCCACCGTCATGCCGGACAGCACCGCCAGCGCGATCTTGGCGCCTACGCCGCTGACCTTGATGAGTTCGCGGAACGTCGACCGCTCGGCGGCCGTGCCGAAACCGTACAGCACGTGCGCGTCCTCGCGGATCGCGAGGTGGGTCAGCAAGGTGACCTTGGATCCGACCTCCGGCAAGGAATACAGCGTGCTCATCGGAACGTCGAGTTCATAGCCCACGCCGTTGACGTCCAGGCAAATGGTGGGCGGTTGCTTCTCTACGAGGATACCGGTCAGGCGTCCGATCATGAAATGGCCTTCAACGAATTTCCCGCAGCATACCAGGGGCGTCCTAGACCAGCCTGCCCGCGCGCAGCCGGGTGCCGCGGCTGCGCAGGGCCAGGGCGCCGTTCTCGCGCAGGCGGTCGCCGAGCGGCGCGATATGCGCATGGCAGATGGCGCAGGCAAGCGCATCGGCGGCGTCCGCCGCCGGTGCGCCGTCCAGCGACAGCAGGTGCTGCACCATGGCCTGCACCTGGGCCTTGGCAGCGCGGCCCGTCCCGACGACCGATTTCTTGATCTGCAAGGCCGTGTACTCGTGCACTGTGAGGCCGCTGTCGGCCAGGGCGCACAGCGCGGCGCCGCGCGCTTGGCCCAGGAGCAGGGTCGAAACCGGGTTGGCGTTGACGAAGACTTTCTCGATTGCGGCGAAGTCGGGCGCGGTGTCGCGCACGACCTCCCGCAGGTTGTCGAGGATGACCTTCAGCCGCACGGACAAGTCATCCTCCGGCGGGACCACGATGGTGCCGCTGGCGACGTAGCGCAGTCGCGCACCATTCGATTCGATTACCCCGAAGCCGGTGCGCCGCAGGCCGGGGTCCACGCCCAGTATGCGCACGATGCGATGTCAATGACGGAAGTGCCGGGTACCGGTAAATACCATGGCGATGCCTCGTTCGTCCGCCGCGGCGATGACTTCCGGGTCGCGCACGCTGCCGCCCGGCTGAATGACGCAGGTCGCGCCGGCGTCCACCACCACGTCCAGGCCGTCGCGGAACGGGAAGAAGGCGTCGGACGCAACCGCCGAGCCCTTGAGCGACAGCCCGGCATTTTCCGCCTTGATCGAGGCGATGCGGGCGGAGTCGATGCGGCTCATCTGGCCTGCGCCCACGCCTAGGGTCATGCCGCCGCCGGCGAAGACGATGGCGTTGGATTTGACGAACTTGGCGACTTTCCACGCAAACAGCAGGTCGTCCAATTGGGCCTCGGTGGGGGCGATCTTGGTGACGACCTTGAGCTGGTCCCGCGACACGTTGAAGGCGTCGGGCTGCTGTACGAGCCAGCCGCCTCCCACGCGTTTCACGTCGAAGGCGTTGACGCCGTCGCCGAGCGGCACTTCCAGCAGGCGCACGTTCTGCTTGGCGGAGAAGATTTCGCGCGCGCCGTCGTCATAGCCGGGCGCGAGCAGGACTTCGACGAACTGCTTGCTCACTGCCTGGGCCGTGGCGGCATCGACGGGACGGTTAAAGGCGATGATGCCGCCGAACGCGGACGTCGGATCGGTCTTGAATGCCTGCTGGTAGGCGTGCAGCGGGTCGGTCGAGACCGCCACGCCGCAGGGGTTGGCGTGCTTGATGATGACGCAGGCGGGTGCCTCGAACGTGCGCACGCACTCCCAGGCGGCGTCGGCGTCTGCAATGTTGTTGTAGGAGAGTTCCTTGCCCTGCAGCTGGCGGTAGTTGGCGAGCAACCCGGCGGCCGGCGCTGCGTCGCGGTAGAACGCGGCCGATTGATGGGGGTTCTCGCCGTAGCGCATGGCCTGGGTCTTGGAGACCTGGAAGGTCAGGGTTTCGGGGTAGGCCTCGCGCGCCGGCACGGCATCTTGGGCCGGGGCCTCGGTCAGGCTGGTCAGGTAGTTGGCGATCGCCCCGTCGTAGGCAGCGGTGTGGGCGAATACCTTCTTGGCCAGGTTCAGGCGCAGGGCGTACGAGGTGCCGCCGGTGGCGTCGATTTCCGCAAGGACCTGCGCGTAGTCGGCCGGATCGATCACGACGGTGACGCCGCCTGCCTCCGTGCCATGGTTCTTGGCTGCCGCGCGTAGCATGGCGGGGCCGCCGATGTCGATGTTCTCGATGGCGTCGGCGAAAGTGCAGCCGGGTTTGGCGATGGCTTCGCGGAAGGGATAGAGGTTGACCACCAGCAGGTCGATGCGGCCGATGCCGTGGCTAGCGATCGCGTCGAGGTGGGCCTGCGAATCGCGGCGGGCGAGCAGGCCGCCGTGGATCTTCGGGTGCAGCGTCTTGACACGGCCGTCCATCATTTCGGGAAAGCCGGTGTAGTCGGACACCTCCTGCACCGGCAGGCCGGCCTGGGCCAGCAGCTTGGCCGTGCCCCCGGTCGACAGGAGCTGGATGCCACGGTCGTGCAGGGCCCTGGCGAAGTCGACGATGCCGGATTTGTCGGAAACGGAGAGAAGCGCGCGTTCGATTTTCATGTTGAGTAGTCAAGATGGCGTGCCAGGGCCGGCACGTGAAATGGATTGGGGCGGCCGAGTTAGACCTTGATTTGGTAAAAGTCGAGCTTCTTGCGCAGGGTGTTGCGGTTGATGCCCAGCATCTCGGCGGCGCGCGACTGGTTGCGGTCTGCCTTTTCCAGCACGACTTCGAGCATGGGGCGCTCGACGGCCGTCAGCACCATGTCCCAGATGCCGCTCGTCGGCTCCCCGTCAAGATCCTTGAAGTAGCGGTCCAGGGTGTGGCGTACGCATTCTTCAAGCGTATGTTCTTTCATATGTCTTCCTTGATGCGCGGCCTAGGCAGCGAGCCGCGGCGCGGCGTCGCGCTCGATCGAGCGATCGAACCAGGCGGCCACCGCGTGCCATTGGTCGCGTGTGTTTTCTATCAAATTCAGTTGCGCACAGAACTGCGGCCCGCCCGGCAGCGAAGCCAGATACCAGCCAATGTGCTTGCGTGCGGTGCGCACGCCCGTGTATTCGCCGTAGAAACGGTAGTGGTCGTCCAGGTGCTGCAGCAGCAGCTCCCGCATTTCGGTGAGCGTCGGTCCGGGTAGGAGCGAGCCCGTGCGCAGGTAATGATCGATTTCCCGGAACAGCCAGGGGCGGCCCTGCGCGGCGCGGCCGATCATGACGGCATCCGCGCCGGTCGCCTCCAGCACCTTCCGCGCCTTCTCGGGCGAGTCGATGTCGCCGTTGGCGATGACCGGGATGGACAGCTCGGCCTTGACTTGGGCGATGGTTTCGTATTCGGCTTCGCCCATGTAGAGGTCTTCGCGCGTGCGGCCGTGCAGGGCCAGCGCGGCGATCCCGATGTCCTGGGCCCGGCGGGCCACCCGCAGGATGTTGCGTTCGGCGCGGCTCCAGCCGGTGCGGGTCTTGAGCGTGACCGGCACGCCGAGCGGCGTGCAGGCGCGCACGACTGCCTCGAGGATGCGCGCGACCAGGTCTTCGTCGCGCAGCAGGGCCGAGCCCGCGGCGACGTTGCAGACTTTCTTGGCCGGGCATCCCATGTTGATGTCGATGATGCGCGCGCCTTTGCCCACGTTGAAGACCGCGGCCTGGGCCATCATGTCGGGGTCGCTCCCGGCGATCTGGACGGCGATGGGTTCGCTTTCGCCGGCGTGATCCAGGCGGCGCGAGGTCTTGACGCTGTTCCAGAGCTTGGGGTTGCTGGCCGCCATTTCGGAGACCGCATGGCCCGCGCCCAGCCGCTTGCACAATTGGCGGAACGGACGGTCCGTCACGCCCGCCATGGGGGCGACGAAAACGTTGTTCGGGAGTTCGTAGGGGCCGATGCGCATGACTGAATGCGCCATCCGCCTCACTCACGGAGGGGAAGGGCGCGCGTGGGCAAAAAAATCTGAGGGAAGCAGCGATTGTACCGCCGTCGGGGCTGGGGAAGTTGTTACATCACCCCCTGATCCCCTCCATCAATTGTCGCGCGAGGGGGCCGCGCAGGGTACGGGACAGGTCCAGCCCGAGCAGGGCGAGGCCGCAGGCGTGTTCGACCGGCGCCATGCCGGTCGAGAATATGCGGGGCAAAAAGTCCGTCAGGCCGCTGGTGAGCCAGCGGTCGGCTGCACGCGCGCGGGCGTAGGCGGCAAGCAGGGGCGGGGCAGGCGTTTCGGCGTCCCGCAGCAGCGGGGCAAGGGCCTCGGCCAGGCGCGCCGCGTCGCGCAGGCCCAGGTTCATGCCCTGCCCCGCCACCGGGTGCAGGGTCTGGGCCGCGTTGCCGATGACGACGCGGTTGCCGTCGACGAGGCGGCGGCGCAGGTTGATTCCGAGCGGATACCGATGGCGGGGGCCCGCAAGCACGAGATCGCCGAGCCGGGAACCGAAGGCGCTGCCGAGCGCTCGGCCGAACGCCGCGTCGTCCATGGCCATGAGCTCGTCGGCGTGTTCGGGCCGGACGCACCAGACCAGGGCGTAGCGGCTGGCGTCGCGGGTGGGCCCGGCCGGATAGGGAAGCAGCGCCAGCGGCCCTTCGCGCGTGAATCGCTCCCAGGCCCACCCGGGACGCGGACGCCCGGCGCGCACGATGGCCAGGATCGCGTGCTGCTCGTAGCTGCGGTGCAAATCGTTGCGCGCCTGGTGGTCGAAGGTACCGCCTTCGGCGTGGACGCAGACCGTGGTGGTCCATTCCCGGTCGTCCTGGCGCACGACGGCGCGTCGCCCTTCGTCCCGCAGGACGGTAGCGGGGGATCCGGCCCGGATGGTCACGCCGGTGCGTTCGAGCGCGGCATCGAGTGCTTGCACGATGGTCGGGTAGGGCAGCACGGTGCCGAGCGCGGGTACGCCGAAGTCGTCGCGCGAGATATGCGTGCGGCCCAGGCGCCCTTGCTGGGACACGTGGACGTCGAGTATGTCCGCGCCGCCTGCCGGCCAGGCATCGATGGACGCGAGCAGTACGCGGCTACCGTGGTTCAGGGCCATCACGCGCGGATCGGCAGGCGGGGTGGCGGAGGGCGCGGCGGCACGCTGCGGCCGGCAAAGCACGATTTTTCCGGGCCGCGCCGTTGCGCGGGCGAGCAGGAGCGCGAGGGTGGCGCCCACGGGGCCGCCGCCCAGGATGGTAACGTCCGCGTGCATGTCAATGCCGTGCATTCGAAGCGCGCAGCCGGGGGCTCATTTCATCAAGGCTTCGATGTCGTCGGCGGCGACGGGCACGCCCCGGGTGATCAGCTCGCACCCGGTCTCGGTGACGACGGCGTCGTCTTCGATGCGTATGCCGATGCCCCAAAAACGTTCTGGAACGTCGTCTGCCGGACGGACGTAAATGCCGGGCTCGATCGTCAGCACCATGCCCGGACGCAGCGTGCGCCACGGCCGCTGCGTGTCGCCGGCAGGCGCCGGGCCCGGCTCTCGGTAGTCGCCCACGTCGTGCACGTCCATGCCCAGCCAGTGGCCGGTGCGGTGCATGTAGAAGCGGGTGTACTGCTGGGATTCCAGCACGCCGTCGAGCGAGCCGGCCAGCAGTCCTTCGTCGATCATCCCTTGCGCCAGGACGCGCACCGCGGCGTCGTGGCCTTCGTTCCAGCGAGCGCCGGGGAGGGTCCGGGAGGCGGCGGCACGCTGCGCTTCCAGCACGATGTCGTAGAGGGCCCGCTGCGGACCGCTGAAGCGTCCGTTGACGGGGAAGGTGCGGGTGATGTCCGAGGCGTAGCCGTCCAATTCGCAGCCTGCGTCGATGAGCAGCAAGTCCCCGTCTTTCAGTTCGGCGTCGCCGGCGCGGTAATGCAGCACGCAGGCATTGCGGCCGGTGGCCACGATGGAGTTGTAGGCGACGGACTGGGAGCCGTGGCGGCGGAACTCATGCAGCAGTTCGGCCTCGATCTCGTATTCCCGCATGCCCGGGCGCGCGGCGCGCATGGCCCGCACGTGCGCGCCGGCGGAGATGGCCGCGGCGCGGCGCATGGTCTCGAGCTCGCTGGCATCTTTGACGAGCCGCATTTCCGCCAGGATGGCGCGCAGATCGTAGGTGCGGCCCGGCACCGTGGCGCCCGAGCGGCCCATCGCCCGGACTTTGTCCAGCCACGTGCGCAGGTTCAGGTCGAACAGGCGGTCGCTGGCCAGCGGCACGAACAGCGCTGGCTGGTCGGCGATGAGCTTGGGCAATTCATCCGAAAGGGATTCCACCGGATAGGCTTGGTCGAAGCCGAACTGCTCCGCGGCTGCGTCCGGGCCGATCCGGTAGCCATCCCAGATTTCGCGCTCGAGGTTCTTGCTCCGGCAGAACAGGATCTGCCGGTCTTGACTTCCCGCGACCAGCACCATCCAGGCCTCGGGTTCGGGAAAGCCTGTCAGGTAGAAGAAGTCGCTGTCGAAGCGATAGGGATACTCCGCGTCGCGGTTGCGCACGCACTCGCGCGCGGTAGGCAGGATGGCGATTCCGCCGCCCTGGGCATGCATGGCTTCCAGCAAGCGTTTGCGGCGCGCGGCAAAAGGAGAGATGTCCTGGGCGGGAATGCTCATGAGGCGTATCCGTACGCAAATAACTGAAGGCTATTGTAGGCTCGCGTCGAGCCGGGCCAGGCGCTCGGGCGTGCCGACGTCGGTCCAGCGGCCGGGGTGCCGGCTGCCGCCCACGCGTCCTTCGGCCATGGCGGCGCGCAGCAGCGGGGCCAGCTTGGCCGGTTCGCCGGCCGGCAATGACGCAAAGAGTTCGGGACGGTAAACCCCGATTCCGGCGAAGGTCAGGCGGGGTTCCTGGTCGCGGACGAGGCCGTCCGCACCGAGGTGAAAATCGCCTTCGGGATGATGATCCGGGTTGTCCACCAGCACGAGCCAAGCCAGCCGCTCGTCGCGTTCGAGCGTTTGGGCGGCAGCCCGCGCGGCGGATGGATCCCAGTCCGTCCAGATGTCACCGTTGATGACGAGGAACGGCGCCTCCCCCAATAGGGGCAGCGCCTGGCGTATCCCGCCGGCGGTCTCGAGCGCGCGGCCCTCGGCCGAGTAGCGCAGCCGCACGCCCCAGCGGCTGCCGTCGCCCAAGGCCTGTTCGATCTGCTCGCCTAGCCAGGCGTGGTTGACCACGATGTCCTGGAATCCGGCCGCCGCGAGGCGCTCGATGTGCCAGACGATCAATGGCTTGCCGCCTGCCGGAAGAAGCGGCTTGGGGACTGCATCGGTGAGCGGGCGCATGCGCTCGCCGCGCCCAGCCGCGAGAATCATCGCGCGCATCAGAAGGTGTATCCCACCGCGGCTTGGCGCCCTTCCAGCTTGTCGAGCAGCTTGGTCAGCGGCTTGAAGGCGAGGTAACGCTCGGCAACCTGTCGCACATAGGCGTTGACGCGCGGGATGTGATCCAGGTAGTGGCGCTTGCCGTCGCGGTGGGCGAGCCGGGCGAACACCCCCAGGATGCGCAGGTTGCGCTGCAACCCCATCCACTCGTAGGCGCGATGGAGCTCGGCGAAGTCGTCAGGCACCGGCAGTCCTGCCTTGCGGGCCATTTCCCAATAACGGATCGCCCAGTCCAGCTGCTGCGGTTCGTCCCAGGTGAAGCGGGCGTCCATCAGCACGGAAGCGAGGTCGTAGGTGATGGGCCCGACCACGGCGTCCTGGAAGTCGATGACGCCCGGGTTGGGGCCGTAGTTCGGCCCCTCCTTCGGGAGGTCTGTTGCCATCAGGTTGGGCGAGTGGTAATCCCGGTGGACGAGGACGAAAGGTTGGGCGAGGTTGGCGTCGACCAGTGCTTCGAAGACTCCGTTCAACGCGTCTCGCTCGGGCGGGTCGAGCGGGCGGTCGCAGTAGCGGGCGGCGTACCACTCGGGGAATAGTTCGAGCTCGGCGATGAGCCGCGGCTTGTCGTATCGCGCCAGCCCGGTGGTTGCGCTTTGTTGCAACTTCACCAGCGACGCCAGGGCATCCATATAGATGCGGTGTATGTCGTGCGGCGTCGTCTGGCCGTGTAGGTAGTCCAAGTACGTTGTAAAGCCGAGGTCCGAGAGCAGCAGGAAGCCTTGGTCGACGTCTTGGGCGAGGACGGCGGGCACGTGGACACCCGCATCGCGCAGCAGGCCGGCTACGTGCAGGAACGGGCGGCAATCCTCCTTGCCCGGCGGGGCGTCCATGACGACGGCTGTGCCGGCGCCCATCTCGACGCGGAAGTAGCGGCGGAAGCTGGCGTCGCTCGAGGCGGGGCGCAGGGAAGCAGGATTGAGCTCGAGAGCGGCAGGAAGCCCGGATATCCAGCCCGAAAGCTGCGCAAGGCGGGCATCGGCGCCGGACGGGCCGGCGGCAAGATCGGTGGTGGCATTCATGCCTCCTATAATACCGACCGATATCGGATCCCGGAACGAAGGCTCCCTTCCCGAGACGAGGACTCCGGCTCCCGCCGAAGGATGCGGGCCCGCTATCTTTTTTTACCGCGCGCGGCCGCCGGGTCGCGTATTCTTCGACTTTCGTTTTGATTCCAGAAGGCCCGTGCGATCGATCCGGTGGTTCTGCCTATTTGCCGTGTTTGCGACAGTGCCGTTGGCCCATGCGCAAGAGGGGCCACCTTCCGGCGGCGTCTCCGTGCCGGGCCTGCGCCTGTCGCCCGGCCTGCGCACGCATACCTACGATCCTGACCAGTTGCCGGTGTTCATGGAGGCGGACTCCCTGACCGTCGAGGATCAGGACGTCGTCAGGCTGGAAGGCCATGCGCAGGTACGGCGCCGCGACACCATCCTGAAAGGCGACCGCATCCAATACGACCAGGTCGAGGATGAACTGGAGGCCCTGGGCAACGTGCGCCTGCTCCGGGAAGGCAACCTGCTAACTGGGCCGCGACTGAAGCTCAACATGAGCAGCGGGACGGGCGAGGTCAGCGACGCGCGGTTTTTCTTCGGGTTGAATGGCAGCAGCGGCTCGGCGCAGCAGATTCGCCTGCTGGGCCAGAACCGCATCCGCGCCGAGCGCGTCCGCTATACCGGTTGCTCGTGCGACGATCCCGATTGGGAGCTGCGCGCGCGAAGAGTGGACTTTGACTACAACTCGGGGCAGGCGCTCGGCTATGGCGGGGTGCTGTATTTCAAGGACGTGCCCATCCTGGCCGCGCCCATCATGTCTTTCCCGATTTCGCGTGACCGCAAGTCGGGATTCCTGGCGCCGACTTTCGGGCTCACCAGCAAGAGCGGCCCGGAGTTCTCGATTCCGTATTACTTCAACATCGCGCCGAACCGCGATGCGACGCTGACGCCCAAGGTGATGCTGCGCCGCGGCCTGCAGCTCTCCGGCGAGTTCCGCTACCTGGAGCCTTCGTTCAGCGGCGAGACGCGCCTGAGCTACCTGCCGAACGACCGTGTCGCGAATCGTGACCGCTATTTGTTCAGTTCGCAGCACCGCCAGCAGTTGTCGCCCAACCTGGGATTCAACTGGAACTTCTCCAAGGCCTCGGATGACGCGTATTTCCGGGATTTGTCGGTGCTCGGCACGGGCTTGGCCTCGACGGCGACCCTGGAGCGTTCGTTCACCCTGAATTGGAACCAGGGGTACTGGAACGCGTTCGGCCGCGTAGTGAGCTATCAAACCCTCCAGGATCCGCTCGCGCCCATCGTGCCGCCGTACGGCCGTGAACCGCAATTGCACCTGACGGGCCAGCGCTTCGACTGGAACGGCCTCGACCTGCGCCTGGAGGCGGACGCGACGCGCTTCCGCCGCCATGACGCGGTGACGGGGGAGCGCGCCTACGCGTACCCCTCGGTGTCGTATCCCATCATCCGGCCGGGTGGGTTCTTCATTCCCAAGATCGGCATCCACGCTACCCGCTACAACACCGATTCCTTCCAGGGGGCGCCGTCCAGCAACGCGTCGCGCACCGTGCCGATCATGTCGCTGGATACCGGCTTGATCTTCGAGAGGGACAGCTCGCTGCTGGGCCAACCGGCCCGGCAGACACTGGAGCCGCGCCTCTACTACCTGCGCGTGCCCTACCGCAATCAGTCGAACCTGCCCATCTACGATACTGCGCTCGCGGATTTCAATTTTGCGCAGATCTTCTCCGAGAACCTGTACGCGGGCTGGGACCGCATCGCCGAGGCCAACCAGCTGACCGCCGCGCTGACCACGCGCTGGCTCGATCCCAAGACCGGCGTCGAGCGCGCCAGGATCATGGGGGCGCAGCGTTTGTACTTCAGCGATCAACGGGTCACGTTGCCTGGCGAAGCGCCCAATTCCGACGGACGGTCTGATTTCCTCGTTTCCGTGTACGGCGCGCTGACGTCCACGCTGAGCGGCGAAACCACGGTGCAATACAATCCCAAGATCGAGCGCGTGACCCGGTCCACCATCGGCGCGCGCTGGAGCCCCCAGCGCCTGAGCACCATTTCGCTCGCCTATCGCTACAAGCGAGAGTCGGTCAGTGTGCCGGGGCAGGAGCTGATCGACGTGGCTTTCCAGTGGCCGCTGGCGCCGCGCTGGTTCGGCATCGGCCGCATCAATTACTCGCTGCTCGAGAACCGGATCGCCGAATCGGTGGCCGGAATCGAATACAACGGCGGATGTTGCTGGGCTTTCCGCCTGGTCGGCCAGCGGTACGCGGTGGCCAAGAACAACGCCACCACCGCAGTTTTCTTCCAGCTCGAGCTGACCGGCTTCGGCGGCATCGGGGCCAGTCCGATGACGACCTTGCGTCGTAGCATTCCCGGTTATCAGGTCATCAACCCGCCTCCTGAGAAAGGGACGGTGTTCGAAAGGTACGAATGATGGTTTTCAAGGTATTGCCCACCATGACGAAAGCGAAGTGCGGCGTCGCACTCAGCTGCCTGGCCCTGCTGGCCGGCGGGCAGGCAGCGGCGCAGGGACTGCGGCTGCCGGGAGAGTCCGGCCGCGGGCCTGCCTTGACCGCGCCGTTCGGGGCTCCCGCCTCCAGCCCGTCCTCCTCTTCCGGTTCGGGCGCCACTTCCTCTCCTGGCGGGACGTCTTCGTCGCGTATCCAATTGGGCGACGCGATCGTGGCCATCGTGAATTCCGACGTCATTACGCGGCGCGAGCTCGATGGACGGGTGCAGACGGCTCTGGCGACGCTGGCGCGGCAGCAGATCCCGGCTCCCGACCGGAACACCCTGGAGCGCCAGGTGCTCGAACGGATGATCGTCGAGAAAACGCAGCTCCAGGAAGCGGCCCAGCTTGGCATCCGCATCGACGACATGCAGCTCGATCGCGCCATCAACCGCATTGCCGAGCAAAACCACGTGACGGTGTCACAGATGCGGGACCAGATCGAGCGCGAGGGCGTGCCGTTCTCGGTCTACCGCGAGGACCTGCGCCAGGAGCTGACGCTGTTGCGCCTGCGCGAGCGGGCGGTGGACAGCCAGATCCAGGTCTCCGAGCCTGAGATCGACGCCTATCTTGCCGAGGAACATGAAGCGGCGCCGTCTGAAATGACCTTGGCGCAGATCTTGGTGCGGGTACCCGAGGGCAGTTCGTCCGACATGGTGGCCCGGCTGCGGCGCAAGGCCGAGGCGCTGCTGGAACAACTTCGCAATGGCGCTGATTTCGCGCGCCTGGCTGCCGCTTCGTCCGACGGCGAGGAGGCTCTACGCGGGGGCGACCTCGGCACCCGCCCGGCCGACCGCTGGCCGTCGCTGTTCGTGGAGGCGGTCTCGCAACTGAGCCCGGGCGGCATCAGCGAAATCATCCAGAGCGGCAATGGGTTTCACATTCTCAAGCTGGTCGACCGCAAGAGCACCGGCGGCCCGGGCAGCCCGGCCATGCCGGTGCAGCAGACCCACGCGCGCCACATCTTGATCCGGCCCACCGCGGTGCTCAGTTCCGAGCAGGCGCGGGAACGCCTCGTGAACATCCGCCAGCGCATCGTCCAGGGCGGCGCGAATTTCGCGGACATGGCGCGTCAATATTCGAACGATGCCTCGGCTCCCCAGGGGGGCGACCTGGGCTGGTTGTCGCCGCAGGAAACCGTGCCCGAGTTCGAGCGTGCCATGGATGCACTCAAGCCGGGCGAAGTCAGCGAGCCCATTCAGTCTCCCTTTGGCTGGCATCTCATCCAAGTGATCGAGCGGCGCACCCAGGACGTCGGGCGCGAGCGGCAACGCCAGGCAGCCCGCCAGGCCTTGTTCCAGCGCAAGCTGGACCAACTCTACGAAGACTGGGCGCGCGAGCTGCGCGACAAAGCGTACGTGGAGATCAGGCTGGGCGACAGCCCATCAGAGAACCCCTCTTGACTGGCGCAATGGACCGACGACGCACCTTGGCATTGACGACGGGCGAGCCCGCGGGCATCGGCCCGGAGCTGTCGGCCGCGGCGGCCGCTTGGTTCGCCAGCCAGCGGGGGCGGGCGGAGGTGCCTGCGGATACGCAGCTCGTGCTCGTCGGCGACGGGGATCTCCTCGCGGCGCGGGGCGGCGTGGACCTGACGTCGCTGCCTGGCGTCGCCGTGCGTCATGTGCCGCTGCGCGTCCCGTCCGAACCGGGGCGGCTCGCGGTGGCCAATGCGCAGTACGTGCTCGACACCCTGGACATGGCCATAGGCATGGTCTCGGCAGGGGAGGCGCAAGCCATTGTCACTGCTCCTGTCCACAAAGGCGTGATCAATGATGCCGGCGTCGCGTTCTCGGGCCACACTGAATATCTGCAGGAACACGCAGGCGTAGACAAGGTCGTCATGATGCTGGCGGGCGGCGGCCTGCGCGTGGCGCTCGCGACCACGCACCTGCCGCTGCGCGCCGTGCCCGATGCCATCACCCCCGAAACACTCGACCGCGTGCTCGGCATCCTCGATGCCGACCTGCGCAGCCGCTTCGGCCTTTCCCGGCCCCGCATCGCCGTGTGCGGCTTGAATCCGCACGCCGGCGAGGGCGGGCATCTGGGCCGCGAGGAGATCGACATCATTGCGCCGGCCATCGCTCGGGCACGCGCCGCCGGCATCGATGTGCAAGGACCCTTGCCCGCCGATACCCTGTTCGTGCCCGCGCATCTAGCCGGGTTCGATGCGGCGCTCGCGATGTACCACGACCAGGGGCTGCCCGTGCTCAAGCACGCAAGCTTCGGGCATGGCGTCAACATCACGCTGGGCCTGCCCTATGTCCGCACCTCAGTGGACCACGGCACCGCGCTCGACTTGGCGGGGACAGGCAGGGCCGATCCCGGCAGCCTGCAACAGGCCATCGTCACCGCCATCCAAATGATCAGCGCCGACAGCCGGGCTGGCGCCGGAGTTTCCGCATGAAGCATCAGGCGCGCAAGCGCTTCGGCCAGCATTTTTTGGTCGACGACAGCATTACCGAATCCATCGTGCGTGCGGTCAACCCGCGATCCGGCGACAACGTGGTCGAGATCGGCCCCGGCCTGTCCGCACTCACGCGCCCGCTGCTCGAGCGGGTCGACCGCCTGAAAGTGATCGAGATCGATCGAGATCTTGCCGCGCGCTTGCGCAGCCAGTATCCGCCCGAGCGCCTGGAAGTGACCGAAGCCGACGTGCTGACCGTGGATTTCGCGCAGTTCGGCGCCCCGCTGCGGATCGTCGGCAACCTGCCCTACAACATCTCGAGTCCGTTGCTGTTTCATTTGATGCCTTATGCGGACCAGGTGCGGGACCAGCATTTCATGCTGCAGCGTGAAGTCATCGACCGCATGGTCGCGCAGCCAGGCGATGCCGACTATGGCCGGCTTTCGGTCATGCTCCAATCACGCTACGACATGGAAAAATTGTTCGACGTGCCGCCCGAGGCTTTCGACCCGCCGCCGCGCGTGGTGTCGGCCGTGGTGCGCATGATCCCGCTCGGTGCGGATCGCCCGAGGGCGCGTAGCGACGCGGCATTCTCGGCCGTCGTGGCCAAGGCGTTCGCGCAGCGCCGCAAGATGTTGCGGCGCGGCCTGGGAGAGTGGGCGGCGCTCGTGCCCTGGGACGAAGTGGGCGTGAAGGAGACGGCGCGCGCCGAAGAGCTTTCTGTGGCGCAGTTCATCGCGCTGGCGGACGTCTTGCATGAGGCGGGCGTGGTCGGTGCGGGGCACGGCGTGTAGCCCCTTTAACCAGCCTTTAGCCGAAGAACCAATAGCACACGCCGATTGCCGCCAGCACTCCCGCGAGGTCGGCCAGCAGGGCGCACCCTACCGCATGCCGCGTGCGCTGGATGCCCACCGCGCCGAAATACACGGCCAGCACGTAGAACGTCGTTTCGGTGCTGCCCTGTATCGTGGCCGAGAGCAGTGCCGGGAAGCTGTCCACGCCGTAGTTCTGCATGGACTCGATCATCAGCGCGCGCGCTGCGCTGCCGGAAAATGGCTTGACTAGGGCGGTGGGCAGGGCGTCGACGAAACGCGTATCGAATCCCAGCCATTGCACGGCGGCACGCAGGCCTTCGAGCGCAAAGTCCAGCGCGCCCGATGCGCGCAGCACGCCGATAGCGCACAGCATCGCGACCAGATAGGGCAGCAGGCCCTTGGCCACGTCGAAGCCGTCTTTCGCGCCTTCGATGAAGCTTTCGTAGACGGGCACTTTCTTGAGGGCGCCCACGACGAGGAACGCGAGGACCAGGGCGAACAGCGTCAGGTTGCCGAGTAGGGACGAAAGCGCGCCTAGCGCCGCGGCCGAGAGGGTGGAGAGAAACGCCATGAAGCCTCCGAGCAGCAACACGGCCGCGGCCATCCAAGCCATCACGACGGGATCCCAGATGCGCAGGCGCTGCACGATGGCGACGGCGAGGAATCCCGCCAGGGTGGAGGCGCTCGTCGCCAGCAGGATGGGCAGGAAAACCAAGGTGGGATCGGATGCCCCCTGTTGCGCACGGTACATGAAGATCGTCACCGGCAGCAGGGTCAGGGACGACGCATTCATCACCAGGAAGAAGATCTGCGCGTTGCTCGCCGTCGCGCTGTTCGGGTTGAGCGTTTGCAGCGACTTCATTGCGCGCAGGCCGATGGGCGTGGCGGCGTTGTCCAGGCCCAGCACGTTGGCGGCGAAGTTCAAGGTCATGAGGCCTACGGCAGGATGACCGCGGGGCACCTCGGGCATGAGCCGTGCGAAGAGCGGCCCCAGCAGCCTGGCGAGCGCATCGACCAATCCTGCCCGCTCCGCGATTTTCAGGAAGCCGAGCCAGAGCGTGATGGTGCCGAACAGCAACACCATGACCTCTACCGAAAGCTTGGCCATCGCAAAGAGCGCGCCGACCATGGACTGGAACACCGAGGGATCGTGTCCCGCTCCCCAGCGGGCGAAGGCGGCGACCGCCGCGGCGAGGAAGAAACCCAGCCAGAGTCTGTTCAGCATGCGGGCAGAAACGCTGTCTGTTCGGGGTGGGGCCGGAAGCCGGCAAACCCGCTGATTGTAGCGACTCGCTCCCCCAGCTCAGGCGCGGCGGGCATATTGGGCTGGGGTGACGCCATTCCAGCGACGAAAAGCGCGCGAGAAAGCCTTGGCGGATTCGTAGCCCACGGCTTGCGCGACCTCGTCAGGGGTCGCGCCCGGTTCCTTGAGTTTTTCCGCCGCCACGACCATGCGATAAGAGGACAGGTATTGCATGGGCGTCATGCCCACGAGCCGCCGGAAGCGCTCGCTGAACACCGTGCGCGACGAATAGCTCGCGGCCGCCAGCGTCGCCACGGTCCACGGTTTTTCGGGGTGTGCGTGGATCTGCTGCATGGCGCGCGCGATGCCTTGGTCCTGCATGCCCCGCAACACGCTGGCGCGGCGCTGGGCCGGCGAGCGCAGGTGTTGGCCGAGGATGTGGACGAGCAGGAGATCGGCCAAGCGCGCGGTGGCGAGCTGCCAGCCGGGCGGCTGCTCGAGCGTTTGGTTGACGAGTGATTCCATCGCCGTGGCTAGCGCGGCAGTCATGGGGGTTTCGCTCCGGCGAATCACGATGAGGGCGGGCAGGGCATGCGGTAGCGCGCGCAGGCTGTCGGGCAGCCACAGGTGCAGCGAGAACATCTCGGTGGCGGGGCCGTTGCCCCCGTGCGCAAAGACGATGGGCTGGTCGCCGTGCGCGCCTACCTGGTGCGCCGCAATCAACGGCTGGAACGGTTGGGGCGGCAAATCGGGCCCGGACGAGATGGTGTGGGGGTCGCCATGGGGCAGCATGGCGATGTCGCCGGCCTCTAGGCGCTCGGGCGCTTGGTCTTTCACGGCCAGCAAGTAAGGCGCGCCCGCGCACATCCGGATCAGGGCTCCTTCGACGCCGGCCGATCTCAACGCCCAGGGCGCCGAGAGCGAAAAGCGGGCCGTGACCGCCCGGTCGGCACGCCAGTGGGTCAGCAGGCGGCTCAGGAGATCGCTGGGACGTGCATGCATGAAGGCAGGAAAGGCAGGCTTGGCGGCGGACCGCGGCGATTTCCGTACGGTCGGTTCCCCGTTCCGGCGTCCCGAGGGTTGAGGCCTTGCCCTCTTGCGCCGACACTACGGGCCTCGACACGGAGATTATCATGCCTCGAATCGACCACGCCCTGATCGTCGGCGCCGGCATTGCCGGATGTTCGACGGCGATCGCGCTCGCCCAGCAAGGCGTGCGCGTCACCATGGTGGAGAAACAGCAGGTCTGGAAGTTCCAGAGCTCTGGGCTATTTATCTATAGCAATGGCTTGCGCGTCCTGCGCGACCTCGGCGTGCTGCCGCAGATCCTCAAGGCGGGGTTTGCCGTCCGCGGCGGACGCAATCAGTACTTCGATGAAAGCGGAACCTTCATCGTCGAGACGGTTTACCCCTCGCCGGAAGGCCTGCCGGCCATCGTAGGCATCAAGCGGGCGGAATTGCACCGCGTGCTTGCAAGCCGCATTGCCGAGCTGGGCGTGACGGTCAAGCTGGGGGCGACGGTCACGCGCATGTCGGATGCCGGAGGCGAAGGCCCCATGCGCGTGAACTTGTCCGACGGGACGCAAGGCGAATTCGACCTGGTGATCGGCGCCGACGGCATACGATCGCAGGTCCGCGCCGAAGTGTTCCCGCACATCGAGCCCGTTTATTCTGGCTTCGGCGTGTGGCGCAGCGTGCACGACCGCCCGCGCGGCCTCGACGCGAAAATCATGATGATGGGCGTAGGCAAGCGGCTCGGCATCATGCCGATCAGCGACGAGAAGCTTTACATGTTCGGCGTCATGCTCGAGCCCAAGGACGCCTGGTACGAGCCCGCCGACTGGCCCCTGCTGATGCGCGAGCGCTTCGGCCACTTCGGCGCCCCGGCGGCGCAGTTTCTCGAGCAGCTCGGCCCCGGCAGCGAGGTGCTCTATACCGCCGTGGAAGAAATCATCGCCCCGGTTCCCTGGCATCGCGGGCGCGCGGTGATCATCGGCGACGCCGCGCATGCCTCGACGCCTTTCATGGGGCAGGGCGGTGCCATGGCCTTGGAAGACTCGGTAGTGCTCGCCAAGTTGCTGGCCGGGCCGGGGTCGCTCGAAGAGGCGCTCCAGGCGTTCGCTGCGCGCCGCTATCCCATGTGCAAGCTGGTGCAGGACGTCTCGCGCCAGGTAGGGCAGGCCGGTGCGCTGGAGGCAGCCGACGATTGCGCGCGCCGCGACGCCGAGCTGCGGCGCGACGGACAAGGCAAGGTCGACGCCTTCTTCGCCGCGCTGGACCGCCTGCGCTGAAGGGCGCTCAGTCCTGGCGGGTGTTGGCCTGGATGAACTCGATCTTGTAGCCGTCGGGGTCCTCGACGAAGGCGATGACGGTGCTGCCGTGCTTCATCGGGCCGGCCTCGCGGGTGACCTTGCCGCCCAGCTGGCGGACGCGCTCACAGGCGGCATAGGCGTCGTCGACTTCGATGGCGATGTGGCCGTAGCCGTTGCCGAGGTCGTACTTGTCGGTATCCCAGTTGTGGGTCAGCTCGATCACGGCGCCGTCCTGTTCATCCTGGTAGCCCACGAAGGCGAGCGTGAACTTGCCGTCGGGGTAGTCCTTGCGGCGCAGCAAGCGCATGCCGAGGACCTTGGTGTAGAAGTCGATGGAACGCTGCAAGTCGCCGACTCGGAGCATGGTGTGAAGTAGTCGCATGGATGCCTCGCGTAGGGTTGGGAAGAGGCCCGGCACGTGCGGGCCTTCAATCGAATTGCGGAAGGCTGGCCGGGTCGTGTCGCCGTAGTACGTCGCGCGCGCTCTCGAAACCCGGCAGCAACTGCCCGACTTCGGCCCAGAAACCCGGGCCATGGTTCATTTCGCGCAGGTGGGCCAGTTCGTGCGCGATGACGTAGTCGATGATGTCCAGCGGGAAGTGGATCAGGCGCCAGTTGAGCAGGATACTGCCTTCGCTGGTGCATGATCCCCAGCGGGTCGCGGCCGACGACAGCTTCCAGCGCTTGATCGCCAGGCCGGTGCGCGCGAGGAACTCGCGCAGGCGGGCGTCGAAGACGCTGCGCGCGCGGCCTTGCAGCCAGGCCTGGACGGCATCGCGTATGCGTGCGGCTTCCGCGTCGTGCGGCAGGCCCAGCCATAGTATGTCGCCATCGGCAGGGGCGTCCGGATCGACGCTCTGGAGCCCGGTCTCGCGCTGCGCATCGAGCCGCATGACCACGCGCCGGCCGAGATAGGGCAGCTCGCCGCCGTCTTCCCAGCGCGTTTGGTTGAGCGCCAGCCGCTCCTTGCGTTGTTGCCAGTCGCGCAGCTTGGAGAGGATCCAGCGCGACTTCTCCCGCACGGCAGCGTCGATTTCGGCGAGGCCGACCCACCGGGGCGCCGTGACCCGCAGCCCGTCGTCCCCGATCAGAAAACCGATGGTGCGCCGGCGAGAACGCTGGAGCACGAAACGGATCAATTGCCCTTCGGCCATCACTTCGCGCCAGCGTGCGCCGGGCGGAAGTTGGATCGAATGGGGCTGTGGCGCCGGCCTGCCCGGGACGAGCGGCGCGTCCGCGGGCGCCAGGTCGGCGAACAGGTCAAGCTGCGCGGAGGCGAGTTCCGCCTCCCGCCGTGGGGCCGGGCGAGCGGCGGGAGCGGTAGCGGGACGTTTGGCCATGGCGTTGGGGTCCGTTCGCGAAGAGCCGTGCCCGGTGTCAGGCGGCGTGGCTCCGGGAGTCGGGATAACGTTCGGGATTGAGCCTGCGCATTTCGCCTTCGATCCAGTCTTCGACGCGGCGATTGATTTCGTCCGCCGTCAGGCCATGGGGATCGATGGCCGGGCCGATCGATATGGTAACGGTTCCGGGGCGCTTCACGAACGTCCTGCGCGGCCAGCACTCGCCCGCATTGTGGGCGATGGGAACGACCACGGCGCCGGTGCGCACTGCGAAGCGGGCGCCGCCGCTCTTGTACTTGCCCTTCTTGCCGGGCGCGACGCGCGTGCCTTCGGGAAACATGACGATCCATCGACCGGCCGCCAGGCGCTCGCGGCCCTGGGTGACGACTTGTTCGAAGGCGTCGCTGCCTTTCTTGCGGTCGATGGCGATCATGCTCAGGCTCGCCAGGCCCCAGCCGAAGAAGGGGATCCAATTCAGCTCGCGTTTGTAGACGTAGCAGATCTGGTGCGGCAGCCAGCCGGCCAGGAACAGCGTTTCCCAGGTCGACTGGTGCTTGGAAAGTACGATGGCGGGCCGGTCGGGCAGGTTCTCCCAACCCTTGACGCGCCACCGTATGCCGGCGATCCAGCGCGCGCCCCACACCACCAGCCGGGGCCAGCCGATGGTGAGCCGGTAGCGCCAATGCAAGGGGAGCGGAAGCCAAAGCACGCAGGCAATGGCGTAAGGCACCATGGTGCCGATGAAAAAGATCGAATACAGCAGCGATCGTAGCCAGCGCATCAATCAGTGTTCCTCGGGCTGGGCGGACGCCTCCAGCGCATCGGCGACCGCACTGAGGTCCTTCCAAACGACGGTGCCCGGCGGCAGGTTGCCCTTGGCCAGCGTCTTGGAGCCGTTTCCGGTCAGGACCAGCCAGGGCGTACAGCCTGCAGCCGCCGCGGCTTCGAGGTCGCGCGCCGAATCGCCCACCGAGGGAACGCCGTGCAGGTCGATTTCGAAGCGCCGCGCAATCTCGCGGTACATGCCCGGCAGCGGCTTGCGGCAGTCGCAGCCGGCGTCGGGTGCGTGCGGGCAAACGAAGATGGCGTCGATGACGCCACCCACCTTGGCCAACTGGGCCTTGAGCTTGGCATGGATGGCGTTGAGCGTGGCCGCGTCGAACAAGCCGCGGCCCAGCCCCGATTGGTTGCTTGCCACGACCACGCGGTATCCCGCCTGGTTGATGCGCGCGATGGCTTCGAGCGCACCGGGCAATGGGATCCATTCGTCGGGCGACTTGATGAAGTCGGGGCTGTCCTGGTTGATGACGCCGTCGCGGTCCAGGATCACCAGCTTGGGACGAGTCAGGACGCTTGGCATCGTTTAGGCAGCCGCCAGGCGAGACAAATCGGCCACGTGGTTCATGACGCGGTGCAACTCGGCCAGGAGTGCCAGCCGGTTGGCCCGGATCGCAGGATCTTCGGCCATGACCATGACGTCGGCGAAGAAAGCGTCGACCGGGCCGCGGGCCTGCGACAACACCGACAGCGCGCCCGCGAAGTCCCCTTGCGCGAACTTGCCTTCGGCCTGCGGCCGGAGCGTGCGCACGGATTCGGCCAGTGCCTTCTCGGCCGGTTCGGCGAGCAGCGCCTCGTTCACCTGCCCGGGGTCGCCTTCGACCTTCTTCAAGATGTTGCCGATGCGCTTGTTGGCGGCGGCCAGCGCAGCGGCTTCGGGCAGCGCGGAGAAGGCCACCACGGCCCGCACCCGGGCGGGCACCTGGGCGAGCGGCGGTGCGACGGCGATCACGGCATCGACCGCGGCGCGGTCGAACTGTCCTGCGAGCTGGTTGCGGTACCGCTCGAAGATGAAGGCGCGGACCTCGTCAATCTGTTTCGGCGTGGGCGGGGTGGCAAAGCCCGCTGCGGCCTGCGCGAGCAGGGCATCGAGCGTCAGCGCCGAGTCGCCCGCGAGACGTCCGCCGGCCTCCAGCTGCTCGAAGGCGCTGATCAGGCCCAGGGCCGCCCGGCGCAGGCCGTACGGATCTTTGTCGCCGGTGGGGGCGAGGCCGATGCTCCAGATACCGAGCAGCGTTTCCGCGCGCTCAGCCAGGAACAGCGCGGCTGCCGTGGCGCTGGCATCGGTCACGGGCGCTTCCAGGCGGATGCGGTATTGCTGGCGGATGGCTTCCACCACGTCCGGCGCTTCGCCGTCGGCTTCGGCGTAGTACGCGCCCATGATGCCCTGGAGTTCCGGGAACTCACCCACCATGCCGGTCACCAGGTCCGCCTTGGCGAGCAAGGCGGCGCGGTCGGCGCGGCCGGGGTCGGCGCCGATGGCTTGGGCTACCCAGCGCGCCAGCGCACGGACGCGTTGCGAGCGTTCGAGCTGCGAACCCAGTTTGTTGTGATACACGACGGTGCCGAGCTGTTCCACGCGCTCGGCCAGGGGCACTTTCTTGTCGGTCTCGAAGAAGAAGCGTGCGTCTGCCAGGCGCGGGCGCACCACCCGCTGATTGCCCTCGATGATGTTGGAGGGGTCGGCCAGCTCCATGTTGCTGACGATCAAGAAGCGATGCGTCAGCTTGCCGGTCGCGGCGTCGAACAGCGGGAAGTATTTCTGGTTCAGCCGCATGGTCAGGATCAGGCATTCTTGCGGCACGGCCAGGAATTCGGACTCGAACTCGCCCACATAAACCGTGGGGTATTCCACCAGGGCACACACCTCGTCGAGCAGGGCAGCTACGTCGGCTTCATCCCCCAGCGAGGCGCCGAGGCGGGCGGCCTGGTCGCGCAATTGCCGCTCGATGGCGTCGCGCCGCTTGGCGAACGATGCGATGACGCGCCCTTGCTCGCGCAGGCGGTCTTCGTAGGCGTCGGCCGAGGCGAGCTCGATCGGGCCCTCGGACTGGAAGCGGTGGCCGTAGGTGGAGCGTCCTGCCCGCAGCCCGAGCGCGGTCACGTCCACGACCCGGTCGCTGTGCAGCGCGACGAGTCCGTGCGCCGGACGAACGAAGCGGACAGTGGTCGTGCCGTCGGCGAGCTGGTAGCTCATGACCTTGGGGATGGGCAGCTTGCCGAGCGTTTCTTCCAGCACGGTCTGCAGCGCGGCTTGCAGCGCGGCGCCCTTGGCGATGCCGCGATAGACGAGCTGCTCATTCTTGCCGTCCGATTCGCGCGCCAGGCTCGCGACGTCGACCGATTGCAAGCCCTTGGCGGCCAATTTCTTCAACAGGGCCGGCGTAGCTTGTCCGTCGGCCGTCAGGCCCACGGACACGGGCATCAGCTTTTCGGAGTATTCGGTATCGGCGGCCTGGGGCAGCACGGCCGACAGGTGGACGGCCAGGCGCCGCGGGGTGGCGTAAGCCGTCACGGCATTGCCGCCGGCCAGCAGCCCGCGGCTTTGCAGCCCGGCCGCAATGCCGTCGGCGAAGGCCTGCCCCAGCCGGTTCAGGGCCTTGGGCGGGAGTTCCTCGGTGAACAGTTCCAGCAGGAGGGGTTGAGCGGCCGACATTACGCGGCCTCCTTGCGTGCAAGCATGGGAAAGCCCAGTCGTTCTCGTGAGTCGTAGTAAGCCTGCGCGATGGCGCGCGACAGGTTGCGGATGCGGCCGATGTAGGCGGCCCGTTCGGTGACGCTGATGGCGCCGCGGGCATCCAGTAGGTTGAACGTGTGCGCGGCCTTCAACACCATCTCATAGGCCGGCAGCGCGAGCGGCACCTCAACCAGCCGCTTGGCCTGGGCTTCGTAGTCGTTGAAGTGGCGGAACAGGATCTCGGGCGAAGAGTGCTCGAAGTTGTAGCTGGACTGTTCCACTTCGTTCTGGTGGTAGACATCGCCGTACGTCACGCGCGTACCGTCGGGCGCTTGCGTCCACACGAGGTCGTAGACGCTTTCCACGCCCTGCAGGTACATGGCGAGGCGCTCCAGGCCGTAGGTAATCTCGCCCATGATGGGCTTGCAATCGATGCCGCCGACTTGTTGGAAGTAGGTGAATTGCGTCACTTCCATGCCGTTGAGCCAGACTTCCCAGCCCAGGCCCCACGCGCCCAGCGTGGGATTCTCCCAGTCGTCTTCCACGAAACGGATGTCATGTTCCTTGGGGTCGATGCCCAGTGCCTCCAGCGAGCCGATGTAGAGGTCCAGGATGTTAGGCGGCGAGGGCTTGAGCACCACCTGGTACTGGTAATAGTGCTGCAGGCGGTTGGGGTTCTCGCCGTAGCGGCCGTCCTTGGGGCGGCGCGAGGGCTGGACGTAGGCGGCGCGCCAGGGTTCGGGCCCCAGGGCCCTCAGGAACGTGGCGGTGTGCGAGGTGCCGGCGCCGACTTCCATGTCGTAGGGCTGCAGCAGGGCGCAGCCTTGCTGGCTCCAGTACTCCTGGAGTCGGAGGATGATCTGTTGAAATGTCAGCATGGTCTTGGAATCAATGCGGCCGCGTGCGGCCATCGGCCCGGCCAAACCAGGGATTTTAACTGGCCCGCGCGAAAAGCGCGCCGCACCGGGCGCGCCCGGTGGGCGCAAAGGTGGTCATTCCCGCGCGGATGCACGCCGCAGCCAGGCCAGTCCGGCCAGCAGGGCGGCCACGAGGACCAGGATGGGCGCATTGCCCGTGCGGACGTAGGGCGTCAGGCCCGTCGTTCCCTGGACCGTGATGTCGAGTACGCCCGCGGTATGCGGCTCGAGTTGGCCCACGATCCGGGCCTGGGCGTCCACCGCGGCGGTCATACCCGTGTTGGTCGCCCGCAGCAGGGGCCTGCCGGTTTCGCGCACGCGCATGCGGGACATCTGCAGGTGCTGCGGCAAGGCGAGGGAGTCTCCGAACCACGCCAGGTTGCTGATGTTGGCGAGGATGGTGGCGCCGGGGTCGGACGGGCCGGGACGTATCGCGGGCAGGAGCTCCTCGCCGAAAACGTCCTCGTAGCAGATGTTCAGGGCGATGTGCTGGCCGCCTATGTCGAAGGGCTTCTGGCGCGGTGCGCCCCGGTCGAAATCGCCCAGCGGCATGACCATTTCGTCGACGAACCAGCGGAAGCCGGGCGGGATGAACTCCCCGAACGGCACTAGGTGCCGTTTGTCGTAGCGTCGGTCGACCTGTCCGTTGACCAGTCGCTCGGGGGCCGTGGTGCCGTCTAGCGAAATGACGCTGTTGTAATAGCGGTCGCGGTCGGGATGGATGTCGCGCATGGCGACGCCCAGCACGAAGGTGCCGCCCTGTACGCCGGCGCTGTCCACCCACTCTTGCCAGGCTTCGGCCGTGAGTTGGTCCTGGAAAACCGGCACCGCCGTCTCGGGCAGCAGCGTGAGGGCGGCGGAACGGCCGTCGGCCCTGGGAAGCATGGCCAGGCCCCGGTGCGTGTCCATGCCATGCCAGATGCGGGCAGGGTCGAATTTGTCTGAGAGTGGGATGTTGGCTTGCACCAGGCGCACGTCCAGCGCCGGGCCGTAAGGCTGCACCCAGGTCCAGGCCCCCCCGGCGATTCCGATTGCCAAGGCGCCTGCCGCGGCTGCCAGGGCGGGCCAGCCGGCGCGCAGGGCGGCGCCGCGCCGGCCGGGTTCCTTGCGCCGCCACGCTGCGGCTGCGATCCAGGCCAGCCCGGTCGCCGTCAGGGCGGCCGCAAACGCGACGCCGTAGACGCCGAGCAGGGGCGCCCAGCCGTGCAGCGGACCGTCCACGTGGGCGTAACCGATGTTGAGCCAGGGGAATCCGGTGAAGAGCACGCCGCGCAGCCATTCCGCGCCGCTCCAGCAGGCGGCGAGCGCAAGCACGTAGACGAGCCCCGATGCGACGCCACGGGAATCGCGACCGTTCGGCCGGCGGCTCAGCCACCACGCCAAGCCGGTGGCCAGGGCAGGGTAGAGGGACAGGTAGGCCGCCAGCAGGCCGACGCCCAGCGCCGCGAGGGGGGCGGCCATGTAGGCGTAGACGTGCAGGCTGACGTAGATCCAGGAAATGCCGACCGCGAAGGTGCCGGCGCCGAACAGCGCGCCGATCCAGGCCGCTCTTCCTGCCGACGGGGCGCGCCATGCCAGCCGGCTCAGGGCGCCGAAGGCGGCCAATTGGAGCATGGGCAGGGACCAAGCGGGGAAGGGGGCTGGCGCGAAGGCCAGCCCATGCAGCATGCCAAGAATCAGCGCACCGGCCAGCGCGGCGTGAGGGATGGACACGGGTCGATTCAGCCTGGGTTGGACATCACGGCGGACGAGGGCGCCGAGCCGGGCGTCAGCCGCGACACGCGCAGCCACAGGGCGCGGCGCGCATCGGCGCGGATGACCTCGATGCGCAGGTCGTCGCGCTCGATGCGGTCTCCGCGCCGCGGAATGCGGCCCAAGGTGCCAGCCAGCCAGCCTCCGACCGTGTCGTACTCGTCGTCCTCCAGCGACGAGCCGAAAGTTTCGTTGAAGCGCCGGATGCTGGTCAGCGCGACGACGCGCCAGCGATTCTTGCCGTCCGGGAAGATGGACTGCTCCACGGCGGCATCGTCGAACTCGTCCTCGATTTCGCCGACGATCTGCTCCAGCACGTCTTCGATGGTAATGAGGCCCGCCGTGCCCCCGTGCTCGTCGACCACGATGGCGATGTGGTTCCGGTTGCTGCGGAATTCGCGCAACAGGACGTTCAGGCGCTTGGACTCCGGAATGAAGACTGCCGGGCGCAGGAGCGTGCGCAGGTCCAGCTCGCGATCCACCATGTAGCGCAGGAGGTCCTTGGCCAGCAGGATGCCGATCACGTTGTCCCGGGTGTCCTCGTAGACCGGGAAGCGCGAATGGGCAGTTTCGATGATGGTCGGAAGCAGGGCGTCGATGGGCTGCGACACCTCGAGCATGTCCATGCGCGAGCGGGGGATCATGATGTCGCCGGCCGTGAGTTCGGACACGGCCAGCACGCCCTCGATCATGGACAAGGCCTCGGCATCGAGCAGGTCGCGGCCGTAGGCCGCCTCGAGCACGGCCTTGAGATCCTCGCGGTCTTCCGGTTCGCGGTGGATCAGCGCTGAAAGGCGCTCGAAGAAGGTCTTGGGTGTGTGCTTGGGCGTACGCTGGGCGTACGCCGGACTAGGGGATGTATCTGACATCGTCCTGGGAGGACAGTTGGAAAAGTTTAGGATACCTGATACGGGTCGGGGATGGCCATCGTAGCCAGGATGCGGGTCTCCAGCGCCTCCATGCGCCGGGCGTCGCGTTCGTTCAGGTGGTCGTAGCCCAGGGAGTGCAGGACGCCGTGCACGACCAGGTGGGCGGCGTGATGCAAAAACGGCTTTTTCTGGGCCTTGGCTTCAGCTGCCAGCACCGGCACGCACAGTACGATGTCGCCGCCGACCACCCCGTCCGGCCCCGGGCCGTATTCGAAGGTCAGCACGTTGGTGGCGTAGTCCCGCTGGCGGAAATCGCGGTTCAGGCGGCGGCCTTCGGCAGCCCCGACCAGGCGGAGCGTCAAGGCGACGCCCGGGATGCCGGCCAGCTCGGGCGCGCGCAGCGTCTGGGCGACCCAGCGCCGCAGGCGCCAGCGCGGCAGGCGCGGCTCCTCTTTGCCATATTGCACTGCGAGGGAAAGCGTCGGCACGGCGGTCGCTTCAGCCGTCCTGGGACGTCTTGGCATGCTTTTCGTAGGCGTCGACGATGCGCGCCACCAGGGGATGGCGTACCACGTCCCCGCTGGTGAACTGCGTAAACGAAATGCCTTGGACCGAAGCCAGGATTTGCGCGGCGTCGAGTAGGCCGCTGCGCTGGCCCTTGGGCAGGTCCACCTGCGACGGGTCGCCCGTAATGACCGCTTTGCTGCCGAATCCGATGCGCGTCAGGAACATCTTCATCTGTTCCGGCGTCGTGTTCTGCGCCTCGTCGAGGATGACGAAGGCATGGTTGAGCGTTCGCCCCCGCATGTAGGCCAGCGGCGCGATTTCTATGGTCTGCTTCTCGAACAGCTTGGTGACCCGCTCGAAGCCGAGCAGGTCGTACAGCGCATCGTAGAGCGGTCGCAGGTAGGGATCGACCTTCTGGGTGAGGTCTCCGGGCAAAAAGCCCAGCCGCTCGCCCGCCTCGACTGCGGGCCGGGTAAGCACGATGCGTCGCACCGATTCCCGTTCCAGCGCGTCGATGGCGCACGCGACGGCCAAGTAGGTCTTGCCCGTGCCGGCGGGCCCCATGCCGAAGGTAATGTCGTGCGCCAGGATGTTACGCAGGTAGTCGCGCTGGCGCGGGGTGCGGCCTCGCAAGTCCTGCCGGCGGGGCAGGCGCAACACCACTTCCGTCTCGCCGGGTGCTCCTTGGGGCGGCGTTTCTTCGTCCGCGTCGTGGGCGGCGGTCATGGCGCCCAGTTCCACGAGGTTCAACTGCAGCTCGTCGACCGACAAAGGGTGGTCGGCGTGCTCGTAGAGGTATTGCAGCGCCGCCGATGCGGCGTCGGCGCGCTCGCCTTCCAGGGTGATCCGGTGGCCGCGGCGCGCCAGCTCGACCCCGTAGGCCGTCGCCAGCTGGCGCAGGTTTTCGTCGAGCGGGCCGCACAGGTTCGACAGCCGGGTGTTGTCGTCCCCCAGGGAAACGACGACCGGCGCGGGGCGGCGGTGAGCGCCGCGGGAGGGTGCTGCCGTCATGCGGACAAAGCCTCGGTCGCGTCGGTTTCGCGAGTGACCACTTCGCCGCGCAGCGTGTGCGGCAGCGCCGCAGTAATGCGCACGTCGATCATCTGGCCGATGAGCCGCGGCGGCGCCGGGAAGTTCACGATGCGGTTGTTTTCAGTGCGGCCCATGAGCTCCTCGGGGTTCTTGCGCGAGGGGCCTTCGACGATGATGCGCTGCGTGGTGCGCACCATGCTTTCGCTGATGGCGGCCGCCTGCTCATTGATCCGCGCCTGCAGGCGCTGCAGGCGGGCCAGCTTGACCGTTTGCGGCGTATCGTCTTGCAGGTCCGCCGCCGGCGTACCCGGACGGCGCGAATAAACGAACGAGAACGCCGTGTCGAAGCCTACGTCGTCGATCAATCGCATGGTTTTCTCGAAGTCTTCCTCGGTTTCTCCGGGGAAGCCGACGATGAAGTCCGAAGACAGCGTCAACCCGGGGCGTGCGGCGCGCAGCTTGCGCACGATGGACTTGAACTCGAGCGCCGTGTAGCCGCGCTTCATCGCCATCAGGATACGGTCGCTGCCCGATTGCACCGGCAGGTGCAGGAAGGACACGAGCTTGGGCAGGCGGGCGTAGGCCTCGATCAGCCGGGGCGTCATTTCCTTCGGATGCGAGGTCGTATAGCGGATGCGCTCGATGCCGGGGATGTCGTGTACATATTCCAGCAGCAGCGCGAAATCGGCGATTTCGTCGGTGTCGCCCATCTTGCCCCGGTAGGCGTTCACGTTCTGCCCGAGCAGCGTGACTTCCTTGACGCCTTGGTCGGCCAGGTCGGCGATCTCGGTGAGCACGTCCTCGAACGGCCGGGAGACTTCCTCGCCGCGCGTGTACGGCACGACGCAGAAGCTGCAGTACTTGCTGCAGCCTTCCATGATGGAGACGAAGGCCGTCGCACCTTCCACCCGGGCGGGCGGCAGGTGGTCGAACTTTTCAATTTCGGGGAAGCTGATGTCTACCTGCGGCGTGCCGGACGCGCGCCGCTTGGCGATCAGTTCGGGCAGCCGGTGCAGCGTTTGCGGCCCGAACACCACGTCGACATACGGTGCACGCGCCACGATGGCCTCGCCTTCCTGGCTGGCGACGCAGCCGCCCACGCCGATCACCAGGTCCGGCTTTTCGCGCTTGAGCATCTTGGCGCGGCCGAGGTCGGAGAAAACTTTCTCCTGCGCCTTTTCGCGCACCGAACAGGTGTTGAAGAGAATGATGTCCGCGTCTTCCGGCCGGTCCGTGAGTTCCAACGGCTGGTCGGCGTTCAGCACGTCTACCATTTTGTCCGAGTCGTACTCGTTCATTTGGCAGCCGAACGTGCGGATGTATAGTTTGCGGGGAGTGGCTTGGGTCATCTCGATTGCCGTGACGGGGTTATAGCCCGCGGGCACAAATGCGGAATATGGCATTTTATCAGAGGGTTACGCGGGTGGCTGCCCGGCGCGGCAGGCGGGGTACACCCGTTCAGGTCTCTGTCAGTGGGTAGGGGCTAGACTGACGGCTCAGGTGATTGCTTTGCCGCAAAGGGCATCGGTGAGACCGCAGCTCCCGACGCCTGGCAGAGCGGTTCATCCGACACCGATACCGCGCTTCCCCCGCGAGCTTTTGAGGCGCGGCATTGTGTGCTCCCTGTCGGCCCGACGGCAATGCTGTCGGGCCCTTTTTTTCGCGATGCAAAGCCATTTGCGCGCAGCCCGGGAACACTATATAATCGCGGTCTTAGCTTTTGGCGCATTAGCTCAGCCGGTTAGAGCGACGGAATCATAATCCGCAGGTCCCCTGTTCGAATCAGGGATGCGCCACCAGGATACGCAAGGGCCCAACCACGGTTGGGCCCTTTTTCATTTGCTGCCCGCTTTCCTGGTTTCGCTACCCCCGCGGGAGCGGGGGGGACGGGCATGGCGACCTGCAATTTACTGTAGCCCGGGCAGATGCGGGGGGAAAGACAGCCGCAGCGTCGCTGCGTTTTCCGTCACCAGGAATTCGATGTGTCCACCGAGCTCGCGGGCGCGGCGGTGCATGTTGCGCAGACCGTTGCCGATGTTGCTGCGGTCTTGCAGGGCGGTGCCGTGGACGTCGTTGAAGACGCAAAGCAGGGCTTGCCCGTCCGGGGCGGTTTGTCCCTGTATGGATAGCTTGCGGGCAGCACCGTGGCGGATCGCGTTGGTGACTGCCTCCTGCAGGATGCGCAGCACGGAAAGGGCGTTCTGCGGCGTGACTCCGGTGACGGCCGGCAGTTTCTCGGTCGACCAATGCAAATCGATGCCCAGCCGGCGCATTTGCGGTTCGAGCCGCTCGCGGAAGGCGGCGAGCGCCACGCCCAGGTCGCCGTCGCCAAGATCGAGGGAATGCACCACCAGCCTGAGGTCGTCAAGCGCGGCCCGCGCAGCCTGTTCGATGTCTTTGCCGCGTTCGCCCTCGCGTTCGGCGAGCGCGATGATGGTCACGAGATGGCCGCTCATGCCGTCGTGCAGGTCGCGCATCAGGCGCCGGCGCTCTTCTTCGCGCACCATGCGGTTGGCGTGGATCTTTTCTTTCTCGTGCATCAGCACCAGCTCCCATTCCTGGGCTGCGAGCTGCTGCCGTAGCGTCTCGTTCGCGTTGTCGAGGCTGTTCAGGCTGCGCGCGAGGCGGCCCATCAGTACCACCGTGATGGCGAGCAGCAGGAGGGTGCGCGCGTAGGGGGCGTGCAGGAAGGGGGCGTCGTGGATGCCGGTCACGACGAGCACGTCGTGCAGCGCGAACCAGCCGGTCAGGGCGCACGGCCCCATCATGATGGCGGCGTCCCAGTTTTCCTCGCGCGCGAATCGATGGGCCAGGATGGCGCTTGCGACGAAGTATGCGGCGGCCAGGAAACAAGCGCTCACGAGTCCGACAATGGCGAACGGGACCGTCCCGGTTTGCCCGAGCAGCAGGAGGGCGAGGGGAAGGAGCACGACGGCCGGGACCAGCCATTTCGGCCGCGGCAGGCCCGCGATGGCGAGGGCCATGCCTATCGCCATCAGGCCCACGGCGGGCGTCAGAGCGATGGAGCGGAACTGATCGACGGGGCCGAGCGCGTGCTGCGGCGCCTGCGTCAGGACGACCAGGATGCTGGTCACGGAAAGCGTGGCCAGCCACCCGAACACCGCATCGTGGCGGCGGGTGATCCAGATGGTCGCAATGCCTATGGTCAGCGCGATGTGCAATGCGAAGGTCATCGCGCGGATTTCCTCGATCAGGAAATCCGACAGGCGATAGGCCGGCATGACCTGGTCCGCCGTTCCAATGCTCACCTCCGACAACCGGCCGGGTAGCCAGCCCACCTTGCGCGTCTGGCGAACCACGAGCTCATTGTCGCCCGCATGCAGCGTGCCGCGGGGAATGCGGGCGAGGAAGGAGTAGCCGCTGGTCGGCGTGGGCCATGCGGTGTCGGGCACGGGGTCCGCGCGCTGGCCGTTCACCCAGGTTTCGACCTGGTGGCGCGCCGCCGGAATGAAAATGAACAGCGGTTCGTCAGGGACGGTTTCCAGGCGGAATGCGAGCCGGTAGGTGCCGGTGGTCAGTTCGAACAGGTTTTCCGGTGTCCAGCGGTGCGGGAGCGAGACGACGCGTTCCGTGTTTTCACCTGTTTGGATGAAGCGGGCCGTCGCCAGCGTCAGGCCATCCGTAGGTGCCCCGACATGAATGAGATAGGGAAGCAAGCCGATCGCGATCGTCAGCGTGACCAAGGCGATCCAGGCGATCGCCTTGCCCCGGCGGCCTAGGGGACGCCCGCCCGCGGCCATTACAGCTTAATGAGCCCGAGCCGTGCCGCTTCGAAGACCGCTTCGGAGCGATTGCTGGCTTGGAGCTTGCGGTATATGTTCCGAATGTGGACCGGCACCGTTTGTCGCGAAATGGCGAGCTTGTCGGCCAGCTCGCCGTAGGTGAAGCCCTTCGCGATGCCCCATAGGATGTCCATTTCGCGATCGGTCAGCGAAGGCTTGGGTTTGGCCGCCTCGGGATGTTCGGGCGCGTGCCCGAGTTCGGATAGCCGGCGCACCAGCACGCGGGCGATGCGCGAGGAAATGGGCGAGCGTCCGGCCATGACGTCCTTGATCGCGTCGACCAGGTCGATGGAGTCGGCATCTTTGAGCAGATAGCCCGACGCGCCGGCTTCGATGGCGTCGAGGACGGAGCGTTCGTCGGCCAGCACCGAGATGACCATGGCTTCGGCCTTGGGGCGGCGTTTGGCCAGGTAGCGGATGGCGTCGATGCCGCTGCCGTCAGGAAGGTTGATGTCCGTGATCAGCAGGTCGATGTCATTGGCCCCGATGGCGATCAGAGTTTCCTCTAGGTTGGGGCAGGCGGCGCAGAGTTGCGCTTCGGGCCAATTGCCGATGATGCGGGCGAGTCGTTCGCGTATGGGGTCGTCGTCTTCTGCCAGAAGAATTCTGAGTGCACCCGTGGTCATCTTGGATCTCCTGCCGCACTCTGCGCATCGCCACCTGGGGTTACGTCGAGTGCACTTTTTCAGTTGAACACAGTATCGCAGAGCGGTGCGCACGATAAATACCATGGATATGGTATTGGGCAGACGCGCCGTTGTGCGTAACATGCCCAAAAGCCGGCGCCCTGTCGGTGCCCTGGGGGAAGGTAATGAGGAGTATCCAGTATCTCGCGGCGACGGGGGTTGCCGCGCTCATGGGGCTCGCCGCGTGTGGCGGGTCGTCGGATGGGGGAGGCCCGGACGACGGGCCCGGCGCCAGTGCTCCCAACATCCTGTTCGTGGTGATGGACGACGTGGGCATCGACCAGATGGCCGCCTTCGGCTACGGCGGTGCCACGCCGCCCAGCATGCCGAACATGACGGCGGTTGCCGATGCCGGCCTGCGTTTCCGCAATACGTGGTCCATGCCCGAGTGTTCACCGGGGCGCGCCGCGTTTTTCCTCGGCCGGTATCCTACGCGCACCGGCATCTACCAGGCCATTGGGCCCAACGACCTCGCCAATTCGCAGGTGTCTCCGTACGAGGTCACCGTGCCCAAGCTGCTCAAGCGCGCCAATTACGAAAGCGCGATGTTCGGCAAGTTCCACCTGGCCGGCCCGGAGAACAACGAGGCCGAGTACGCGACGCCTGCGGTGCTCGGCTGGGATTATTTCTACGGCTGGCTCGGCGGCCTGCCTGGTTCCATCGATACGACGGCCGGCGGCGTTGCGCCCGAGAAAACCTATGCCTGCGGATTCGTGCCGGGCAAGGCGGCGGGCGGGGCAGACCACGGCGCCTGCTATAGGCCCGACGGCAGCTGCAGCATCATGCGGCGCACGTCGGCGTTGCAAGACGCTGCGGGCCTGCAGTGCCTGGATGCGGGCGGCATATTCGTGCCGGACGAAGCGTGTGGCGAGCCGCCCGCCACGCTCGATTTCGAGCGCGAGAACGCGCATTACGTTTCGCCGCTCGTGATCGTCGATCAAGGGAAAGTGACTCGCGTGCCCCTCAGCGATCCGCGCTCGCGCGGTTTCCGCACCCGCATCGAGACCGACGCCGCCATCGCATGGATCAAGTCGCGCTCGGGCAAACAGCCATGGATGGCTTCCGTTACCTATAGCGCGGCCCACACGCCCTGGCAGCAGCCGCCCCGCAGCCTCATCCCCGCGAGCGGCCATGCCGGGTCCGACGCTTGGGACTGCCGCGCGACGCTCGAGGGCCGCCTCATCCAGGACCAGATGACCGAGGCCATGGACACGGAATTCGGCCGCCTGCTGGTGGAAACCGGATTGGCGCGCCGGGGCGAGGACGGCCGATTGCAATACGACCCGAAGGCCAGCAATACCATCATCGTGATCGTGGGCGACAACGGCACGCTGGGCTCGGCGGTCAAGGCGCCGTTCAGCACCGACCGCGCCAAGGCCACCGCCTACCAGACGGGCATCTGGGTGCCGCTCATCATCGCCGGGCCGCAGGTGGAGCAGCCCGGCCGCGAAGTCGACCGCATGGTCAATGCGGTAGACCTGTTCCAGTTCTTCGGGGAGGCGGCGGGCATCGACGCGCACGCGGCAGTGCCGCGCACGATCGACTCCGTCTCGCTCATGCCGTACCTGACCAACCCCGAGCAGCCCAGCCTGCGCTCGGTGAACTTCGCCATAGGGGGCTACAACATCCAGGCCAATGGCACGCGCAATGGCGCATGCGTCATCGGCACGGTCTGCAACCAGACGCCGGTCTCCAAGAGCGTGTGCGAGGACAACCAGGGCGTATGGTGGGGAGCCGGCTATGACGATCCTTCGGTCATCCCCAACGACGGCGCGGGCTACCAGACCTGCTGGGCCGTCAACCAGGCGCTCTTCAAGGCCGAGCGGCCGTTGATCAACATCATGCCGGAGATCTCGGCCGCGATCCGCAACGACCGCTACAAGCTGGTTCGCAACACCACGCAGGCCTATGATCCGGCAAGCGACAGCGGTACTTCCGTGGTCACCGACGAGCTCTACGAGGTCGACCAGGCCGCTCCCATCCCGCAGCTCGACAAGGCCGAGCGCAACCTGCTGGTTGCGCCTACGCCGGAGATCGAAGCCGTCTACGCGGACCTTCGGGCCAAGCTCGAACAGATGCTGGCCGCCGATCCAGATTGCCCGGGGGACGGCAATCGCGATGGCGTGGTCGATGAAGAAGACCTGTCCAACTGGAGCCGCATCGCGCGAGAGTGGGGGCTCTCCAGCGTCTATGACTTCGTGACTGGCACGGCCCGCGATGGGCTGACCAACGACGCCGATGGCCAGGTCGTCCGCAACAACCTCGGCAAGATCTGCCCCAAGACCTATGGACTCTATTGATCCACAACGCAACCGCCGGCGCCTGTTGGCCGGCGGCGTGGCGCTGGCCGCGGCAGGCACCGGCGTCGCAGGCGTGCTGGGCTGGCAGGCCTGGCGCAGCCGCCCCGCGGAAAAACCGCGCGTCGTGCTCGGCGACGGCGTGAAGACGCCCAAGGGCATGGCCTGGGTGCCCGGCGGCGAATTCCTCATGGGCAGCGATCACAAGCTGGCCTATCCCAATGAACGTCCCACGCACCGCGTCCGCGTCCCGGGCTTTTGGATGGACGTCACGCACGTCACCAATGACCAGTTCGCCCAGTTCGTCAAAGAGACGGGTTACGTCACCACGGCCGAACAAAAACCGGATTGGGAAACGATACGGGTGCAATTGCCGCCGGGCACCCCGCGCCCGCCGGACGATATGCTGGTGCCGGGCGCCATGGTGTTCGTGGGTACCGACAGGCCCGTGCGGCTAGACGACTATTCCCAATGGTGGCGCTTCGTTCCCGGCGCGAATTGGCGCCATCCGCAAGGGCCGGGCAGCTCCATCGAAGGCAAGGGCGGGCACCCGGTCGTGCAGGTGAGCTACGCCGATGCGTTGGCGTATGCCAAGTGGGCGGGCAAACGATTGCCCACCGAGGCGGAGTGGGAGTTCGCGGCGCGGGGCGGCCTCGAGCAGGCAACGTACGCCTGGGGGGACGAGCTGCTGGTCGACGGCGCGCGCCAGGCCAATTATTGGGATGTGCGCGAGCGCCCCTTCCCAGTGATCAGCCCCCGCGCCGGCGGTGCGACCGGCACGCTCGAGGCCGGCTCTTTCCCGCCCAACGGCTATGGGCTGCTGGACATGACGGGCAATGCCTGGCAATGGGTGGCGGACTGGTACCGCGCCGATTACTTCGCGCGCCAGGCCAAGTTGCGCCAGCCCATCGAAAATCCCCAAGGGCCATCGGACTGCTTCGATCCGAGCGAACCGGGCGTGCCGGCCAATGCGCCCAAGCGGGTGATACGCGGCGGCTCGTTCCTGTGCAACGAAGACTACTGCTTGTCTTATCGACCGAGCGCCCGGAGAGGCGCAGACCCCTATAGCCCGATGTCTCACCTGGGCTTTCGGCTGGTTATGAGCTAAAGGAACCGCAACTATGAGAACAAAGATCCATCCGCATGGGAGGCGGGCGGCCATTTTGTCCGCATTCCTGGCATCCGCGGCGCTGCTCTCGGGCTGCTCCGACGGATCCAAGTCCGAACCCGTGGCAGAGCAGAAGCCCAACATTCTTTTCATCGTGCTCGACGACTTCGGCCTCGACCAGCTGACGTTCTACGGGTACGGCGGCGCCGCGCCCCCCAAGACGCCCAACCTCGCCGCGATCGCCAGGGCCGGCGTACAGTTCCGCAACGCCTGGGCCATGCCCACCTGCACGCCCACGCGCGCGAGCTACTTCACCGGGCGCTATCCCTCGGTCACCAACGTGCTGAACGCGGTGGTGTCCACGGACCTCGCCAATTCCGAGATATCCCCCTATGAGGTCACCGTGCCCAAGCTCTTGCGCACGCAAGGCTACGTGAGTGCGCTGATCGGCAAGATGCACCTGACGGGCTCGGATCTCGGCACCGCCGCCAATCTGCCCTATGGCCACCAGACCATGTGGAAGCTGGGGTGGGATTATTTTGATGGCTACCTGGACGGCGCGCCGTATCCGATCGACACGCGGGCCGGACGCACCACGGTGGAGGAAGGGACATACAAGTGCGGCTTCGTCCCGAACACGACCATGGATGCGGAAAACGGGGCCGACGAAGGGGCGTGCTATTTCGCCACCGGCGCCTGCGAGACCCTCGCCCGGGGCGGCGACATCGTCACGCCGGGGCGCACCTGCATGGAGCGGGGCGGCATTTTCGATCCGGGCGCGTCGTGCCAGGCCAAGGTGCCGGATTACATCGATTTCACCGCGCAGAACGGTTATTACACTGGCGAGTTCATCCAGAGCTGGGCCGACGGCAGGACGAACAAGATACCGGTCTCTGATCCTTCGGCGCGCGGCTATCGCACCACGATGGAAACCGACCGCGCGATCGCCTGGGCCAAGCAGCAGTCTGGCGACAAGCCGTGGATGATGTCGGTGGGCTATTCGGCCATCCACGCGCCGCTGCAATTGCCGCCGCTTTCGCTGATCTCCGAGACCACGCCGGGCCGCAACGACCTGCTGCCTTGCTCGCCGGCCAGCGATTTTGAAGGCGCGCCGGGCATAACCAAGGTGACGGACCTCGTCGAGGCCCACCTCATCACCAACCTGATGGTGGAGGCCATGGACCGCGAGATCGGGCGCCTGCTGGTCGAGCTGGGGCTGGCCACCTGGAACGAGGACGGCTCGCTGAATTACCAGCCGGAAAAAACCAACACCATGGTGGTCGTCATGGGTGACAACGGCACCTACGTGAACAGCGTGAAGTTCACCGAGCCGGGCAAGTTCGACCCCGTGCGCTCCAAGGGATCGGCGTACCAGACCGGTGTTGCCGTGCCCCTGCTGGTGGCCGGCCCGCTGGTGAAGGATCCCGGACGCGAGGTGGAGCACCAGGTGAGCGCGCCCGATCTCTACCGGCTGTTCGCCGAGATCGCGGGCGCCGACGTCGAGGGCAATATTCCCGCCTATCGCCCGGTGGACGCGCGGCCCATGTTGGCCTACCTGACCGACCCCGGCCAAGGCCCCATCCGCGAGCTGAACTTCGCTGAGGTGGGAACGAACTTCACCAACCCATCTACCGACATCACGCCGCAGCCGTGCGTGGTCGAGGCCGCCAACGTCTGCTTCACCATCTTCCCGAACAAGGAGTTGTGCTCAGACCAAAGCGGGGTGTGGTACGGCGCCAATTCTGGCCTGGCCGGCGTGCCGGAGGAGGGCTACATGCATTGCGGACAGGTGAACTCCTACCTCATGTCAAAGGGCGAGGAGCCGGTATTGGTCTTCGCCGACTCGGAGAAGGCGGCCAGCGACGGCAAGTACAAGCTGGTGCGCGTGAACCGCAAGACCTACTCCATCGATACGGAACATCCGGAGAACTCTGAGTACCTGCGCAATGAAAATACGGACGAGCTCTACCGGATCGAGATGAGCGTTCCCAACCCCACCCTGGATAGGGAGGGCAGCGCCATCGCCATCGGTTCGCCCACCATTACCGATCCGCTCGATCCGGAAGCGCAGGCGGCTTATCTCAAGCTGAAGGCCGAGCTGGACGAGCGGGACGAAGTCGCGAGCTATTACTACAACTATGACACTGTCCACTGCCCGGGGGACGGGAATCGCGACGGCGTGGTCGACCAGCAGGACTTGGACAACTGGGCTGAGCTGAGTCAGCTGAACAAGTACGAAGGCGTTGCCCAATCCAGCTGGTACGACTTCAACCACGACGGCAAGACGGATGATGCCGACCGGGCCATCATCCAGAACAACCTGGGCAAGACCTGCAAACTGGTCGCGGCCGGTTGACGTCGCCGGGGCTGCGGGCTCAAACCGCCCGCAGCCAGCGGGTGCGGGTCCTACGCTGCTGCGTGATCAGCGGCGGCAGCGGGAAGGGGCCGTCGTCGTCGCAGGGCGATTCGTACGGCTTCCTGATCAAGCCTGCCAGTTTGTACGGTGGAGAAGGCAGGGGATCGAAGCGCCGGCCGGTACGGACGATGCGGTGCATCTTGTCGACGTTGTACAAGCGCCAGCCCGGGGGATCGCCCGCCCGGCCGTCGAGCTGCCATGCAATCACGATCAGCGTGCCATCAGTCGTCGTTCCCAATGAATGGGGATGCGCAACGCGCGTGGCGCCATGGTAATGAAACTGGAGCTCGGACCGGATTGCGATCGCGGCGGACAAAAGAGAACAGCGTGTTTCGTTGTGCATTGCGGTACGGTAATCCTGTTGGGATCGCCTTGATGGTAGCGCCAGAAAAGTAAGATCGCCACAAAAATGTTGCGATGCACAAATCGGGTTCAGGGCGCACCATCCCTGCGCGCGAAAAACACTGATGTGGTGCGGAAAATCGCCCAGGCCATGCCCTCCCCAGGCTTGCGCGTCGCCGGCGCGAGGACGCCCCGGCGCCCCGACGAAAACCCGGCGTGGGCGCGGGGCGTGGCTGGCGCTTCACACGACCGTAAGCGTGACATCGATGTTGCCGCGCGTCGCATTCGAATACGGGCATACGACGTGCGCTTTCTGGACCAGCGACTCGGCCGTGGCGCGGTCGATGCCCGGCAGCGAGATCTTGAGTTCCACTTCGATGGCGAAGCCGGTCGGGATGGGGCCTATGCCTACCGAGCCATCGATCTTCGCATCGGCGGGCAGGGTGATTTTTTCCTTGGACGCCACGAATTTCAGCGCACCCAAGAAGCACGCCGAGTAGCCGGCAGCGAATAACTGCTCGGGGTTGGTACCGTTGCCGCCTGCGCCGCCCAGCTCTTTGGGGGTGGACAACCGCACGTCCAGGACGCCGTCCGAGGAGACGGCTTTGCCGTCACGGCCGCCGGTGGCCGTGGCATGCGCGACGTATAGGACTTTCTCGATAGACATGATGAAGCTCCTTCGTTGATGTGGCGAGGGCGCTGTTCAGGATGCAACCGGCGCGCCCGGGATCGGCTGCATAAGTCTTTGACGATTAAATCGCGTGCTATTTAAGTCATGGGCACGTCCATTCCACTATGGACCGACAGGCTCAAACATGTTTGAGCAGATTGTTCCGCAAGGTTTCCAGCTGTTGTTTCAGGTCCGCTAGCTGTGCCGGGCTGCATGCGCTCGCGCACAGCACCGCTGACGGGATGGAAGTGGCCTTCGCCTTGAGCTCGCGGCCTGCGGGAGTCAAGGTGATGAGCACTTGGCGTTCGTCGTCCTTGCTGCGCGTGCGCGCAATCAGCCCCATGACCTCGAGCCGCTTCAGCAGGGGCGTGAGCGTGGCCGAATCCAGGAACAGCCGCTGGCCAAGTTCGGAAACGGTCAGGTCATCCCGCTCCCAAAGCACCAGCATGGCGAGGTACTGGGGATAGGTCAGCCCCAGCTCGCTGAGCAGCTGGCGGTACAGCTTGTGCATGGCCAGGTTGGCGGAATACAGCGCGAAGCACAGCAAATTGTCCAGCAACAGCGCGTTGAATTTCGAGGAAGGCGTGTCCATGCCCGTCATTATGAATAGCTCGAAATTAAATCGCAAGCGATTTAATTTCGGCGGCGCTGGAAATGGCAACAGTTAGCGCGCTCGGTGCCTAAGCCCTTCGCGGCCTTGGGCGCCTGGGGGTCACGATTGATTACGTATGTAGTCTCCGCGTCACATAGGGCCGGTGTACAGTCAGTTTCACGAAAGCTTTGTGTGTTCGCGGAGTGGGCAGCACGCAGGCTTCAGTTTCCTCGGGAACGGATCATGATTAGGAAAACATTGATCGTCGCGTTGACCTGTGCCGGGCTGGCGTTCGGCGCTGTCGCGGAGGCCAAGGATCGCGGCCGGGGCCATGGGCACGGCCCCGGCCATGGCCATAGCCACTTCGATAAGCACGGGCCCCGCGCGCACCACAAGCACAAGGGTCACCACCACGGTTACGGGCGTGCTCCCAAGATCATCCACCATCATGTGTGGACGCCGCCTCCGCGTCATTGGTCGCGCGGGGACCGCTTGCCGCATTTCCACCGCGGCGGCTACCACGTGATCCATGACTGGCACGCCCATCGGCTGTACCGTCCCCACCCGGGCCACCAATGGGTGCGCGTGGGGTCCGAATACCTGCTGGTGGCCGTTGCCTCCGGTATCATCACCGCCATCATCCTCAACCAGTAGTCCCCGCCGGTCCGCCTGGACATCGGGGCAGGATCCATGTCCATGCGGTACGCACGCCTGAAAGCCTGTGCAGCGGCGTGGCTGGTGCTGGCGGCCACGCCGCTGTGCGCCCAGACCATTCTCCACAGCGAAAAATCCGCTTTTGAAGACATCGTGGTCTATGAGGCCGGCGGCGAGCGCTGCATGAAGTTCGGCAGCGTGTTCGCGCCGGGCCGCCAGAGCTGCCAGTTGCCCGAGCGTCCCCACGAGCTGCTCTTCGATTACACCCGCATGATGATGGGGGCGCTTTACCTGCGGCCGGATCCCCAACGCATCCTCATCATCGGGCTCGGGGGAGGCAGCCTGCCCACGGCGCTGGCGAGCGCCGTCCCGCAGGCCCGGATCGACGTGGTCGAGATCGATCCGGCCGTGGTGCGCGTGGCGCACCAGTTCTTCGGCTTCCGGGAGGGGCCGAACATGCGGGTGCACGTGGCCGACGGCCGGGAATTCGTGCAGGCGGCCGGCCGCAGCGGCGATCGCTACGACCTCGTCATGCTGGACGCCTTCGACGAGACCTATATTCCCCGCCACCTTTCGACCGTGGAGTTCATGCGCGAAGTGCGCGCGATCCTGGTGCCGGGAGGCGTCCTCGCCTCCAATACCTTTGCCTCCAGCGCTTCGTATGCCAGCGAATCGGCTACCTATGCCGAGGTCTTCGGCGAGTTCTACAACCTGCGCAGCGCCAACCGCGTCATCCTCGCCTCCACCGGCGGCTTGCCCGACCGCGAGACGCTGGCCGAGCGTGCCCGCGCGTTGCGGCCGCGGCTGGCGCCGATGAAGGTGGACGATGCGCGCCTGTTACCCATGTTTTCTACCCGTCGCGATTGGCCCGGCGACGCCAAGCCGCTGCGCGACTGATCAGCGTAGCAGGCTGGCCGGGTCTTCCCGGTGCACCCGGCGCACGGCGAATAGCCCCGAGATGAGGGCGATGCCCATGACCAGGGCCGCGCAAACGAGCGCCACGAAGGGGGTCATGCGCACCGGCACGTTTTGATTGTGCGCCACCGCGAGCAGCGCAGCGCACAGAATGGCGGCCAGCGCGGTGCCGGTCAGGCCCACGCCCAAGGCCTGCTGTAGCACGACGTTGCGCAACGCGGACACCCCTACCCCCATGGCCTTGAGCGTGGCGTAGGCGCGCATGGAGCCGGCGATGGCGGCAATCAGCGTTTGGCTGGTGATGGCAGCCCCTGCGACGAACACCACCGCGGCGAGGAAAAGGACGCCCGCGCCCGCGCCGGTTTGCAGCAGCCAGTAGAGCTGGGTCTTTCTGGAGAAGGCTTCGCTGGTCCAGACCTCATATGCGCCGAAGCTGCGGTGCTGCGACAGGCGCTCGCGCACGGCTGCAACCTGGGTGCGGTCGCGCACTTCGGCGACGAAGTAGGTCGGCAGGCTGCCTTCCTCTGGCGTGCTGATCAACTGCGCGGTCTCGGCCGAGGCGAGGACGTTGGCGCCGTCCAGCGCGCGCAGTCCGTTGACCACGCCGACCACGCGCACGGGATGGCCGTTGAGCGTGGCCTGGCCACCGGGCCGGGTGCGCAGCTTTTGCAGGTCGGCGCGGTCTACGATGATGGCGCCGACTTCGGCCAGCCGCTCGCGCAGGTCCAGTGGCAAGACCCGGGAAAACAGCAGGCCGTCGGGGCGCACGTTGATGCCGGATACGGCGACGCTCATGCCGCCCCGGGTTTCGGGGCTGCGCCATTCGGCATAGCGCAGGTAGAAAGGTTCGACCGCCGCGATGCCCGGGTCCATGCGCAGGGGCATTTCGATCTCGGGGCTCAAGGGAAGCCCCTGGTCGATGCTTTGCGTCCCGGGCGAGCCTATCCATAGATCCCCGCGGGAGCCGTTGACGTAGACCGCTGCGTTGCCGAAGATGCCGAGCACCAGCGCGGCTTGCGCGAGCAGCAGCAGCCCCGAGAAGGCCACCGCGATGACGGCGGGCAGGAAGCGGGGCCATTCGTGTATGAGGGTCTTGCGGGCCAGCATGTCTCAATCCCGTTGGGCCAGGGTGCATCCGGCACAGCGCGGACCCGGCAGCGACCCCGCAGGGGCGGCCGCGTCCGTGGAGCGAGACGCGGACGGAGGGAGAGAGCCTGCGGGCTCGTCGCCGCTGAGGCCCAATCCGGGAGTATCGGCGGGAAGCGGGCCGCCGCCCACCGCCTTGTGCAGCGAGATGAAGGCCAGGTCCTGCGCCAGGGTGGTGGCCGACACGGCCAATTGCGCCTGGATGCGGCGTGCGGCGAGATCGAGGTGGTCGAGTTCGCTGGCAAGCTTGGCGGCCTCGAGCCGGCGTGCCCGCTCGAGCGCGCCGTCGAGCGCCTGGACGGCTTTTTCCTCGGCTTCGCGGCGCTTGCGATATTCATCGAGCTCTATCAAGGCCGCTTCAGCTTCCGCCGCGCTGCTCAGCACCGTTTGCCGGTAGGCTAGCAGGGCGGCATCCAGTTCAGCGCTGCGGGCCCGTTCGGCGGCCTGCCGGCGTCCGTAGTCGAACAGGGGGATGTCGATCAAGGGTCCGAGCGAGAAGATGGCTTGCGTACTCGTGCTGGATTCGCTGCGACGATTGAAGTTGTTGGCGAAATTGCTGGCGATGGTCAGGGAGCCGCCCAGCCCCAGGCGCGGGTAGAGGTCTGCGCGTGCGATGCCGAGCGCTCCCGCGGCGTGGAGCACGCGGGCCTGCGCCATCCGGATGTCCGGCCGTGCGCGCAGCAGGTCGGCCGGCGTGCTGCGTATGGCGGCCCGCAGCGGGGGAAGCGCCGTGGCGGCCGGCGCCTTCGTCCAGGATGGGTCCGGTTCGCTGCGGCCAAGCAGCGTGGCCAGGCGCAGCGCACTCTGGCGTACCGCCACGCGGGGGTCGGCGAGCGCCGCGCGGGCCTCTTCCAGGGCAGCGCGTGCGCGATCGAGATCCGCCCCGGACGCCAGGCGCGTGCGATGCCGCAGCGATACCAGTTCCACGTGCCGCGCCCGCAGCGCGACGGCCTCGTTGAGCAATCGCTCGCGCATTTGCGCGTGGCGTAATTCGCGATAGGCGCGGACCACCTCGGCCACGACGCTGATGCGCGCGCCTTGCAGCGTCGCCGCGGCGGCATCGACGTCGGCGCGGGCCAAGCGCTCGGCGGCTTCGGCCCGGCCGAAGAGCCCGAGCTCCCAGGTCGCGTCGAAGCCGGCTTGGAAGTAGGAGCTGCGCGCATCGGCGGCAACCGCATCGCGCGTGCGGAAGGCGAATTCAGGGCGATAGGGCCCTTCGGCTACTCCATGCAGGAGCCGGGCCGCCTGGAGGCGGGCATGGGCCTCGGCCACGGTGAGGTTGTCCGCGAGCGCCTGTTCGACGAGCTGGTCCAGGGTCGGATCGCCGTAGATTTTCCACCAGGACGCCGGGTCGGGGGCCGGGGCATCAGTGGCGTTGCGCCATTGGCTGGGCGCGCCTGCCGGCAAGGAGGGCTCGGGCATGCTCATGCATCCGGCGAGGGCCGCGGACGCGAAAAGCAGCATGAGGCGTAGCGCCGGACGAACCGGGAGCCGGGCGGCCGGCGGCAGGAAACGGAAAAACGGCATGACGTAGGAAGCGGCGGTTCGGCCTGGCGGCGGCGCCGGGCAGGCGAAGGGGTTATGGCCAGACGTGATCTTACTGTTAGTTACCGTGCGACGGGGAGGTCGCGCCGCCGTGCAAACAATCTGGCCAAATAGTAATGTATCGCGCCGCGCGCAACCCGGTGTTCCGATTAGCTATGCGTCCATTACAACAAAGACGGCGGCTGGAGGGGTCGGACACCTACAGATGGCGGTATTTCTGCGATACTTCGCGATGCGGGTCGCGAAGGGTTGTGGTGACGTTTCCGTAAACCCCCCATCATCACAATGACAAGCATTGGGCGTTCGGCCCAAAAACTGACTGCGGCTGTAACTGATCTCCCCCGAGGTTTCCCTTTAATGACCACCGAATCCCAACTGCTTGCCGACGAGGCACAATACTGCTCGTTCGGCGATACCGTCCATTACGTCAATCCCCCCAAGATTTTCGAGCGCTGCGAAGGCAGCTACATGTTCGATGCCAACGGCACGCCATATCTCGACCTGCAGATGTGGTACTCCGCCGTCAACTTCGGCTACGGCAATGAGCGCCTGAACAATGTGCTCAAGCGCCAACTGGACATCCTGCCCCAGGTGGCCAGCCAATACCTGCATCCCACCAAGATCGAGCTGGCCAAGGTCATCGCCCAGGACGCCGAGCGCAAATTCGGCTACAAGGGGCGCGTGCACTTCAACGTAGGTGGCTCGCAGTCCATCGAGGATTCCCTCAAGCTGGTGCGCAATGCCACCGGCGGCAAGAGCCTGATGTTCGCCTTCGAGGGCGGCTATCATGGCCGCACGCTTGGTGCGTCGGCCATTACCTCGAGCTATCGCTATCGCCGCCGCTACGGCCATTTCGGCGAGCGTGCGTATTTCGTGCCGTTCCCCTATCCGTTCCGCCGTCCGCGCGGCATGACGCCTGAGGAATACAGCGAGCACTGCGTGGCCCAGTTTGCCCGCCTGTTCGAGACCGAGTACAACGGCGTCTGGGATCCCAAGGTGGGCCAGGCCGAATATGCCGCGTTCTACGTCGAGGCCATCCAGGGCACGGGCGGCTATGTCATTCCGCCGCCTGGCTTCTTCAAGGGCCTGAAGAAGGTGCTCGACCAGTACGGCATCCTGTTGGTGGTCGACGAGATCCAGATGGGGTTCTATCGAACCGGCAAGCTCTGGGCCATCGAACATTTCGGGGTCAAGCCGGACGTGCTGGTGTTCGGCAAGGCGCTGACCAACGGATTGAATCCGCTGGCCGGCCTGTGGGCGCGGGAAGAGCTGATCAACCCCACGGTTTTCCCGCCGGGGTCGACCCATTCCACGTTCGCATCCAATCCGCTCGGCACCGCCGTCGGCCTGGAAACCATGAAGATGCTGGCCGAGGTGGACTACGAGTCCATGGTCATGGCGCGCGGCGCTCATTTCCTGGAAGGCTTGAAGGATTTGCAGAAGCGCCATCCGGAAATCGGCGACGTGGACGGCCTGGGCCTGGCCTTGCGTGCGGAGATCTGCACCGAAGACGGGTTCACGCCCAACAAGCCGCTGCTCGACCGCATGGTCGACATCGGCCTGTCCGGCGACCTGGACTACAAGGGCAAGAAGATGGGGCTGGTCCTCGACGTCGGCGGCTACTACAAGAACGTCATTACCTTCGCGCCGTCTCTGCACATCACGCCGGAAGAAATCGACCAGGGCCTGGCGCTGCTCGACCAGCTGTTGACCCGTGCAAAGAAAGGCGGTTGATGGCACGGGTCCGGGGGCGACCCCGGACTTTCTCCGGCCTTACCTGAATCGACTGGAGCCCGAAGGGCTGGTGGGCCATTTCCTGGCCTGCCCGCCTGAGGGCTTTTCCGCTTGGGTGACCGCGTACGGCGGTCCCATGTTTCGTGCGCGGTTCGATCTCTTGACGACCGCGGATGACGATGCCAAGCGCTTTCTCCGACGCCTGCCGGGATTTCGCTGGTGGCGGCGCTTCCTGCAGCCGCTCACCGCTTTTGTCGGCACGACCGTGACGGAATATGCGCTGCTGGCGAGCGGTAGCGATCCCGACCGCTTGGCTGCGCAATGGAAGGCGGAGTACGGAGGCCAGCACCCGTTCTTGATCGTCAAGGATTTGCCCCAGTCGTCTCCGTTGTTGAGCCGGGAAGAGAACGAGCATGCTGCGGCGCTGGCCCGTGCCTGCGAGAAGGAAGGCTATGTGTTGGTCGAAGGGCAGGCGCTCGCGTATGTACCGATCGACTTCGACAGCCAGGACGCCTATCTCGGGCGCCTCTCGCATTCGCGGCGCAAGGATATCCGGCGCAAGCTGAAAAGGCGTGCGGAGCTGGAGATCGAGCAGGCCAGGACCGGCGATCCGCGGTTTCGTGATCCCGAAGTGCTCAAGGAGTTCTATGCGCTATACATGAACGTATATGCGCAGAGCGAAATCCATTTCGACCGCCTGACCGAAGCGTTTTTCGAGCGGGTGCTACAGGACGGGGACAGCGGCGGCATCGTTTTCATTTACCGCCGCCGCGGCGAGATGATCGGGTACAACCTCTGCTTCGAGTGCGAGGGCAATCTGGTCGACAAATACATCGGCTTGCGCTATCCCGAGGCCCGGGAGTGCAACTTGTATTTCGTCAGCTGGATGGTAAACCTCGAGTACGCGCGCGAGCGCGGGCTGCGCTATTACATCGCGGGTTGGACCGATCCCCAGGTGAAGTCCTACCTGGGCGCATCGTTCACCTTCACCCGGCATGCCGTGTACATACGCAATCCGCTGCTGCGCGCCGTGTTGCGCCGTCTTGCGGGGCGCTTCGAGGGCGATCGGGCCTGGAGCGAGGAGCGCTCCTAATGAATGGCGGGCCGCTGATCCTTGATTTCGACGGCGCGTGCGGTCCGACCGAGGGGGCCGTGGTGTTGCCCCTCCAAGGATGGCAGGAGGCCGTCCGCTTCGGCTGCTCGCTGTCTACCTTCCGTGCGCTGTGGCGCGAGCTGGATGCCATGCTGCCTGCCGCCCATGGGCCGGTGCTGATGGGAAGTGGCGATTTCCACCACCTGAGCTGGCCGCTCATCGAACGCCTGCGCGACCGGGGGCCGTTCCGGGTCGTGGTGTTCGACAACCACCCCGACAACATGCGCTATTTGTTCGGGATCCACTGCGGTTCTTGGGTGCGGAGGGTGGCCGCGCTGCCTTTTGTCACGCACGTGCACGTCATTGGCATCACTTCTTCCGACGTTGGATGGGGGCATAGTTGGGAAAACTATTTGCGCCCGCTGGCTTCGGGCAAGCTCAGCTATTGGTGCATGAACGTGGACGTCGGCTGGGCCCGGCTGTTGGGGTTGGGGCATGCGGTGCGCAGCTTCGACGGGCCCGAGGCAATGATGCAGGCGGTGTCGTCCGCGCTGGCCGCATCGCGGGAGCCAACGTACCTGTCCATCGACAAGGATGTGTTCAGTCCCGAAGTCGCGCGCACCAATTGGGACCAGGGCATCCTCGCAGAGTCGCATCTCGCGCAGGCACTGGAGGTGCTCGCCGGGCAGCTGATCGGGAGTGACATCACCGGCGAGGTCTCGCTTTATCAATACCGCACGTGGTGGAAGCGCTGGCTCAGCGCCGCCGACGGGCAGGAGGCACCGTCGGCCGGGCGCTTGGCGCAATGGCAGGCGCAGCAGCATGCGCTCAATGCGCGATTGATCGATCTGCTGTCGGCCGCATCGGGGGATTGACGGAGACGTCGGCAGCGATGCGCCGCTCGATGTGGGCCAGGGACGCTTCCACCTGGTCTACGAGTATCAGGCACAAATCGCCCGGTTCAAGCGCATCCATGGCGATGTCGATGGCCAGGAATTCGCCCCGGACCTCCCGTACGTCGCGCGCGCGGGCGGCGCCTTCCAGGCCCTGCCGGAGCAGTGCGAGGACTTCGCCGTCGGCGCGCCCGCGCTGGCATTGATCTTCGTACAGCACGACGCGGTCGAATGCGGCGCCGAGTATTTCGGTTTGCTTGCGGATGTCGATATCGCGGCGATCCCCGGCCGCACTGATCACGACCGAGCGCCGCTTGGCAGGCAGCCGGTCCATGGCCCGCACCAATGCCTGGATGGCGTCGGGATTGTGGCCGTAGTCCGCGAAAACGGTTGCACCCCGGAATTCGTACTGATTGAAGCGCCCGGGGGCGGTTTGCGCATCGCTCACGAAGCCCGCCAGCCCGCGCCGCACGACTTGCCAGTCCAGGCCGAGCGCCCAGGCCGCCGCGATGGCCGCCATGGCGTTCTCGACCTGGAAGTCGATGGCGCCGGCGTAAGTCAGCGGGATTTCTGACAACGGGATGGCATATTCCTCTGGGCCTTGCGCGGCCACGATGGCATCACCGTCCCGGTAGACCACGCGTTGGTTCTTGGTGCGATGTGCGGTAATCAGCGGATGCTGCCGGTCGTTCGAGAAGAAAATGATCGAACCCGGACAGCTGCCTGCCATGTTGGCTACATTGGGGTCGGTCGCATTGAGCACCGCCGTGCCCGCCGGGGCGACATTTTCCACGATTACCCGCTTCACCACGGCAAGGTCTTCGACCGTGCTGACGAAGTTGAGGCCAAGGTGGTCGCCCGTGCCGATGTTGGTCACGACTGCCACGTCGCAGCGATCGAATGCCAACCCCTCGCGCAGGATGCCGCCGCGCGCTGTCTCGAATACGGCGGCGTCGACGTCCGGGTGCAGCAGGACGTTGCGCGCGCTGCGTGGCCCGCTGCAGTCACCCACATCTATGCGGCGCCGTCCGATGTAGACGCCGTCCGAGTTGGTCATGCCCACGAGGTGGCCGTTCGCGCCCAGCAAGTGTGCGATCAGGCGCACCGTCGTGGTCTTGCCATTGGTGCCGGCCACGGCGACGACGGGGATGCGGCCGTTGTCCCCGGGCGCGAACATTTCGGCGATGATGGCTTCGCCCACGGCGCGCGGTTTTCCGTACGAAGGCGCCAAGTGCATGCGCAGGCCGGGCGCGGCGTTGACCTCCACGACGGCGCCGCCCTGGCTCTCCAGCGGCTCGATCACCGTATTGGCCACCACGTCGACCCCGCAGATATCCAAGCCTACCGTCCGCGCGGCCTCGATGGCGCGCGCGGCCAGTTCGGGATGCACCTCGTCCGTGACGTCCGTCGCGGTTCCGCCGGTGCTCAGGTTGGCATTGTTGCGCAAGATGACAAGCGTGCCGTTGGGCGGCACGGAGTCGGGGGTGTAGCCGGCTTTTGCCAGCGTGGCCAGGGCGATGTCGTCCAGCCGGATCTTGGTCAGGCTGGTAGCATGGCCTTCGCCGCGGCGTGGGTCCCGGTTGACCGCCTCAACCAGTTCCCGGACGGTATGCACGCCGTCGCCATACACCTGGGGCGGATCGCGCCGCGCCGCGGCGACCAGGGTGTTGCCGACGACCAGCAAGCGGAAATCGTGGCCGGGGACGTAGCGCTCGACGAGCACTTGCGCACCGTATTTCGCCGCTACGGCATAGGCAGCTTCCACCTGCTCGCGGGTCACGAGGTTGACGGCGACGCCTTTGCCCTGGTTGCCGTTGCGCGGCTTGACCACCACCGGCAGGCCGATCTCTTGCGCGGCTTTCCACGCATCTTCTCCATCGGAGACGGGACGCCCCCGGGGGACGGGCACGCCAGCCGCATGCAGCAGGGCCTTGGTCAACTCCTTGTCTTGCGCGATCGATTCGGCGATTGCGCTGCTGCGGTCCATTTCGGCAGCCAGGATGCGTCGCTGCCTCCTGCCCCAGCCGAATTGGATCAGGCTGCCGTCGGTCAGCCTGCGGTAGGGGATGCCGCGCTGTATCGCCGCTTCCACGATGGCGCTCGTGCTCGGGCCGATACGCACGTCTTCGTCCAGGTCACGCAATTGCCTGAGGGCAGCGTCCAGGTCGAATGGCGAGTCCTGTTCGGCAGCCTCGCACAGTTGCAGAGCGAGATCCAGGGCCAGGCGGCCGACTTTTTCCTCGCTGTATTCCACGACGACCTGGTAGATGCCGGCTTCGACCGTCGGCACGATGCGCAAGAAGGTCACGGGACAGCCCGCCTGCGATTGCAGCGCTAGCGTGGCGAACCCGAGCGCGGCCGCCATGGAGACCGCCTCGTCTTGTCCTACCGGCTGCAACAAGCCGATGGCGGGAAAACGCGCGCGAAGCCGAGTCTCGAAATGCGGAATGCCGGCGATGGCGCGTTCGGCTTCGGTGCACGAGACGATGGCCTCGAGCACCGTGCGGCGGCTCCAGAGATTCGGGCCGCGCAGGGCGCGGATGCGTGAGACTTTCATGAACGGTTTCCTTGATTGCCGGCGCTCCGCGCCGGGCGTCTTTCCTTTGCCTCAGGCCGCAGTCGCTGGCCCGGTCGACATGCTGAACGTTTCGACGCCGGCGCGCAGGCAATCGAGGGACAGGCCGAGCGCCCAGCCGGCAGCGACGGCGGCCAGCACGTTCGCGATCGCACGTCCGTCGCGTGGATTGTTCAGCCCGCCCGCCGAGGCGAGGCCGTCCAGCACGGTTTCCGCTTGCCCTTGCGCGAGCACGATGGCTTCGCCGCGTAGAAAAACGGCCCGTCCGTCCCCGGCACGGTGTTCGACGATGCGCGGCAGGCCGCCGTCGAGCGCGAAGAACACGATGCCGCCGGGGCATAGGCTTGCCATCTCGGCCACCCGCTCATCGGCGGCGTTGAGCACTGCATGGCCCCGGGGCAGCACCACGTCGACCTGCGTGCGCAGTACGCTGTAGATCTGTTCGGGCTCGACGATGCACAGGTCGGGGTGCGTATGCGCGGGATCGAGGCCGGACACGATGCCCACCTCGCAGTGGTCGTACGCCAGGCCTTCGGTCAGGATGGCTCGCGCGCCGTTTTCGATGACGGCCGCTTCGATCATCGGGTTCATCAAGGCCCGGCGCGCGGACTCCCATCGGGCCGGTGCGGTGTCGACGCAGCGTTGGTCGAAGTAGAGGCCCAGGCCAGAGGCGAGGGCCGTGCGGCGTCCCGCCAGCTGCAGGAAATGCGCCACCCGGTGCGCGATCTCGGTCGTGCCGTGGCTGCCGCTGACGCCCACGAGCGGGATCCGGCCGTCGGCGTCGCCTGGGAAGAGGTGATCCACGATGGTTTTTCCCACGGGCCTGGGCTTGCCTTCGGCGGGCTTGAGGTGCATGAGCAGTCCAGGCCCCGCGTTGACCTCGACGATGGCGCCGCCCTGTTCCTCCAACGGACGGGAAATGTCTTCGGCCACCAGGTCCACGCCGGCGATGTCCAGGCCGACGATGCGTGCCGCGAGCCGCACGTGGTCCGCGATCGAAGGGTGCACCTCGTCGGTCACGTCGAAAGCGACGTTGCCGTTGCGCTGGATGAGCACTTCCGCGCCTGCAGGCGGCACGGAATCGGCGTGATAGCCTTGGCGCTGCAGTTCGACGCGGGCGGCGGAATCGAGGGTCACGGGATTGAGCGGGTGTTCTTCGGTGGTGCCACGCCGAGGATCCGAGTTCAGCTGGAGCTCGATCAGTTCCCGGATCGTGGATTTTCCGTCACCGACGACCACGGCAGTCTTGCCGCGGGCCGCGGCGACCATGCGGTCGCCCACGACGAGAAGCCGGTGCTCGTTGCCGGGAATGAAGCGCTCGACGATGACGCCGCTGCCTTCCTGCATGGCTACGTCGAAGGCGGTTTCGATGGCTTCCCGGGTGTGCAGGTCGAGGAAGACGCCGCGCCCATGGTTGGCATCGCAGGGCTTGACCGCCACGGGCAGGCCGATCTCTTGTGCGGCTTCCCAAGCATCTTCTTTGCTCTCCACCATGCGTCCTTCGGGAACGGGCACGCCGCAAGCCTGGAGCAGGCGACGGGTCAAGTCTTTGTCGCAAGCGATGCTTTCGGCGACCGCACTCGTGCGGTCGGTCTCGGCGGTCCAGATCCGGCGCTGGGCAGCGCCGTAGCCGAGCTGGACCAGATTGCCCTGGTTCAGGCGAATGGAAGGGATGCAGCGCTCCTGCGCCGCAAACACAATGCTGGCCGTGCTGGGCCCGAGCCAATGCCGGTTGACGAGCTCGCGCAGGGAATCGACCGCGGCGCCGACATCGAAGGGACGGTCTTCGATGGCCGCCATGATGAGGTCGCGCGCGGCGTACAGCGCGGCCCGGGTGACCTCCTCCTGGTAGGCGCTGACGACGACGCGATAGACGCCGCGGGGAGAGGCTTCGCGCGCCCTGCCGAATCCGCCGGGCAAGCCAGCCAGGTTTTGGAGCTCCAGCGTGACGTGCTCCAGTATGTGGCCCGGCCAGGTGCCTTCGCGCAGCCGGCGCAGGAATCCTCCCCGCTCCCCATAGCTGCAGCGATGTTCGACCAACGACGGCAGCCAGGCCTCCAGGCGCTCGTAAAAACCGGGGATGCGATTGGACGGATAGTCTTCGAGATCCCCTATGTCGATCCAAGCCTCGAGGACGGGTGGATACGTCCACATGCTGGGCCCGCGCAGGGACAGCACATCGAGGAATTCAATGCGTTTGCGATTCATGATGCGAGTTGAGTCGGGCCGGGCGCCGCGTGCGCAAGCGGGTAGATGGGCGGGTATGCGATGCGTGCAGTGTTGGGACGGGTGTGTCCGGTGAAGTAATAAGTTTGCGTACGCTCTCGCGGCGTACTCGATCGATCCGGTGATGTGGGTGGATGAGCGCAAATGTATTGCCCGCCCGCACGCCAAGCAAGAGCGGCGCGCGCGCCTAGGGTAACCCCGCGATGCGGCGCTACAACGCATTTCTCCTCCAGACGCGCGACAATGATCGCAGCGTTAATGCTTACAGAAGTCTGACATAATTCCACGAATCATAAATTGTTACAAATACTTTCTGGGCCGGTTCAGGCCGCCTGTCGATGACGTTTCCCCCCACGCTTGCCATGCTGCCGCATGCTTGGCTGGGCGCCTCCGCCCCGCAGCTGACGGCGGACGAGTCCGTCTGCGCCTGGGTCGAGCTGGACCTCGACACCGAGCTGCGCTATGCCCGCGGCATACTGGTGTTGACCGAGAGCCGGCTCTTGTCGGGGACGGCATCGGGCTGGACGGATTGGCCGCTGGCGCAGGACCTGAAGCTGGCGCTGTCCGACCACGCAGGCGTCGTGACGCTGGAGCTGCTCACGCCGAGCGAACGCCGGGCGCAGTGGCGAACCACCATGGCCCAGCATGCGGGCGTGGTGCGGTTCGTCGAACAGTTCGACAGGCAATTGCAGGCCTTGGCGCGGGGCGAGGTGGCTGCCCGGCCGGAGGCCGCCTGCCCGAGCTGCCAAGCGCCACTGCCTGCACACCAGACGCGCTGCCCAGCGTGCGAAGCGGATGCTCCCGCGGCCGACAAAGGTTGGGCCCTGTTGAGGCTGCGTCGTTTCGCGCGCCCATACCGGGGCCGGCTGTTCGCCGGCTTCATCCTGACGATTCTTTCCACCGCCGCCGCGCTGGTGCCGCCTTATCTCACCATGCCGCTGATGGACGAGGTGCTGATTCCGTTCCAGAACGGCAAGCCCATCGACTATGAGCTGGCCGCGTTGTATCTATCCGGCTTGCTTGGTGCGGCGGTTCTAGCGTGGGGGCTGGGGTGGTCGCGCACCTATCTCTTGGCCTGGGTCAGCGAGCGCATCGGGGCGGACCTGCGGACGACGGCGTACGAGCATTTGCAGCAGCTGTCGCTGGAGTATTTCGGCGGCAAGCGCACCGGGGATTTGATGGCGCGCATTGGCAACGAAACGGACCGCATTTGCGTGTTCCTGTCGCTGCACCTGCTGGATTTCGCCACCGATGTGCTGATGATCCTGATGACCGCGGCCATCTTGGTTTCCATTGATCCGTGGCTGGCGCTGGTCACGCTGCTTCCGCTGCCCTTCATCGCCTGGCTCATCCACCTAGTGCGGGACAAGCTGCGCCATGGCTTCGAGAAGGTGGACCGCAACTGGGCCGAGATCACGAACGTGCTGGCCGACACCATTCCGGGCATTCGGGTGGTCAAGGCCTTTGCGCAGGAGAAGCGGGAAGTGGCACGCTTTCGCGAAGCCAATAACCACAATCTCGTCGTCAATGACCGGGTCAATACGGTGTGGTCGATGTTTTCTCCCACGGTCGTGCTGCTCACGGAAGTCGGCCTGCTGGTGGTCTGGATATTCGGCATCTGGCAGATCGCCAACCATCGCATTTCGGTCGGCGTACTGGCAGCGTTCCTGGCCTACATCAGCCGCTTTTACATCCGCCTCGATTCCATGAGCCGCATTGTTTCGGTGACGCAAAAGGCAGCGGCGGGCGCCAAGCGGATCTTCGACATCCTGGACCGCGTATCCAGTGTCCCGGAACCGGCCCATCCTATTCCGATCAAGCAGCTTCAGGGACGGATCCGGCTGCGAGACGTGGGGTTCCGCTACGGCACGCGAACGGTGCTGCGAGGCATCGACCTGGACATAGCGCCGGGCGAGATGATCGGGCTGGTGGGGCACAGTGGGTCCGGCAAGAGCACCCTCGTCAACCTCATCTGCCGCTTCTACGACGTGTCCCAGGGGGCGATCGAGGTGGACGGGGTGGACATCCGTTCGCTGTCGCTTTCGGCGTACCGGCACAACATCGGCGTAGTGCTGCAGGAACCGTTCCTTTTCTTTGGCACGGTGGCCGAGAACATCGCGTACGGCAAGCCGGATGCGACGCGCGAGGAGATCGTCGCCGCCGCGCGTGCCGCCCACGCGCACGAGTTCATCCTGCGCCTGCCCCACGGCTATGATTCGCTGGTGGGCGAGCGAGGGCAGGCACTGTCGGGCGGCGAGCGCCAGCGGATCTCCATCGCTCGCGCCCTGCTCATCGATCCCCGCATCCTGATCCTCGACGAGGCGACCTCTTCGGTCGATACGTCGACCGAACAGGAGATCCAGAAAGCCCTGGACAACCTGGTACGGGGGCGGACGACGATTGCCGTCGCGCACCGGCTCAGCACCTTGCGCCGCGCCGACAGGCTGGTGGTGTTGGACCGTGGCCGCATCGTGGAGCAAGGCCGCCATGAGGAGCTCATCGCCAAGGGGGGAGCGTATTACCGCCTGCACCAGGCGCAGATGCGGCAGCTCGATCCCGAAGCCAGCGACGAACCGGACGGGGAAGAGGCATGACACACGGCGCATTCACCCTGAGCCGCAACGCTTTCGGCAAGCTGGTGTACACCCCTGCGGAGGGCGGCCAGGCGGAAGAAGTAGTGCCGGTTCGCGCCTTCCCCATCCATGCCGAATCAGAGCACATCTCCCTGGTCGGGCCAGGGGGGCACGAGGTGGCATGGATATCCCGCCTTGCCGACTTGCCCGGCGATGTCGCCCGCCTGATTCGGGAAGAGCTCGGCCGTCGCGAGTTCATGCCCGAGATCCTGCGCATCGTGAGCGTGGCCAGCTACATCACCCCGACCACCTGGACGGTCGAGACACATCGCGGCGAGACGCAGCTCTGGCTCAAGAGCGAGCAAGACATCCGGCGCATTTCGTCGTCCAAGCTGCTCATTTCCGATGGCCACGGCATTCACTTCCTCATACGGGACCTGGAGCGCCTTGACAGGAACAGCCGGCGGATCTTGGACCGCTTTCTTTGAAGCCGGGCGCGGCGGGACGGTTAGCGCAAGGCCGATTCCAAGGCGTGGCAGACCGCGCCGAAAAGCTCCTCGTCCAGCCAGTGACTGTTAGTGACGCTTAGCGTACGCGCGGCGAAATCGCGGGCGTGGGGAAGCGGGGCGTCCGGGACGATGGGGCGCAGGTAATCGTAGTCGGGCAGGGTGTGGACGAATAGCGGGCCGACTCCCAGGCCGGTGCCCCAGAGCCGCTCCAGTGCGCGCGCACGGGTGTCAGCATCGGGCAGGACCAGCATGAAGAACGGCCAGACGCCTTGCTCTCCCGGTCTGTCCTGCAGCACTGTCACGCCGGGCAGGCTTTGCAGGCGCGCAAGCCGCTGCGCGGCGCGCCCAGTGGCCTGGTCGAGAAAGGCAGGCAACCGCCTTGCCGCCTTGGCCCCGACCGCGCGGCGCCACGCTCCTACGCGGTGAACCGGAATGTCGAAGGAAAAGTCATCTCCTGCCGCCCGGACGGGATCGCCGGCGCGCAGGGCTGCGCGCTGCGGCCGGCCGTAGGCGAGCCGCATGCCGCGCGGCCCATAAAGCGCCGCGTAGCCCATGAGTTCCAGGCAGCGCCGCAGCTCCCATCCCAGGTGACGGCCGACGACGCGGTCGCTGGTCGCTTGCAAGGCGCGGCGCAGCGCGGGATCGCGGGCCACCAGCAGGCCGCCTTCGAAAATGCTGAGCCCCTTGCCGGCGGCCAGGCTGAAGAAACCGATGTCGCCGTCCAGGCCGACGCTTTGTCCCGCCCTGCGCGCGCCCAGCGCCTGGGCTGCGTCTTCGATGAGGGCGGCGCCGCATTTCTCGGCGCAGCGCCGCGCGAATTCGACGTCTGCGACCCGGCCTGCCAAGTGCGTGACGACGATGGCGAGCGTATCGTCATCGCAGGCGCTCTCCAGCGCCCCAGGATCGAAATCGAAATGATCCGGCGCCAAGTCGCACAAGCGCATTCGCAACCCGCAGTGGTGAACCGCCAGTGCCACCAGTGGGCAGGTGTAGGCGGGGAGCACCACGGTCTTGCGCGGGCTGCGGGCGGCCAGCGTCCGCAGCGCCACGATGAGGCAGGCCGTGCCCGAGCATTCCAGCTGCAGTGCCGGCACGCGTAGCCAGGCGGCGAGCCAGGCTTCCAGGTCGGCTGGCCCGCCCGGAAGCAGGTCGCGCCAGCGCAGCGGCAGGCCCGCGGTAGGCGGAACCTCGATGCCGGCGCGGTGCACGCTAGGGGTCTGCACGGCCGGGCTCCGCGGCGCTACGGGTTTCCTGCGCTTCGCCTAAGGCCAGGCAGACGATGCCGCCGATGATGAGCAGCGCGCCGAACGCCTGGCTGGCGCTGATGCGCTCGTCGAACAGCCATACCGACGCCAGCATGACCGTGACGACCTCGAGGTGGGATGCGGCGAAGGCCGGGCCGATGGGAGCGCGCTTGAGCAGCGACATCCAAGTGAAGAAGGCGCCGATGTATCCGATGAACGCGCCGTATATCCAGGGCTGTCCGAATACTCGCAGCAGCCAGTCTAGGTCCGCGGCGAGCGGCATGGCCTGGTTGGCTGCGTACTTGAAGCTGATCTGCGCCAGGGTGTCGAACGCCATCAGCAGGCCGAATCCGATGAGATAGAAGCGATGCATCAGGGCAGCCCCACTACGGCAACGCCGATGGCAATCAGCACGATGCCCGCGACCCGCAGCGGCGTCAGGCGCTCATGGAAGAAGAAGCGACCGGCGATCATGATGGCAACGATGTTGATCGAACCCAGCAGCACGCCCTCTGAGAGCGGAACGAGCGACAGAAAGGCGAGCCAGACGACGAACTCGAATACGTAGCAGCTTATGCCTATCCAGATCCAGGGCCGTCTTGCCAGCTGGCGCCAGTATTGCAGCCCGGTCCCGCTCGCGGGAGTGGTGGCGGCGGCCTTGAAGGCGAGCTGGCCGCCAGTGTCCACCAGGACGTTGAGCGTCCAGAGCAGGGCGACGAGCGGCGTCATCGTGCTGCGGCCAGCCGGACGCCTTGCGCCTCGACCGAGTGCTTGCGCTGCGCGGCGATGTTGGAGAAGAACTCGACCGACTCGCGGATGACCTCGCGCCGCTCGCGATCCACGGTGATCATGTGATAGCTGTCGTGCAAGAGCACCAGTTTGGTCGGCCCGCTCACGCGCTTCATGACCAGATGGGCGTTGCTGACGCTCGCCATGTCGTCTTCGGCTGCATGAATAATCAAGCAGGGGCAGCGGACCTTGTGCAGCTCCTTGCGTACCGTGGCCGACAACTGGATCAGCTCGGCCAGGGAGGGGAACGGGTTGCCGGGCAAGCCTGCCTCGGCGCTGTCGCCACTGAGCATGCTGGACGAAATCGAGGCGCGCAGGCGCTCGTCTTTCAGCCCGTAGGGCGGCTCTTCTTCGAAGACCCGGTCTTGAAAGAGGTTGAAGCGCTTGAACCAGGGCAGCAGGAAGGAAAAGCACCGGTACCACGGGATGTTCCACCCGTCGTAGCGGAACGTGGCGCCGTAGACGCCGACGCCGTCGATGTCATCGGGCCTGTCGGCCGCCGCCTTGAGGGCGAGCACGGCGCCCATGGACAACCCGGCCACGAAGCAGTGGTCGACGTCCTGGCGCAGCCGGTCCACTGCTTCCAGCACGCTGGCGTACCAGTCTTTCCAGCCCGTGCGCACGAGGTCTTCGACGTCCCCGCAGTGCCCTGCGAGTTGCATGCCGTACACGGTGAAGCCGGCTCGGTGCAGCCCCTTGCCGACCGTTCGCATTTCATTGGGGGTGCCGGTCAATCCGTGAATGAGCAGCACGCCGGCCCGGCCGCCCTTCAAATAATAATCCGCAGCTTTGATCATGAGATGTGTCGTGGCGCCCGCCGTCAAGCCGTGCTGGCCGCGGCGGACGATGTCGCGAATCCACGCGGAGGCTGCGCGATGGCGTGCAGCTGACCGCTCAGGATGAAATCGAGCGCATTGCGTGCTTCGTCGAAGCCCGCGATGGGAATGTGGACCAGCCCGTGCTCGCGGCAATGTTCGATCAGGCGGTGCTTGGCGAGCACCAGGTCGACCGTGCCGGACACGCAGAAATCCGAGGCACCATCACCCACGTAGAGGATCTTGTCGTGGGCGGTGCGCACGACGGAGCCGTATGAGCATTTGCAAGTGCCGCTCGCCTTGCGGCAGGCGCCATCCGCGTAGGGAAAGGCCAACTGCCAGCTGCGCGGGCCGGTTTGTTCGAAGCGGTTCGCCACGACCGGCAGGTCGGCCAGCCCGTGGCGATCCAGGATGGCAGTGATCACCGAGGCAAGGCCGTCGCTCACGACGTGCACGGGCGTGCCAAGCTCCCGCGCGCGTGCCACGAAGGCGGGAAAGTGCGGATCGATCTCGATGCCGGCCACCAATTCGTCCAGTTCTTCGCGGCTGGCGTCGATGAGCGCGATCTGCTTGGCCATGCACTCGCGCGAACCGATTTCTCCGCGCTCCCACGCGGCTTCCAGGTCTTCCCATCCCGGCTTGCCGAAATGCTCCAGCAAGGTGTCGGTGACGTCCCGTTTCGAGATGGTGCCGTCGAAATCGCACAAGACGATCCACTCGGCTCCAGGCTGGTTCTCGGCGACGTACTGACTAAGCAACATGACAAGCCTTTAGGGAAGGAAACGAACCAGTACCCGTTGGCCGACACGCAGCTTATCGGGATTTTCTATTGACAACAGGCATTCGACGCCCCGGCGGCTGATCCGTTCCTGTGGATCGTCGCTGGGCGCCATCACCTGGAAGACGCTGCCTATGCGTTCGAGGCGAGCGGCTATCGGGGGATTGCCGGGTGCGGCCTCGACCACGATTTCGGCCTGCATGCCTTTTTTCAGCGGAGCGACATAGGCTTCGTTGACTTCTGCGCGGACGACCAGCCGGCCCTTGGGCAGCAGCCGCAATAGCTCCGTCTGGGCCGCGACGGCATTGCCGACCTGGGCATTCAGTCCGACCACTTCGCCGTCGACGGGGGCGCGCACCTGCTGGCGCTCGAGCGTCCATTGCGCGGCGCGCAGTTTCTGGCGCGCGACGTCGACAGCCGCCTGGGAGGCAGCAACCTCCGCTTCGGACCGGACGACTTCGTGCCGGGCGTCATCGGCGGCCTGGCCGTCTATCGCGCCGCCGGCGGCCGCTTCGGCCAGGCGCCGGGCTCGCTCCTGCAGGCCGGGCAGGCGGGCGCGCAGGACGCGTTCCTGCGCCTGGGCTTGCCGCAGTTCTGCTTCGGCGGCGTCCACGGCCAACTGCGCGGCGGCGGGATTGAGTTCGATCAGCGTTTGACCCTTCTTGACCTGGTCGCCGTCGCGCACGTGCACGCGCATGACCGTCCCGTCCACCGCCGCGCCGACGCGCACCAGGCCGCCTTCGACGTCGACGCGGCCCCGCGCGACGGCGACGTAGGCCGGTTGTTCCGCCATGCTCTGCGTGGGCTCCTGTTGGCGGGAACATCCCGTCATCATCAGGCTAGCAGCCGATATCGTGAGGACTCCAAGGCCGAATGACGAAAACAGCGTAGTCACGTAATCACAAATTCCTAAATGGCGGCCGCCTCGGCCTCAGTGCGGCGATCGTCCAGGATGCGGCCGTCTTCCATGGTCAGGACGCGGTCCGCGTGGCTGATCAGGCGAGGGTCGTGGCTGACGCACAAAACCGTGGCCCCGTGCCGGCGGGCGATGCGGTGCAGGATGTCGATGACTTTCATGCCGTTCTTGGCATCGAGCGCGCTAGTGGGTTCATCAGCGAAAAGCAACTCGGGTTCCTTGGCGAGCGCGCGCGCAATGGCGACGCGCTGCTGCTCGCCGCCCGACAGGCCTGCAGGGCGCAGCCCGGCCCGCCCTTCCATGCCCACCTCTTCGAGCGCCGACCAGGCCCGTTCCTTGGCGCGGTCCGCATTCAGGCCGATGTAGCGCAAAGGCAACATAACCTGTTCGAGGGCAGTGAGCGCCGGGAAAAGGTTGAACCCTTGGAAGACGAAGCCGGTATGCATGAGCCGGAATCGTTCGAGCTCTCGCGGCTGTAGCGAATCGAGGTCTTGTCCGAGAGCGCGAACCGCGCCGGAATCCGGGCGGAGCATGCCGCTCAGGATGGCCAGCAAGGTACTCTTGCCGCAGCCGGAAGGCCCGGAGATCAGGGTGAGCTCGCCGGGCATAATGCTAACTGACAAGTCGCGCAGGATCCGTTCTCGAACATTACCGGACAGAAAGGATTTGCTGAGAGACTCAGCAACGAGGCTCGGCGCGCTCCCCTGGGGGCGATGAGGGGCCCGGGGCTCGTTTGCCCGCATGGCAAGTCTCCACGGCTGATAAAACAAAACCCCGCACGCATCGGGGTTGTAACCAACCGTACGATAACCCAAGACGTGGGAGGACGGGAAGGCGGGCGCGGCGCCCGGGAGGAATTGTTGTACAGGCGCCGCGCGGTAGGCGGGGGTGTCTTGCCCCTCGCCTATTGGATCGATCAAGCCTCCAGGCGGTTGTCTTTCGTTTCGCGGATGAAGAGTGTTCCGACCACCAGGCTCATGAGCGCGATGACAATCGGGTACCACAGGCCGTTATAGATGTTGCCCGTGGCAGCCACGATGGCGAACGACGTGGTGGGCAGGAAACCACCGAACCAGCCGTTGCCGATGTGATAGGGCAGGCTCATCGAGGTATAGCGGATCCGGGTGGGGAACAGTTCCACCAGCATCGCCGCGATGGGGCCGTACACCATGGTCACCAGGATCACCAGCAGCGTGAGCAGTAGCACCAGCATGGGCTTGTTCATCTGGGCCGGGTCCGCCTTGGCCGGATAGCCGTGGTTGCGGATCTCCGCCGTCAGCCGCGCCCGGAGCTCATCGCTGCGGGCTTTCAATTCGGCGGCCGGCAGACCGGCGCCCTCGAACGACTGGATCACCGTGTCGCCGATCTTCACGTGCGCCAGGGTTCCCGGCGGCGCGGCCTCGTTGCTGTAGTTCACCGCGTTGGAGGCGAGGAAGGACTTCAGCTGGTCGCAGGAGCTGACGAACTGGGCCGTCCCGACCGGGTTGAACTGGAAGGAGCAGGTCTTGGGATCAGCCACCACCACGACCGGCGACTTTTCCTGCGCGGCCTCCAACGCCGGGTTGGCGTAGTGCGTAAGCGCCTTGAACAGAGGGAAGTAGGCGAGCGCCGCGATCAGGCAGCCGGCCATGATGATGGGCTTGCGGCCGATGCGGTCGGAGAGCGAGCCGAAGATCACGAAGAAGGGCGTGCCGATGAGCAGGGCGAGCGCGACCAGGATGTTGGCCGTGGAGCCGTCTACCTTCAGGGTTTGGGTCAGGAAGAAGAGGGAGTAGAACTGGCCGGTGTACCACACCACCGCTTGCCCGGCGGTCAGGCCGAACAGCGCCAGCAGCACGATCTTCAGGTTGCCCCAGCGGGCGAAAGACTCCGTCAGCGGCGCCTTGGACTGCTTGCCTTCGGCCTTCATGCGCTGGAAGGCCGGCGATTCGTTCAGCCGCAGCCGTATCCACACCGATATGCCCAGCAGGACGATGGACACCAGGAACGGGATGCGCCAGGCCCAGGCGGCGAAGGCTTCTTCCCCCGTGGCCGTGCGCACGCCTAGGATGACCAGCAAGGACAGGAACAGGCCCAGCGTCGCGGTGGTCTGGATCCAACTGGTATACGCTCCCCGTTTGCCGTGCGGTGCATGCTCGGCGACGTAGGTGGCCGCGCCGCCGTATTCGCCGCCCAGCGCCAAGCCCTGGGCGAGCCGCAGCACGATGAGGATGATGGGCGCAGCGATGCCTAGCGTGGCGTACGAAGGGAGAACGCCGACCAGGAAGGTCGAGAACCCCATGATCAGGATGGTGATGAGGAAGGTGTACTTGCGGCCGACCAGGTCACCCAGCCGCCCGAACACCAGCGCCCCGAAGGGCCGCACGGCGAACCCGGCGGCGAATGCGAGCAGTGCGAAGATGAAGGCTGCTGTTTCGTTGACCCCAGAAAAAAATTGCCGCGCAATGATGGCGGCAAGTGATCCATATAGATAGAAGTCATACCACTCGAATACCGTGCCGAGCGAAGAGGCAAAAATCACGCGTCGCTCTTCCTTGGTCATGGGGCGTGACGCCGGAGCGGGCGCCCCGGTACTGCTGGCGGTGGAGCTCATGAATGGGTGTCTCCTCGGTGAGGTACTGCCTTGAGGGTGTTATTGCAGTTTGGCCCGGACGTCGAGGCCCGGACTCAAATTTCAGGGTAGAAATACTCACTGACGCGAAACTGACGGATTGCTGACGCTAGGCTGAATTTTCACCGAATGGTGAGGAATGTCTGTTTCCCCCAACGGGGAAGGGAAGCGCCGGCCCCTGCGGGATGTCTTCGCGGGCACAGGAGCGTGGCAACCGGCGCCGGGCGGCCAGCCAGGGCGCCCATGCCAGCACGCCGGCGGAGGGAAGGCCTTACGCCGTCATGGCATTTTCTGCCCGCCCACCGGAGTGGGGCGGAAACCGGACACTGATGCGCGTGCCGGGCATGCCCGGGGCCGTGCTGCGCGGGTTGTCCGAGATCGACAGCACAGCCCGGTGGCGTTGTGCGATTTCCCGCACGATGGCCAGGCCCAGCCCGCTGCCAGCGGCCTCCGAGCCGAGAATGCGGTAGAAGCGGTCGAAGACGAGCTCGCGCTCTTCGGCCGGAATGCCCGGGCCCGAGTCTTCGACCTCGAGCAGGGGGCCTTTTTCGTCGTCGGTCACGCGGACGGTCACGGCGCCGCTTGGCGCATAGCGCAGTGCGTTGTCAATGAGGTTGCTGATCATCTCGGCGAGCAGCAAGGCATTGCCCGAGACCTCGACCGGCGTCTCGGAACCTTCCAGCCCGAGGTCTATGCCCTTGGCCAGTGCTTCCTGCACCCGGTTTTGCGTCTGCTCGCTGGCGATCGCCTGGAGATCCACGCGGATCGAGGTGTCGAGCGGGCTGCCGGTATCCTCGGCGCGGGCGAGCGCGAGCAACTGGTTGACCAGCCGCGTGGCGCGTTCCGCGCCGGCGATGAGGTGGCGCAGGCTGGCCTGCATGTCCTCGGGACTATCATTGCGCAGCGCCAGCTCGGCCTGGGTGCGGATGCCGGCGAGCGGCGTCTTCATCTGGTGCGCGGCGTCGGCCACGAAACGCTTTTGCGCCGCCACGTTGGCCGACAAGCGCTGCAGCAGCTCATTCATGGCCCGGACCAATGGGGCGATCTCCTGCGGCACTTCGCGCTCGTCGATGGGCGAGAGGTCGTCCGGGCGGCGCGCCCGCAGCCGTTCCTGCAGCTTGCCCAGGGGCGCGATGCCGCGCGAGAGCCCGAACCACACGAGCACCACGGCCAGGGGCAGCACGACGACCTGGGGCAGGATCACGCCCTTGATGATCTCGTTGGCCAGCTGCGAGCGCTTTTCCAGGGTTTCGGCCACTTGCACCAGCGCCGGCTGCGCGCCTGGCGACGTCGGTAGCGCCACCCATGTGTAGGCGACCCGCACCGCAAAGCCACGCATGACGTCATCCCGGTACTGCACGATCCCCGGCAGCGGATGCTCCAGGGAAGGCAGGGGCAATTCGCGGTCGCCGCCCAGGTATTCACCCTTGCTGCCCAGCACTAGGTAAAAAACGCTGTCGGTTTCGTCGGCGCGCAGCATCTCGCGGGCGGAATCCGGCAGTTGCAGGCGGGCCCGGCCATTGACGTCCTGGACCTGTTGGGCCAGCGCCAAGACGGTGTTGGCAAGGGCGCGATCGTAGGGCGCCACGGCGATCGACTGGGCCACGACGTAAGTGATGGCCACGCTGATCGGCCACAGCAGGAACAACGGCACCAGCATCCAATCCAGGATTTCGCCGAACAGCGACCGGGCCGGCCGTTCGAGAGCCGGGACGGGCGTCAGGCCCCTGCGGTCGTCGTCCATGCGCGGCGCGAGGGGTCAGCCGGCGCCGCGCTGGGCGGCAGGGTCGCGTTCCAGGCAATACCCCAGGCCGCGCACCGTCGCGATCTTCACGTCGCCCGGCTCCAGCTTCTTGCGCAGCCGGTGTACGTACACTTCGATGGCGTTGGTGCTGACTTCTTCGCCCCATTCGCAGAGGTGGTCCACCAACTGTTTCTTGCTGACCATGCGCCCGCTGCGCGCCAAGAGCACCTCGAGGAGGCTGACCTCGCGCGCCGACAACTCCACGACCTGGTCGTCGATGAAAACGACGCGCCCGACCTGGTCGAAGGACAGCCGCCCATGGCGCAGCACGGTCGGCCCGCCGCCCGCGCCGCGTCGCGTCAGGGCACGCACGCGCGCCTCGAGCTCTGAAAGCGCGAACGGCTTGGCCATGTAATCGTCGGCGCCCAGGTCCAGCCCCTTGACGCGCTGCTCGACGCTATCGGCTGCCGTGAGTATGAGCACTGGCAGGTGCGAGTTGCGGGCGCGCAGGCGGCGCAGCACTTCGATGCCCGAGAGGCGGGGCAGGCCGAGGTCCAGGATCAGCAGGTCGAACGGCTGCGCAGCGAGGGCGGAGTCCGCCTCCACGCCGTCGTGCACGGCATCGACCGCGTAGCCTCCCTGCCGCAGCGAGCGGGACAGGCCGTCGGCAAGGATGTTGTCGTCTTCGGCGATGAGGATGCGCATGGGAGGATTGTAGCGTCGGGCTTTGGCGTCGCGGCCCTCCCCATTTTCTCTCAGCCGGTGCGCGGAGTCACTAGCGCTATTCCACCTGGTACATGCCGGTGCGTCGCGTGGCGTCGACCCAGTACGCCATTTCCTTGTCGAGAAAACGGCCGAACTCGGCGGGCGTCATCGGCTTGACCGGCTCCAAGCCCAGCTGCGGCAGCTTGGCGGCGATCTCCGGAGACCGCAGGTGGTGTACAGCGAGCACCATGTTCCCTCGCTGTATGCGGATGCGGTCGGGCAGCTCGAGGGGCATCGCGCGTCGATCGCAGAACTGCTGGCCGAAAGACGGGGCGACCTGGTCTGCGAGATCCGGCAGGAAATCGATGCCGTCCGGCTTACCAAGGCGCAGGCCAAGCTGCTCGAAACCCATCCTGGCACGCCCACGTTGCGTACCCGCACTTGGTATTACGGCGCGAAGAAAGACTTGATCGTGGCCTCGATCAGCCTCTTCCCGGAAGGCCGCCATCTGTTTACGACCACCATGCGGCGCGAAGCGACCGGCTGACGCGGCCGCGCCGGCCGCATCCGTACGGAGAGCCAGCGTGACCCACACCGTCGTTCCTTCGACCTTTCTCTTCTGTCCGGGCAATCGGCCCGATCGGTTCGACAAGGCGCTGCGCAGCGGCGCACCCGGCATCATCCTTGATCTCGAGGATGCCGTGCCTGCCGAGGAGAGGGAGGCTGCGCGCCATGCGGTCCTGGATTGGCTGGCAGGGCTTTCCATGCGGCGGCCGGGGACGCCGGCGATAGGCCTGCGGATATCGCCGCCGCAGTCCGAATCCGGCTTCGAAGATCTTTACGCGCTGCGGGTGGCAGGCATGCTGCCGGCGCTCGATTGGATCGCCGTGCCCAAGGCCGAGGAGGCGGCGCAGGTGAGGTCCGCTCATGCGCACCTCGCACGCCGCAATCCCGATGTGCGCGTGATGGCGCTGGTCGAATCCGTGCGGGGGGTGCGATGCGCCGAAGAGATCGCAATGGCCGGGCCTTTCGTGGCGGCCCTCGCGTTCGGGGCGGCCGACTTTTGCGCCGAGACAGGGATAGACGGCAGTTGGGAGGCGTTGGCCTACGTACGGGGGCGCCTGATTTTCGAAGCCGCGGCCGCGGGCGTGCCGGTGCTGGACGTGCCGCACCTGCTCATCGATGACGATGCCGGCCTGCGCCTCGACTGCAAGCGCGCAAGGGCGATGGGCTTCCACGGCAAGCTGGCGATCCATCCACGCCAGTGCCCCATCATCATGGAAGCTTTTCTTCCCAACCCCCAGCAGGTGGAGTGGGCACGCCGCGTCGTTGCGGGATACGAGGCTGCGAGAGGGAGGGCCTGCGTCGTGGATGCCGTCATGGTGGACGAACCGGTGTACCGGCGCGCTTGCCGCATCTTGCAGCGGGCCGCCGCCTGACGGAGTTCCTTGGGGGAGATTGCCATGCATACCGCCTACTATCGATTGGGAGACGGCATCTACGCCGAACGTTTTGGCCTCGGGTTCGAGCACCTGGCTCCCGGGCAGCGCTATATCCACCGCCCCGGGATGACCTTTTCGCAGCAGGACAACGTGGAGGAGGCGCTGGACTCGGTCAATTCGGCGATGGTGCATTACGATGAGCACTATGCGGCGCAGACCGAATGGCGCCGGCCGCTGATGGTCAGCACGCTGACCCTGCAGCGGCTGATCGGCATGACGGCGAAAACCTTCGGCCGGAGGCGGCGCATTGCGTCGATGTCCAGCATTGCGCTGACGCGTCCCGTGTTCGGCGGCGACACGCTCTACGCCGAAACCGAGGTACTCGCCGCCGAGCCCGTCGATGCGGAGTCGGGGCGGGCCAGCCTGTTGACGCGCGGCTTCAACCAGCGGGGCGAACAGGTGGCGGAGCTGCGCTATGTCGTCGAGCTGTGGCGCAGCACAACAGGCCCGGACAGGGTACCGGATGCGCGGCCGGCGACGGAGGAGCGTTTCCTGTCGCACGTGCAGCGCGACGACGGAGCCTGGGTCGAGCAGACGGGGCTGTTTTTCGAAGACCTGAGGCGCGGGGAAACCATCATCCATGCTCCCCGCAAGACCTTGCTGGCCGAGGAAGCCACGCTGCATGCCTTGCGGTCGATGGAGTGGCAGCCCCAGAGCCACGATTACGCGTTCGCGCACGCGATCGGCTTGCCTGCGCCCGTCGTTCCCCAGACGTGGGGAGTCGCCGTGGCGGTGGCGCTTTCCACCCGCACCTTTGGCCGCGTGTCCGTGAACCTGGGCTGGACCGACGTGGAGTTCGGCGTCGACCTCATGCCGGGCGACACCCTCGAGGCGCGGTCCACGGTGGAAGGGGCGCGGCCTTCCGGCTCGCGTCCCGACCGAGGCGTGGTGACGGTGCTGACCGAGGCGAGGAACCAGCGCGGCGAAATGGTCAACCGCTTCCGCCGCGCCTTGATGGTTTACCGGCGCGCGGCTGCCGTGTACTCGCAGGCGGGTTATTGAGGGGCGCGGGACATCCGGAACCGTTGTTAATTGGCCTTGGGCCTTGCGATGTCATACTGTTTTTTTATACAGTATCTGGCAGTGCCATAATTCGCCCATCAACCCAAGGATCCCAGAATGGACGACACCAAAGCTTCCAAGGCGGCTGCCGCAGCCCAGAACGAAAAAACCAAGGCGCTGGCCGCCGCCCTTTCCCAGATCGAAAAGCAGTTCGGCAAGGGCTCGGTCATGCGCTATGGCGACAACGAGGTCGAGCACGATATCCAGGTCGTCTCCACGGGGTCGCTCGGGCTCGACATCGCGCTGGGCGTGGGCGGCTTGCCCCGCGGCCGCGTCATCGAGATCTATGGTCCGGAATCGTCCGGGAAAACCACGCTCACCCTGCAGGTCATCGCCGAGATGCAGAAACTGGGCGGGGCCTGCGCCTTCATCGACGCCGAGCATGCCCTCGACGTCCAATACGCCGCCAAGCTGGGCGTGAACCTCACCGATCTGCTCATTTCGCAGCCAGACACCGGCGAGCAGGCCCTCGAGATCACCGACGCCCTGGTGCGTTCCGGCGCGGTAGACCTCATCGTCATCGACTCGGTGGCGGCGCTGGTGCCGAAGGCGGAAATCGAAGGCGAGATGGGCGATTCCCTGCCCGGCCTGCAGGCGCGCCTGATGAGCCAGGCGCTGCGCAAGCTCACTGCCTCCATCAAGCGCACCAACTGCATGGTGATCTTCATCAACCAGATCCGCATGAAGATCGGCGTCATGTTCGGCAACCCCGAAACCACCACGGGCGGCAATGCGCTGAAGTTCTACGCCTCGGTCCGGCTCGACATCCGGCGCACCGGCTCCATCAAGAAGGGCGACGAGGTCATCGGCAACGAAACCCGGGTCAAGGTCGTCAAGAACAAGGTGGCGCCACCGTTCAAGAGCGCGGATTTCGACATCATGTACGGCGAAGGCATCTCGCGCGAAGGCGAGATCCTAGACCTCGGGGTGCAAGCCGGCATCGTCGAGAAGTCCGGCTCGTGGTTCAGCTATAACGGCGAGCGGATCGGCCAGGGCAAGGACAACGCCCGCGAATTCCTGAAGGAACATGCGGAAATGGCGCTCGAGATCGAAAACCGCGTCCGCGAGCGCCTGGGCGTTGCGGCGCGCGTCGCCGGTAACGTTGCCGAAGAGCTTGGAGACGAATGACGGCCGCAAGCCTGCTTCCGGGCTTTCGTTGAAGGCCCGGGCGGTAGGCTATTTGTCCCGGCGCGAGCATAGCCGCGTGGAACTCGAGCGCAAGCTCGCCCGCTTCGGCGAGGAAAGCGAGGTCCGCGCGGTACTCGACAGCCTGGAGAAGGAAGGTTGGCTGTCCACGGAGCGCTACGCGCAAAGCGTAGTGCACAGGCTTGCCGCCAAGCAGGGTACCTTGCGCATCGTGCGCGAGCTGCGCCAGCATGGTGTCAGCGATGCGCAGATTTCCGAATTGCGCAACGAACTTCAATCCACCGAGCTTGCCCGCGCCCGCGAGGTGTGGCGCAAGCGCTTCGGCCAGTTGCCCACCGATGCGGGGCAGCGGGCGAAGCAGGTACGCTTCCTGATGTCCCGCGGCTTCGGATTAGCCACTATCCGGCAGGTGCTGCGCGGCGTAGACTTGGACGATCTCGTCGAGGACTGACCGCGCCTCGCGCAGGAATCATGCGCAGCGCCATCGGCGCCTCGTCCCGTTTCCACGCCGTCGCGAGACACGCATGCGAGCTTTGTCCGTCATCCTGGCCTTGGGCGTTCTCCTATCAGCCTGCGCGCCTTCCCATCCTAAGCCCGGCGACGTGATCGCCGTAGAGGGACGCGTCACGCTCAAGGGAAACGAGCCGTTTGCGGTCGCCGTATTGGAAACCGAACAGGGACACTGGGACCTGCTCGGTTTGACCCGGTCGCAGATCTTGGAAGTGCAATCGCGCACGGTGGCCGTAATCGGTACGGTCGTGCGCGCTCCGGGCGACGGGAGCCCCGCGCAATTGCAGGTGAACACCATACGTTGAGCCGTGCCATCGTCGGCTGGCCTGCTGGTAGACATGGTATGTTGCGGCCAAACATCTTTTGGCGGGGGCATGATGAATCGCTACACCATGGTTGTGTCCCGGCTGCTGGCCGGGCTTGCGTTGGCAGTACTGGCGTCGTGCGGCGGCGGGGGGGATGGCGGAAGTGGCGGCTCGATCCCGGGGGCGCTATCCGTTGCGTGCAGCGGCGCACAATGCGGAGCTGCCGATGCCCAGACGTATCGCGGCAGCGGAGTGGGTGTCTGGCGTTACGACAATAGTGCGTCCGGTGCCACCGCTTCGGTGCCTATCGCGTTGGGCGGCGTAAGCGGCCGTACAGTCACGCTGGTCTTTACCAATGTGTCGGACAACGACGTCACCATGCCTGCGATCAGTGCGTCGGTGGTGGAGCCCCCCTCGTCGGCTACCCAGCAGAAGCCGGGCGATGTCATGCGCATGCCTGGCGTCAACGTGATTCCCCCGCACATTCGCGATTACCAACCACCCATCGAGCGGGCCAGCCAGGCCCCGAGGCAGGATAGGGTCGTGGCGGCCGTCAGCGCCGCAGCGGAAGGCGACACGCGAGAATGGCTGGATGCCGACGGCAGGTCTTTCCTGGCCACGCTTGCGCGGCGGTGGGCGGCCACGGACGGCCGCATGCTCAACATTTGGGTCCAGGACGGCGAGCGGGGCGATGCGAAGATCAGCGATGCCCTGCTCGACTCGATGCAGGCCAAGTTCTCCTCGAACCAGAACTCCATCTATCCCATCGTGACTGATCTCGTCGGGGCCCCCTGGGGGGAGACCGTGGGCGGTGGCTTCATCGGCCCGGACCAGGATCTGCACATCGTGCTGGCCAACCTGACGCCGGATCGTGCTCCTTGGGGCCTGGTGGGCTATTTTTTCAGCGCCAACGCCTTCCTCAAGACTTACGAGCCGCTCAGCAACGAAGCCGTCGCGCTATTCCTGGATACCGAAACCCTGTACCTCGGGGGCGCGCTTGGCAGGAACACGGGCTACACCACCTTGGCCCATGAAATGACGCACATGGTCAACTTCTACCAGCGCGCGGCGCGCATCGGTGCACGCCCGGACTATCGTTTCGCCGTGTGGCTGGAAGAAACCTCGGCGCTCATGATGGAAGACCTGCTCGCGGAGCGGGTGATCCCCGGCTTCAATCCCCTGCGCGACAGCGATTTCGCGAACTGGCTACGCCAAAGCCAGAATTGCGACTACATCCGGGCATGGGAGCCGAGCCCGGGCGCGAGTTGCTTCTCCTACCCCATCGCCGCCAATTTCGGAGGCTATTTGCTACGGCATTACGGCATCGGGTTTTATCGCGACCAGGTCCGCAGCACCTCTTCGACCGATTCTTTCACGTTGCTGGACCAAGCGATCAAGCGAGCGGGCGGAGCAGGGGTGCGCGCGGCCTTGCGCGATTGGGGGGCAGCGCTCGCCCTGTTGCCGGCCACGTCGCCGAGCGGCTTCGGTTACCCGCGCCGCGAGGAGGATGGGTACGTGCTACCTGCCGTCAATGGTCCTGACTATGCATCGTCGCGCAACCTGCCGGCGCGTGCGCCATCCGTCCTCAAGGCCTCGGGGCATTTCCCCGTCGTGCGGCGGCCTTCGGGCGCGACCTATTCCGAAACGGTTGCGGTGCCGCCTCGATCGGCCCTGACGGTGGTCGTGCAGTAAGTCGCGTGCCCCGGTCAGGGCCGACCCCAGGCCGGGCGTAGGGGGCTAGGAGGCTGCCCATTCAACGCCCGGCCCGCGGTGCCCGTATCCCGGCCAGCGTCTTGAACGTCACCTCGCGCGCAATGTCCAGGAAATTCTGGATGTAAGGCGTCTCCTGGTCTTCCACCCGCACGCCGGCATAAAGCGTGCGCCATATGCCATCCGGGCCCAGCCGGCAAGCTTGTAGCAGCCCTTGGTCCAGATACTCCGTCAAGGCCCAGTTCGGCAGGGCGGCGACCCCGCGCCCGCTCGCAACGAGCTGGACGATCATGGGCGTGAGCTCCGTCGTCCGCACTTCAGCGGGTTCCATGTCGGCCGGGTCGAGGAAGGCGGTGAAGACGTCGAGCCGGTCTCGCTCCACCGGGTAGGTAATCAGCGTTTGGTCCTGGAGGTGCGCCGGTTCAATGTATTTGTACATCGCCAGGGGGCTGTGGCGCGCGACGGCCAGCACCAGTTCGTAGCGGAACAGCGGGAAGTAATGCACCGCCTCGAGCTTGACCGGGTCCGACGTGATGACGAGGTCCAGGTCGCCCCGGACCAGCGCAGGCAGGGGGGCGAAGGAGAAGGCCGCGGACAGGTCTAGCACGACTTCCGGCCATTGTTCGCGGAAGACGTCCAGCGCCGGCATCAGCCACTGGAAGCAGGAGTGGCACTCAATGGCAAGGTGCAGGCGCCCGGTGCGGCCGGCGGCGAGCTTTCTGAGTTCCCGCTCGGCCGCGCGCATCCTTGGCAGGACGTCGTCGGCCAGCGCCAAGACGCGCAAGCCGGCGGTAGTGAAGCGTAGCGGCCGGGTGCGGCGGTTGAGCAGTTGCGTGCCCAGCCGCTCTTCCAGTTCGCGCAGCTGGTGAGAGAGTGCGGACTGGGTGACGTGCAGGCGTTCAGAGGCCTCAACGAGGCTGCCGCCGTCGCGTATCGCGACGAGGGTTTCCAGGTGACGGATCTCGAGCATGGCGGAAAACTTGAACTAAATTCATATTGTATATGTAGAACTTGATTTTGATTCACGGCATGGCGCCCGCAGAATGTCTGCCTCTTCTTTTTCGGCATAGGGGATCGAGACATCATGGCGACCTTGCACAATCTCGGCTTTCCGCGCATAGGCGCGCGACGCGAGCTCAAGCGCGCGCTGGAAAGCTATTGGGCCGGCCTTATTTCGGCCGACGAGCTCGAGCGCGTGGGCCGCGAGCTGCGTGCCCGCCATTGGGCAGTCCAGGCGCAGGCTGGCATGGATTGGGTGCCCGTGGGCGATTTCGCGTGGTACGACCACGTGCTGGAATGGTCGGCGACCTTGGGGGCGGTGCCTGCGCGCTTTGCCCAGCCAGGGGACGAGCCCGTGGCGCTGGACACCGTGTTTCGCATGGCCCGCGGCCGCGCCCCGGCCGGTGCGCCGGCGGCGGCCTGCGAGATGACCAAGTGGTTCGACACGAATTACCACTACCTTGTGCCGGAACTGCACCCTGGCCAGCGGTTTCGGGTGGCGCGCACGGCGTTGTTCGACCAAGTGCGCGAAGCCCACGCGCTCGGCCATGCCGTCAAGCCAGTCATCCCGGGGCCGTTGACCTGGCTATGGCTGGGCAAGGGAGAGTCCTACGCCGGGGCAGGCGATGCCGCGAAGCTGGCGCTGCTACCCGCGCTGTTGCCTGTCTATGAAGAGGTGCTCGGACGCCTGGCGGCCGAGGGCGTGCAATGGGTGCAAATCGACGAACCCATACTCGTGCTGGACCTTCCTGCGAGCTGGCGCAACGCGTTCGCGGGAGTGTACGGGCGCCTGGCGCGCATGTCGGCGCCCATCCTCCTTGCGACCTACTTCGGAGGGCTGGGGGACAATCTGCCTGCCGCCCTGGATTTGCCCGTGGCCGGGCTGCACGTTGATCTCGTGCGGGCACCCGAGCAGCTGGAGGCGGTCGCGGCCGGCTTGCGGCCCGGCCAGGTGCTGTCGGCTGGAGTCATAGACGGCCGCAACGTCTGGCGGGCGGACCTGGATGCATGGCTCGCACGCCTGTCGCCGGTCGCGACATCCCTGGGCGAACGCTTGTGGTTGGCGCCTTCCTGCTCCCTGCTACACGTGCCGGTGGACCTCGACGAGGAGGACGCGCTCGACGACGAGCTAAAAGGCTGGCTCAGCTTTGCCCACCAGAAACTCGACGAGTTGGCGCTGCTGCGCAAGGCCTTGGGCCCGGGGGGCGCCGCCGAATCGCCGGTCGCCGAAGCGCTGGCGAGGCAGCGCCGCGCCCTTGAGGCGCGCGCCCGTTCGCGCCGCATTCACGACCCGCGAGTTTGGGAGGCCGTGGCGGCGTCCCGCGAGCTGAGCCTCCGGCGCCCACCTTTCGGAGAGAGGATTGCGTTGCAGCGGGCGCGGCTGCGCTTGCCCAGCTTTCCCACCACCACGATCGGCTCTTTTCCCCAGACGCCGGAGATCCGGGGCCTGCGGCGCGCTTGGCGCGACGGTTCGCTCAGCGACGCCGCGTACGAGAAGGCGCTGCGGCAGGCCATCGCGGACTGCATCGCCTTCCAGGAGCGCATCGGGCTGGACGTCCTGGTGCATGGCGAGTTCGAGCGCAATGACATGGTGGAGTACTTCGGCGAACTGATGGCCGGCTTCGCCTTTACCCGGAACGGATGGGTACAGAGCTATGGGTCGCGCTGCGTGAAGCCCCCCATTCTCTACGGAGACGTCTCGCGCCCGGCGCCGATGACCGTCGGCTGGACCACGTATGCGCAGTCGCTCACCGACAAGCCGGTCAAGGCGATGCTCACGGGACCCGTCACCCTGTTGCAGTGGTCTTTCGTGCGCGACGACCAGCCGCGCAGCGAGACTTGCCGCCAGCTGGCGCTGGCGCTGCGCGAAGAGGTGCTGGATCTGGAGGCAGCCGGCATTCGGATCATCCAGATCGACGAACCCGCATTCCGCGAAGGGCTACCCCTGCGTCGTTCGCAATGGCCAGGGTACCTGCGGTGGGCGGTAGACTGCTTCCGGCTCGCCGCCGCGGGCGTCCGGGACGATACGCAGATTCACACGCACATGTGTTATTCGGAGTTCAATGACATCATCGAAGCCATTGCCGAGATGGATGCGGATGTGATCACGATCGAAACCTCGCGCTCGAACATGGAGCTGCTTGCGGCCTTCGAGGATTACCGCTATCCCAACGACATCGGCCCTGGCGTCTATGACATCCATTCCCCGAACGTGCCGGACGTCGAATGGATGGTCGGGCTCATGCGCAAGGCCCGGGCGCGGTTGCCCCCGGAGCGTCTGTGGGTGAATCCGGACTGCGGCTTGAAGACGCGGGGCTGGCCCGAGACCGAGGCTGCGCTCAGCAAAATGGTGGAGGCGGCACATCGGCTGCGCGGCGAGGCGGCGTAAGGCCGCTGCCGGCAGCGCAAAAACGCGATACAACCTGGACCGCAGGTTCCGGGCAACCCCGGGAGCGGCCGGCATGGCCGCCTGGGTTATACTCTCCGGGTTTTATCGCCTGCCCATTGCTTCCACGCTGCGCCCGTTTGCCAGCGCCTGATGCAATCGGGCGTCCTTTAGCGCATGTCCGTAACCGCAGACCGCCTCGCTATGCGAACGCCCACGGCCTCGCTCGTCCCGAGCGCGGGTGCGTGGGCATTTGTCCATCCGGCCGTGGCCACGAAGGCGCTATCTCCATCCGTAGCCAGGCGCATGACTCCTCATGGCGCTGGTCATCTTCAACCGAACATTCAACGTCTCCCCGACAGCGAAGGCTCCGCATGAAAATCCACGAGTATCAGGGCAAAGAGCTTCTGAAGAAATTTGGCGTCACCGTTCCGCGCGGCATCCCCGCGTTTTCGGTAGACGAGGCCGTCAAGGCCGCTGAACAACTGGGCGGTCCGGTTTGGGTCGTAAAAGCCCAGATCCACGCGGGCGGCCGCGGCAAGGGCGGTGGCGTCAAGCTTGCGCGATCCATCGAGGAAGTGCGTACGCTGGCCAGCCAGATCCTGGGCATGCAGTTGGTCACGCACCAAACCGGCCCCGAGGGCCAGAAAGTGCGCCGCCTGCTGATCGAGGAAGGCGCCGACATCAAGAAGGAGCTGTACGTCGGCATCGTCACCGACCGCAGCTCGCAGCGCGTTTGCGTGATGGCTTCCAGCGAAGGCGGCATGGAGATCGAAGAGGTCGCCCACGCCACCCCCGAGAAAATCCTCAAGGTGTTCGTCGACCCGGCAACCGGCTTGACCACCGAGGAAGCTTCGCAGCTGGCCCGTGGCATCGGCGTTCCCGAGGCTTCGGTTGCCGACGCGGCCGAGCAGATCCAGAAGCTGTACACCTGCTACGTCGAAACCGACGCCGACCTGGCGGAAATCAACCCCCTGATCGTCACCGGCGCGGGCAAGATCGTCGCGTTGGACGCCAAGTTCAACTTCGACTCGAACGCCCTGTTCCGCCATCCCGAAATCGTGGCATACCGCGACACGGATGAGGAAGATCCGGCCGAGATCGAGGCCAGCAAGTTCGGCCTGGCATACATCCAGCTCGACGGTAACATCGGCTGCCTCGTCAACGGCGCCGGCCTGGCCATGGCCACCATGGACACCATCAAGCTGTTCGGCGGCGAGCCGGCCAACTTCCTCGACGTCGGTGGTGGCGCCACGGCCGAGAAGGTGACCGAGGCCTTCAAGATCATGTTGAAGAACCCCGGCCTGAAAGCCATCCTGGTCAACATCTTTGGCGGCATCATGCGCTGCGACGTCATCGCCGAAGGCGTGATCGCCGCGTGCAAGGCCGTCAGCCTGAGCGTACCGCTGGTGGTGCGCATGAAGGGCACCAACGAAGAGCTCGGCAAGAAAATGCTCGCCGACTCCGGCCTGCCCATCATCAGCGCCGACACGATGGCCGAAGCCGCCACCGCCGTCGTGGCCGCTGCCAAGAAGTAATCGTTGCGCTCAGCAAAGGATATTAAGGACTCGAAATGTCGATTCTGATCAACAAAGATACCAAGGTCATCACGCAGGGGATCACCGGCAAGACCGGTCAATTCCACACCCGCATGTGCCGCGAGTACGCCAACGGCAAGAACTGCTTCGTGGCCGGCGTGAATCCCAAGAAGGCCGGCGAAGACTTCGAAGGCGTGCCCATCTACGCCAGCGTGGCCGAGGCCAAGGCTGCCACCGGCGCCACCGTGTCGGTCATCTACGTGCCGCCCGCGGGCGCTGCCGCCGCGATCTGGGAAGCCGTCGAGGCCGACCTGGACCTCGTGATCTGCATCACGGAAGGCATCCCCGTGCGCGACATGCTGGAAGTGCGCAATCGCATGCGTGCTCAGAACAAGCGCACGCTGCTGCTCGGACCCAACTGCCCGGGCCTCATCACGCCCGACGAAATCAAGATCGGGATCATGCCCGGCCACATCCACCGCAAGGGCCGCATCGGCATCGTCAGCCGTTCGGGCACCCTCACGTACGAAGCCGTGGCGCAGGTCACCGAGCTGGGCTTGGGCCAGTCGAGCGCGGTGGGCATCGGCGGCGACCCGATCAACGGCCTCAAGCACATCGACGTGCTGAAGATGTTCAATGACGATCCCGACACCGACGCCGTCATCATGATCGGCGAAATCGGCGGTCCGGACGAGGTCAACGCCGCCCAGTGGGCCAAGGACAACATGAAGAAGCCCATCGTCGGCTTCATCGCGGGCGTCACCGCACCTCCCGGAAAGCGCATGGGTCATGCCGGCGCGCTGATCTCTGGCGGCGCCGACACGGCGCAGGCCAAGCTCGAGATCATGGAAGCCTGCGGCATCAAGACCACCAAGAACCCGTCTGAAATGGGTAAGTTGCTCAAATCCGTGTTGTAAAAAACCAAGCCTAAACGGGCGCGGCGCAATTTGCCGCGCCCGTCGGCGTTTAAGGAGAACGGCGTGGAATTTGGTTCAGTGGCCTTCTTTCTGGCTCTCATTCAAATCATCTGGGTGAACATCCTGTTGTCGGGGGACAACGCGGTGGTCATCGCGCTGGCGGCGCGTTCGCTGCCGGCCCATCAACAAAAGAAAGCAATCGTGATCGGCTCTGCGGCCGCCATCGTGATGCGTATCATCCTGACGCTGGTTGCGGCCCAGTTGCTGCAACTGCCCTGGTTGAAACTGATCGGCTCGCTGCTGTTGCTGTACATCGGTGTTTCGCTGTTGCTGCCGGAGGGCGAAGAGGACGAAGGCAAGCTGGCCAAGGACGGCCTGATGGCCGCCATCCGCACCATTCTCATTGCGGACCTGGTCATGAGCCTGGACAATGTGATCGCCGTCGCGGCCGCGGCCATGGGCAACACGGTGCTGCTGGTGCTGGGCCTGGCCATCAGCATTCCGCTGGTGATCTTCGGCAGTGCGCTGTTGCTCAAGGTGATCGAGCGCTTCCCGCTCATCGTCTGGCTGGGCGCAGCCCTGCTCGGATTCATCGCGGGCGAATTGTTCGTCAACGATCCCGCGGTTCATGCCGACGCGATCGAGGCTTCCATGGGGCTCAGCCATCATGGGGCGGAGATTTCGGCCGGCCTGATCGGTGCTCTCATCGTGCTGATCGTGGGCAAGGTGCTGATGTCTCGCCGCCGCTCGAGCGACCAGACCGTCTGACGGACGGGCGGTCTTACGTTATTGTGGTAGTGTGCCGGTCTGGCCAGGATGCCGGGCCGGTTTCCCCCCGAAGGGCTTTCTTTGCATGCGGGTGCAGCGAAGGTTCTCGGAAGGCGCAGGAATACTAAAAAATGGGTGAGTGGATCTTTCCGGGGGGAAAGACCCACTCGTCCGGGTCTGTTTTAGGGAGCTACACGTGCTTGAATTTCTCCAGACGCTCAGCTGGGCTGCGGTACTGCAAATCATTTTCATCGATATTCTGCTGGGTGGAGACAACGCCGTTGTCATCGCCATGGCTTGCCGCAACCTGCCGCCGAAGCGGCGTATGCAAGGCATTCTTTGGGGCACGGCGGGCGCTATCGTTCTACGGGTGGTGCTGATCGCATTCGCGGTCACGATGCTGCAGATTCCGTTCCTGAAAGTCGTCGGTGGGCTACTGCTGTTCTGGATCGGCATCAAGCTGCTCGTGCCCGAAGATGAGGGGCACGGCAACATCGAGGGCGGCGCGACGCTGCTGGGCGCGGTCAAGACCATCATCGTGGCCGATTTCGTCATGAGCCTGGACAACGTGATCGCCATCGCCGGCGCCGCCCAGCGTGCGGACGAGGCACACCAGCTTGGCCTGGTCATCTTCGGCCTGCTGGTGAGCGTGCCCATCATCATCTGGGGCAGCACGCTGGTCCTGAAGCTGATCGACCGCTTCCCCATCGTGGTCACGTTCGGCGGGGCGCTCCTGGGGTGGATCGCCGGCGGCATGTTGGTGACCGACGTCGCGGTGCAGAACAACCTCATCCAGCCATCGTCGCTCGCACAGTACAACACTCAGATCACCTACGCTGCCGAAATCGTGGGTGCGCTGATCGTCGTGGCCGTGGGCACGTGGCTGGCACGGCGCAAGAAGACCGAGGCTGTCGAGCAAGCCTGATCGCAGTCTGCGGCACCTGGCGTGCCGCTTCGCCGACGACGCCCTGCCTGGCAGGGCGTCGTCATTTGTAGGGTATGAATCCAAGTTGCATCGCCCACAGGCGGTGCCAGAGGTGGTTATGCACGGAAGAGAAAAGGGATTGACGCTGATGCAGTTGCTCGTGCTGATCGGCGTGGCGGGGGTCGCGATTGCGGTGGCGGTGCATTACCTGCGCTGATCCCTCCTGGGGCCAGCGCAGGCGATTCGCCGTCACCCGCTATTGCGCAGGCCGGCGGCAATTCCATTGATGGTCAGGTGAATGCCGTTCTGGGTCCTGCCTGCCGACTCGCTTTTGGCGCGTCCCCGCCTGGCGCGTTCGGCGCGATAGCGACGCAGCAGCTCGATCTGCACGTGATTGAGCGGATCGATGTAGGCGATGCGGTCGCGTATCGAGCGCGCGAGGGAGGGATTGTCCGCGAGGAGCTGGCGGCGGCCGGTGATGAGCTTGAGGGCGCTCATCGTCCGTTTCCATTCGTCGCTAATGGTGCTGAAAATCCGCTTGCGCAGCGCCGCGTTCGGCACCAGTTGCGCGTACCGGGAAGCGATGACCAAGTCCGTCTTGGCCAGCACCATTTCCATGTTCGAGAGCAGCGTGCGGAAGAATGGCCATTCGCTGGCCATGGCCTGCAAGTGCTGCACGCGCGCGCGGCGGGTTCCTTCTCCGTGGCGCAGATATTCCTCGATGGCCGAACCCATGCCGTACCATCCCGGGAGCAGCAGACGGCATTGTCCCCACGAGAATCCCCAGGGGATGGCACGCAGGTCTTCGATGCGGTTCGTGGCCTTGCGCGAGGCAGGGCGCGAGCCGATGTTGAGCTCTGCGATCTCGAAGATGGGCGTGGACGCAAAGAAGTAATCGGCGAATCCCGGCGTTTCGTACACCAGTGCGCGGTACGCCGCCATCGCGGTTTTCGACAGGCGATCCATGGTCGGACCATACGTGGCGAATAGCGCATCCTCGGCCGAGGCGCTTTCCGTGCTGTCGGCCAGGCTGGCCTCGAGCGTTGCGGCCGTCAGCAGCTCCAGGTGCCAGCGGCCGATGTCGGCGTCTTTGTATTTGCTCTGAATGACTTCGCCTTGCTCGGTGAGGCGTATTTGCCCCGCCACGGTGCCGGGCGGCTGCGCCAGGATCGCGTCGTAGCTGGAGCCGCCACCGCGGCCCACGGTGCCGCCGCGGCCGTGGAATAACCTGAGCCGTACCTTGCGCGCCGCGAACACTTCGACCAACGCACGCTCGGCCTGATAGAGCGACCAGTTCGAGGTGAGGTAGCCGCCGTCCTTGTTGCTGTCGGAATATCCCAGCATGACCTCCTGAACGCCGCGCTGGGCGCGCTTCACGCGGGCCCGGACTTCCGGCAGGTCCAGGAACTGCGCCATGATGCGGGGCCCCTCTGCGAGGTCGGGAATGGTCTCGAACAGGGGCACGACCATCAAGCCCTCGCCTTCCTCCGGGGGGCGATCCCGGTTGCCTCCGCTTCCGGGGGCGATGAGCCCGGTTTCTTGTTGCAGGAGGAGCACCTCCAGCAGGTCGCTCACGGATTCGGCATGGGAAACGATGGCGTGGAGCACCGCTTGTGTGCCGAAGCGCTCGCGAGCTTGCGCAGCGGCGCGGAAGATCTCCAGCTCGCGCGTCGTTTCTTCGCTGTACGAGATCCAGGGGGAAACCAGCGGGCGGGGCTGGGCGAGCTCTCGTCGTAGGAGCGCAATGCGCGCCGCTTCGTCCAGGGCCGCGTAGTCGGCTTCCACGCCCGCGCGTGCCAGGAGTTCGGCCACCGTGCGTTCGTGTACGTCGGAACTTTGGCGCAGATCGAGGGTGGCCAGGTGGAAACCGAACACTTCCACGGCTTGCCGTAGCCCAGCCAGGCGTAGCCGGGCGACGGGAGAAGCATGGTGTTCGTCGAGCGACTCCGCGAGAATGGCGAGGTCGGCTGCGAATTCGCTGGGGCGCGCGTAGGGCGGGGCCGGCTGGGCTTCCCGCCGGGCGAGCTCGCGACCGGTCAAGGCGCGCGCCGTGGCGGCCAGGCGAGCATAAACGCCGATCAAGGCGCGCCGGTAGGGTTCGTCGCGGCGATGCTCGGAAACGTCGCCTCCCTGTTCGGCCAGCGCCAGCAAGGCACCGGTGGCCGGGGTCAGCAGCGAGCTCATGGAGAGCTCGGCGCCCAGGGCGTGCGTTTCGTCGAGGTAATACTCGAAAACCGTTGCGCTTTGGCGCAGTAGCGCCAAGTTCAAGGTCTCTGCGCAGACGTTGGGGTTGCCGTCGCGGTCGCCTCCTATCCAGCTGCCCATGCGCAGGAAGGCCTTGAACGGATCGGGCAGGGGGCCGAACGGATCGCCCGGTTCTCGGCCCAAGAGGCGCGATAAATGCGCGTAGAGTTGAGGGATGACCGGCAGGAAGGTGCAGCGGTAGTACGACAGCGCGTTCTCGATCTCGTCGGCGACGGTGAGACGGGAGTTGCGCAGCATGCGCGTCTGCCACAAGGTCGCGATGCGGCCCAGCAACGCCAGCGTCTGCTCGAACGCTTCCTCCGTCGAATGCGGCAGGTCCCGGCCCTGCAGTAGGTGGGCGATTTCCTTGTGCACGTCCAACGTGCTCTTGCGCTGCACTTCCGTCGGGTGTGCGGTCAGCACCGGCGAGATTAGTGCGTCGTCCAGGAGTTGGCGCATCCGTGCCTGGCTGACCCCGGCCGCCCGCAGGCGTGTCACGGCGTCCTGCAGGCTGCCGCGCGCAGGTGCATCCTGCCGCAGGAGGCGGGCGCGCCGGCGGCGGTTCTGGTCGCGGTCTTCCGCGATATTGGCCAGGTGCAGGTAGTAGGTGAAGGCGCGCACCACGGAATTGGCTTCATCGGGCGTGAGCTGCTTGAGGCGCCTTTCCAGCGCACGGCCATCGGTGGCGTTGCCGTCGCGCCGGAACCGCACGGCCATGCGGCGTACGGTTTCTATGGTGTCGAATACGCCGGCGCCTTCGCTGGCGCGGATGACGTCGCCCAGGAGCCGGCCAAGTAGTCGAATGTCGTTGCGTAGAGGAAGATCGGGGTCGTGAGGCGAGGAAGTCATGTCGCGTCGAGCTTGTGTCGTCGTTGGCATGGGTGGCTGCATGGGCTGGGTGAGGCGCGACGGCAAGCATGCCACGAAAAGCGGCGCCGCATCGAATACTTCTATAATTTCCCGGGCATGGCCGCATGCGCAAACGCCCGTCCTCACCTAGCAGAGACTTCCCTTTGAATACCGATCGCTTGATCATCGCCACGCGCGAAAGCCAGTTGGCCCTGTGGCAGGCCCAGCACGTCCAGGAGAAGCTGCGCGCGCTGTATCCCCAATGCCGCGTCGAGCTGCTCGGGATGACGACGCGCGGCGACCGCATTCTCGACCGTACGCTGTCCAAGGTCGGCGGCAAGGGCTTGTTCGTCAAGGAGCTGGAAACGGCGCTGCTGGACGGGCGTGCCGACCTCGCCGTGCACTCGCTCAAGGACGTGCCGGTGGATCTGGCTTCCGAGTTTGCGCTCTGCGCCGTCATGGAGCGCGAAGATCCGCGCGATGCGCTGGTGTCGCCGCGCTATGGCAGCTTGGCCGAGATGCCTCCGGGTGCGGTGGTGGGCACGTCCAGCCTGCGACGCGAGGCGCAAGTGCGGGCGCGCTATCCGGAGCTCCAGGTCAAGCCCTTGCGCGGTAATCTGCAGACTCGCCTGGCGAAGCTGGATCGCGGCGAATACGACGCCATCGTCCTGGCGGCCGCGGGGCTGCGGCGCCTCGGGCTGGGCGATCGCATCCGCATGCTGCTGTCGCCGGACGACAGCCTGCCTGCCGCCGGACAGGGCGCGCTGGGCATAGAAATCCGCGCCGACCGGGAGGACCTGCGCGCCTTGCTGGCACCTCTCACCCACGCGCCGACCATGGCGCAGGCACTCGCCGAGCGCGCCGTGTCGCGACGGCTGGGGGGATCGTGCCAAGTGCCCCTCGCTGCGCACGCGGAAACGCAAGCAGACGTCCTGCGGCTGCGCGCGATGGTGGCCATGCCTGACGGCACCCGTTTGGTGCGCGCCGAACGGGTCGGTCCCGTTTCACAGGCGGAAGCCTTGGGCCTGGAAGTGGCCGACGATCTCTTGCGGGCCGGAGCGGCCGAACTGCTCGCTGCTTTAGGCTGATCCATGTTTTCGTTGCCCAGTGCGCCGACTGTCGTCCTGACGCGCCCCGAAGGCCAAAACGAAAGTTTGGCGAGGACGCTGGCGGCGCGCGGCTGGCTGGTGCTGGATGCGCCGGCGCTGCGCCTGACGCCGCGGGAAGGCCCAGCACCCGACCCAGCGGATTTCGGGCTCGTCGTATTCGTCAGCGGCAACGCGGTCCGCTTCTTCCTGGACAAATGGCTGGCATCGGCCGGCCCCGCTTGGTCTTGGCCGCGGCACGTCGCGGCAGCGGTGGTCGGCCCGTCCAGTGGCCGGGCCTTGCGTGCCCATCCTGCATTCGGCGCGGCGCCGAGGGTCATCCAGCCGGCCGACGATAGCCCGCAGTTCGATTCCGAGGCGCTGTGGCAAGTGCTGGCCGCCGACCCTTTGCCCGCCAGGGCGTTGATCGTGCGCGGTGGCCGCGAGGGCGGGCAGGGCAGCGGTCGCGAATGGCTGGCGGAGCGCTTGCGCGAGGCTGGCGTCGTGCTCACTGTCTATGCGGCCTATTGCCGGCAGCCGCACGTCTGGTCGCCGGAACTGCTCGCGGCGCTACGGGCGCTGGCCCGGCAGGGGCGGCCCGTGACCTGGCTGCTGACCAGTGCCGAAGGGGTGGATGCCGTGCGTGCGCAATTGAGCGAGCATGGCCTGCTCGACTGGTGGGCGGATTGTCGCCTGATAGCAACCCATCCGCGCATCGCCCGGCATCTAATAGCAGTGCTCGGCCAAGCCAGGCCGGAGCGCGGCGAACCGCCAATGTTACAAACTTGCGCGCCCAGGGATGAGGCCATCCTGGCCGCGATAGAATCGGTGTCATGACTGCATCCGAGAACGCTCCTCCCGCTTCCCAGGGTTCCGCGCCCCACGAATCCCGTCCGGCAGCCGAGCGCGCCAACCGCCTCCCGAAGGGGCGCTCCCACCGTTCCTTCCCTTGGCTCGGCACGGTGCTGGCTTTCGCACTGATCGTGATCGTGGTGCTCGCGGCCGCATTGTGGCGCCAGCAGCAGCTGGTCGATGCCATCGGCCGCGAATCTGCCCGCCGCTTCAACGAAATCGATTCCTTCGCCCGGGAGGCGCAAGCACGCGCGCGCCAAGCGCTGTCCGTGGCACAGGGGACGAACGACCGGCTTGCCGTGCTCGAGTCCAAGGTCTTGGAGTCCCAGAGCCAGCAGGCTGCGCTCGAGCAGCTCTACCAGGAACTGTCGCGTGGCGAAGATGAGTGGATCCTGATCGAAGTCGAGCAGGCGCTTTCCATCGCCGCACAGCAGCTCCAGCTGGCAGGCAATGTGCAGAATTCCATCGCCGCGCTGCAAGTGGCCGACGCCCGGCTGGCGCGCGCCGATCGTCCCCAGTTCGCGGCGGTGCGCCGGGCCATCGCGCAGGACCTGGAGCGCCTGCGCGGCCTGCCGTCCATCGACGTCGCAGGCTTGGTGGTCAAGCTCGACCAGCTGATCGCCTTGCTCGACCGCCTGCCGCTGCTCTCGACGGTGCAGCCTGCCGAACCAGATTCCGCCCAAGCTCGACCTGCCGAGCCTGCCGAGCCGCAGCCTGCCGTGGAAGATGAGCGTTGGTGGAAACCGGCTTTCGCCTGGTGGGCGTCGCTGCGCGACAGTTTCATGCACGACCTGCGCGACCTGATCCGCATCCGTCGCATCGACAAGCCCGAAGCGCTGCTGGTTTCGCCCGAGCAAGGCGCCATCGTGCGCGAGAATCTCAAGCTGCGCCTGCTCAACGCCCGGCTCGCCCTGCTGTCGCGGCAGGAGCAGGCGTGGCGTGCCGACCTGGATGCGGTCTCGCAGGCGCTGCAGGCTTATTTCGACCCTGCCGCTCCGGCGACGCGGAACGCGATGGCGCTGCTCAAGCAGATACGCGACACCGACATCACCATCGAACTTCCCACCCTCAACGATAGCCTTGCGGCGGTGCGGTCGGTGTTGCCGCGCAGCGGGGCGCAGGGCGCGCAGAGGTAGACATGCGCACCTGGTTCTGGACACTGCTGTTGCTGGTTGCCGCCGTGGGCGTCGCGGTGGGGCTGCGCTATCACTCGGGCAACGTCGCGCTGCTCTTGCCTCCTTACCGCGTGGAGCTGTCGGCCAGCTTGGCTGCGTTGATCCTGGTCGTCTTGTTTGTGGTGCTGTACGGCGCGTTGCGGGCCATAGCGTGGACATTGCAATTGCCCGTCCGGGTGCGCCGCTGGCGCGAGCGTCGCGCGCTTGCCCAGCAGCAGGAGCTGCTTGAGCGGGGCTGGATCAACCTGCTGGAAGGGCGCTACGCAAAGGCCGAGTCCGACATGAGCCGCGTGGCTGGCCAGACCGATGTTCCTTCCCGCAGGGTGCTGTCCAGCCTCTCTGCGGCCCGCGCGGCACACGCCATGCAAGAATTCGAACGGCGCGATGCGCTGATCGCGCAGGCGCGCGAGGCGGCCGGGAACGACGCATCCCTGACGCCGGCAGTGACCATCGTCGAGGCCGAGATGTTGCTCGACCAACAGCGGCCGGAAGAGGCATTGGCCTTGCTGTCGCAGCTCCATGAAAACGGGCCGCGCCATTTGCATACGCTCAGGCTGATGCTGCGTGCGCATCGCGACCTGGGGCATTGGGGTGAGGTGCTCAAGCTGGCGCGCAACTTGTCCAAGCGCAACGCGCTGCATCCCGTCGCAGGCAGCCGCATGATCGCCCAGGCGGCAGCCGAGCTGCTGCGTTCCGCCAATGACCCTGGCGCCCGGCGTGCCATCTGGAAAGACTTGAAAGACGATGAGCGCGTGCTGCCGGAGGTGGCCCTGGCGGGTGCCGCCGTGTTCGAGGCGGACGGCGACGAGCTGCGCACGCGCACAATTCTCGAAAATGCGCTCGACGCGCAATTGACGCCGGAGCTCTTGCGGGCTTATGCGCGCTGCAGCCCAGACCAGATCCAGCCGCGGCTGGAAAAAGCGGAGGGCTGGCTGCGCGAGTCTCCGAACGATCCCGACTTGTTGCAGGCGCTCGGCACGCTTTGCCTGTGCGGCCGCCTGTGGGGGCCGGCCCAACGTTATCTCGAGCGCAGCCTGGGCGAGCGTGACGACCCGCGCACTCACGCCTTGCTGGCGAGCCTGTACGATCGTACCGATCGCGCTGCGGAAGCCGTGCGTCATTGGCGGCTAGCGACCGAGGGCATGATAGGCGTGCCCGTGCTCAAGGCCGACGACGCGGTGCTGTTCGGGCCGACCTCGGCGAGCCCGCAATTCGAAAGCGAAGAGGCCGTCGCGCCCGATCGCGCCGCCGGACTGTGATCCGGCGTCCAACCCTCCATGCTGGCTGCTCGCGGCCGGTCCGATTTTTTTGTCCTACGTTTTAGTCTGTTATGAATCTCGATCGAGTCGGTCCCGGCAAGAAGGCGCCGGAAGAATTCAACGTCATCATTGAGATCCCGATGAACGCGGATCCGATCAAGTACGAAATCGACAAAGAGACCGGCGCGCTCTTCGTCGACCGTTTCATGATGACGGCCATGCACTATCCGTGCAATTACGGCTATGTGCCGCAAACGCTGTCCGACGACGGCGATCCCGTCGACGTGCTGGTCATCACGCCGCATCCCGTCGCAGTGGGCGCCGTCGTGCGGTGCCGGCCCATCGGGATACTCAACATGGACGACGAGGCGGGTGGCGATGCGAAACTGCTGGCCGTGCCGGTGGACAAGATCCTGCCGATCTATCGGGACTGGCAGAAACCTGAAGATCTCCCCCCCGAGTACCTGCTGCGCATCCAGCACTTCTTCGAGCATTACAAGGACTTGGAGAAGGGCAAGTGGGTCAAGGTCAAGGGCTGGGACGGCCCCGATGCCGCCCGCCAAGAGATCTCGCAGGGCATCACCCGTCACCAGCAAGCCGGCAAGTAAAGGCCGGCGCGCCGGTGCGAAGCGCCGAGGTGGCAGGCTTCGCGCCCATCCCGACGCACTCCCGCGAACCCGCTCGATGGGTGCGCGGGAGTTTTTTTATGCTTGGATGGCCGGAGCGTGGGGAAGGGTAAAGCGCAGGGTCGCGCCTTTGCCGGGCTCGCCGTGCGCGACGATGCGTCCGCCGTGGCGTTCGATGATGCGCCGGCAGTGGGCCAGCCCGACGCCGGTGCCGTCGAAGTCCCGGTTCGAATGGAGGCGGTTGAACATGGTGAAGAGTTTGCCCGCGTGCCGCATGTCGAAACCGGCGCCGTTGTCGCGTATGTTGATCGCGGTCGCTTGGTCGTATACGTCGGCCCAGATCTCGATGAGCGGATCGGGGGTGTAACGGGTGAACTTGATCGCGTTGTCGATCAGGTTCACCAGGACCAGGCGGATGAGATTGGGATCAGCGAAAACCCGCGGTAGCTCGTCGATACGCCAGGTGATCGAGCGGTCGCCGAGGTTCGCGCTCAATTCTGCGCGGATTTCTTCCACCATGGGGCCCAGCGGCCAGAGGGAAGGCACGATGCCCGCGCGCCCGAGCCGGGAGAGCTCGAGCAATGCGTCGATGGTGCGGTTCATGCGCTCGGCCGTGGTCAACAGGGCGGACAGCATGGGCTTGAGGTCGCTGCCAGGCTTGTCCGTCTTGCGTAGCATGATGTCGGCCGCCGACATGATTTGGCGCGCAGGGGCGCGCAAATCGTGGCTGACCGAACTGGTGAAGGCTTCTAGTTCTGCGGTGCGCTCGGCCACCCGCAATTCCAGGGTTTCATTCAGCTGGCGTATCTTGTCTTCGTGCATGCGGCGCTCGGTTACGTCGACGCAGAACAATTCCACGCGCTGTTTACCGTCGCGGGTGACGCTGATCGCGGCCAGCTCGATGTCCCGCTTCTGGCCGTCGAGCGCGACGAGCCGGTACGGCTTGAACTCGGCAAAACCTGGAGCCTGGGAGAGATCGTTGATGCGGCGGCGTACTTTTTCGCGGTCTTTCTCGATGATGAAATCGGAGAAAGACCGCCCGATGACGCGGCCCGGCCAGTCGGCCGAGAGCATCATCTGCGCGGCAGGATTGGCATAGATCAACAGGCCGTCGACATGGCTGAGAATGCCGATGGGCGCATGCTCGATCACGGCCTTGTACATCGATTCCCGTTCGACGAGTCCGTGTTGTGCCCGCACGGTGTCCGTCACGTCGACCAGCATCATCAGCGTCGCTTTCGCCGTTCCCTCTTCGCCCTGGTGAGGCGAGAGGAAGACGTCGAATTCGCGTTGTACGTTGTCAGGCGTCGTGAAGGGCAGCCGGAAATTCACCGCGTCGCCGCGCGAGGCCCGCTCGAGTGGGGCGGCGAAAAGCGCCGCGGTGCGGCGGGGCCAAAGCTCCCGGACCGTCCGGCCCAACACGATGGCGGAGGATTTGTCCAGTAGCCTGAGGTAAGGAGCGTTGGCGTAGGTGAGGATGCCATCCTCGTCAGCGATCGCGATCGGGTGCGGCAAGGCGTCGAGCAAAGGCTCTAGGCGCGCTGCCGGTTGGCGCGGCGCGGCCCGTGCGGCGTGGCCCGCTGCTTCGACGATGGCGGCTTGCAGGGCGGGCAGGCACAAGTGGACGATGGCGACCGACAGCAGGGCAGTGATGGCGAACAGTGGGGCCGGCGGTATGTCGGGCATGCGCCAGACGAGCGGCACCGGGCCCATGATCGCGCGCCAAAAGTCGAGCAGCGACGTGAATACTACGCATGCCACGACCAGCAAGGCCGACTCGCGCAGCGGAAGGATGATGGCGCCGACCACGAGTGTCGCGATCAGCGGCAAGGCGATCGGCCAATGCAGGCCGCCGGTGACGGCGCAGGCCAGGAGCGCAAGGATCGAGAACGAATAGACGAGGCGGCGTCCGCGCAGGCGGGGCCGAGCCATGCGCGACGCGGGGGCGGCATCGCGCGCATCGTTCCCATGCAGGCTCGCTCGGTCGGCGGACATCGGGGTTGACGCTATCAACTGAAATAAAAAGTTACGTTTTTACGTTGAGCGCGCCATTGTACCCGCGTTGGGCAAAGACGAAAAATCCTGGGGCGGGCTTAGCCGGCAGCCGTTTCCGAGGTGTCCGTCAGGCGCGTTTCGATGGTTGCAAACACGCGTGCCGAAGCCCCCTTCGCTTCGAGCGCGAACAGCAAAAGCGAATGTGCCGTGACTTGGTAAACGTCGCCGGCACTGAATACGGGTAGGTCTTCCCGTACCGGCATATTGGTGTCCAGCAGGCAGGTCCAAACGTCGGGTCCTGGTACGTCGGGGAGCGTGAAGTTGACGGCGTCGTGATGGGCGTTGAACACCAACAACAAGGTTGCATCCGAAGCGGGGCGCTTGATGCCGGTCGCTTGCGCACGGCCGTCGATGAGCATGCCGAAGCAGCGCATGGACTCATCTGCCCATTGCTCGCCCGTCAGGGGCGTGGCGGCAGGCGAAAGCCATTGGACGTCGGTGACGTCCAATGCCTCATTGTACTCGCCTGTCAGGAAGCGGTTCCGCCTGAGCACCGGCAGGCGCCGCCGCAAATAGGTCAGCTTGCGCACGAACTCTTGCAGGGCGCCTCCGGCATCGTCTATCCCCTCCCAGTCCACCCAGCTGATTTCGTTGTCCTGGCAGTAGGCGTTGTTGTTGCCGCGCTGCGTTCGTCCGAATTCGTCGCCGGCAAGCATCATGGGCGTGCCTTGCGACAACAGCAGCGTCGCCAGCATGTTGCGCTTCTGGCGTTCGCGCAGGGCCAGGATGGACGGGTCATCGGTCGGCCCTTCGGCACCGCAATTCCACGAGCGGTTGTCGGAATGGCCGTCCCGGTTGTCTTCGCCGTTGGCTTCGTTGTGTTTCTCGTTGTAGGAGACGAGATCGTTCAAGGTGAAGCCATCGTGCGCCGTAATGAAATTGACGCTGGCCCAGGGTTTGCGCCCGCGCCGATTGAATTTGTCGCCCGAGGCCGTGATGCGGGTGGCAAAGTCTGCGGCAGTTCCAGGGTCTCCCTTCCAGAAACTGCGCACCGTGTCGCGGAAGCGATCGTTCCATTCCGCCCATCCCGGTGGAAAGCCGCCCACCTGATAGCCGCCCGGCCCGCAATCCCAAGGCTCCGCGATGAGTTTCACGCTCGAGAGCACAGGGTCCTGGCGGCAACTGTCGAGGAATCCTCCCCCTTCGTCGAAGCCATGCGTTTCACGGCCGAGTATGGTGGCTAGGTCGAAACGGAAACCGTCCACCTTCATCTCAGTGGCCCAGTAGCGCAGGCTGTCGGTAACCATTTGCAGCGTGCGGGGGTGGCTCAGGTTCAGCGTGTTGCCAGTTCCCGTATCGTTGATGTAATAGCGGCGCTGATCGGGCAGCAGCCGGTAGTACGAAGCGTTGTCGATGCCTTTGAACGAGAGCGTCGGGCCGAGCTCATTGCCCTCGGCCGTGTGGTTGTAGACCACATCCATGATGACTTCCAGTCCTGCGGCGTGGAAGCGATCCACCATGCTCGTGAATTCTTGCACAGGATGGCCGGCGAAATAGCGCGGGTCTGGTGCGAAAAATCCGAGGGTGTTATAGCCCCAATAATTGGTCAGTCCTTTCTCGAGCAGGTGATTGTCGTTGACGAAGGTGTGCACCGGCAGCAGTTCGACCGACGTGACGCCAAGGCTGCGTATGTAGCCGACGACTTCCGGATGCTGCAATCCGGCGATGGTTCCGCGCAACTCCGGCGGAACGGCCGGATGCAGCTTGGTATAGCCTGCCGCGTGCAGCTCGTAGATCACCGTCATGTCCCAGGGGACGCGTAGCCGGTCCGGGCGCTCGCCGCTGGCGCTGTCCACCACCATGCATTTGGGGACGAAAGGCGCACTGTCCCGCTCGTCGAAGGACAAGTCGCCGTCCGGGTCGCCGATACGATAGCCAAAGACTTCGGGTGCCCATTGCAAGTGTCCCGAGTGCGCCTTCGCATACGGGTCGAGCAGGAGTTTGTTGGGGTTGAAGCGATGGCCCTCGTCCGGAACGTAGGGGCCGTGCACGCGGTAGCCATACAAGGTTCCGGGTTGAAGGCCGTGCAAATAGCCGTGCCAGATTTCGTCCGTGAACTCTGGTAGTTCTATCCGCTCGATCTCGCGGCCGCCTGCGTCGAACAGGCAGAGCTCGACCTTTGTCGCGTGGGCGGAGAACAGCGCGAAATTAGTGCCCTTTCCATCCCACGTCGCTCCCAAGGGATAGGGGCGGCCTTCGGCGAGCCGGTATTGCCCGTTTGCCATGTGCTTCTTCCGCGGTGAGCTGACCCATAGCATGCTACAGGCGCGGGCCGGCGTCTCCTACGGCGAGGTAAAAAAAGTAAGCGAAACAAGGCAGGCTTGCAGGTCAGGCGTGGAATCGCTCGGCCGTCAGTCCGTCCAGGTCGATCTCGGGCGTGCGGCCCGATACGATGTCGGCCACGATCTTGGACGTGCCGCACGACTGGGTCCAGCCGTTGGAGCCGTGTCCGCTGTTCAGGAACAGGTTGCCCCACCGGGTGCGCCCCAGGATGGGCGGGCCGTCCGGCGTCATGGGCCGCAGCCCGGCCCAGAATTCCACCCGGCTCCAGTCCAGGCCATGCGGGAATAGCTCGCGCACGACGCGGGTCAACAAGGCCTGGCGCGCGGGATCGAGAGACAGGCCATAGCCCGTGAGCTCAGCCATGCCGGCAGCGCGGATGCGATCGCCCAGGCGCGAGATCATGATCTTGTAGTGCTCGTCCATGACCGCCATGCGAGGCACCGCATCGGGCTCGGACACGGGCACGGTGATGGAATAGCCTTTGAGCGGATAGACCGGCAGGTTCAGGCCGAGCGGGCGCAACAGGAAGGGAGCGTAGCTGCCCAGCGCGACGACGTAGGCATCGGCATGCAGTTCACCTCGAGACGTGCGGACCGAGGCGATGGCGTCTCCGGCGTGGACCAGGGACTGGATTTCGACGTTGTAGTGAAACGCGACCCCGCGCTGTTGCAACAAGCCCGCGAGGCCGACGGCGAACTTGTGGCTGTCGCCGGAAGCATCCGCCGGCAGGTGCAGGGCGCCTGACATCGTCGCCTCGCTGTGGGCCATGGCCGGCTCGACAGCAGGGATCTCTTCGGGGGCCAGGATCCGCCAGGGCACGCCGTATTCTTCCAGCGTCTTGGCCGCAAGTCGGCCGAGGTCCAGTTCGGCTTGCGTACGAAAGACTTGCAGCACGCCACCCTCGTGGAAGTCGAACGAGGGAATCGGTTCGCTGGCCGCGATCTCGCGCAAGCAGCGCAGGCTGTAATGCGCGACGCGCTGCATGCGCAGCTTGTTGATGCGGAAGCGCTCGGCATTGCAATTGCGCATCCATTGCAGCACCCATGCGACCTTGTGCGGTTCGGGCAGGGGGGAGAATCGGATGGGGGAGTTGGGCTGCACCGACTGCTTGAGCACCTTGGCGATCATGCCGGGTGCAGCCCAGGGGCCGGCGAAGCTGGGGCACAATCCGCCGGCATTGCCGTAGCTGGTCTCGCGGCCGGGGCCGGGCTGGCGGTCGACCACCGTGACTTCGTGGCCGCTTTTCCAGAGGTAGTAGGCAGTTGCGACGCCGACTACCCCGGCGCCCAGCACGAGAACCTTCATGAACGCTGTGCGTATCTACTCGACAGTGATGTTGGCGGCGTCGATGATCTTTTGATAACGCGCCATTTCAGCATCGATGTACTTGGCGAAGTCGGCCGAGTTCTTGTAGGCCGATTCGAAGCCGAGGGAGGCCAGGCGCTCCTTGACTTCGGTCGAAGCCATGATCTTGGCCGAAGCAGCGTCGAGCTTCTTCACGATCTCGGCCGGCACCTTGGCGGGCGCCCACAGGCCATACCAGGAATAGAACTCGAAGTCCTTGAAGCCGGATTCGCGCATGGTCGGCACGTCGGGCAGCAGCGGGCTGCGTTCGCGGCCGGTCACGGCCAGGGGGCGCAGCTTGCCGGCCTTCACGTGCGGCAGCGACGAGAGCATCGGATCCATCATGGCCGAGACTTGCCCGCCGACCAGGTCCTGTAGCGCGGGGGCGGCCCCCTTGTACAGCACGATGGGGATGTCTTTGGTCAGGTTGGTCTCGTGCAGGAACAGGGCCGCAGCCAGGTGCCCGGCCGAGCCGAAGCCGCTGGTGACGAAGGTGTACTTCTTGGGTTCGGCCTTGAGCTTGGCGGTGAATTCCTGGACGCTGTTGGCCGGAACGTTGGGGTTCACGCTGAAAATCAGCGCGCCTTGCGCCAACATGCTGACCGGGGCGAAGTCCTTGACAGCGTCGAACTTGATGGTTTTCTTGTACAGCAGCGGGTTGATGGCGTGGATGGACGCGTTGAAGTAGAGCGTGTAGCCGTCCGGTTCGGCGCGCGCGACGTGAGCGGCTCCGATCATCCCCGAAGCGCCAGCGCGGTTCTCGACCACGACGGACTGCTTGAGTTCGTCCTTGAGCTTGTCCGCGAACAGGCGCGCGGTGCTGTCGACCGCGCCGCCGGGGGCGTGGGGGACGACGATAGTGATCGGGCGGTTGGGATAATCCCCTTGGGCCAGGGCGGGAGCGGCGAACGTGGCGGCGCCTGCGAGCCCGGCGGCCGCGAGGGCGGTGTTCAGAAAACTACGGCGGGTAAAGCGGTTCATGTTGTTCCCCATATTGCGAAAAGCAAATTGTCTCCGTTTTTCTTAGATTTTTGAGTTATTAGAAAATGCTTGTTTCAGGGTGTAAGCCCAACGTGCTTCTCCCGCGGGCAAACCCGGCGGTCGCCAGCCCTGCCTTTCGGCGTTGACCTGGCACGGAGCGAGGCTCGCGCGCGTTCCCGGACAGGTCAATACGTCCCGGGATACCCGCCGCCGTCGATCAGGATGCTCTGCCCCGTGATGTAGCCGGCATGCGCCGAGCAGACGAAGGCGCACAACGCACCCAGCTCTTCGGCGCGGCCGTAGCGTCCGGCAGGATTGTTGCGCCCTCGTTCTTCCCACAGCTCTTCGAAGGTCTTGCCGGTATCGGCGAGCATGCCCTCGATGTGACGACGCTGGGCGTCGGTGGCGAATACACCCGGCAGCAGGTTGTTGATCGTGACGTTGTGGCGCACCGTCTGGCGCGCCAGCCCGGCGACGAAACCCACCAGCCCGGAGCGGGCGCCGTTGGAAAGCCCCAACTCGACCTGCGGCGTTTTCACGCTGCGCGAAACGATGTTCACGATGCGGCCGAACTTGCGCTCGATCATGCCGTCGACGGTGCGCCGGATCATTTCGATCGGCCCCAGCATCATCGAGTCCAGCGCCTGGATCCAGTCGTCGCGCGACCACTTGCGGAAGTCGCCGGGCGCCGGACCGTCGGCATTGTTCACCAGGATGTCAGGCGCGGGGCAGGCCGCTAGTGCCGCGTCGCGGCCTGCCTCGGTGGTGATGTCGGCCACCGCGAACGTGACCGGGTTGCCGGTCTGCGCCGAGATCTCGGCCGCAGCTTGTTCGAGCGTGGCGAGCGTGCGCGCGGCGATGGTGACGTGGACGCCTTCCTTGGCCAGCTGGAGCGCGCAGGCGCGCCCCATGCCGCGGCTTCCGCCGAACACCAGCGCCTTCTTGCCTTGGATGCCGAGGTCCATGAACCGTTTCCCGTGAGGCTTAGGCCGACTTCAGCTCGGGTGAGCTCCAGCCGTACTTCTTGTCCAGCTCGAGTTCGCGGACGATGCGCAGGCCCTTTTGCAGCGCTTCGGGCGCCAGCGCCTTGAGCGGCTTGCGCAGGTCGCCGGCGGGCAGGCCGACGGCCTTCATCAGCGACTTGATCGCGACCGGGTTGATCGCGGAGTAGGAGAAGTGCAGCATGGGCAGCATGTGCAGGTACATGTCGCGGAAGGTCACCGAAACGTCCGGGGTCTTCCAGGGGGTGGAGATCACGGCGATCTCGGCCGGTGCGATGTTGCCGGTCATGTTGGCCGTGCCGTGTCCGCCCAGGCTCATCGTGGGCACGACCAGCCCCAGGTTGGGCGAGTCGCAGCACATCACCGAGACGTCGGGGCGCGCACGCAGCACTTGCGCGACCTGCCCCACGCGGGTGGTCGATTCCTTGTGCACGACGTAGTTGGGGTGTTTGAAGATGCGCAGCAGGTTGTCCCAGTGCAGGTCGGTCTTCACCCGCGGCGGGTTGTTGTAGATGCCCAGGGGCAGGTCGGTGGCGTCGGCCACTTCCAGGAAATAGTCCTCGATGTCGGACTCGGAGCCGCAGATATAGGCAGGCGCCGCCAGGATCGCGCCGTCGGCGCCGTTGGCGTGCGCAAAGCGCAGGTAGTCGATGGTCGTGGCCGTATTGTTGCCGGTGCAGCCGTAGAAGAACTTCATCTTCCCGGTCTTCATCTTGGCGGTCTCGACGATGATTTGCTGGCGCTCTTGCTGCGACAGCATCGACACCTCGCCCGTCGAGCCCATGATCAGGACGGCGGCCGTGCCGTTGTCTTCATGGAACTTCAGCAGCGTGCGGAATCCTTCGAAATCGACGCTGCCGTCTTTGTTGAAAGGAGTGATGAGGGCGACGAACGACCCTTCGATTTTCATCTTGGCCATGGCAATTCCACCGATTCAATAACTGTTACATGATACCCCGCGGGTTGCGAGCCGTCAGGCCCGCTTGCGCATCGCAACCGATTCGACCGCGGCCATTTCCGCAAATCCCCGTTCCAGGTCGGCGATCAGGTCTGCCGGGTCTTCGAGGCCGATGTGCAACCGCAGGGCCTGGCCGGCGTAGGGCCACTTGGCCGTCGTGCGGTCGCCCGACGGGTTGAACGGAATGATCAGGCTTTCATAGCCGCCCCAGGAGACGCCGATCCCGAACAACTGCAGGCTGTCGATGAATGCTTCCACCGCAGCGGGCGACGCCGGCCTGAGCACCATGGCGAACAGGCCGCTCGCGCCCTTGAAATCGCGTTTCCACAGCGCGTGGCCGGGATGGCTCGGCAGGGCGGGGTGCAGCACCTTTTCGACTTCCGGGCGCGTTTCCAGCCACGAGGCGACCTCGACCCCGGATTTCCAGTGCTGGGCGAGGCGCACGCTCATGGTGCGTAGCCCCCGCAGCGCAAGATAGACGTCGTCCGGGCCCGCCGTCTGGCCGAGGTCCTGCGTCGTGCGCTTGACCAGGGGCCAGGTTTCCTGCGTGCAAGTCACGATGCCCAGCATCGCGTCGGAGTGGCCCACGATGTACTTGGTCGCAGCCTGGATCGAGACGTCCACGCCGTGTTCGAAGGGCTTGAAGAACAGGGGGGTGCCCCAGGTATTGTCCATGACCACTTTGGCGCCATGGCGGTGGGCGACGGCCGCGATGGCGGGGATGTCCTGTACTTCGAAGGTCTCGGAGCCTGGGGACTCCACATACACCACGCGCGTATTTGGGCGCATCTGGGCCTCGATCCCGGCCCCGGCGGTGGGGTCGTAAATCGTGGTCTCGACGCCGAAACGGCCCAGCACGCGCGTCAGGAAGCCGCGGGTGGGCGAATAGGCGCTGTCGGTCAGCAGTACATGATCGCCGGCGGACAGCAGGGACATCAGCGCCGTCGTGCAGGCGGCAAGCCCCGACGGGAAGACCTGCGAGCGGTACCCTCCTTCCAGTTCGGCTACGGCCTCTTCTAGCGCGTGGTGCGTCGGCGTGCCGAAGCGGCCGTAGGTCGTGGCGCCGGGTTCGTCGGCCGCGCGCCGCTTTTTCTTGTCTTCCCACTCGGCCATCGATCCGTGCAGGATCGTCGAGCCACGGAAGATGGGGGTGTTGACGAGTCCGGCGAAACGCTCGGGGTGTCTGCCTGCTGTGACCAGTTTGGTCTTTTCGTTCATTGCTGCTGCTGTCCTTGTTTGCAAATGGGCGGAGGACGGCTTGGCGCTCCGCCTCGTCGCAGCGCGGCTCGTCGCCGCGCCAGCATAAAAAGTGTAGGTGCGAAGGGCATTAAATTTTTTTCTTAATCTAGCTGGTTTCCCCGAAAAAAGAGAAAATTATTTCTCTACCAGGATCTAGAATGGTTGTGAATTTCCAATGGACAAAAAAGATAGAAATATCCTTTCTATCCTGCAGGAGGATGCGACCCTCTCGGTGAATGAGATCGCCGAACGGGTCAGCCTGTCGCCCACCGCATGTTGGAAGCGCATTCAGCGCATGACGCAGGAGGGGGTGATACGCAAGCAAGTGTGCCTGCTCGATAGTCGCAAGCTGGGCGTGGGCGTCACCGTGTTCGTGGCGATCAAGACCAACCACCACGATCTCCAGTGGCTGCAGAAGTTCGCGGCCGGCGTCCGGGACATGCCCGAAGTGGTGGAGTTCTACCGGATGAGCGGGGAGATCGATTATTTGCTCAAGGTGGTGGTGCCCGACATCCAAGGCTTCGATATGGTGTACAAAAAGCTGATACAGATCGTGGAGCTGTTCGACGTGAGTTCGAGTTTCGCGATGGAAGAGCTGAAGTACACGACTGCCTTGCCGCTGGACTACGTCTGAGCTCCGCTTTTATTCCGGTGTCCTCATCCGTTCGTGAGTTGTGCCATGCCTGAGACCCAACGTTTTCCCTCCCTGTCGCACTGGGGCGCCTTTACGGCCGTCGTGGAGGGGGGGCGTCTGCGCGCCTGCGAACCATTCCCCCATGATCCCGCGCCGTCGCCCATCCTGCGGTCCATGCCGGGCATGATCCATTCGCCGCTGCGCATCGCCCGGCCTGCCGTGCGACAAGGCTGGCTGCGCGACCGTGCCCGGTCCGACGGCTCGGCCCGCGGCTCGGAACCCTTCGTCGAAGTGGACTGGGACGTCGCGCTCAAGCTCGTGTCCGAGGAGCTCGCGCGCGTGCGGAGCCAACACGGCGACGCCGCCATTTTCGGCGGCTCTTACGGGTGGTCCTCTGCGGGCCGCCTGCATCATGCGCGCACCCTGACGCACCGTTTCCTGAACGCCGGCGGGGGCTGCGTGATGCAGGCGGGCAATTACAGCTGGGGCGCCGCGCAGTTCCTCCTGCCGCACGTGATAGGAACCTATGCGCCCGTGACCGGCCGCGTCACCGACTGGAAGAGTGTAGAAGCGCATACGCGGCTGTTCATCGCCTTTGGCGGGCTGCCCTTGCGCAATACCCAGATCACGTCGGGCGGCGCGGGCGAGCATTCGACGCCGCGCTGGCTCGAGCGCGCGCGCCGCGCCGGCATCGAATTCGTCGTCATCAGCCCGACGCAGGCGGACGTACCGGACGGCTTGCCGGCGCGCTGGATTCCGATCAGGCCGAATACCGACACCGCGATGATGCTGGCGATGGTGCATACGCTGCTGACCGAGCAGCGCCATGACGCCGGCTTCGTCCGCACCCACTGCACGGGCTTCGACCGTTTCGCGGACTATGTGCTTGGCAAGGCCGACGGCACGGCCAAGAGCGCCGAGTGGGCCGCCGGCATATGCGGCGTGCCGGCGGACGTCATGCGCGAGCTCGCCCGCCGGGCGGCTTCCGTTCGCACGCTGATCACCTGCACCTGGTCCCTGCAGCGCGCCCATCGTGGGGAACAGCCCTATTGGGCCGTCATCGCGCTGGCCGCGGCGCTGGGGCAGGTCGGCCTGCCCGGCGGCGGCTTCGCATTCGGCCACGGTTCCATGAACGGGGTGGGCAATCCCAGGCCCGGCGTCGCCGCACCTGAAATGAGCGCCGGTCGCAACCCCACCGGCCGCTCCATCCCCGTGGCGCGCATCGCCGACATGTTGCTGCATCCGGGCGAGCCGTTCGAATTCAACGGGAAGCGAGACACCTATCCCGACATCCGGCTGGTGTATTGGGCAGGCGGCAACCCCTTTCATCACCACCAGGACCTGAACCGGCTCATGCGGGCATGGAGCCGGCCCGAGACCATCATCGTCCATGAGAGCTGGTGGACGCCGACCGCCCGGCGCGCCGACATCGTGTTGCCCGCCACGACCACGCTCGAGCGCAACGATATCGGCGGGTCCTCGCGCGACCGTTTCGTGCTGGCCATGCACCAGGCCCTGCCGCCCCATGCGCACAGCCGGAACGATTTTGACATCTACCGCGAGCTCGCCGCCATGGCGGGCTATGAAGCGGCTTTTACCGAGGGGCGCGACGAGTCCCAGTGGCTGCGCCACATCTATGGCGAGCTCGCCGCGAACTGGCGCGAGGCGGGTTTCGATGCTCCTGACTTCGAGGCGTTCTGGCAGGCTGGTTTCCTGGAACTGCCCGAGCCCTCGCGCGAATTCGTCCTGTTCGAGGATTTCCGCCGGGATCCGCAAGCCCACCCGCTCCAGACGCCGTCCGGCAAGATCGAAATCTATTCCGAACGCATCGCTGCCTTCGGCTACGACGACTGCCCGCCGCACCCGGCCTGGGTCGAGCCGGTGGAATGGCTGGGCGCCGCAGCGTCGGCGCGTTACCCGCTGCACCTGGTGACCTCCCAGCCCGGGGACAAGCTCCATTCGCAGTTGGACGCCGGCGAGGTCTCGGTCTCGGCCAAGATCCACGGCCGCGAACGCGTGCACATGTCGGAGCAGGACGCCGTCAGCCGGGGCATTGCGAACGGCGACCTGGTCCGGGTGTTCAACGACCGGGGAGCGTGCATCGCTGCGGCCGTGGTCAGCGCGGGCGTGATGCCCGGCGTGGCCATCATGTCCACGGGCGCGTGGTTCGACCCTGATGGCGCGGCGCTGGATCGGCACGGCAACCCCAACGTGCTGACCGTGGACGTGGGCACGTCGCGCCTGACCCAGGCGCCCAGCGCGTTGTCGGCGTTGGTGGACATACGAAAATGGGAAGGCGAGGTTCCGCCGGTCCGGGCGTTCGAGGTGCCCCAGCTGGTGTGAGGGTGGCGCGGGCCCCTACTTGGCGGGGCCTGCCTTCCGGGGCCTCAGCCCTCGGTGCTGCCGGCGGGTTGCGCCAGCACGGCGTGCCGGCGCGAGTAGAGGAAGTACACCGCCAGGCCCACGAGCACCCACAGGCTGAACGCGACCCACGTGAAGCGGTTGAGGTGGGCGATGAGGAATACGCAGCAGGCTACCGCCGCGAGCGGCACGAAGGGCACGCCGGGGCAGCGGAATCCCCGTGGCAAGTCGGGCTGGGTCTTGCGCAGCACGATGACCGCCAAGGAGATGAGTGAGAAGGCGGTCAGCGTGCCGATGTTGATCAGTTCCGCCAGTACGGCGAGCGGCACGAGGCCCGCGATCAGGGCGAACACGAGCCCCACCGACCAAGTGAGGCTGAACGGCGTCGCAAAGCGGGGATGCAGGACGGACAGCCTGCGGGGCAGCAGACCGTCGCGCGCCATGGCATAGAGAATGCGGGTCAAGCCATAGCTCATGACCAGGATGACGGTCGTCATGCCAAGGATCGCGCCTATGTCGACTACGCCCGCCAGCCCCATCTGGCCGGTGCGCTGCAATGCCAGCGAAACGGGGTGATCGGGGTCGGCGGCGAAATCCCGGTAGGGGACGATGCCGGTCATGACGAGCGTCACCAGTACGTACAGCACGGCGCATATCAACAGCGAGCCGAGGATGCCCAGGGGCAACGAACGCTGTGGATTCCGGACTTCCTCGGCCGAGGAAGCGACCGCGTCGAAGCCGATGAAGGCGTAGAACATCAGGGCCGCGCCCGCGAAGACACCGCTCATGCCATAGGGCATGTAGGGTGTCCAGTTCTCGGTCCGTACATGCATTGCACCGGCGGCGATGAACAGCACGATCACCGCGATCTTGATCACGACCATGATGTTGTTGACGCGCTTGGATTCGCGTATGCCGACGGAGAGCAGCGCGGTGACCGCGAAGAGCACGAGGAATGCCGGCAAGTTGAAGAGGGTGTCGCGGCCGGGGATCGCGCCGGGGGCGGCGCGCAAGGCCTCCGGCAGGTGCATGCCCAGGCTGGCGATGAGTGACTGGAGGTACCCCGACCATCCGGCCGCGACGGCCGAGGCGGCCAGGCCGAATTCCAATATCAGTATCCACCCGATTAGCCAGGCGGGCAGTTCGCCCAACGTCGCATAGACGTACGTATAGACCGAGCCGGAGACCGGTAGCGACGAAGAAAACTCGGCATACGAGAGGGCCGAGAAGAAACACGCCACGGCAGCAAGCACGAAGGAGAGGGAGAGGGCAGGGCCGGCAATGAGGCTGCCTGCGCCCGTAAGTATGAAGATGCCGGACCCCACGACTGCGCCCACGCCCAGCATGATGAGATCGAAGGTGGATAAGGATTTGCGCAGGCCCGCCTGGCGGCGCTGCTCCATCATGCTGTCTATGGTCTTGACGCGGAACAGGTCCATGATTACTCCGCTCGAAACGGCGCTGGGCGATGCGGCGCACATCCGGGCGTGACAGCATGCGCATGGCCTCGCCAGCAGGAATCGAACCTGCATCTGAGCCTTAGGAGGGCCCCGTTCTATCCATTGAACTATGGCGAGCGACACAACCGGCAACCGCCGCGACCCGCATGAATGCTGGGTTTCCCGTCGATGCACCGGAAAACCGGACCATCGGGCTTGACGGCCTCGGCCCGAGCGGGAGTGTAGCATTCATTGGCTGGGTTGAACCGGCTGTCGTCAGTGCGTCGGAGGGGCCGCGCGTAGCAGTGCCTCGTCGATCGAGGCCGGCGTGAGGCCGGGCGCGAGCTTGCCGATGAATTCGTACAAGTGGCGGGGCCAGTAGGCACCGCGCCGGACCAGCACGTACACGGTGCTGGTCGGGAATAGATGATCGACCGGACGGGCGTCCAGGCTTCGATCGCGGTGGCGGGAGTAGGCAATGTGGGGAATCACGGCGAGGCCGAGGCCGGCGGCGGCATAGCTCTTCATGATTTCGACATCCGTGCCGCGCATGGCGATTTGCGGGGCCAGCCCTGCGGATTCGAATGCCTCGTTGACGCGGCGGCCGATGAGGTGCTGTTCGCTATAGGTGATGAGCGGATGCCGGGCGATGGCTTGCAGCGTCAACGGCCGCGTACCGAAGACGGGATGCCCGCGTTCCCCGACCAGCACGTGTTTGAGTTCATAGCACGGAATGCTTGCGAGCGAGGGCGGCAGGACGATCGGTGCCGTCGAAAGGCCGAGGTCCATTTCCCCGGCAGCGACTAGGTCGGCGATTTCCGAGGGCGTCGCCTGCACCAGGTGCAATCCGACGCCGGGGTGGCGCTTGGCAAATGCGGCGATGATGTCCTGCAAGGCATAGCGCGCATGCGTATGCGTGGTCGCGATGGCGAGCCGCCCGCTCGCTTCGCGCCGGTGGTCCGACACAATGTGGGAGATATCCTCAGTGGCGGCCAGGATGCCGCGCATGCAATGCAACTCCTGCCGGCCGACGTCGGACAGTCCGAGGATGCGGCTCTTGGCCCGGACCAGCAGTGCGACGCCGAGGCTTTCTTCCAGCTGTCCGAGCTGCTTGCTGACTGCCGACTGCGTGGTGTTCAGGCTGCGGGCCGCCCGCGAAACGTTCATGTCGTGATCCACGACGGCGCAGAAGGCCCGGATTTGCTGGAGCTTCATGAAAGGCAAGGCAATGGAAGGAAGGTAATTCCCATTTGGAATGGACTTGCCCAATTTATCATTTCCCGGAAATGGAGAATGACTCTACGATGCGCACATCACTCTGTCGTTCCAGCGAGGCATCACCGTGACTTCAGATCCTTCTTCCTCGGCGCTCGAAGCGCTGCAAGCCTGGGTTGGCCGAAGCGAGACCAATGCCGATGTCGTCACGCCCCAGCTGGCTGAGCGCCTGTCGGCCACCCTGGAAGCGCGGCGCGGCACCTCGTTCGCCCGCGGGGACGAACTGCCGCAGATGTGGTACAGCGTCTTGTTTCCGCGCGTGGTGCCACGCTCGCAGCTGGGCCGCGATGGGCATCCCGCGCTGGGCGATTTCCTTCCGCCCGTGCCGCTGCCCAAGCGCATGTTTGCGGGCAAGCGCATCGAGTTCGTCGCGCCCATTCGCATCGGCGACGAGCTTGAGCGTGTTTCGACCATCGCCTCGGTCACGCCCAAGCAAGGCAGTTCCGGCCCATTGGTGTTCGTGACCGTGCGCCACGTGGTCAGCAATGCGGCAGGCACGGCGGTGATCGAAGAGCAGGACGTGGTGTATCGCGACAGCACGCTGGGCAAGCAAGGGGCTGCCAAGGGTGCGCCGGAATTCCAGGCCGAGTGGCGCTCCGATCCCATCGTCGCGGATACGGTCATGCTGTTTCGCTACAGTGCGCTCTGCTTCAACGGCCATCGCATCCACTACGACCAGCCCTATGCCACGCAGGTGGAAGGGTATCCCGGGCTGGTCGTCAATGGCGGGCTGTCCACGTTGTGCGCGACGGAACACCTCTACGAGGCCTGGGAGGGCGTGCGGTTGGCGCGCATATCGACGCGCAACACGGCGCCGCTGTTCGAAGGCGAGGTGTTCCACGTTGAAAGCCGTACCGGCGATGAACCGGGCACGATTGCATTCCGCGTGGTGACCGAGAGCGGCAAGACCACCTTGCAAGGGGTGGCGACCCGGGCGGCGCATCCGGCCGCAGCGTGAGTAGGGGAGGAAGACATGACGACGAGCATGGCCGAGATGGCCAAACGACGCGACCTGCCGGTGTGGCGGTCGTTGCTGTATGTGCCGGCGAACGTGCCGCGCTTCATCGAGAAGGCGCACACCCGTGGCGCGGACGCCATCCTGCTGGACCTGGAAGACAGCGTGCCGGCCGGTGAAAAGGAGGCGGCGCGCGGCGCCGTGGCGAGCGCCGCCGCCCACGTGCGGCAGGGCGCTGCCGACGTGCTGGTGCGTGTGAACCGGCCGCTCGCCCTATGCGTGCGCGACATCGAGGCCAGCGTGTGCGCCGAGGTCGACGGCATCGCCATCACCAAGGTGGACGGCCCTTCGCACGTGCGCCTGCTCGACGAGCTGGTGACCGAGCTGGAATCCGAGCGGGGCCTGCCGCTCGGCAAGACGCGGTTCCTGCTGATGATCGAGACTCCCGAGGCGTTCGAGCAGATGACCGACATCGCGCGCGCATCGCCGCGCGTGGCGGCCATGAACATCGGTGGCGAGGACTTCGCCTTGAACGGCGGCTTCGAGCCGACCGACGAAGCCCTGCTCATGCCCAAGCAGCGCATGATCCTCGCCGCGCGCGCGGCCGGCGTCATGCCCCTGGGGTACATCGGGACGGTGGCCGACTTCTCCGACTGGGAAAAATTCCGTGCCATGGTCCGCCGGTCGCGGCAGTTCGGTTTCGATGGCGCGAGCTGCGTCCATCCCGGGCAGGTCGCGATCGTGAATGAGGAATACGGCCCGCGGCCGGACGAACTGGCCTACGCCAAGCGCGTCATCGCGGCGGCGGACCAGGCCCAGGCGGAGGGGCGCGCGTCGTTCCAGTTGGATGGCAAGATGATCGACATCCCGGTGATCGAGCGCGCGCGCAGGCTCTTGGCGCGCCAGGAGCGCGTCGAGGCGCGCGCTGCCGCCCGCAGGTAACCGTCGGGAGGGGCCGGGGCAGGGCCTTCTTCCCCGGCGGTTCCGGGGCGGCGGGCGAACTGCCCCGACGCTACAATCCTGGAGACCATGGCTCACAGGCGCGGGCCTCCAACGCGCCGCCATGGCAGCTAGGTCATCCTCTCATGTCGTCATCGCCCAACCACAGCCCCTCCTCCGTCTCCGTCGACCGCGTCGTCGTGTACGCGTCCTTTGTCCTGTTGTTCTCCATGGGGGCGCGCGCCACCTTTGGCTTGCTCATGCAGCCCATGGGGCTGGCGCACGGTTGGGGGCGCGACGTTTTTTCCCTTGCTTTCGCCATCCAAAATTTGGTTTGGGGCCTGTCTGCGATCCTGATGGGGTCGGTGGCGGACAAGTGGGGGTCAGGCCGCACCATCGTGATTTCCGCGTCGTTGTATGCGCTCGGGCTCATCGGCACGCGCTATGCGAGCTCCGAGCCCATGCTGTACCTGAGCGCGGGCGTGCTGGTGGGCCTGGGCCAGGCGGGTACTACGTTCGCGGTACTGCTTCCCGTCGTGGCGCGCGCCGTGCCGCTGGAACGACGCAGTACCGCCATGGGCTTTGCCAGTGCCGGGGGCTCGATGGGGCAGTTCGTCGTGACGCCGGTGGGCCAATGGCTGATCGACCGATTCGACTGGACCGGGGCGCTGTGGGCTTTGTCCGCCATGATCTTGCTGGCGCTGCCCCTGGCTTCCCGGCTGACCGGCCGGCCCGCACATGTGGCCGGCGCCCAGTCCCTGGGTGCCGCCGTGCGCGAAGCCTTCGGTGATCGCTCCTACCATTTCCTGTTCTGGAGCTACGCGGTGTGCGGGTTCCACACCGCCTTCATCACTCTCCACCTTCCCGCCTTTGTCGTCGATGGTGGCCTGAACGCATCCAGCGGCGCGATGGCCATCGCCCTGATCGGTTTGTTCAACGTGATCGGGTCATACTGGGCGGGCAGGATGGGCGGACGCCACAGCAAGAAGCATTTGCTCGCCTTGCTGTACGCGACGCGCTCGGCCGCGATCTTGCTGCTCCTGTTCCTGCCGCTTACGCCGGCCCTGCTGTATGTGTTCTCGGCGCTGATCGGGTTGGTGTGGCTGGGCACGGTTCCCCTGACGACGGGGCTCGTCGGCCAAATCTACGGCATGCGTTATGCCGCGACCCTGTCTGGCATCGTGTTTTTCGGCCACCAGATCGGCAGTTTCGTCGGCGTGTGGCTGGGCGGCAAACTGTACGTGGCGACGGGCAGTTACGACGTGGTCTGGTGGTTGTCCGTTGGGCTGGGCTTGGTCGCCGCAGCGCTTTGCCTGCCAGTGCGCGAGCAGGCCCTCGTACCGGCGAGGACGGCCGCATGAAGCCGCCGAGCAGCCGCTTTCCCGGCCGTTTTATTCGCGGGAGATGGCGCGCGCTGCTTGCTTATACTTTGCTGGGCGCCGTGCTTGCGGTAGCCTTCCTGGGCTATTTGCGACCCGAACTGGTGGTCGGCTGGGATGCGCTCATGGCCCTGTGCGGCTATTGAGGTGGGCGCATCCGGTACGGCGGGGCCAGGTTTTCGTCCCTCCGTACAATAGGCCTTCATTTTTCAGTTGCTGGGGAAAACTTGGCTACTCGTTACAACGAAGCTTCCATCCGGGTGCTGAAGGGGTTGGAGCCCGTCAAACAGCGCCCGGGCATGTATACGCGAACCGAAAACCCGCTGCACATCGTGCAGGAGGTCGTCGACAACGCAGCGGACGAGGCCCTGGCCGGCTATGGCAAGCACCTGCAGGTCACGCTGCACGCCGATGGCAGCGTGACGGTGGAGGATGAAGGCCGGGGCATACCCGTGGGCATGCATCCCGAAGAAAACGCACCCGTCGTCGAGCTGGTGTTCACGCGTTTGCACGCCGGCGGCAAATTCGACAAACAGGGCGGCGGCGCGTATTCCTTTTCCGGCGGCCTGCACGGCGTCGGCGTCTCCGTCACAAATGCCTTGTCGTCGAGGCTCGAAGTGACCGTCTGGCGCGACGGCCAGGCGCACCGGCTGGTTTTCGAGCACGGCGACGTGGTCGAGGAACTTGCGCAGGTTTCCGATCCCGCCCGCAAGAAGAGCGGCACCCGCGTGCGCTGCTGGCCCGATCCCAAGTACTTCGACAGTAGCGTCATCCCCCTCGGCGAGCTGACCCGCCTGCTTCGCAGCAAGGCCGTGCTGTTGCCCGGCGTGAAGGTGACGCTCCATGTGGAAAAAACGGGCGAGACGCAAAGCTGGCTCTACGAGCAGGGCCTGCGCGGCTACCTGACCGAAGCCCTGGCGGGTGCAGAACTGCTGATTCCCCTGTTCGAAGGGGAGCAATATGCCGGCGCCGACCACGAGAGCTTTTCCGAAGGCGAGGGCGCACAATGGGTCGTGGCCTGGACCGAAGACGGCAACGTGGTGAGGGAGTCCTACGTCAACCTAATCCCCACGCCTGCGGGCGGCACGCATGAAGCAGGACTGCGCGACGGCCTGTTCAACGCGGTCAAGAGTTTCATCGAACTGCACAACCTCAGCCCCAAGGGCGTCAAGCTGCTGCCCGAAGACGTCTTCGCCCGGGCGAGCTTCGTCCTTTCGGCCAAGGTGCTCGATCCCCAATTCCAGGGCCAGATCAAGGAAAGGCTGAACAGCCGCGATGCGGTGCGCTTGGTGGGCGGCTTTTGCAAGCCGGCGCTGGAGCTCTGGCTCAACTCGCACGTGGAGTACGGCAAGAAGCTGGCCGAGCTCGTCATCCGGCAGGCGCAGTCGCGCGTGCGGGCCACGCAGAAAGTCGAAAAGCGCAAGAGTTCGGGCGTGGCGGTGCTGCCTGGCAAGCTCACCGACTGTGAAAGCACCGACGTCTCGCGCACTGAGGTCTTCCTGGTCGAAGGGGATTCGGCCGGCGGATCGGCCAAGATGGGCCGCGACAAAGAATTCCAGGCCATCCTGCCGCTGCGCGGCAAGGTGCTTAACGCATGGGAAGTCGAACGGGACCGCCTGTTCGCCAACAATGAGATCCACGACATTGCCGTGGCGATAGGCGTCGATCCGCACGGCCCGGGAGACGATCCAGATCTTTCCGGCCTGCGCTACGGCCGCATCTGCATTCTGTCCGATGCCGACGTGGATGGCTCGCACATCCAGGTGCTGCTGCTCACGCTGTTCTTCCGCCATTTCCCGAAGCTGGTCGAAGCCGGCCACGTGTACGTCGCGCGTCCCCCGCTTTTCCGGGTGGACGTGCCGGCGCAGGGCAAGCGCCCGCCGCGCAAGCTCTATTGCCTGGACCAGGGCGAGCTGGCCGCGGTGGAAGACAAGCTGCGCAAGGAGGGCGTGCGCGAAGGGTCCTGGACCATCAGCCGCTTCAAGGGCCTGGGCGAGATGAGCCCCGAGCAACTTTGGGAAACCACGATGAACCCTGATACCCGGCGCCTGCTGCCGGTGGGCTACGGCGATCTCAGCGCCGAGGAGACCACGCGCATCTTCGACATGTTGATGGGCAAGGGCGAGGCCGCGCAGCGGCGTTCGTGGCTGGAAGAAAAAGGTGACTTGGCCGAGGTGGATATTTAATGACGGATGAACGACAACCCGGCTTGTTCGAGGCGCCGGGCGGCGACGACGCGATCACGCTGGCGCGCTACGCCGAGCAGGCCTATCTCGATTATGCAGTGTCGGTAGTGAAGGGGCGCGCGCTGCCCGATGTGAGCGACGGCCAGAAGCCGGTGCAGCGGCGCATCCTGTACGCCATGCAGGCCATGGGGCTGGGCCCCAACGCCAAGCACGTGAAGTCGGCGCGCGTCGTGGGCGACGTGCTCGGCAAATATCACCCGCACGGCGACCAGGCCGCGTACGATGCGCTGGTGCGCATGGCGCAGTCGTTTTCGCTGCGCTATCCGCTCATCGACGGCCAGGGCAACTTCGGTTCGCGTGACGGCGATGGCGCGGCCGCCATGCGTTATACCGAGGCCCGGCTCACCCCTATCGCCCGCCTTCTGCTGGACGAGCTCGACGAAGGCACGGTCGATTTCGTCCCGAACTACGACGGCTCGCACCAGGAGCCCAAGCAGCTGCCTGCGCGCTTGCCCATGGTGCTGCTCAATGGCGCGTCGGGCATCGCGGTGGGGATGGCGACGGAGATCCCGCCCCACAACCTGCGAGAGGTCGCCCAGGCGGCAGTCGCGCTGTTGAAGAACCCCAAGCTCCCGGACGAAGAGCTCTACGCATTGCTGCCCGGCCCCGATTACCCTGGGGGTGGGCAGATCATTACGCCCCAGTCCGAGATCGCGCAGATCTTCAGCCTCGGCCGCGGCTCCATCAAGGTGCGTGCACGCTGGAAGTTCGAGGAAATGGCGCGCGGCCAGTGGCAACTGGTGGTGACGGAGCTGCCGCCGGCGACGTCGTGCCAGAAGGTGCTCGAGGAAATCGAGGAGCTCACCAATCCCAAGATCAAGGCCGGCAAGAAGAGCCTGACCGCCGAGCAGCAGCAGACCAAGGCGGCGCTGCTCGGCCTGCTCGATACGGTGCGCGACGAATCCGGCAAGGACGCGCCGGTGCGCCTGGTGTTCGAGCCCAAGACTTCGCGCGTGGACAGGGACGAATTCATCAACACCCTGCTGGCGCATACGTCGATGGAGAGCAGCGCGCCCATCAACCTGGTGGCGGTTGGCAATGACGGCCGTCCGCGCCAGAAATCCATGCGCGAGATCCTCGAGGAGTGGCTGGCGTTCCGTACGCAAACCGTCACGCGGCGTTCGCGGTATCGGCTGGACAAGGTGCTCGACCGCATCCACGTGCTCGAAGGCCGCATGGTGGTCTACCTGAACGTGGATGAGGTAATCCAGGTCATCCGCGAATCGGACGAGCCCAAGCCCGCGCTGATGCAGGCTTTCAAACTGTCGGAGCGGCAGGCCGAGGACATCCTCGAGATGCGGTTGCGGCAGTTGGCGCGCCTCGAAGGCTTCAAGATCGAGCAGGAACTGAAAGACCTGAAGGAGGAGCGCGCCAAGCTGGAAGACCTGCTGGCGAATCCGTCTTCGCTCAAGCGTCTCATCGTCAAGGAAATCGAAGCCGATGCCAAGCAGTACGGCGACGACAGGCGCACGCTCATCGAGGCCGCCGAGCGCGCCACGGTCGAGGCCAAAGTCATCGACGAGCCCGTTACCGTCATCGTGTCGCAGAAGGGCTGGTTGCGGGCCAGGCAGGGGCACGGCCACGACGCCAGCCTGTTCACCTTCAAGGCCGGCGATGCCCTCTATGGCGCGTTCGAATGCCGCACGACCGACACACTGGTCGCCATCGGCAGCAACGGACGCGTCTATTCCGTCGCGGTCAACGCATTGCCGTCGGCGCGCGGGGACGGGGTTCCGGTCACGACGCTCATCGACCTGGAGCCGGGAACCCATATCCAGCACATGGTCGCCGGGCCGGCCGACGGCCGCTGGCTGCTGACCACGGAACGCGGCATGGGCTTCATCACGCGGCTGGGCGACATGGTGACGCGCCAGCGTGGCGGCAAGCAGTTCATGTCCCTCGATGCGGGCGACCGGCCACTGCGGCCGGTGCCGCTGTTCGACGGGGCGGAGTCGCTCGCGCTCTTGTCGGCCAAGGGGCGCTTCTTGGTGTTCGGCCTCGCGGAGGTCAAGACCTTGTCGGCCGGCGGCCGAGGCACGACGCTGATGGACGTCGACGCCAAGGACAGCCTGGCGCAGGTCGTCCCGGTCGGGCCAGGCGGGTTGCGGGTCAGTGGCATCTACCGCAACAAGCCTTATGAAGACATTCTCGCGGGTGAGGCGTTGGCAGCCTACGTCGGGAAGCGGGCACGCAAGGGAAGGCTGCTCGACGTCAAGGCCAAGCAACCCGTGTTGTCGCCGGTGTTGTAAATCATGATGGGCAAGTGGCTGGCGGCGGTTCTGGTGGCGGGGGCGTTGACAGGATGCTCTCCGGTCAATCCGTACTACGATCCCAACCAGCCGCATCACACCAAGCAGGGTTTCCGCAACCTGTACTCTCACGCTACCCCGGGCAAGGTGGATTTCTGGCGGTGGCAGTTCGACCGCTGGATGCGCGGCCTGCCGCATCCTCCCGAGGAGTCGCTCACCCCGGTCGTGGCCGACGTCGCGTGGCTCAAGGAGCCGTCTTCCGAGGTGCGCGTCACCTGGATCGGCCACTCGACGCTACTGGTGCAGCTGGGGCAGTTCAATTTGTTGACCGACCCGATCTTTTCGGAACGGGCCTCGCCCGTCAGCTTCGCCGGTCCCAAGCGCCACCAGCCCCCGGGCGTCGCGCTGGAGGACCTTCCCCGGATCGACGCCGTGGTCATCTCTCACAACCACTATGATCACCTCGACCTCGCGTCGGTCAGGGCGCTTGCCAAGCAACGGGGCGGGCCTCCGGTCTTCATGGTGCCGCTGGGCGTGGACGTCTGGTTCCGCAAGAATGTGCCCGAGGCCGTGGACCTGCGGCCCTTGGACTGGTGGGGGCAGACCATCGTGGGCGACGCCGTCTTCACGCTGCTGCCGGTCCAGCACTGGAGCGCCCGCACCCCCTTCGACCGCAGCGCGACGCTGTGGGGCGCGTGGGCCGTCCGGACCCGGGAGCCGGCCTTTAATTTCCTGTTCGGCGGCGATTTCGGCTATTCGCGGGACCTCGCCACCATCGGCGAGCGCGCCGGCCCCTTCGACCTGGCGGCGCTGCCCATAGGCGGATATGCGCCGCGTTGGTTCATGCGCGTCCACCACATGAACCCGACCGAAGCCGTGCAGGTGCATCGCGAGGTGCGGGCCAAGGCCTCGGTGGGCATCCACTGGGGAACCTTCGAGCTGACCGACGAGCCCCTGGACCAGCCGCCGCACGAACTGGCCCGGGCCATGCGTTACGCCGAAGTGCCGCCCGAGGAGTTCTTCGTCATGCGCCATGGCGAAACCCGCATCCTGCGTGACGGCCGCTGGCTGGTGCGGGCGCCCGGGGATTGACCTCCCTCCTGCCCGTCGCGGCCTTGTCTTGATTTGGTCATTGATGGGCTGTATAAAAAAACAGTCAGAGATAGCGATAGGCAATCCGTTGAGGAGGACGCTGTGGCGCATCTGGTTCTCGCGCTCGATGTGGCCGGTACGCCGGTGCACTGGGTGGACATCGAAAAGGCCATCAGCCTGCACGTCGCGGGCCGGGTGGCATGGGAACTGGGGGAAACCACGGTCACCTACCGCGGCGGCACCAACCGGTTGACGGGGCAGGTTTCCACCGTCAGCACCGCCAGCATCATCGCCGTGCGCGGCCGTGAGTTCCGCGGCGACCGGGCGGCGTCCATCAGCATCAGCCGCGAGCGGCTGTTCGCGCGCGACCGATACATCTGCGGCTACTGCGGCGGCTGTTTCCCCGAGTCGGAACTCACCATCGAACACGTCCGCCCTGAGTCCCGCGGGGGCACCACGACCTGGGAAAACGTCGTCACCGCCTGCCGGGCCTGCAACCAGCGCAAGGGCAACCGCACGCCGGAACAGGCGGGGATGCCGCTGCTTTATCTGCCTTACCGGCCCAATCGCTGGGAGGGCATGATCCTGCGCAACCGCCGCATCCTGGCCGACCAGATGGAATTCCTCATGGCCGGGGTGCCTCCCACCAGCCGCCTGGCCGCCTGATCCGGACCGGCTACACTTGAAATATTTTTAGCCGCCCCCATGTGGCGGCCAGGGCGTGTCGCCCGCCAACAACATTCCGTTTCATCACAGTGCATCACCTGCGCCGTCCGTCGCGGGCGCCGCGGCCCGGCCGGCCGTGCCGCTGGCCGCCGCCGTGCAGGGCGGGCAGGATGCCTTTCGACGACATGAGCCAGACCGCACAAACCTCCGAGACCCTGGGCTTCCAGACCGAAGTCAAGCAGTTGCTGCACTTGATGATTCATTCGCTGTACAGCAACAAAGAAATCTTTCTGCGCGAGCTCGTCTCGAACGCCTCCGACGCTTGCGACAAACTCCGCTTCGAGGCCATCGACCGCCCCGAGCTATTGGAGGGCAGCGGGGAGTTGGCGATACGCGTCGGCTTCGACAAGGCTGCGCGCACCATTACGATTTCCGATAACGGGATAGGCATGAGCCGGGAAGAGGCGATCGCCAATCTCGGAACCATCGCCCGCTCGGGCACGCGTGAGTTCTTCCAGCAACTGACGGGCGACAAGCAGAAGGATGCCCAGCTGATCGGCCAGTTTGGCGTGGGGTTCTATTCGTCCTTCATCGTGGCCCAGAAAGTCACCGTCGTCAGCCGCCGGGCGGGACTGCCCGCGGACCAAGCGATCCGCTGGGAGTCCACCGGCGACGGCGAGTTCACGATTTCGCCCGCCGAGAAGGCCGAGCGCGGCACGGACATCATCCTGACGCTGCGCGAAGGCGAGGACGAATTCCTGTCGTCATGGAGGCTGCGCGAGATCCTGCGCCGGTATTCCGACCACATCTCCATCCCGATCCGGATGAAGAAGGAGGAGTGGGACGAGAAGAAGTCCGAATACGTGACCAAGGACGAAGAGGAAACCGTCAACCAGGCAAGCGCCCTGTGGACGCGCAACAAGTCTGACATCACCGAAGAGCAGTACGTCGAGTTCTATAAGCACGTCGCGCACGACTTCGAAGGCCCGCTCGCCTGGACGCACAACCGGGTCGAAGGCCGCACCGAGTACATCCAGCTGCTATACATACCCAAGCGCGCCCCCTTCGATCTCTGGGACCGCACCCAGAAGCACGGCGTCAAGTTGTACGTCAAGCGCGTCTTCATCATGGATGACGCCGAGCAGCTCCTGCCAACGTACTTGCGCTTCGTGCGCGGCGTCATCGATTCGGCCGACCTGCCCCTCAACGTTTCCCGCGAAATCTTGCAAGAGAGCCGCGACGTGCGCGCGATCCGCGAGGGCAGCGCCAAGCGCGTCCTGGGCTTGCTCGAAGACTTGGCCGAGAATCGCAAGGAAGACTATGCGACCTTCTGGAAGACATTCGGCCAGGTGCTCAAGGAGGGCGTGGGCGAGGATGCGGCCAACATGGAGCGCATCGTCAAGCTGCTGCGTTTCGCCTCGACGCATGAGGGCGTGCCCGAGCAGACCGTCTCCCTGGCCGATTACGTCTCCCGCATGAAAGAAGGGCAGGACAAGATCTACTACGTCACGGCCGAGACGTTCGCCGCCGCGAGCAATAGCCCGCACCTGGAAATCTTCCGCAAGAAAGGCATCGAGGTACTGCTGCTGACCGACCGCATCGACGAATGGATGCTGTCCTTCTTGCGCGAGTTCGAGGGCAAGCCGCTGGTCTCCATCGCCAAAGGCGGGCTGGACCTGGGTGCGATGGCCGACGCGGAAGAGAAGAAACAGCAGGAAGAAGTCTCCGAGACCTTCAAGCCCGTGGTCGAGCGCCTGAAGAAAACGCTGGGCGATGCGGTCAAGGACGTGCGCGTGACTTTCCGCCTAGTCGATTCGCCTGCCTGCGTCGTGGTGGACACCCACGAAATGAGCCAGCACCTGCAGCGCCTGCTCAAGGCGGCCGGGCAGGCCACGCCGGAGACGCGTCCCATCCTCGAAGTCAACCCGCACCATGCGTTGATCGAGCGCATCAAAGACGCGCCGGACGAAGCGTTCGAGCAATGGGCCAAGCTATTGCTGGACCAGGCCTTGCTGGCAGAAGGTGCCACCCTCGAAGACCCGGCGGCCTTCGTGCGCCGGATGAACAGCCTGCTGCTGAGCCAGTCTTGAGCCGCGGTCGCCGCAGCGCCGCCGGGCGGATGCGTCCCGCCTCGGCCGGCCCCAGCGAACTCGACGATCCCACTTTCTCCGAAGAAGACGGGATCCGGTATCTACATTTCGGCAGCCCCTGGATACAAGGGGCGATGAAGGTGCGCAGCCCGTATTCGCTGGTGCTCGAATACACGCGCCAGATGATGGCGTGGCTGTTGTTCCTCGAACCACCAGAGCGCCCCGAGGCCATCGGCGCCCTAGGGCTGGGCGCCGGTTCGCTGGTGCGGTTCTGCCTCAAGCACACCGACAGCGTGGTGCACGCCGTCGAATGGAATCCCCGCGTGACGGCCGCATGCCACGCCTATTTCCGGCTGCCGGAGCAGAACGAACGTTTTCTTGTGACGCACGCGGACGCCGGCGAATGGGTGCAGGACATTGCCAACCGCGGCAGCTGCCGCGTCTTGATGGTGGACTTGTACGACCATGAGGCGCGCGGCCCGGTGCGCGACTCTGTGGCGTTTTACCGCGGCTGCCGCCGCGTGGTCAGCGCCCATGCGCGCCAGGCTGGCGTGGTGACCGTCAACCTGTTCGGTGCGCACGAAAGTTTTGAACTCAATCGTCGCAATCTCGAAGAAGCGTTCGAGGGACGCGTGTTGATGCTGCCCGAGATCGAGGAGGGTAACCGCGTGGCCATCGCCTTGGCGGGCCCACCGCTCGCCGTCGACGCGTCCACACTGTTGTCCCGGGCCGAGGAGGTCGAACGGCGCTACGGTTTGCCGGCCCGCAAATGGGCCCGCTCGCTGGCGTCCGAGTTGGGACGGATCCAGTCGGCAGCGCCATGAAGGCAGATCGCTCGACGAACGGTGACGGCGCGCTCAGCGGTTTTCCGCCAGTGCTGGATCGCGAGACGTCCATCCTCATCCTGGGCAGTTTTCCGAGCGTGGCCTCGCTGGCGCAGGGCCAGTATTACGCTCACCCGCGGAACCAGTTCTGGCGCCTGCTCGGTGCCTGCCTGGGCATCGAGCTCGCCGCGCTTCCGTATCCGGACCGATTGCGCACGTTGCTCGCGCGCGGCGTAGGCATCTGGGACGTGGTCGCCCGTTGCCGCCGCCAAGGCAGCCTCGACGCCAGCGTCACCGATGCGCAGGCCAATCCCCTCGCCGCATATCTGCGCGAGCACGCGCCTCGTGTATCGCGCATAGGCTTTAACGGCGGGCTCTCGTGGAAGCTGGGCCGCCATTTGGCCGACCACGGATACCGGGTATACCGGCTCCCCTCGTCCTCGCCTGCTGCAGCCCTGCATAGCTTTGAACAAAAGCTCGCGCAATGGCGGATGCTGTTCGACGAGTGAAGCCGATTCTGCGCTGTTGCCGGCCGCTCGCTTCTACAATGGCGCATCGCTTTTCCGGGGGAGAGGATGGATGCCTTGCGGATTTCGCTGGCGGGCGAGAAGGTCGTGCTTGAGGCTTTGACGCGAGAGCACGCAGCCAGCCTGGCGGAGGCGGCGCGTGACGGCGACGTCTGGCGCACGCCGTATACCCATATTCCGGCCGACCTGGCGTCGGCCCAGAACTACGTCGATGTCGCCCTGGCGGCGCGGGATGCCGGGGAGGCCATTCCTTTTGCGACGACCCTGCGCGACGGGGGCAAGCTCGTCGGAAGCACGCGCTATTGCCGCATCGACCGCGCGCATCGCAAACTGGAGATTGGCTATACCTGGATCGCCGGCTCGTGGCAGCGCAGCTTCGTGAATACCGAGGCCAAGTACCTGATGCTGCGCTATGCCTTCGAGTACCTGGGATGCCTGCGGGTGCAATTGCAGACCGATGCCCTGAATGCACAATCCCGCCGTGCCATCGAAAGGCTGGGCGCAAAGCTCGAAGGCATCCTGCGCAAGGATCGCATCATGCCGGACGGGCGGCGTCGTGACTCCGCCATGTACAGCATCATCGAAGAAGAATGGCCGCAAGTGCGGGCCGCGCTGGAGCTGCGGCTGACGCAAGGCGGCATTACGCCGCGCCTGGAGCCGTTGCCGCATTGAGAAGGGCCGGCACGCCGCGTGTCCGGGTGGGGTGCCTAGTGTCGCGATGGGCGCGCCCATAGGCGTGCGCCGCCCGCCGCCCCCTTCAGCCGACCAGTAGCTTCCGTCGCTTCAGGATGTCCTGGATCTGGCCCAGCCGGCTTTGCGGGTCGCCGTCGGCCAGCAAGTGGCGTTGCTGGGGCGGCAGGAGCGGCAGCAGCTCCGCCCAGCGGTTGGCGACCCACCCGCACTCGTCCAGGCGGAACGGCGGGGCGAATGGCATCTCGGCGACCGGTATCCGCTCTTGCTGCATGTCGGCGATCAGGCGTCCGAGGGTGTTGGCGCTGGGTTGCAGGGACTCGGGTATCGGTGTCGGGGGATCATCGGGCAAGCACTCGATTTCTCCGACCCAAAGCCCGTACTTGCGCTGCTCGCTCGAGAGCAGGCGAAAACGCGTCGTGCCCACGCAGCGCAGTTGCATGAGCCCCGGCATGGGCACGTCCCAGCGTTCGATCTTCGCCATGGTGCCGAAATCGGCGAGGACTTCTTTCCCTTCGGGGGTGCGGACCTCGTTGCCGGCCAGCAGCGGCACGACGCCGAACTCGCTTTGTTCGGCAATGCACTGTTTGACCATGTCGAGGTAGCGGATTTCGAAGACGCGCAGGTGTAGGATGCCCTCTGGGTAGAGCGCCCGGCTGAGGGGGAAGAGAGGTATCGGATTCATGGCAGCACGCGGGGGATGGCCCTGCCGCCAGGATAACGCGTTATCGCGTCCCCCAGGCAAGGATGTGGCCGAAACGGCGTAAGCAAGCGTTGCTACGGTCGGGTTAGTCGGCCAGCTGGGAGACGTCCTGGTCTGCGCATGCCATGAGCAAATCGCGGACGCGGCCCCGTGGCAGTGCCAGGTCGGGGTCGATGTCAGCCAGCGGCCGCAGCACGAAAGCGCGCGCGTGCATCCTCGGATGGGGCAGGGTGAGCCGGGGCGTATCCAGTTGGAGGTCATCGTACGCGAGCAGGTCGAGATCCAGCGTGCGTGGGGCGTTCCGGTAGGGCCGCTCGCGTCCGTGGGCTAGTTCTATGCCCTGGAGTGCGTCGAGCAGGTCGAGCGGCGCCAGCGCGGTGCGTAGGCGCACCACGGCGTTCACGTAGTCAGGCCCGCTCGATTCCACGGGGGCGGTGCGGTAGAAGTGCGACCGGGCTTCCAGGCGCATGTGGGGATGCGCGGCGAGCTCGGAGAGCGCGCGTTGCAGCGTGGCGAGCGGATCGCCCAGGTTGGCGCCGAGCGCCACCCATGCCGTATGCCCGCCGGCGTCGCTCATCCTGCCACCGGCGTGGCGCCGCCTTCGGTTCCGCCGCCCGCACGCGAACGGCCGCTGCGCCGGCGGCGTTTGCGGCCGGATCCTTCTCCGGACGCACGGGGTTGCCTGGCCAGCTCGTCCAGCATGGCGGCGCGTTTGGCGTCGTTCGCGTCCGCGAGATCCATCCACCATTGCGCCAGCTGCGCGTCCACTTCGCCCGCGGCCGCGCGCAGCTGCAGGAAGTCGCAGGCGGCGCGGAAGCGGGGCTGCTCCAGCATGCGCCAGGCGGCCTTGCTTTGCCGCCGCTCGAAGCGGGGCTGCATGAACCAGATCTCGCGCATGTCGGAGACGAAGCGGCGCTGTATGGCGAGTTTTTCCGTCTGGTCGTCCAATACCGAATCCACGGCCATGCCCAGTGCCGGGATGGGGAGTTCACCAGCGGCCCGGTATTGCTGCCAGCGCTGGTTGACCTGTTGCCAGAGCAGCGCCGCGAACAGGAAGCTCGGGCTGACCGACTTGCCGCTGCGCACGCGCATGTCCGTGCGTTCTAGCGCCAGCTCGACGAAGCGTTCGCCGTCAGGCTGGTCGAGCACGACGTCGAGCAGCGGGAGCAGGCCCTTGTGCAGTCCTTCGGCGCGCAGGCGGCGCAGGCAGTCCATCGCGTGGCCGCAGGTCAGCATCTTGAGCATTTCGTCGAACAGCCGCGAGGCCGGCACATTCTCGATCAAATGCGCCATGTCGCGGATCGGCGCGAGCGTGGCCGGCGCGATGGTGAAGCCGAGCTTGGCCGCAAAGCGTATGCCCCGCAGCATGCGCACCGGGTCTTCACGGTAGCGCTTGGCCGGATCCCCGATGATGCTGATGACTTTTTTCTTTAGGTCGGCAACGCCGTTGTGATAATCGATGACGATCTCGGTGGCCGGGTCGTAATACAGCGCGTTCAGCGTAAAGTCCCGGCGCGCCGCGTCTTCTTCCAGGGTGCCGAATACATTGTCGCGGAGGATGCGGCCGTGCTCGTCGGTGGTCTGCTCGTCGGAGCTGGACGCCCGGAACGTGGACGTTTCGATGATCTCCTGTCCGAACACCACGTGCACGAGGCGGAACCGGCGGCCGATGATCCGGGCGCGGCGGAACAGCGCCTGGACTTGTTCGGGCGTGGCATCGGTAGCCACGTCGAAATCCTTGGGTTGGGCGCCGACGATGAGGTCGCGCACCGCGCCGCCCACGATGTAGGCCTGGTATCCGTGCTCGTGCAGTACGTCGCAGACCTTGATGGCATGTCGCGAGACGAGCCGGCGATCGATGCCATGCTTGGATTGCGGGACGCGCTGCGGTGCATGCCGCCGGACGCTCAGGATGGGGCGCGCTGCCCGTGGCGTAAAGAGTTTGCTGATGAGCTTCTTGATCATGCGAACAAATCCATGATGCGCCAGCCACGGTCGCGCGCAAGCTTGCGCAGCGTGTCGGAGGGATTGGCGGCGACCGGGTCGGTCACCGCCTCGAGCAGCGGGACGTCGTTCATCGAGTCGCTATAGAAAAAAGACTGCTGGAAATCAGACAGTTGCCAGCCGCGTTCGGCCAGCCATTGGTTGACGCGCGTCACCTTCCCTTCCCGGAAGCAGGGAATGCCTTGTATGCGGCCGGTAAAGCGGCCGGCCACGTATTCGGGTTCGGTCGCTAGCAAGGTCGGGATGCCGAAGGCGCGGGCGATCGGTGCCGTCACGAAGGAGTTGGTGGACGTGGCGATGGCGCACAGGTCTCCTGCCTCCAGGTGGCGACGCACCAACGCGATGGCCTGGTCGGTGATGGCGGGCCGGATGACTTGGGCCATGAATTCTTCGTACCAGCGCGCGAGATCGTAGGGCGTGTTCTGCGCCAGCAGGCCGAGCATGAACTCGGCCGATTCGAGGGCAGTCAGTTCGCCCGCGTCGTAGCGGCGCATCAATTCTTCGTTCTTGGCGCAGGCCGCCGCGGGGTCGCCGACGTGCCCGCTGCGGGCGAGGAAGTCGGCCCATCGGTAGTCGCTGTCGAGCGGAAGCAGCGTATGGTCCAGGTCGAACAGGGCGAGGCGTGCGGGCGGCGCTTGCGTGGGAGTCATGACAACGAAGAATGCGGTTGTGGAGAGGATGATTGATGTTGCTCGGCCAGCATGGCACGCAAGAGCGGAAGCGTGATAGGCCGCTTGGCTGCCAGGGAGTAGTGGTCCAGCGCGTCGAGCAACGCGGTCAGCTGCCGCATGTCCCGCTCATAGTGGGTGAGGATCCAGTTGACCACTTCGGGAGCGAGGTTCAGCCCCCGGCTCGCGGCCTGCCGGATGAGTGCGTCCGTTTTCTCGGCGTCGGACAGGACATCCAGGCGGAATACCAGGTCCCATCCCAGCCGGGTACGCAGGTCTTCCCGGATTTCCAGCTGTCCCGGTGCCAGTTCGCCGGCAACGATCAGCGACAGGGCCATGTCCGTCGCCGTCAACTCGCGCCATCGGTTGTATAGCGTGAAGACAGCGCCTAGGCGAGCTTCATCGAGCAGGTGCAGGTCATCGATCGCGACTAGGCCGGGCCGGGCCTCGGCATCTTCGGGCTGGGCGGCGCGCTTGTAGGCCGACACCGGGCTGCGGCTGTCGAGGTAGACGGCCCCGGCATGCGCAGACAAGGCGCGCAGCAAGTGCGTGCGCCCGCAGCCCGCGGGACCCCACAGGTACACGGCGCGGCCCGGCGGCAAGGTGCGCAGCGTCTCCAGGGCCTCGGTATTGGGGCCTGGGACGTAGTTTTCCAGGGTCGGTGCCGGCGCGGCGAGCACGTCGAGTAGCAACTGCTTCATGAAATGCGGCTAATAAGACCCGCAGCGTCGGACGATCATGGCGTTGGAAGGCGACAGGTCGGGCCGGGCAAGGCTGCGCAGGCAGGAAAGAAACGCAAATGCGGCAGCGCGGTTCGTAGCTGACGCAGGGCGGCCGGCGGGATCCTTCCCGCCGTAAGACCCTTTGATCTGCGTGGAAATACCAATCATCGTAAAATTATAGCTTTCAGGCGTTCCCTGGCTGTTTTTTTGCTGCGATCGCCCGCGTCGCGGGGTCGCGCCCGCCTGCGGCGGGCCTGCGCCGGCCAGAAACGAGATACCGCTTCCTCCCGCCCGGCGAACGAGAACGCGCCCCCGGGGCGAGCCCAACCCACTATTTTCGGTCCATTCCATGTCCGCACAACAACCCAGCGCTTCTTCCTTGACTTATCGTGACGCGGGCGTCGACATCGATGCGGGGGATGCCCTGGTCGAACGCATCAAGCCACTCGCCAAGCGCACCCTGCGCGAAGGGGTGCTGGCCGGCATAGGCGGGTTCGGGGCGTTGTTTGAAGTGCCGAAGAAATACCGCGAGCCCGTGCTGGTCTCCGGCACGGACGGCGTCGGCACCAAGCTGCGGCTCGCGTTTTCGTGGAACAAGCACGACACGGTGGGCATCGACCTCGTGGCGATGAGCGTCAACGACATTCTCGTGCAGGGCGCCGAGCCTTTGTTTTTCCTCGATTATTTCGCCTGCGGCCGGCTCTCGGTGGACACGGCCGCGACCGTGATCGGCGGCATCGCCAAGGGCTGTGAGCTGGCCGGATGCGCATTGATCGGCGGCGAAACGGCCGAAATGCCGGGCATGTATCCCGATGGCGAGTATGACCTGGCGGGGTTTGCCGTTGGCGCCGTGGAAAAATCCAAGGCCATCGACGGCCGCCGCATCCAGGTCGGCGACGCGGTCCTGGGGCTGGCTTCCAGCGGAGCCCATTCAAATGGCTACTCGCTGGTCCGCAAGATCCTCGAGCGCGCCGGCGCCCAACCGGACCAGGATTTCCACGGCCAGCCCCTGCGCGACGTCGTCATGGCTCCCACCCGCATCTATGTCAAGCAGGTGCTGGCGGCCATCGCCAAGCACGACATCAAGGGCCTGGCCCACATCACGGGCGGCGGCTTGCTGGACAACGTGCCGCGCATCCTGCAGCCCGGGCTGGCAGCCCGCCTGCACCGCGATGCTTGGAACATGCCGGAGCTCTTCGCTTGGCTGCAACGCGAGGGCGGTGTGGCCGATGCCGAAATGCATCGCGTGTTCAACTGCGGGATCGGCATGGTCCTCGTGGTCTCGGCCCAGGAGGCCGACGCCGTGGCGGCGACCCTGCGCGAGCAGGGCGAGACGGTCTACCGCATTGGCGAGATCGTCGAGCAGCAGCCGGGTGCCGCGCAAACGGTCGTCGTCTGACGAAGCGGCGGGGCGAGCGGGGCCCCGCCTCTGGCACCCGGGGCGTCCGGCCCCGTGGCCTTAACCCAGGATCTCGCGCAGCGCCGCAACCAGCGCGTCGCACTCCGCGTCGGTTCCTATGGTGATGCGCAGGTATTGGTCGATGCGGGGCTGCTTGAAGTGGCGCACCAGCACTTTGCGCTCGCGCAGCCCCCTGAACAGCGCGGCACCATCGTGCGCCGGGTGGCGCGCAAAGACAAAGTTGGCCGCCGAGGGGAGTACTTCGAAGCCGAGCTGCGCCAGCTGTTCCGCCAGGCGCGTGCGCGACGCCATGATGGCGCGGCGGGTCTGCTCGAAATAGGCGACGTCTTCCATCGCGGCCGTGGCGCCGGCGATCGCAAGCCGGTCGAGCGGGTATGAGTTGAAGCTGCCCTTGACGCGCTCCAGGCCTTCTATCAGGTGCGGCTGGCCGATGGCATAGCCCACGCGCAGGCCGGCCAGGGACCGCGACTTGGACAGCGTTTGGACCACCAGCAGGTTCGGGTAGGTCCTGACCAGAGAAACGGCCGAGGTGCCGCCGAAATCGATATAGGCCTCGTCGATGACCACGGGCGAGTCCGGGTGGGCCTTCAGCAAGGCCTCGATGTCGTCCAGCGGCAGCAGGCGGCCGGTGGGGGCGTTCGGGTTGGGGAAGATGATCCCGCCGTTCGGAATGCCGTAATCCTGCACGCGGATGGAGAGGTCCGCCGTTAGCGGGACGGTGCAGTATTCAATGCCGTACAGCCCGCAGTAAACCGGGTAGAAGCTGTAGGTGATGTCCGGAAAGAGGAGCGGCAGGTCGTGCTTGAGCAGGCCCACGAAAACGTGCGCCAGCACTTCGTCAGAGCTGTTGCCCGCGAAAACGTGATCGGCCGGGACTCCGTGGAAGCTTGCTACCGCCGCCTTGAAGGACGTGGCCTCGGGGTCGGGATAGCGTCGCAGCGCTTCGCCGGCTGCATCGCGGATGGCTTCCAGCACGCGAGGCGAAGGCGGATACGGATTCTCGTTGGTATTGAGTTTGATCAGTCCGTCGATCTGCGGTTGTTCGCCGGGGACGTAGGGCGTCAGTTGCTGAGTGACGCGGCTCCAGTACCTGTTCATGAATCGTTTCGTCGAAAGCGCAAAGCGCGGCAAAGGGCCGCGCCAGCATTGAGCATAGCAGGGCCAGAGGCGGGACGCACGCGCGCCTCGCCCGCCGTCCTTCCGTTGGGATGGCGGCTTTTCTTCAGCCTAGGGCAGCGAATTGGGCGTCAAGGGTGGGAGCGACCGCGGCGACGAGGCGCCCGATGCTGTCCGGGGCCAGGCAATCCACGACTATCCTGTCGGGAAGCGCGCGCAGCCACGTGATTTGGCGTTTTGCCAATTGCCGGGTGGCGGCGATGGCCTGGGCGCGCATCTCGGCGCCATGGATGGTGCCCTCCAAATAGCTCCAAACCTGGCGGTAGCCGACGCAGCGTATCGAGGGAAGCTCTGGACTCAAGTCGCGGCGCGCACGCAGGCGCCGCACTTCGTCGATCAGTCCCGCCTCCAGCATGGCGTCGAAGCGTTGCTCGATGCGCGCGTGCAGGCCCGCGCGATCGGACGGCTCGAGGCTCACGTCTACGGTGCGCAGCGCAGCGGCGGCGCCGCGGTGGCCGGTGAGCAGCGCGGACATCGGCTGGCCCGTCAATGCGTGGATTTCGAGCGCGCGCTGGATGCGCTGGCTGTCGTTGGGCGAAAGCCGCGCGGCCGTGGCCGGATCGATCCTGGCCAGTTCCGCATGCATGGCCGGCCAGCCGATTTCCGCGGCCCGGGCGTTGAGCTGCGCACGCAAGAGTGCGTCGCCTTGGGGCAGGCTGTCCAAGCCTTCCCTGAGCGCCTTGAAATACAGCATGGTGCCGCCAGCCAGCACGGGAATGCGTCCGCGGCGCCGGATGTCGGCGATCAGGCGCAGCGCCTCGCTGCGAAACTGGCCCGCGGAGAAGGTTTCCGCCGGGTCGCGGATGTCGAGCAAATGCTGGGCCACGCGCTCGCGTTCGGCGGCGCCAGGCTTGGCGGTGCCGATGTCCATGCCGCGGTAAATCGTGGCAGAGTCCACGTTGATGATTTCGATGGGCCAGCGCTCGGCCAGGGCCAGGGTGGCCGCACTCTTGCCGGCCGCGGTGGGGCCCATCAGACACAGCACCGGAAGCTGCGTATCGGTCATGGGTTGGGGCATGTCGGGATCAGCGGCCGCGCAGGAACAGCCGGTCGAGGTCGGTCACGCTGAGCTGTACCCAGGTCGGACGGCCGTGGTTGCATTGGTCGGCGCGCTCGGTCGCTTCCATCTGCCGCAGGAGTGCGTTCATTTCGTCCAGGCTCAGGCGGCGGTTGGCGCGGACGGCGCCGTGGCAGGCCATCGTGGCGAGCAGTTCGTTGCGTTGTTCCGTCAGCAGCCGTGTCGCGCCGACCTCGGCGAAGTCGCGCAGCACTTCGCGTGCCAGCGTTTCGATGTCCGCATGCGCCAGGGGCGCCGGAACCGCACGCACCGCGATCGAGGCTGGACCGGCCGGGCGCAGCTCGAAACCGATGCTGGAAAGGGCCTCCTCCTGTTCCTCCACGAGCGCCACGTCGCTTTCCGAGGCCCGGAAAACCACCGGCACCAATAGGTTCTGCGTGGGCATGCGCCGGGCGTCGAGCGCGTTCTTGAGTTGCTCGTACACGATGCGCTCGTGCGCCGCGTGCATGTCTACGACCACTAGTCCGTGTGCGTTCTGGGCGAGCACATAGATGCCATGGATCTGCGCGACCGCCATGCCGAGCGGGAATTCTTCGCCGTCCGGAAGCGGGCGCGGCGTGGTGCCCTGGGGGATGGGGGCGGGAGCGGGCGACGGGACGCGCGGGGCCACCGGTTCGTGCAGTGCCAGGATACGCGCGCCGAGGTCAGGACGGTAGGCCGGCGTGCCCGCATCGTGGAGCCTGAAGGGCAGTTGCGCCGCCGAGGCGAGGGCCGGTGCAGCCAGGCGCGGATCGCCGGCATCCGCCGATCCAGCGGGGAATCGGTCGGCTTGCGCTGCGGCCCCCTGGCCGGCAAGCGGCACCGCCGGTACGTGCGCGATATCCGGCGCCGCGCCCGCGGCATGGGCCAGCGTTTGGCCGACGATTTGGGAGACGAAACGGTGCACTGCGCCGCTGTCGCGGAAGCGGACCTCGTGCTTGGCCGGATGGACGTTGACGTCTACCGCGGCGGGATCGAGATCGAGGAAGAGCACGTAGGCAGGCTGCCGATCGCCATGCAGAACGTCGGCATAGGCGGTGCGTATCGCATGGCTCACCGTGCGGTCCCGCACGAACCTTCCATTGACGTACAGATACTGCTTGTCGGCGCGCGCGCGCGAAGCCGTGGGCCGGGATACGACGCCATGCAGGCGGATCGCGCCGCTTTCGGCCTGGACCGGCAGGCCGCCCTGCGCGAATTCGGGCCCGAGCACGTCGTGGATGCGTCGCACCGGGTCGGCGGGCAAGTATTGCTGGTAGGCGCGGTCCTGGTGGAACAGGCGGAACGCGATGTGGCAGTGGGCCAGAGCGATCCGTTGGAACGCCTCCACGCAATGGCCGAATTCCGTGGCTTCCGATTTCAGGAACTTGCGGCGGGCCGGGACGGCGTCGAACAACTGGCGCACGTCTATCGTCGTGCCCGGCGGGCCGGAGGCCGGCGCGACGTCGCCGTTTTCCCATTGCCAGGCATGGTCGGCGCCGGCCGTGCGCGAGATGAGGGTCAGGCGGGCCACGGAGGCGATGGAGGCGAGCGCCTCGCCGCGAAAACCCATGGAGGCGACCGATTCGAGTTCGGTCAGCGAGCGGATTTTGCTCGTGGCGTGGCGGGCGACCGCTAGCGGCAGTTCTTCCGGCGGGATGCCGCAGCCGTCGTCCGTGACGGCGATCCGGCGTATGCCGCCCCCTTCCAGCCTGACGTCGATGGCGCGCGCGCCGGCGTCAATGGCGTTTTCCAGCAATTCCTTGAGCACCGAGGCGGGGCGCTCGATGACTTCGCCGGCCGCAATCTGGCTGATCAGGAGGTCGGGAAGGGGGGCGATGGGGCGGCGATCGGACATGGAGGAATTATAGAGGTCGCCCAGATGGCGGAGCCGGGGCATCGGACCGGCCGGGGGCAAGCGGGACCGTGCAGGCGTGGGCTATAGTGCTTTCGGTTTTCCCGCTCGCGAAAAAGGTCCGGCCATCTATGCTCGAATTCCTGAACATGCTGATCCACATCGACCAGACACTTGGCGTCTGGGTCGCCCAATACGGGGCGTGGATCTATCTGATTCTCTTTTTGATCATTTTTGCCGAGACCGGGCTGGTCGTCGTCCCATTCCTGCCAGGGGATTCCCTGCTGTTCATCGCCGGTGCGTTCGCCGCGACCGGCAGCATGCACCTGGGGCTGCTCATTGCGCTGCTGCTCGTGGCCGCGGTCGGCGGGAATACCGTCAATTACTTCGTCGGCCGCTTCATCGGGCCGAAAGTCTTTTCGCAGAATATCCGCTTCCTGGACCGCGAAGCCCTGATCAAGACCCACGCGTTCTACGAGAAGCATGGGGGCAAGACGCTCATCATTGCCCGCTTTCTTCCCATCGTCCGGACTTTCGCGCCCTTCGTGGCCGGCGTGGGCTACATGACCTTCGCACGCTTCCAGTTCTTCAACGTCGTCGGCGCGCTGCTGTGGATCGTGCTGCTGGTGTGCCTGGGCTATTTCTTCGGCAACCTGCCGCTGGTCCGCGAACACCTGAACACCATCGTCTTGGTCGGCTTGGGTGCCGCCATCGTCCCGCTGCTGTTGGGCGGGCTTTGGAAAGGCCTGCGCCACTTGCGCAACCGCTCCGAGGGCGCGCGCCCATAGTGGCCCACGCCCGCATGGCGGCTGGGGGCCTTACGTGAGCTTGTTCCTGGACAGCGGCGGATTCTTCGCGAAATAGCGCTGGATGCCTTGCATGATGGCCGTCGCCATGCGGTCTTGGTACGCCAGGTCGGACAGCCGCTTTTCCTCTTCCGGATTGCTGATGAAAGCGGTCTCGATGAGGATGGAGGGAATGTCCGGCGCTTTCAGCACGGCAAAGCCAGCCTGTTCGACCCGCGGCTTGTGCAGCCGGTTGATGGTCGAGAGCTCATCCAGGACGGCGCGGCCCAGCTTGAGGGAGTCGTTGATCTGGGCTGTCGTCGACAGGTCGAGCAGCACGCGGGCGATTTGCTTGTCGTGCGAACCAATGTTGACGCCGCCGATGAGGTCGGAGGCGTTTTCCTTGGCGGCCAGCCAGCGGGCGGCGCTGCTGCTGGCGCCGCTTTCGGACAAGGCAAACACCGACGAGCCCCGGGCCGTGGGCTTGATCCACGCATCGGCATGCACTGACACGAAAAGATCGGCCTGCACCCGCCTGGCCTTGGCCACGCGGACGTGGAGCGGCACGAAATAGTCGCCGTCGCGCGTGAGCATGGCGCGCATGTTGGGCTGCTGATCGATCTTGGCCTTGAGGATGCGCGCAATCTTCAGGACGACGTCTTTCTCGCGCGTGCCGCCGCGTCCGATCGCCCCCGGATCTTCACCGCCGTGGCCCGGGTCGATGGCCACGGTGATCATGCGCGAGATGGGCTGTTGCTCGGCGCGGCGCCGGGGCGGCGCAGGCTGCGGGGCGGCGTCCGGGATCGGCGCGCCTTCGATGGCCGGCCCCGTGCCCCGCGCGGCGTTCTGCTCGGATTGCAGGCGCTCGAGCATTTTCAGGATCGGATCGTCGTCGTCCTGGTTCGCCAGCGCCAGGAGGGGGTCTCGCTCCACCTTGGGATAGAGGTCCAACACCAGCCGGTGCTTGTATTCGCCGACCGGCTTGAGGCTGAAGAGCTGCGGCACGGTCTCCTGCTTGAGGTCGAGCACCAGCCGGACGACATTGGGCCGGTTCTGGCCGACCCGGATGCTGGCGATATAGGGATCGTCCGGCCGGACCTTCGCCACCACGTCGCGCAGCGCGGCGTTCAGTTCCACGCCTTCGATGTCCAGTACGACGCGATGGGGGTTGTCCAGCACGAAGTGTTCGGTCTTGAGCTCGGCATCCAGTTCCAGCGTGAGCCGGGTGTAGTCCGGAGCCGGCCACAAACGCACCGCTACCAGCTCTGCGGCCCGTGCGGCGGTGGGAACCAGGGGAACGAACAAAGTGGCGGCCAAGCCGGCCACGAGGCGCCGGCGGGAAACCCCGGACGGCGCCAGGACGCCCTGGGCCTGGGCATAGGACGAGGCCGACGCGCCGGCCGGCTGGTCGGGCTCTAGTGCATCGTGTCGGGAGAAATCGTGTTCAGCCATGCCTGTCCTTTTGCGGTGTGGGCGCGTAGCGTCGCCCCACGTCCTGCGCCTTCATAAGACAGCGCGATGTCCAGGTCCGGAGCCGGAAGTGCGCCGCCTGCGCGTTCGGCCCACTCGATGAGCACGAGGGCGTCATCGCGCAGCGCGTCCCGGAATCCGGCGTCGAGCCACTCGCGTGGATCGGTAAAACGATAAAAATCAAAGTGATAGCAGTATAAGTTCGAAACTTTATAAGGTTCAACCAAAGTGAAGGTTGGACTCTTGATCCGGCCCGTTACGCCGACTGCACGCAACAGTGCCCGGGCGAAAGTGGTTTTTCCGGCGCCAAGGTCGCCGTGCAGGTGAATGCGGAGCCCCTTGGCGGCCAGGGGGGCCAGGCTGGCGGCCAGTGCTTCGGTCGCGGCTTCGTCGGGCAGGTGCAGGTGTCGGGATTCGGGCATGGCGGTGTGCAGGGCGTCGTTCAGGGGCATGGGCTACCATCGCAGTATGTCAGCATCGCCGCCCGATTTTTCCGCGTCTTCTTCCTCCCACATCGATCCCGACGGCCTGGTTGCGGCCGTGCGACGATGGGGGCGGGAACTGGGTTTTTCCGCAGTGGGAATCGCCGATCTGGATCTGGCCGAGGCGGCCGACCGGCTCACGGCCTGGGTAGGCGAGGGCATGCATGGCGAGATGGATTATATGGAGCGCCATCTGCCGCTGCGGCGCGATCCGTCGCAATTGGTGCCCAATGCGCGGTCGGCCATCATGGTGCGCATGGATTACGCCCCACTGGACGGACCGGCGCTTGCCGCCAGCCAGCGGAAGGCGCTGGCCGATGGCGCCACCGGCGTGGTGGCGACCTATGCGCTGGGCCGCGACTACCACAAGGTGTTGCGGCAACGCCTCCAGCGCCTGGCAGACCGCATCGCCGGGCATATCGGCCCATTCGGCTATCGCGTTTTTACCGATTCTGCTCCCGTCATGGAGGTCGAGCTGGCGCGCAAGGCCGGGATCGGGTGGCGGGGCAAGCACACCTTGTTGCTTTCGCGCGACGGGAGCTGGTTCTTCCTGGGTGAAATCCTGACCGACCTGCCGTTGCCGGCCGACCAGCTGCAAACGCCGCATTGCGGGCAGTGCCGGCGCTGCATCGATGCCTGTCCTACCGGCGCGATTGTCGCGCCGTATGTACTGGACGCCCGGCGCTGCATTTCCTATCTCACCATCGAATTGCGGGGAAGCATTCCGGAGGCGCTCAGGCCGGCCATCGGTACCCGCGTGTACGGTTGCGACGACTGCCAGATGGCTTGCCCTTGGAACAAGTACGCCCGCGCATCCGCGGTTCCCGATTTCGCGCCGCGCCACGGGCTAGAAGCCGCGCAGCTGGTGGCGCTGTTCGCCTGGACCGAAAAGGATTTCGATGCCCGCACCCAGGGAAGCGCCATCCGTCGCATCGGTTATGAACGCTGGCTGCGGAACGTGGCGGTTGCGCTGGGCAATGCCCGGCCGAGCGCGGAAGTGCGGGCAGCCCTGCTCTCCCGCGCCGATCATCCGAGCGAATTGGTACGTGAGCACGTGCGCTGGGCGCTGGCTCGGCAGGAAGCGGCGGCCGGCTGACCGGCTGGGGAAAACCAGCAGGGAGACATAAACAGCGCGTCGGAGCGGTTTGCTATTCTGTGGAGCAAGGCTCTTGATCCAGCCCCCCTGGTCCACGAGACCAGGATGCATCCGCCGCCTGGCGGATGAGGGCGGGCGAAGGCGCGACCTCGTCCCTCGCCCCAGGGCCGTAGTGAAGGATGACAACCAACTCCAAAGAGGAGCACGCATGAAAGCAAGAAGAATTGCCGCCTCACTGGCGGGAATGGCAGCCGCAGTCACCACATTCATTGCGGTACCTGGCGTGGCTTTCGCGCAGTCCTATCCGAACCGGCCCGTGCGCGTCATCGTGCCGTTCGCCCCTGGCGGCTCGACCGACATCATCGCCCGGCTGGTCGGCGAACGCATGGGCAAGGAGCTCGGCCAGCCCTTCGTCATCGAAAACCGGGGTGGAGGCGGCGGGTCGATCGGCGCCACGGAAGCAGCGCGGGCGGCACCGGACGGCTACACCCTGAGCATCGCCACGGTTTCCACCATGGCCATCAACCCGGCCTGCAATGCCAAGCTGGGCTACGATCCGCTCAAAGACTTCCAGCCGGTCACCAATTTCGCCCACACCGCGAACGTGCTGGCCGTCAACCCCAAGGTTCCGGCCAACGATTTCAAGTCTTTCCTCGAGCTAGCCAAGAAGGAGCCCGGCAAATTCTCGTTCGCCACCTCAGGCACTTGCAGCATCAACCACTTCCTCGGCGAGCTCTTCCAACTGGGAACGGGCGCCAAGATTGTCCACATTCCCTATCGCGGATCGGGCCCCGCCATCGCCGACGTGGTAGGCGGCCAGGTGCAGATGCTGTTCGACAACCTGCCTTCGTCCATGCCCAACATCCAGGCAGGCCGGCTGCGCGCCCTGGCCGTGGCATGGAAGGAACGGGTCGACGGCCTGCCTGACGTGCCGACGTTCAAGGAGCTGGGGCTGCCCCTGATGAACGATCCGGCCTGGTATGGGTTGCTCGCCCCGGCTGGCACGCCGAAAGAGATCGTCGACAAGCTGCGCGCCGCCGCCGTGAAAGTGCTGGCCGATCCACAAGTCAAGGAAACCCTGGCCAAGCAGGGCGCCGCCCCGGTGGGCAACACGCCCGAGGAGTTCCGCGCGGAGATCGAGAAAGAACTCAACAAAGCGCGCGAAGTCGTGAAGAAACAGAACATCCGGCTGGAATAAGGCCTCACGGGGCGAGGGGGCCGTCGTGGCGGCTGCCCCTCCCGCGCGATACTGCATGGCCGCGTGCGGTTGCCGCCTGCGGCTTTTTTCTTTCCGTCGAACCGGAAGCCGTGTCCTGCGGGCCTACCGGTCCAGGCCCCGGGCCATGGCGGCGGCCAGGAGGGGCAGGGCGAGCCAGCCGAGCGCCTGCAGCTGGATGGCGATACGCACCTTCGCGACCTCGGGTTCGCCCGGCTGAAAGCCTTCCGTCCTGCCAGCCTGCTTGCGCCAGCGCAGATAGTGGAGGGTGGGAAGCACGGAAACTGCGCCCACCGCCGCGAATAGCCCCATCTTGGCCCAGAAGAGTGGACTGGCCAGGTAGAAATCCGGCCCTTTGGCGCCCCACACGACCCGCGCGATGCCGATGACCAGCAGCAGCCCGGCCAGGCCGCCGTACCAGGCGTCGGTGCGGCCGAGCATCGCCAGGGGCAGGCCGGGACGGGAGGGGGCCAGCAGCGCCCACTGCATGGCCAGTGCCGCCGCCATGCCGAGAAAACAGAGATGGTGTAGCCACGCGAGCACGGAATCGATAGTCATGGTGTTGACACTGTCTAGATTGAGTAGATCCACGATACCATTAATGTTTACAGTGTCAAGTCGTTCTCCAATTTGACGCCGTAAAAATTTGTTTGCGAAGATGGGTCATGGCAGTCGATTCCTCTCAGCACGGTCGCGGGCGTGCCTCCTCTTCCCGTACCCGCACATATCACCACGGCGATCTCCGACAGGCCTTGCTGGATGCGGCGCAATCCTTGCTCGAGGAGCGCGGCCTCGAAGGGTTTACCCTGCGTGAGTGCGCGCGGCGAGCCGGCGTCTCCCATGCCGCGCCGGCCCATCATTTCGGCGACGCATCCGGGCTGCTCACGGCGTTCGCCACCGCCGGATTCCGTCGGTTGTCTGCGCTCATGCAGGCCTATCGCGATGCCGCGCCGCCCGGCGCCCAATCGCAATTGCGGGCCGTGGGCCGGGCCTATATCGACTTCGCCATTGCCCACCGCGCCCAGTTCCAGTTGATGTTCCGCCACGATCGCCTATCGCCTGGGGACTCCGAACTCGGAGAAGCCGGGCGCGAGGCGGCCGGGCACTTGGCTGGTGCACTCTCGGCCGCGTTGGCCGAGCGGGGCGTGCGCGCGGAGGGTGCCGACTTCGAGCGCCGCCTGGTGCTGGCTTGGTCCGCGGTGCATGGCTTTGCTACCTTGTTGCTGGAAGGCCGGTTGGACGGGGCGCGCCGGGAGCGGTCGGCCGCCGCCTACGCGTCGACCGAAGGTGATGAAGTCCTTGCGATATTGGAAGTGGCACTCCTCGCGCCAGCGGGCGGCGGCGCCACGGCTCGGCGCGGAGGCAGGGCATGAGCGCCGCGCGCGACAAGCCCAAGGGCCGGCAAGGGGTGGTGCGGCCCGGGGATGATCCCGGCATTGCAGCCTTCATCGAGGCGATGTGGCTGGAGGATGGGCTGTCCGACAATACCCTGCGCGCCTACCGGCAAGACCTGATGGCCTTCGACGCATGGCTCAGGGAAACGCGCGGCTCGGCGCTCGATCGCGCCCTGGGCCATGACATCGAGGCCTGGTTCGCGGCGGTTCATCCTCATAGCAAGGCCACCACCGCCAATCGAAGGCTGGCGACTTTACGGCGTTATTTCCAATGGGCGCTGCGGGAACACCGCGTCGAGGCCGATCCGTGCCTGACCCTGCGCGCCGCCAAGCAGCCGCCGCGCTTGCCGAAAACCTTGTCCGAGGCCCAGGTGGAAGCCCTGCTGGCTGCGCCGGACGTAAACACCGAGTTGGGGCTGCGCGACCGCGCCATGCTGGAGACCCTGTATGCCACGGGGCTGCGCGTGTCCGAGCTGGTTGCGCTCAAGTCGCTCGACGTGGGGCTCAACGATGGGGTGGTGCGCGTCGTCATGGGCAAGGGCGGCAAAGACCGCCTGGTGCCCCTGGGGGCCGAGGCGGCGCACTGGATCGAGCGCTACTTGGGGCAGGCGCGGCCGGCGCTACTGGCCGGGCGCAGCAGCGATGCGCTCTTCGTCACGGCGAGGGCAGAGCCCATGACGCGCCAGAGCTTCTGGCTCATCGTCAAGAAGTACGCCGTCCGCGCAGGCATACGCGCGGCCTTGTCGCCGCACGTGCTGCGCCACGCCTTCGCCACACATCTGCTCAACCATGGCGCGGACCTGCGCGTGGTGCAAATGCTGCTGGGCCACGCAGATATCTCGACCACTCAGATCTACACGCACATCGCGCGCGAGCGGCTTAAACTCTTGCACGCCCGCCACCATCCTCGCGGTTAGCGCCCTATTCACCGTGCCGGCGAGGCCGGCTGACCCAATGAGTAAATCCAAGCACGTTTCCGAGACGCCCGCCACCCAGTTCCTGCGCAAGCATGGCGTTGCGTTCACCGAACACCCTTACGAATACGTAGAGCACGGCGGCACGGCCGAATCCGCGCGCCAATTGGGTGTGGACGAACATGCCGTGATCAAGACTCTGATCATGGAGGACGAAGACGCCAAGCCGCTGGTGATCCTCATGCACGGCGACAGGGAAGTGTCCACCAAGAACCTGGCCCGGCAAATCGGCGTCAAGAAAGTGGCGCCGTGCAAGCCCGAGGTCGCCCAGCGCCATTCCGGCTACCTGGTCGGTGGGACCTCGCCGTTCGGTACCCGCAAGTCCATGCCGGTGTATGTCGAGGCCACCGTGCTCGAATTACCGCGCATCCTCATCAATGGCGGGCGGCGCGGCTATCTCGTGGGCATCGATCCGCGCGAGCTGGTGCGCTTGCTGGATGCCGTCCCCGTCTCGGCGGCGCTGTGATGCGGTCGCGGGAGGACGGGCCCGGCTAGGTGCGAGCGTCCGCACTGCAACGGGACAGCGCGAGGGCCAACCGGTAGAATCGCCGCCTGTCATGCTTTTGTCACTGCATCGGGGCCGTCCCGGCCCGAGGATCCGTTTCCCATGATCACCATCGCCGCCGTCGCAATTGCCTACTTGATTGGGTCCGTATCGTTCGCGGTCATCATCAGCCGCGTCATGGGGTTGGCCGATCCGCGCACCTATGGTTCCAAGAATCCCGGGGCCACCAACGTCCTGCGTTCGGGCAACAAGGCTGCCGCGGCACTTACGCTCGCCGGGGATGCGTTCAAGGGCTGGCTCGCAGTGTGGCTGGCGCAGGCCTATGCGCCGCGCCTGGGCATCGGGGAAACGACGATCGCCCTCGTGGTGCTGGCGGTGTTCATCGGCCACCTGTACCCGGTGTTCTTCCGCTTCCAGGGTGGCAAGGGCGTGGCAACCGCCCTGGGCGTGCTGATTGGCATCGAGCCCTGGCTGGGCGCCGCGACCTTCGCAACCTGGCTGATCGTCGCCTTCTTCTTCCGCTATTCCTCGCTTGCCGCCATCGTGGCCGCCGTCTTCGCGCCCATTTATTACGTGTTCGGCCATGGGGTCGCGTGGACGGCCGACGCCCGCATCGGCACGGCCATCGGCGTGATGGCGCTGTTGCTGATCTACCGCCACCAAAAGAACATTGCCAACCTGCTGGCAGGCAAAGAGCGGCGCATAGGCGAGAAAAAGTCGGTTTGATCGAGTGCTGGCGCGCCTTCCGCGTGCCACGGCTCGTTCCGTTGGGGGCACTGGCCCCGTTCCCGCGCCCTGAGTCCGGGGCTCCCCGATGCGGGCGACCTCGCTCAGCCCGAGCCGAGATCCCAGCGCGGCTGGACCGTGAACCCGCTGTGGCGCGCGTTCGGGTCGGCCAGGCCGGCCTGTAGGCGCAGCGCGGCGGCAAACGCGATCATGGCGCCATTGTCGGTGCACAACTCCACCGGCGGGAAAAATGCCTGGGCCTTCAGCCGTTCCAGCCGTGCCGCGAGCCGCTGGCGTAGTAGCTTGTTGGCGCCGACCCCGCCTGCGATCACGAGTCGTTTCAGCCCGGTCGCCTCAAGCGCCTTGACCGATTTCGCCACCAGCACGGAGACGATGGCGTCTTGCGTGGCCGCGGCCAAGTCGGCCCGTGCCTGGGCGTCGTCCGGGTCCAGGGTTTTCATGCGCGTCAGCACAGCCGTCTTGAGTCCGCTGAAGCTGAAATCGAGGTCGGGGCTGTGCAGCTTGGGGCGGGGCAGGTCGAATCGCTCAGGGTTTCCGGATTCAGCCAGCTTGGAGAGCGCCGGGCCGCCGGGGTACCCGAGGCCGAGCAGTTTTGCGGTCTTGTCGAACGCCTCGCCCGCCGCATCGTCCAGGGTCTCGCCGAGCAGCTCGTAGCGGCCGATGCCGTCGACCCGCATCAGCTGGGTGTGTCCGCCCGACACCAGCAGCGCCACGAACGGGAATGCCGGGCGCGGCGAGGCGAGCAAGGGGGAGAGTAAGTGCCCTTCGAGATGATGGATGGGAATGGAGGGGAGGTTGCGCGCCCAAGCGATCGCCTGTGCCACGCTGGCACCGACTAGCAGCGCCCCGGCCAGGCCAGGGCCCGCGGTATAGGCGATGGCGTCGATGTCGTCGAGCGTCAGGTTCGCGGCGTCGAGCGCCTGCCGGGTGAGCGGCAGCACGCGTCGCACATGATCGCGGGAAGCCAGTTCCGGGACGACGCCGCCGTATTCCTGGTGCATGTCGACCTGGGAATGCAGGGCGTGGGCGAGGAGCCCGCGTTCGGTGCTGACGACGGCCACGCCGGTTTCGTCGCAGGAACTTTCGAAGCCGAGAACGATCATGTAAAGCCGCGGGACGCGATGGTTGCGAGTTAACCCTAGGCCGCAGTGTAGCACCCGGGCAGCACGAGCATTTGGCAAGCGGCAGAAAAATCTGCTATAGTGGCAGGCTCGATCAACCCTTAGCAGCCCCGAGGCAATCGTTACATGCCGACAATTCGCGTTAAAGAAAATGAGCCGTTTGAGGTCGCCCTGCGTCGTTTCAAGCGCACCATTGAAAAGACTGGCCTGCTGACCGAACTGCGCTCGCGCGAGTTTTACGAAAAGCCCACGGCAGAGCGCAAGCGCAAGCACGCCGCCGCCGTCAAGCGCCACTACAAGCGTATCCGCAGCCAACAGCTGCCCAAGCGCTTGTACTGATTGCTGCTGCGCACGGAGCGCAGGTAAGCTTTCCGGTAGTTTCGCAGATTTATCAAAGCCGCTACGGCGCCAGCCGGGCGGCTTTTGGCGTTCTTGTTGTTATTTTTCGGTGTCCACCCGAGACGCTCGAAACTCTTCACCCTCGCGGAATCTCCATGACTGCAGATACCCTCAAAGCCCGCTTGTCCGACGAAATCAAGAACGCCATGCGCGCCAAGGCCACCGAGCGCCTCGGCACCCTGCGCCTGCTGGCGGCCGCGATCAAACAGAAGGAGGTCGACGAGCGCCGGGAGCTGGGGGATGCCGAGATCATCGCCATCGTCGAGAAGCAGGTGAAGCAGCGGCGCGAGTCCATTGCATCGTTTGAGCAGGCAGGCCGCGCGGATTCGGCCGCCCAGGAGCGGGCCGAGATGGCGGTATTGCAGGAATTCCTGCCGCAAGCGGCTTCCGAAGAAGAAGTGGCGGCTGTCATCGACGCCGCAGTGGCTGAAGTTTCGGCCCAGGGAATTAGCGGCGGCGCGGCCATGGGCAAGATCATGGGGCTGGTCAAGCCCAAGCTCGCCGGCCGCGCCGACATGGCCGAGGTGTCGAAGCTGATCAAGGCGCGCCTGGGCTGAGCCGCGAGGCGGTTCCCCGAACGCCCGCCTTGCGCGCATGATCCCAGAGTCATTCATCCAGGACCTGCTGGCCCGGGTCGACATCGTCGACGTGGTGGGCCAGCACGTCCAGTTGCGCAAGGCTGGGGCCAATTTATTGGGGTTGTGCCCCTTTCACAGCGAAAAAACCCCGTCTTTTACGGTTAGCCCGAGCAAGCAGTTCTATCACTGTTTCGGCTGTGGCGCGCATGGAACGGCCATCCGTTTCCTGATGGAACACACCGGCGCCTCGTTCCCCGATGCCGTCCGGAGCCTTGCCGGCATGGTGGGCATGCAGGTGCCCGAGGAGGATCGCAGCCCCCGCCAGAGGGCAGCCCGGCAACAGCGCGAGGCCATGGTTTCGCGGCACAGCCAGGTGCTGGAGGTGGCCAACAATTGGTACCGGCAGCAGTTGCGCTCGGCGCAGGCGGCGATCGCCTACCTGAAAGGCCGCGGGGTTTCGGGGGAAATCGCCGCGCGCTTCGGGTTGGGCTGGGCGGGGCCCGAGCGCCAGGGGCTGGCTGCAGTGTTGCCCGAATACGACGATCCGCTGTTGGTCGAAGCGGGACTCGTGATCCAGAGCGAGGATGGGCGACGCTACGACCGCTTCCGGGAGCGGGTGACCTTTCCCATCCGCAATGCGCGCGGCCATTTGATCGGGTTCGGCGGGCGTATCATCGGCAAGGGCGAGCCCAAGTATCTCAACTCCCCCGAAACCCCGATCTTCTCCAAGGGCTCGGAGCTGTACGGCCTGTGGGAAGCCCGGCACGCCATCCGCAAGGAGGGGATGGTGGTGGTCGTGGAGGGCTACATGGACGTGGTGGCGTTGGCGCAGCACGGCGTGGAATGCGCCGTCGCCACGCTTGGAACGTCCACCACGCCGACCCACGTGCAAAAGCTGCTGCGGGCGAGCGACAGCGTGATTTTCAGCTTCGATGGCGACAAGGCCGGCCGCAAGGCCGCGTGGCGCGCGCTCGAGGCCTGCCTGCCGCTGTTGCGCGACGACGTCTCGATCCGCTTCCTGTTCTTGCCCGACGACCACGATCCCGATTCGTACGTGCGCGAGTTCGGGGCGGAGCGGTTTCGGAAGGCCTTGCGTGAAGCCATGCCTTTGTCGCAATTCATGTTGGGCGAGCTGGCCGAGCGCCATGAGCTGGGGGAGGCCGAGGGCAGGGCGCGCTGCGTGCACGAAGCCCGGCCCCTGTTGCAGGCCATGCCGGCGTGTGCGCTGCGCCTGCAGGTGCAGCGGGAGTTGGCGCAACTCACCCGGCTGACCACGGAAGAGCTCGCCCAGCTCGTGCCTTTGCAGGACGTCCCGAGTGGTCCGCTGGTGCAGACACCGGCGCAGGTGCGGGGAACTTCGCCGGCTGCGGCGCGCTCTGAGGTAAGAGGCGCCTCGGCGCAGGGCGGCCCGGAAGACGCGGGCTGGGTTCCCGACCTCGAACCACCCGATGGCGATTTCTACGAGCCGTCGCCGGAGTTTCACCCGCGACCGGGAGGGGCTGCGGCCGGCGGTTTCCGGCCTGGCCGGTTCAGGAGTGGAGGGCGGTTTCGCGACCGCAATGGTCGTTATGGAGACGATCGTCCCCAAGGTTATGCTGGCCCGCGCCCCAGGGTGACGCCTATTGCCGCGCGCCTGCTCCAGTTGCTCTTGGCCTATCCCGCATTGGTGCGGCACATCGACGAAGAGGCCGAGCGGCTGCTCCGGGCAAGTCCCGAGTATGAGGCGGTGCTGGGGTTGGTGGCGCTGGCGCGCAGCTCCGGCGCCCAGCATGCGGGCGCGTTGCTGCAGGCCGCCGAGGCCACGGATTTGGCGCAAACCCTTGTAATGGCTTCGACAGCCACCATTTATGAAGAAGAGCTGCCCGATCCCGACGGGGAATTGCGGGATGCGTTGCGCGCGGTGGAACTGCACGTGTTGAGCGCAGAACAGCAGCAGCTGGCCGCTTCAGGCCTGAAAGATGCGCAGGACAAGGCAAGATATCTTGCCTTGACAGAAAGAATCCTGGAGTTGAAGAAACCGAGGGTGCTAGAATAGAGGGTTTACCGCAGGTCTCTTGGCAGACCTTTTCCCCCGTTTTTCTGGTATAGGTTTGAAACGATGGTCCGATCCATCGCATGGGCGCGTCCGCGAAGGGCGCTCCATGGGGTCGGGCCGGCCGTGCCAGGGGCGGGGATGGCACGCCCCTAGGCAGCGCAAGGCATGCGTCCGGGCGGCTGGCTAGCCGCCGCTTCCCCCGGGCGGCGGCCGATAGCGGCGCGTAGCAGCGCCGGATCAGGGTGGAGGCCGGGTGAGCCGGCCTCCAGATGAAATATTAGGAGTGGTTGACCGACCATGGCGAAGACGACAGGCAAGACGCTGACTGTGAACAAATCCAAAGCCGAAGGGCAAGACAAGGCCAAGGAAAAGGCGGCGTCCAAGGCCGGGGAAACAGGTGGCGTCAAGGTAACGGTCAGGTCGGCAGGCCGGGCGCGCACCAAGGTGCTGGACGCCAAGGCTGTTGCCCGGACGGTCGACACTGATTTCGAGCCCGTGGTCGAGCCGGTCGAAGCAGCGGCGCCGGCCGAGAAGGCCAAGCCGGCCGCGAAGGCAGCCAAGAAGGCCGCCAAGACCGCGAAGGCTGCCTCTGCTGCCGAGAAGAAGGCCGCGGAGAAGAAACTCACCGACATGCTGGCCAAGCCCGCAGGCCGCCGCCCGGGCCGTCCGCCCAAAGAATCCAAGCAGGCCGAGCCTGCCGATGCCGATTTCGACGACGTGACCGACGACGTCGATGTCGAGCCCATCCCGGAAATCAAGATTCCCAAGGGGCGCGGCAAGCGTGGCAAGGCAGATCCCAAGGACCTCATCGCCCGTGGCCCGGTTTCGCCCGAAGAATACGAGGCGCGCCGCAACCGGTTGAAGCAGCTGATCAAGCTCGGCAAGGACCGCGGCTACCTCACCTACGGTGAAATCAACGACCACCTGCCGGATGACCTGGTCGACGCCGAAGCCATCGACGGCATCATCAGCACGTTCAACGACATGGGGATTTCGGTCTACGACCAAGCGCCCGATGCCGAAACCCTGCTGCTGAACGAAAACGCTCCCGTGGCTTCGTCCGACGACGATGCCGAGGAAGAGGCCGAGGCGGCGCTCTCCACGGTGGACTCCGATTTCGGCCGCACCACCGATCCGGTGCGCATGTACATGCGTGAAATGGGGTCGGTCGAGCTGCTGACCCGTGAAGGGGAAATCGAGATCGCCAAGCGCATCGAGGACGGCCTCAAGCACATGGTGATGGCGATCTCCGCGTGTCCGACCACGATCAACGAAATCCTCGAGCATGCCGAGCGCGTGCGCAATTCCGAGATCCAGATCGATGAAATCGTCGATGGGCTGATCGATCCGAACGACGGCGAGGAATATGCCGGTTCGGGCGTGAGCTCGAGCGACGACGACGAGGATGACGATGCCCCTGCGGGCGGCATGAGCAGCAAGCAGGTCGAAGAGCTGCGCGTCAAGTCGCTGGAGAAGTTCGACAACGTCAAGCGCTGGTTCGAGAAAATGCGGGAGGCGTACGAGCGCGACGGCTATAAGTCGGAAGCCTATGTCGCCGCGCAGGAAACCATCCTGCAGGAACTCATGGGCATACGCTTTACGGCCAAGATGGTCGAGCGCCTGGCCGACACCCTGCGCGGGCAGGTCGAAGAGGTGCGCCAGCTCGAACGCGCGATCATGCAGATCTGCGTGGATCGCGCCGGCATGCCGCGCAGCCATTTCATCAAGGCCTTCCCGGGCAACGAGACCAACCTGCAGTGGGTCATCGACGAAGTCAACGCCGGCCACGAGTACTCCGAGACCTTGTCGCGCCAGGTTCCGGCCATCCAGGAGCTGCAGCAGAAGCTGATCGACCTGCAGGCCCGCGTGGTGCTGCCGCTCAAGGACCTGAAGGAGGTCAACAAGCAGATGGCCACCGGCGAGGCCAAGGCCCGCAAGGCCAAGCGCGAAATGACGGAGGCCAACCTGCGGCTGGTGATTTCCATCGCCAAGAAGTACACCAACCGGGGCCTGCAGTTCCTGGACCTGATCCAGGAAGGCAACATTGGCTTGATGAAGGCGGTGGACAAATTCGAATACCGCCGCGGCTACAAGTTCTCGACCTATGCGACCTGGTGGATCCGGCAGGCCATCACGCGTTCGATCGCCGACCAAGCGCGCACCATCCGCATTCCGGTGCACATGATCGAGACGATCAACAAGATGAACCGGATCAGCCGCCAGATCTTGCAGGAAACCGGCGCGGAACCCGATCCGGCGACCTTGGCGCAAAAGATGGACATGCCGGAAGACAAAATCCGGAAGATCCTCAAGATCGCCAAGGAGCCGATCTCGATGGAAACGCCCATCGGCGACGACGACGATTCGCACCTGGGCGACTTCATCGAAGACACCACCACCCTGGCGCCGTCGGACGCCGCGCTGCACGAATCCATGCGCAGCGTCGTGAAGGAAGTGCTGGATTCGCTGACGCCGCGCGAAGCCAAGGTGCTGCGCATGCGGTTCGGCATCGAAATGAGCACCGACCAGACGCTGGAGGAAGTGGGCAAGCAGTTCGACGTGACGCGCGAGCGCATCCGCCAGATCGAAGCCAAGGCCCTGCGCAAGCTGCGTCACCCGAGCCGGGCCGACAAGCTCAAGAGCTTCCTCGAAGGGCAATGAGCTTCGCCCGCGCCTAGGCGACGCCTCCACGCCCCCCGCGCCGCAAGGCCGGGGGGCTTTTTCGTGGGCGCGCTGCGGCGGGCGTTCAGGCCGCGGCGGCTCCCGCCCGGCGGCGCGGGCTCGGAGGCGTTTCGCCTTCCAAGCCATGCTGTTCACGATAACGGGCGGCCTGGTCGGCTACCCATTGGGCGAACAGGCGCAGCGGCTCGTGGTCGGTCTTCCATTCCGGCAATACCAGGTAGTAATTCTTGTCCCGCACGGATTCGCGCTCGCAGGCGATGATCAGGCGCCCGGAGGCGAGCTCCTGCTCCACGATCAGGCGCGGCACCAGCGCAATGCCTTGCCCGTGGATGGCCGCCTCGACCAGCATGGAGAACAGCTCGTATTTCGGTCCGCTCAAGTCGTGCGGGTGGCTGACGTTCTGGGCGGCGAACCATTGGCGCCATGCGTACGGCCGGGTGCTCTGCTGCAGCAGGCGATAGGCCGAGAATTGCTCGGGCATGATGCGCTTGCGCACCCCAAGCAGCTTGGGAGAGCAAACCGGCACCAGTTTTTCCGGCATCAGGAAAACGGCTTCCGTGCCGGGCCACGGGCCGTCGCCCGCGTAGATGGCAGCGTCGAAGGGCGTGCCTTCGAACAGGAAAGGGCGACTCTGGGGCGTGATGTTGATCACGATGTTCGGTGCCTGGCGCTCGAAGTCCCCCAGCCGGGGCACCAGCCAGCGCGTGGCAAAGGTGGGGACGGATGCCAGCTCCAGCACGCCGCCCTCGCCGCGCCGGGCCATGATGTCCAGGGTGTCGCGCTCGACTTCGTCCAGCCTGCGCGCGACGACCTCCCCATAGGTCTGGCCGGCCTGGGTCAGCGCCACGCCTCGCTTGGTCCGGCGGAACAGTTTCAGCCCGAGGAAGGACTCGAGCCCGGCGATCTGCCGGCATATGGCGCTTTGGGTCAGCGACAGCTCCGCCGCCGCCTTGGTGAAACTCTGGTGACGCGCGGCCGCCTCGAAGGCGACCAGCGCGGCCGTGCTGGGAAGTTTGCGGCGCATCATTGGTCTCGCGGATATTCCATGCCCGTACTTTACCAAGTGCAGAAAACGCACAGGTTGATGAAAAGAACTCGTTTGGCGCCGACGCCGATTGCGTTTATCGTGCGTGTATTGCGCATGGGTTGAGGCCTGGATGGTCAGGTTTCGTTGCCCGCGGCTCTCTCCTGTTCCGACAACTTCTTGTGAGACATGAAACTTATGCACAAGCCCGCCTCTTTCAACTGGGCCGATCCCCTGTTGCTCGACCAGCAGCTCACCGACGAAGAGCGCATGGTCAAGGAAGCCGCCGCCGCGTACTGCCAGGACAAGCTCATGCCGCGCGTGCTGGAATCCTTCCGCCATGAGAAAACCGACCCGGCCATCTTCCGCGAAATGGGCGAGCTCGGCTTGCTCGGGCCGACGATTCCGGAGCAATACGGCGGACCGGGGCTGAACTACGTGAGCTATGGACTGATCGCGCGGGAAGTCGAACGCGTCGACTCTGGCTATCGTTCGATGATGAGCGTGCAGTCGTCGCTCGTCATGGTGCCCATCTACGAGTTCGGCACCGAAGCGCAAAAACAGAAATACCTGCCCAAGCTCGCGACGGGCGAGTTGATCGGCTGCTTTGGCCTGACCGAACCCAACCACGGCTCTGACCCCGGCTCCATGGTCACGCGTGCCACCAAGGTCGACGGCGGCTACCGCCTGACGGGCAGCAAGATGTGGATCACCAATTCCCCGATCGCCGACGTGTTCGTCGTCTGGGCCAAGCTCAAGGAAGAAGACGGCCAAGACAATATCCGCGGCTTCATCCTCGAAAAGGGCTGGAAAGGGCTGTCGGCACCCGCGATCCACGGCAAGGTGGGGCTGCGTACGTCCATTACCGGCGAAATCGTCATGGACGAGGTCTTCGTGCCCGAAGAGAACCTGTTGCCTAACGTGAAGGGGCTGCGCGGCCCGTTTACTTGCCTGAACTCCGCCCGCTATGGGATCGCCTGGGGCGCGCTGGGTGCCGCCGAGTACTGCTGGCACACCGCCCGCCAGTACGTGCTGGATCGCAAGCAGTTCGGCCGTCCGCTGGCCGCTAACCAATTGATCCAGAAGAAGCTGGCTGACATGCAGACGGAAATCACGCTCGGCCTGCAAGGCTGCCTGCGCCTGGGCCGCATGAAGGACGAAGGCACCGCCGCCGTGGAAATTACTTCCATCATGAAGCGCAACTCCTGCGGCAAGGCGCTGGACGTCGCCCGGCTGGCCCGCGACATGCTCGGGGGCAACGGCATCTCCGACGAGTTCGGTGTCATCCGCCACCTGGTCAACCTTGAGGTGGTCAACACCTACGAGGGCACGCACGACATCCACGCCCTGATCCTGGGGCGCGCGCAGACGGGCATCCAGGCGTTCTGCTGATCGTCGTGCGGCGGGGCGAAGTCAGGAGCGGCTCGCGCGTTCCGCCTCGTCCCCGCCCTTGAGCTTGCGCCACAGCGTCGCGGGGCTGATGCCCAAAATCCGGCAAGCTGCTGCCCGGTCGCCGTTGCAAGCCTGCAAGACGCGCCGGATATGCGCCGCCTCGCTGGCACGGGCGACTTCCTCGAGCGGCGCGAAAGTCGCCTCTTGTGCAGGCCCGGCCTCGCGGTTTCTCGCATCGTAGAGCTCCGGGACCGTGATTTCCAATTCCAGCTCCAGTTCCTTGCGGCTGACCTTGCGGCCTGCGTGCGAGACAGCCACGCGCTCGAGCACGTTTTCCATCTCGCGCAGGTTGCCGGGCCAGTCGTACTTCATGCACAGCGCCTTGACGAAGGCGGGGAGGCGCACGGGTCGCGCGATGCCGAGGCGCCGCTGCGCCCGCTGGTAGAGGACTTCCGCCAATTCTTCGATGTCGCCCTCTCGTTCGCGCAGGGGCGGCATGGCGATGCGCAGGATGTTGAGCCGGTAGAAGAGGTCGCGGCGGAATTCGCCGTTGCGCACCATGGCGTGCAGGTCGCGGTGGGTGGCCGCGATGACCCGGACGTTGACGGAAACGGGTTCCAAGGCACCGATGGGCAGCACCTGCTTCTCTTGCAGCACGCGCAGCAGCCGGACCTGCAACGCGAGCGGCATGTCGCCGATCTCGTCGAGGAAAATGGTGCCATTGTGCGCAGCTTCGAACAAACCCGTCTTGCCGCCCTTGCGCGCGCCGCTGAACGCGCCTTCTTCATACCCGAACAATTCGCTTTCGAGCAGCGGCTCGGGAAAGGCTGCGCAGTTGATGGCGACGAAGGGGAAGTCGCGCCGCGGGCTGGCACGGTGCATGCCCTGGGCGAGGACTTCCTTGCCCGTGCCGCTCTCGCCTTCGATCAGCACCGTCGAGCTCACATCGGCATACAGCCTGGCCAGTTCGCGTACGCGCTGGATCGCGGGCGAGCTGCCCAGTAGGTCATTCAATTCGTAGCGCGTGCCGGCCGGGCGCACCGTGGCACCCGTGCGCAGGTTGCGGTCTACCCGCTGGATGGCCTTCGCGTCTTGGGCGGTCACGATGGCGCCCAGGAGTTCGCCGCCGCTCTGGATGGGAATGCGGTTGAGGATCAAGACCTTGTCATTGACCTTCTGGATGGTTTCCAGCTCCTTCTGGCCGTGGCGCAGTGGGCCATCGAGCGAGATGGCCGGCACTTCCTCTTCCAGCCGGCGGCCGATGATTTGGTCATGCCGCACGCCCAGGAGGCGCTCCATGGGCGGATTTAGGGATTGCACCCGGCCTTCCGCATCGACCGCCACCACGCCTTCGTTCAGGTGTGACAGCACCGTATTCAGGTACTCGCGCCGGCGCTGTTCGATGCGGGCCAGCCGCGCGGCCTCGATGGCGTCTTCCAGCGCCACGCGTATCGAGTTGGTGGAATAGAGGAAAACGCCGGCCAGGCCCTGCTGTTCGGCGAGGTCCGAAACCAGGCCCGGCCCGACGATGACCTCCATGCCGGCGCGCTTGAGCGCCTTGACCTGGGCCGCGGCGTCTTCCACGGTCACGTAGCTGTGGCTGGGGAAGTCCAGGCCGAAGGCCTGCTTGAACGCCTCCGTTTCGGGAAAGGTGGACGCGTGCGTGACCAAAGCAATGCGATTCGACAATTGCTTGGCAGTGGTCAGCGCATGCATGACGTCGAAGCCGGTGACCTTGATCAGGATCACGGGGACGTCGACGTGCTGTCGCAGGTAGGCGCCGTTCGAGCCTCCGGCCACCACGGCATCGACCCGTCCGCGCTTGGCCGCTTCGTTGATGGAGCGGGCGGCCTGCTCGAACCCTTCGTCGACGATGCGGAAATCGGCCTGGCTCGCGTAGGCGGGCGTGAGGTCGGCGAAGGCGCGTGCCACGCGGCTGATGCCCATGGCCCATATCGTAGGACGCGCAGAGCGGGTGGGGAGGGCGGCGACGGAGGGCATGGTCGGATCGCGAAGTTGGTATCAGATTTGATTATAGGGATTTCAAATTTGAAATGGCTAGGTGCGCGCCAAGCGCAGTGGCGGAGCGCGGCCTCGGGGGGCAAACGCAAGGAGCCCCGGGCATTGCGGCCCGTGCGAGGCCATCGGCGGTAGACGCGCGTGGCGTGGCACAGTCTTTGCAGTAAGCTGGCATTTCCATCGAACGAGTTTCATCATGGCCCAACCGACTTCCCCGGGCGCCCGCTTCCGGCAGGCGCTGCAAGACGAGCATCCATTGCAAGTCATCGGCACCATCAATGCCAACCATGCGCTGCTGGCCAAGCGCGCGGGTTTCCGTGCGATCTATCTTTCCGGCGGCGGCGTGGCGGCCGGTTCGCTGGGGCTACCCGACCTCGGCATCAACACGTTGGATGACGTGCTGACCGACGTGCGCCGCATCACCGATGTCTGTGACCTGCCCCTCATGGTGGACATCGACACCGGTTTTGGTCCCTCCGCCTTCAATATTGCCCGGACGATCAAGAGCCTCATCAAGTTCGGCGCGGCCGCGTGCCACATCGAAGACCAGGTCGGCGCCAAGCGGTGCGGCCATCGTCCCGGCAAAGAAATCGTCTCGGCCGCGGAGATGGTCGATCGCGTGAAGGCGGCGGCCGACGCCAAGACGGACCCGGACTTTTTCCTCATCGCCCGTACCGATGCCATCGCCGTCGAGGGCCTGGATGCCGCCATCGAGCGCGCGCTGGCCTGCGTGGAAGCGGGTGCCGACGGCATCTTCCCCGAGGCGGCGTACGACCTCGAGACGTACCGCAAGTTCGCCGAAGCCGTGAAGGTGCCCGTGCTCGCCAACATCACCGAGTTCGGCAAGACGCCGCTGTTCTCGGTCGACGAGCTGCGCAGCGCCGACGTCTCCATGGTGCTGTACCCGCTCTCTGCGTTCCGGGCCATGAACAAAGCCGCCGAGACGGTGTACACGGCAATCCGCCGCGACGGGCACCAGCGGAACGTGATCGACATGATGCAGACGCGGGAAGAGCTATACGATCGCATCGGCTACCACGCGTTCGAGCAACACCTGGACGACTTGTTCAAGAGCAAGAAGGGATGAGTCCCCCGCACGAATAACTGCTGAAAGGAGCGAGTGAGACGATGAGCGCAACGGTATCCAACCAGAAAGACCAGCCTGCTTCCGGCCCCAAGCCAAAGAAGTCGGTGGCGCTGTCAGGCGTGATGGCGGGCAACACCGCCTTGTGCACCGTCGGGCGCAGCGGCAACGACCTGCACTATCGCGGCTACGACATTCTCGACATCGCGGACGAATGCGAATTCGAAGAGATCGCCTACCTGCTGGTGCACGGCAAGCTGCCTAACCGCACCGAACTGGCAGCCTACAAGGCCAAGCTCAAGGCTTGGCGAGGCCTGCCCGCCAACGTCAAGGCCGCGCTGGAATGGCTACCGGCTGCCAGCCATCCCATGGACGTCATGCGCACCGGGGTCTCGGCGCTCGGCTGCGTGCTTCCCGAAAAGGACGACCACAACCTGCCGGGGGCACGCGACATCGCCGACCGCCTGATGGCCTCACTCGGCTCCATGCTGCTTTACTGGTATCACTACAGCCACCGCGGCGAACGCATCGAGGTGGAAACCGACGACGACAGCATCGGGGCACACTTCCTGCACCTGCTGCACGGCAAACCGGCCCCGGCGTCGTGGGTGCGCGCGATGCACACCTCGCTGAACCTGTACGCGGAGCACGAGTTCAACGCCTCCACCTTTACGGCGCGCGTGATCGCCGGCACCGGGTCCGACATGTACTCAGCCATCACCGGCGCCATCGGCGCACTGCGCGGCCCCAAGCACGGCGGCGCGAACGAGGTGGCCTTCGAGGTACAGAGCCGCTACGAGACCCCGGACGAGGCTGAAGCGGACATCCGGCGCCGGGTCGAGAACAAGGAAGTCGTCATCGGCTTCGGGCATCCCGTCTACACGGTGTCCGACCCGCGCAACCAGATCATCAAGGAAGTGGCCCGGCGCTTGTCCAAAGAGTCCGGGAACACCAAGCTGTTCGAGATCGCCGAGCGCCTGGAGACCGTGATGTGGGACGTCAAGAAGATGTTCCCCAACCTCGATTGGTTCAGCGCCGTGAGCTATCACCTGATGGGGGTGCCGACTGCCATGTTCACGCCCCTGTTCGTGATCGCGCGCACCGCGGGATGGTCCGCGCACATCATCGAACAGCGCATTGACAACAAGATCATTCGCCCCAGCGCCAACTACGTCGGCCCCGAAAACCGCAAGTTCGTGCCGCTGGCCAAGCGCAAGTAATTACCGTCAACCCACCCGCAATGCGCGTATCGCGCACCCCAGGGCCTGCGCACCGGCGGCGCCGAATCGCAGGCTATCACGGACGTCGCGATGCGCAGGGGAAACTTCATGTCTGCCGCGATAAGCAACCAACGACCCAAACCCGACCAAGTGCTCGTCGACATCGTCGACTACGTCCTGAAAAAACGCATTACCAGCAAGCTCGCCTACGAGACCGCGCGCAATTGCCTGATCGATACGCTGGGCTGCGGCCTGGAGGCGCTCGAGTACCCGGCGTGCACCAAGCTGCTCGGCCCCATCGTGCCCGGCACCGTGGTACCGAATGGCGCGAAAGTACCTGGCACCCAGTTCCAGCTCGACCCGGTCCAGGCCGCCTTCAACATCGGCGCGATGATCCGCTGGCTGGACTTCAACGACACGTGGCTGGCCGCGGAGTGGGGACACCCCTCGGATAACCTCGGGGGCATCCTGGCGACGGCCGACTGGCTCTCGCGCCAGGCCGTGGCCGCAGGCAAGAGGCCGCTGCTGATGAAAGACGTGCTCACAGCCATGATCAAGGCCCACGAGATCCAGGGCTGCATCGCCCTGGAAAACTCCTTCAACCGAGTGGGGCTGGATCACGTCGTGCTGGTCAAGGTGGCCTCGACCGCCGTGGTCGGCCAATTGCTCGGGCTGAACCGCGAGGAACTGATCAATGCGGTGTCGCTGGCTTGGGTGGACGGCCACAGCCTGCGAACCTACCGCCACGCGCCCAACACCGGCTCGCGCAAGAGCTGGGCCGCAGGCGATGCCACCAGCCGGGCCGTGCGGCTCGCGCTCATCGCCCGTACCGGGGAAATGGGCTACCCGTCGGTGCTGACCGCCAAGACCTGGGGCTTTTACGACGTGCTGTTCAAGGGCCAGCCGTTCAAATTCCAGCGCCCCTACGGCAGCTACGTCATGGAAAACGTGCTGTTCAAGATTTCCTACCCGGCCGAATTCCACGCCCAGACCGCGGTGGAGTGCGCCATGGAAATCCACAAACAGCTCAAGAAGCAGGGCCGCAGCGCAGAGGACATCAAGAAAATCACCATCCGCACGCACGAGGCCTGCATCCGCATCATCGACAAGAAGGGGCCGCTCAACAATCCCGCCGACCGCGACCACTGCATCCAATACATGGTCGCCGTGCCCATTCTCTTCGGCCGGTTGACCGCGGCGGATTACGAAGACGAAGTCGCCAAAGACCCGCGCATCGACCAGCTGCGCGACAAGATCGTCTGCGTCGAGGATCCTGCCTTCACCAAGGACTACCACGATCCCGACAAGCGCTCCATCGCCAACGCGCTGACCGTGGAATTCAAAGACGGCAAGAAACTCAAAGAGATCGTCTGCGAATACCCGATCGGCCACAAGCGCCGCCGCAAGGAAGGCATACCTCTGCTAGAGGCCAAGTTCCGGACCAACCTGGCGCGCCGCTTCCCGCCCAAGCAGCAACAGGCGATCCTAGACGTCTCGTTGGACCAGAAGACCCTCGAGGCGATGCCGGTACACGAGTATGTGGATTTGTATGTGATCTGACGAGCGCGAAGGGGCGGGGCTCCCCGGAACGACCGGGGAGAGTACTGCCTGGCGCGGGGCGGCACCGGCTGCGCCCCGCTCCCAAGTCGGTGTAGAATTGCGCCCTCGGGCCTCTAGCTCATGCCTGGTTAGAGCAGCGGACTCATAATCCGTTGGTGCTGGGTTCGACTCCCAGGGGGCCCACCAATTCAATCAAGCACTTAGGCCAACCGTTCGGGTTGGCCTTTTGCTGTGGGTTGTACCAGAACACGCTGGTCAGAACGGGCCAACTATGCGCGAAGCATCGCAATGAGCATAAGAACGATGATGATCGCGAATATGAGCCACGACATTCCGCGGGAGGAGGGCTTTTTGCCAAGGGCGCGTTGGCTTAGTGCGGGCGGTGGGAGCGGTGATTCCACCTTTGGGGCGGGTGCATTAGCGTTCTGCGTCGGTATTGGTGCCGTTTTTCTCGAGAACAAATGACTGGGCTCGGGCTGCGCGGAATGGTGCCCTTGATGTGCGGAGGGAGGGACGGCACGATTTGAATCGAAGGAAGAGGGCTCCGCGATTAGCGTAGGGTTGCGCTGAGCAGGAACGACATTAGCCCGAGGGAGGTTCGTCGTTTTTTCTCTCTCTGTTGTAGTTCGATTTTTCCGATCCAGAATTTCGGCTGTTGATTGTTGGTGGGCTTCCGTGGGCGGGGATAATCCCTCCTCATATTCGATAGGCGAGTCAGGCGCGCAGTCTTCTGTTTCCGCCAAGTCGAATATTCTTCCATGCTCTTGTTCGTGGCACGCTCTGCAAAGCGTCACCAGATTATGCTTTTGGTTGGTACCGTGATGGCTGAGGTACACGATGTGGTGCACGTCGAGAATGGTGTCCGTGGCGCCGCACGCTGTACATTTATAGTTGTCTCGTAGCCGAATTTGGCGGGCCACCTCTTCCCAATTCCTGTTGCGGCTAGTGTACCCGTCCATTCGTAGCAGGCCGCGGCGATATGCACGGATGAGGCGGAAGTCACGACTGCTATTACTGGGATTCTTCAGCAGCTTCGTGAGCCAGCCGTCCAATGCATCGCGCGCCGCTGCTTCCACGTCAGCGAGGATGCGTTGTGCTTTCTTTTGTCTCCACAGATCATCAGACAGGAGGTCTTTTTCTGCATTTCGGCGCATCCCGTTCGCAAGCTTCTCGGTCCATCTTTCAAGAGCGAATTTCGCTGGCTCCGGGGATTCATTGAGTACGCTCACACATCGCTTGCAAATAGCGATGTCCTTGGTTTCATATTTGAGTCTTTTGTATGAATGCAGACAGATACGACAGGTCGGCATAACCTTTACGTGTTTCCTACGACCACTGGAACGAGGTCGGCGTGGGAAGGAGGTTTTAGTGCACCTCGTTGGTCCCATTTCGACCAGGGAGGGCACTCATAAATAGTTGGCAGGGAGCCTCATTAAGTGAGTTTTCAAGTTTTGCATCAAAGTTTGCGAATGACCAAGCGCTTCCCTGCACCCCGATACGACAAATGACTTCTTTGGCGTTGCCACGTGATGGCTTCCACTACTGAACGAACCTTCTAACGTTCAGTACGTGCAGGTCGGTTGCGCATGCCTCTTTCCCGGGGACTGGAGACAACCCGACAAGCCTAATAAACCCATCTGCTGATGATCGGGCGAAAATTCCATGATGTGCACCAAAAAGCGTAGTGCCGCACAGAGCTGGCCAGAACCCAGTCTCATTCGCTTCGCCGGGTGCCCAAGGACTCGCCAACTGCTGGGGCGGGGGATAAATTTGTGCATCTCCCATGGTGACTTCGCGCAGATAAAAGCGGAACATGTCTTCAATTATGGCCGCCATCTCTCGAAAGCCGTGGCGCGACCAGGATTTTTGGGGGTGCCGTGCGCACATCGGCGCGAAATCCGTAATATGGCGATTCCAACTTTCCCCGAATCGCCATGGCTTCCCCTGCCCCTATCGACTCTGCGCCGAGAGACGCTTCCCCTCCCACCCCCCTCCAACTCTTCCTCGCCTTCGCCAAAATCGGCCTGACCAGCTTCGGCGGCGGCCTGAGCGGCTGGATGATGCGCGAGTTCGTCCAGCGCCGGGCGTGGCTCTCAGAGGGGGAGTTCTTGAGCGGCTTGGCCTTGGCGCAGGCATTTCCCGGCGTCAACGTGGTGAACCTGGCGATCTGGATCGGTTTTCGCCTGCGCGGTGGGGCTGGGGCGTTGGTGAGTGCGCTGGGGTTGACCGTCCCAGCCATTGTAATGACCCAGCAGAACCTGCTCAGGTTAAGCGGCTAATGCAAATGCCTCAGCCGGCGTCTTCATTCCAAGCGCCTGGTGCGGGCGCCGGTCGTTGTAAAAGCGTATCCAGTCTCCGATCACGCGGCTGGCGTGTTGGATCGTCTCGAAGCGGTGCCGAT
>Ga0207789_1000033_pt1 | contig 170368 bp, 140 predicted proteins | sample HigsolmetaGSP12D_FD_184840 | JGI IMG/M metagenome (GOLD analysis project Ga0207789, IMG submission 184840) | High solid enriched microbial communities from the Joint BioEnergy Institute, USA - SP1-2-D (SPAdes) | ecosystem: Engineered > Bioreactor > SSF (Solid state fermentation) > Aerobic >... | reverse complement strand
ATTATTGATATAATATCCATGGGAAGACCTCTCTCTAAATGTTCATCTCGAAGTGTACAATTAGATGATAGAGCGTCTCCCCATTTTTTTCCACTCATCTGCCCGTCGAGTAAAATTTTACACATACTGTATCTTTTAACTTTCCCCGAAAAAATCTTTATGTTAGATTAGTTGTATAATCACATATGAGGGGAAGACATATGAACACACAACCATTAGCTTATCGCATGCGTCCAAGAGTTTTGGAAGAAGTTGCCGGACAAAAACATCTTGTCGGGAAAGGAAAAATTATTTATCGGATGGTGAAGGCAAGACAATTGTCTTCGATGATTTTATTTGGTCCGCCCGGTGTCGGAAAAACATCCATTGCCAGTGCGATTGCCGGAAGTACAGACTATGCCTTTCGGATGTTGAACGCCGTTACGAATAACAAAAAAGATATGGAAATTGTCGTTGAAGAGGCAAAAATGAGCGGTAAAGTGATTCTTTTATTAGATGAAGTCCATCGTTTAGATAAAGCAAAACAAGATTTTTTACTCCCTTATTTGGAAAACGGGATGATTGTTTTAATTGGAGCTACAACTGGAAATCCATATCATGTCATTAATCCGGCCATTCGCAGTCGTTGTCAAATTTTCGAATTAAAACCGTTACAGCCGGAAGATATAAAGGAAGTTTTGCAACGAGCATTGGCAGACAATGAACGCGGATTAGGAAAATTTCATGTTGATATAACAGATGAGGCTCTTGAGTTTTTAGCAAATGCCACAAATGGGGATGTTAGAAGCGCCTTAAACGGTTTGGAATTGGCAGTACTTTCGACCGAATCGAGTGATGACGGGATTATTCATATTAATGTGGAAATTGCTGGAGAATGTATCCAGAAGAAAGGCTTTTCCCACGATCGTGATGGTGATGCCCATTATGATGTTTTATCTGGATTTCAAAAATCGATTCGTGGCAGTGATGTCAATGCAGCGCTCCACTATTTAGGAAGATTGATTGTTGCCGGAGATCTACCTAGCATTGTCCGCCGTCTCCTCGTTATTGCCTACGAAGATGTTGGTTTAGCTAACCCACAGGCAGCTGCAAGAACGGTTGCCGCCGTTACAACCGCAGAAAAAATCGGTTTTCCTGAAGCACGTATTCCGCTGGCCAATGCGGTCATTGACTTGTGTTTATCACCAAAATCGAATTCTGCCATCACAGCCATTGATGCCGCCATTAGCGATATTGAAAAAGGATTAAGCGGTGAAGTTCCAGACCACTTGAAAGACGCTCATTATCTTGGAGCAAAAAAATTAGGTCGAGGAATCGATTATAAATATCCCCATGATTATGAATCCGGCTGGGTGAAACAACAATACTTACCTGATCTTCTAATCGGAAAAAAATATTATCAGCCGAAAAAGACAGGAAAATATGAATCAGCCCTGGCACAAGTATATGAAAAAATAAACGATTTGACGTAATGAATCGTTTGGTCTCTATGGTGAATGGTCATGAATATAGACCTTTTTTGGTAAATTACTCATCACAGTCTGAGAAAAATTATAGAATTACTAAAAAGTGATAAAACCTAATAACAATTATCATCATTGTACCTTCCCCACAGACTGTTGATTGGATTATTGACATACTAAAATAAGTAGTTAAGGGCACTGAAAAACTATTCAAGAAAAGGTTCGTATTCACAATTTATAGTAGTGCGAATCGAAAAATCCATCTAAATATGGTGTTCAACAAGACGATTATGGATATTTTCAGTGGTCTCTTAGTAGTTATACCACTTTTTTGTTATAGAAAAATCAGTAAAGAAATCTCTCAACTGATTTTTCATAGAGTCTATTAAACTAGCATTTCATCTTTTACACGGTTGATTTTTATACCTTCTAAAATTTTCCTTACAACATAACTTGCCATAATCAAACCAACCACCGATGGGACAAATGCATTGGAGGAAGGTGGCATTTGTCCTTTGCGGGTTGGTGCTTCATCATTCCCGACATATTGACGGACATCTTCACGAATGACAATTGGGCTTTCATCAGAAAATACTACCGGAATACCTTTTTTAATCCCGGCTTTTTTCATATGACCGCGAATCGCCCGAGCAATCGGGTCGGTGTGAGTTTGCGAAATATCGGCAATTTGAAAGCGGGTCGGGTCCATTTTATTTGCCGCCCCCATACTGGAAATAATTGGAATATTTCGTTTCAAGCATTCTTTCATAATATGAACTTTGTACATGATCGTATCTGATGCATCGACAACAAAATCAATACCGTAGTGAAAAATTTCCTCATATGTTTCTTCCGTGTAAAACATTTTTAATGCGATTACTTTACAATCCGGGTTAATATCGGCAATCCTTTCCTTCATCAATTCTACTTTCGGTTGACCGATAGTAGACAATAAAGCAATAATTTGACGATTAACATTCGTAATATCAACATCATCTTTATCAATTAAAATTAAACGACCAACTCCACTTCTTGCTAATGCTTCGGCAGCAAAAGATCCGACACCACCGATTCCGAGAACAAGGACGGTTGTATTTTTTAGTAAATCTAAACCTTCCTTTCCAATCGCTAATTCATTCCTTGAAAACTGATGTAACATTGTTCCACACCCTCTGAAAATAGTATCATTTAAGTACTTTAAATTTTCTATCCTTAACAATAGTACTTTCTATATCTATTTAAATCGGCAAAAGAAATACCCTTTGAATATCAAAAGGTAGGAGGACCGAATTAAATGTCATTTCTTATTTCGCAGTTTTAATAAAAAAAATGAGATGTCCCAATCGTGCCGTCGTTTGATTGCCTGTTTTGAACCCGCTCTCGGCAGGTGGGTGTCCTGTTCTAAGCTTTACAAGTCCACTGTTACGAGGCATTTGCGCCACTTAGAAACTTCGGACTCCCTAAGGCAACAGTGTTCGGTCAAAACGTTAGCAAACTTACGGTCACATCAGGACTCTCTTTAATGTTTTTATCATAACATAATTTCAGTGAAACTTCAATGAGTGTGAAATCCTTACCCCTAACGAATGATTTGTTAAATCAAGCACTTATCTTCCCTTATTTCCGCTTAAATGATCCGATCCTTTAAGTGATGTTTGTGGGGAAAAGCAAAAATACAATCACTGAAATCCATACATATCCAACTGATTATTGGATACGAAATCAGACCTTGAAAAATGTTTTCACCTATCTTCCTCATTGCTCTTTATTAATAACCGAAAGTTGAAGTTCATCCAATTGCTCCTTACTAACTCCACTCGGTGCGTTTGTCAATGGATCGCTTGCACTGGCTGTTTTTGGAAATGCAATCGTATCACGCAAGTTTGTTCTTTCAGCAAGGATCATAACAAAACGGTCTAAACCAAGGGCAATCCCCCCATGTGGCGGTGTCCCATATTCAAAAGCATCCATTAAAAATCCAAATTGACTTCGAGCCTGTTCTGCGGAAAAACCAAGGGCACGGAACATTTTTTCTTGAATATCCCGTTCAAAAATACGGAGTGAACCGCCGCCCAACTCATAGCCATTTAATACAATATCATAGGCTTGTGCGCGAACCTTTCCAGGATTTGTTTCCAAAAGTTCGATATCTTCCCTGAACGGCATCGTAAACGGGTGGTGGGCTGCATAATAACGACCATCTTCCTCATCATATTCTAACAGCGGCCAATCCGTAACCCATAGGAAATTAAATGTCTGCTCATCAATCAGTTTTAAATCTTTTCCCAATTTTATCCGGAGAGCACCAAGACTATCAGCAACAACCGATTTTTTATCAGCAACAAACAATAATAAGTCACCGGCTTCTGCTTCCATTAGTGATGTTAATTGACTCCGGACCGCTTCATCGAAAAATTTAGCGATCGGTCCGTTGAAACCTTGCTCGGTAACCTTGACCCACGCCAGCCCTTTTGCACCGTAACGTTTCACAAATTCAGTTAAGCCATCAATATCTTTACGTGAATACTTATCAGATGCTTGTTTTACATTGATTCCTTTCACTTGTCCACCGGAAGCAACAGTGTCGGCAAAAACTTTGAAACTTGAATCTTTAACAGTTTCAGAAAGATCAACAAGTTCAAGGGCAAAACGAGTGTCTGGTTTATCCGAACCGAATCGATCCATTGCCTCCTGATAGGTAAGACGCGGTAAAGGTAACGAAATATCAATATTTTTCACATCTTTCATTACCTTTTTCATCATCCGTTCAACAATGTCCATAATATCTTCCTGACTCAGGAAACTTGTCTCGATATCAATTTGAGTAAATTCTGGCTGACGATCTGCACGCAAATCTTCATCACGAAAACAGCGAGCTACTTGATAATAACGGTCAAAGCCACCAACCATCAACAGCTGCTTAAAAATTTGCGGACTTTGCGGCAAAGCATAAAATTCTCCCGGATGGACACGGCTAGGAACAAGATAATCCCGTGCCCCCTCAGGTGTACTCTTTGTCAATATCGGGGTTTCCACTTCTATAAACGCTTCACTGTCTAAAAAGTCACGAATCGCTCTTACCGTTTTATGCCGCAATTTCAATGTCTCATACATCATCGGACGACGTAAATCTAAGTAGCGATATTTCAACCGCATTTCCTCATTGATTTCAGCACTATTATCAATTATAAAGGGCGGTGTTTTTGATTCATTTAAAACAGACACTTTTTCGCAAAGTATTTCAATTTTTCCCGTTTTTAACTTGGGGTTTTCCGTTCCCTTTTGTCGTAAAACAACTTTTCCTTTAATATCAAGAACATATTCACTGCGAACTCCATCAGCAATTGCTAACGCTTCTTTTGAAACATCCGGATTGAAAACGACCTGAACGATGCCAGACCGATCCCTTAAGTCAATAAAAATAAGTCCCCCAAGGTCTCTTCTTTTTTGGACCCATCCTTTTAATACAACGGTTTCGCCTTCATTTTTTTCGGAAATTTCTCCACAATAATAGGTTCTACCAAACATTGACATTTTTCCTTCCTCCATTAAACTGCAAGTTGTTTAATCTCTTCAATAAATGTTTCTAATTTTATTTCTCTTTGTTCGCCAGTCTCCATACTTTTCAGTTGGACAATACCGTTGTCAAGTTCATCCTCACCAATTATGACCACAAACTTTGCATTTAACCTGTCTGCCGATTTTAGTTGTGCTTTCATCTTCCGGCCCGAATAGTCGCGATCTGCTGAAAAACCGTTATTTCGCAGTTCATTTAATAATTTTACTGAATAATCTTTTGCCCGTTCACCTAAAGCAACAACGTAAAAATCAAGATCGTTATATATATCCAGTTGAACTTGCTCTGCTTCTAATGCAGCAAGAAGTCTTTCTATACTTAATGCAAAGCCAATCCCCGGTGTTTCCGGTCCGCCGAATTCCTCAACAAGCCCATTATAGCGACCACCACCACATAATGTCGTAATAGATCCAAAACCAGGTGCTGAACTCATAATCTCAAACGTTGTCGCATTATAATAGTCAAGACCACGAACCAGTGTCGGATCAATTGTATATTCGATATCTAAATCAGTTAAATATTGGCAAACTTTTTCAAAATAACTTTTTGATTCATCATTCAAATATTCTAAGATTGACGGCGCGGTTTTCATCAGTTCATGTTCCCTGTCAACTTTACAATCCAAAATTCGCAGCGGATTTTTTTCTAAACGATTTTGGCAATCTTCACAAAGCTCGCCGATTCGAGGTCGAAAATGGTTGATTAGTGCTTCCCGATGTTTTGCCCGGCTTTCTTTATCACCTAAGCTATTAATCACTAAATGAACATTTTTTAATCCTGCCTCTTTGTAAATATTCATGGCAAGACTGATTACTTCAGCATCAATGGCCGGATCTTGGCTTCCCAATGCTTCAACACCAAATTGAACAAATTGACGGTATCTCCCGGATTGTGGACGTTCATAACGAAACATCGGACCAATATAAAAAAGTTTCACCGGTTGATTTGGGTCACCATACATTTTATTTTCAACAAAGGAACGAACAACCGCTGCTGTTCCTTCAGGTCTGAGCGTCAAGTCACGACCGTTACGATCTTGGAAAGAATACATTTCTTTTTGAACGATATCGGTCGTATCACCAACACCTCGTGCAAAAATCTCTGTATGTTCAAAGATAGGTGTCCTTATTTCTACAAAATGATATTTATTTGTAATCTCACGCATTTTTTCTTCCAACCATTGCCAAATTTTAGCTTGACCGGGAAGAATATCCTGGGTTCCTCTAGGAATTTGAACTTTCAAACGTATAGCCTCCTTTAATGTATCAATGATTTTGGGTTTTTAATAAGGAAAGCACAGGGCGACAGAAGCTAGACAAAAAATAATCCAATCCTTTTTACCTGCATTTTTATACATATGGGAAAATAAAAAAGCCCCCGTTCCTTGCTATTAACAAGGGACGAGAGCTCTATCTCGCGGTGCCACCCTATTTGAAGAATAATACTTTTTATTCTTCCACTTAAACAGTTAACGCCTGCATACGTATTGCCCTTACTAGACCGTCCAGCATGAAACTCAAACGTCGTTCAGAAATCACTTCAGGAGTGTCTTTCATTTCGTCATGATGGAGGAATGTTTTCAGCCACGACATTCCATCTCTTTCCATTTGGGGCGAAATTACTTTTCTCCGTCATCAGTTTATTATATTAAAAATATTCTTATTGATATTTTATCATACGGGAAGCTTAATTAAAAGTCAAGTATTTACGAACGAAATAGATGTTTTTTCAGCTTTCTTACCTCTCCTATTGAAAGTCCATACTCAGAAGCTAGTTCAAACAAAGATGCATTTTCTTGTTTTTCAATAAAGTCATGGAAGTCTACACCGAATACTTGTTTACCTGTTAAGTTTGCCTGTTCATTTTTATCACTAGCACGCATCATTTTCCTCCTAAAAAGTTTTATCTATAATAGTATGTCCGTTCATAATCTCGCTTTTTCATTAAAAAGAAAAAAGACAAACTTCAATTAAGTTTGTCCAACGATGCAATATTAGGTCTAGTAATAATCGAATTGGTACTTTATTAGAACAGATGTGGCTTTTTTAAATATTTTACCTCTTATTTATCAATATACTTTGGTTTAAACCTTTGGGCTTACCTATCAATGATTTAGTGACTGACTATCAATAATCAATGTAACCGGTCCGTCATTCGTAAAGGTTACATCCATCATTTCACCAAATTTTCCTGTCTCAACGACAAATCCCTTTTCCCGTAATCGCGTATTAAAATATTCATATACTCGATTGGCCTGATCCGGTTTTGCCGCTTCCATAAAATTTGGTCTTCTTCCTTTCCTAGTATCACCGTATAATGTGAATTGCGAGATGGAAAGAATCTCTCCTTCAACATCCGACAGGGAAAGGTTCATTTTCCCGTTCTCATCTTCAAAAACCCGAAGACCGGCAATTTTTTCAGCAAGGTATTCTGCGTCTTTTTCTGTATCTGAATGTGTAACACCAATGAGCAAGACAAATCCGTTCGCAATTTTCCCTACGATTTCTCCATTTACTGTTACACTGGCATCTTTTGCCCGCTGTAATACAACTCGCATTTAGTACCCCCCTTAATTCATTACCCGACGAACTGTATAAATATCATGAATTTGTTTAATTCGATCAACGACTTTTTTTAGATGGGCAACATTTTGAATCGATATCGATACATGGATGGTAACGATTTTGTTCCGATTGGTTTTTCCTGTTACTTGGGTAATATTTGTTTTCGTCTCAGCAATCGCTTGTAATACGCCATTCAATAACCCTCTCCGATCATAACCGTTAATTTCTAAATCAACATTGTATTCTTTAGCTGACGAGGCATATCCTTCCCATTCCACCGAGATTAGCCGATCTTTTACATTATCACCTTTTACATTAGGACAATCCGTTCTGTGCACCGAAACACCGCGTCCCTTTGTTATATAGCCGACAATTTCATCACCCGGGATCGGACTGCAACATTTAGACAAGCGAATCAGTAAGTTATCAATGCCTTTGACACGGACCCCTGTATCCCGACGTTTCGAGTGATTAACAGGTTTTAACTCGGAAATTTCTTTAAAGAGTTGTGTTTCATCCATTTCCTTCTTTTTCCGCAATTTTTCGGTCAAACGATTGACTATCTGAGTTGCTGTGATTCCATTATAACCGATTGCCGCAAACATATCTTCTTCATTAGCAAAATTAAACTTTTCCGCTACTCGTTTCAGATTCTCGCTTGTCATGACTTCTTTTACATCAAATTCCAAATTACGAATTTCTTTATCAACAAGTTCTTTGCCTTTATTGACATTTTCTTCCTTAAGTTGGCGTTTAAAGAATTGTTTAATTTTGTTTTTTGCCTGTGAGGTTTGGGCGAGTTTAATCCAGTCCCGGCTTGGTCCATATGAATGTTTTGACGTAAGGATTTCAATAATATCACCGGTTTTCAGACGATAATCAAGAGGAACCATTTTATTATTTACTTTTGCCCCAATCGTCTTGTTGCCTATTTCGGAATGAATTCGATAAGCAAAATCAATCGGTACAGACCCGGTAGGCAATTCAATGACATCACCTTTAGGAGTGAAGACATACACCATGTCAGAAAATAGGTCAACTTTTAATGAAGCCATAAATTCTTCGGCATTGGAAGATTCATTTTGAAATTCCAAAATTTCTCTAAACCAGGTTAGTTTCTTATCGAATTGATCAGGTGTGTTAAACTTTTTCCCTTCTTTATAGGCCCAATGTGCTGCAATCCCGTATTCTGCAATTTGATGCATTTCAAATGTACGAATTTGTACTTCCAATGGATCTCCTTTTGGACCGATGACGGTTGTATGCAAGGATTGATATAAATTTTGTTTTGGCATTGCAATATAATCTTTAAATCTTCCTGGCATCGGTTTCCAGCATGTATGAATAATTCCTAAAACGGCATAGCAGTCTTTAATACTGTTGACAATAATTCGGACAGCTAATAGATCATAAATTTCATTAAATTGTTTATTTTGGAGAACCATTTTCCTGTAGATGCTGTAAATATGTTTGGGACGGCCAGTAATTTCGGCTTTAATCGAAACTTCATCTAGCCGCTTTTGAACTTGATTGATCACTTCTTGAATATACTCTTCTCGCTCAGCTCGTTTTCTTTTCATTAAATTGACAATGCGATAGTATTGTTGGGGATTTAAATAGCGAAGTGCCGTATCTTCCAATTCCCATTTTATTTTTGATATTCCAAGGCGGTGAGCAAGTGGTGCAAAAATTTCTAATGTTTCATTGGCGATACGGCGTTGTTTTTCTTCTGGCAGATGTTTCAATGTCCGCATATTATGCAATCGGTCGGAAAACTTAATGATGATAACGCGCATATCTTTGGCCATTGCTACAAACATTTTCCGATGATTTTCCGCTTGTTGTTCTTGATGAGACTTATACTTGATTTTCCCTAATTTTGTTACTCCATCAACAAGCATAGCAATTTCTTGGCCAAATTCTTCTTCAATCTGAGCCAATGTAATATCCGTATCTTCAACAACATCGTGAAGAAACCCCGCCGCAAGTGTTGCTGGATCCATTTTTAAATCAGCCAAAATCCCGACAACCTGAATCGGGTGGATGATATAGGGTTCACCGGATTTTCGAGTTTGATTATGGTGTGCCTGTTCTGCAAATTCGTATGCATGGCGAACCAATTCTGTATGTTCTTCATTTAAATAACTTCTTACCTTTTCCATACATTCTTCAATTGTCATTGTTTGATCGGAACTCATGATAATCACCTTTATAGAAATGCTTCAATAGTTAATTCAAAATATGTTATAATTGCCTGTCCAGTTAAAGAGAACCTTCTATCAGTAACAGATAATCAAAAACCTCTATAGGAACTTAAAGTGAATGTGCACGCCCTTGTTGCAACGATTGTCTTATCAACATTGTACTTGAATCAATCGAATGAAGGAAGTACATCCCCTCTACTACATAATTTTCGAGTCAATCCGAATCTCGTTAAGTTGCCGTTAAGCATGGGATGAAATGGGGAATGATTCATCCAAATGAAAATATGCACATTCATAGTAATTGTTATTATTATTGATAATTATGACGAAAAAGTAAAGTATTTTTATTTTTGAGTGGGTTAATATATATCTTTAGCAAAAATACATATTCGAAGCAAATGAAAATTTTATAAATTTCTAATTCCTTAAAGAAAATTCGGGCGTCCGAGCCTTTAGGCAACCAAAGTGCCGTCGTTCAGCGAAAAAAGATTTTCGCTTGCGGGGTAATGCTACCGAAATCTCTCTCGTTCACCAAACAAATATAATATTTTTTCGGCTGCGATGTATTGCCGCGAAGCTTTCCTTGTGCACTGAAATTGAAAAATTTATACTTTCCCATTAGCAAAAATAAGCTTGGCGAAAAAGCCAAGCCCAAAAAACGAAATTAGTATTGAATCAAAGTTTTCAAATCAATGCCTGATAATTTTTCTCGGCCATTTAAATATGTTAATTCAATAAGAAATGCCGCACCAACTACGATTCCGCCTAATTGTTCAACTAATTTTTTGGTTGCTTCAATCGTCCCACCGGTTGCCAATAAATCATCAATGATCAGCACCCGTTGTCCCGGTTTTACCGCATCTTTATGAATGGTCAGAACATCCTTGCCATATTCCAAGCCATATTCTACTTTAATTGTTTCCCGAGGAAGTTTCCCTTCTTTACGTACTGGCGCAAACCCAACACCTAAAGCATAAGCAACCGGACAACCGATAATAAATCCGCGTGCTTCAGGTCCGACGACAATGTCAATTTGTTTTTCTTTTGCATACTCAACAATTTGTTCAGTCGCATATTTGAACGCAGCTCCATCGGCCATTAGCGGCGTAATATCTTTAAAACTAATTCCTTTACTTGGCCAATCTTCAACTATCGCAATATATTTTTCTAAATCCATGTCTTTGCCTCCTTCATATTTGCAGCACCAATAAATCTGTCGAGATTATTTTTTAATTGTTTATAGGATGAAAAGAGCAACTCTTTTTCTAATTGAATAATTTCCTGTCGTAATTGGTAAGTTTTCGATTCAGATAAATCTCGTTTTGACGGATTTTTTATAACTGAAAGAACACCATTATCCATTGTAACAAAATTCAGTTCAAAAAATACCGTTAGCATAAATTTAATAGTATGAAGTGACCAACCTTTATATTTCGCCAATTCGGCTCCATAACGTCGGAAATCAAACATAACTTTTTTACGCAAGAATGCATACATCCATTTAAAATGTTCTCTTGTCGGCATCGTATTTAAAAGTTCGACATCGCCTTGATGAAAATGGGCATATATTCTTGCAACCTGCTTTCCTGCCAATAGTGACTCTAATTGTTTTTTTGATTGGGGTAAATCAATTAGGACAATATTCATTCCATCAATATCACAATTTCTCGCTGTGTCCTCAGAATGGATGATTTCTAGACCGGCAGCGAACGGAGCTAAATTCATTTGATTGACGGTGGATTCCCGAAAAACAATCAATTTACGATTTTTTTCAGGTACTTGCTGAATCCACTGATCGATTTTTCGGTTTCCACGATAATCAAACAATTGCCATTCATTTATACAAATATCTTTTAATATGAACTGCGGTTTACAAACATGATTCCATTCATTAATCGTTAGCTCTCCAATAACCGAAGCTTTCGATAATGGTGATATTTCATCGGCAAGATTCCCCATATGAAAACCGATACAATCTAGTTGAGCAGAGTGGTTTTCAATGATTGCCTTCAGATGATTTTTCTCCGCACCGACTTTTTTGATTTGTGGCAGTTGAATATCATTTATTAAAAACAATGGTTTTGGATTTTCCGTTCCAAACGGGGCAAACTGAAGCAATTCTTTAACAGACTGCAAATGGATATCTTCCAATGCGATCATACCATCGACCTCAGTTACCGGGATAAAATCATCTTCATCTAATTGTTCACTTGCCAACCGGTTTAACCGTTCCCGTAATTCCGGAACATCTGAAATACTCATGGTCAGCCCGGCAGCCATCGGGTGTCCCCCAAAATGTGGCAAAAGTTCTTTACATTGATACAAATTTTGATACATATTAAATTTGGGAATACTTCTTGCTGAACCTTTAGCCACCCCTGTTGCTTGATCAAAAGAAAAAACAACAACCGGTCGATAAAATTTTTCAACTAATCTGGAAGCAACAATGCCAATAACCCCTGCATGCCAGCCTTCTTTACCAACCACGATGACCTGGTCGCCTAGGTGATTTGCTGATTGAGATATTTCCTCAATCGCTTCTACAGTTATTTTATCGACGATTTCTTGCCTTTCTTTATTGATTTCATTAATCTCATAGGCTAATTGTTCAGCCTCGTCTTTATCATTTGCCAAAAATAAGTCAACGACCATACCGGCATGATATAATCTTCCTGGGGCGTTGATGCGTGGGGCCAGTCCAAAACTAATGGATTCCTCATTAAATTCTTGCTGGTCAATTCCAGCCAATCGCATTAAGGCCTTTAAACCAAAATGTTTCGACGATTGTAAGAGAGGTAATGCTTTTTTTACAATCAAGCGATTTTCATCTTTGAGAGGTACTAAATCGGCAATCGTACCAATTGCTACAAACGGAAGAAATTCTTCCGGAACTTCCCCTAAAAGAGCCGTCGCCAATTTAAATGCGACACCGACACCAGCTAAATCTTTAAATGGATAATTGGAATCAGTCCTCTTCGGATGAATGACCGCCAAACAATCTGGGAGTTCCGGTCCGGGTTCGTGATGATCAGTAATAATTAAATCAATGCCTATTTCTTTTGCCACTTTTGCTTCATGAATCCCAGCAATTCCGTTATCAACCGTGATAATTAAATGATAACCGGCTTCTTTCAGTGTTCGAAATGCCTTTTCATTTGGGCCGTAGCCTTCCGTAAAGCGATTTGGTATATAAAAATCGGCATCCGCACCGAGTTTGTGTAATGTTTCCAATAATACATATGTACTTGTTACTCCATCGGCATCATAGTCACCATATACAACCATTCGCTCGCGATTTCGAATTGCCCGAAAAATTCGTTCAACACATATATCCATATCATTAAGTAAAAAAGGATTGTAAAACTCTTCATTCGGATTTAAAAATTTCCTTACACTTTCAGCCGTATCTAAACCTCGATTGACTAATAAATTTGCTACTAGAGGTGTCAACTGCAGTTCATTCATTAAATGTTCCGCTTTTTGACGATTTCCTTCTCGAATCGTCCAATGCGTCTTTGCTTGCAACATATTTCCTTTCACCTCTCAACTCATCTATTATACTAGAGGAACAGAAGTGAATCAATGGCGAGGATTAGAAAAAAAAACCGCCCCTAAAATAGGAGCGATGCAAAATTCCTCATTTACACTACTGGTTGATCGGAGTATCTTTTCTTTTCTTTATACGTAATTAATACACCTTTTTTCTTCAATTCTTTCCCTTTCCATACGAGCCATAATTGAGCTGCAATAAAGACGGAGGAATAGACCCCGACAATTAAACCAACCAACATGGCAAGAGAGAAGTTCCAAATTGCTTGACTACCCATTAATAATAAGAAAATGATCGGCAATAATGTTGAAAGTGAAGTATTAATGGAACGTGTCAACACTTGACGCAAACTCTTGTTAACAATATCCTCCAATTCTTGATAAGCTCGGATTCTTCTTTTTTTCCTCATATGATCTCGAATCCTGTCAAATGTAACAATTGTATCATTAATGGAAAAACCGATTATAGTTAAGACGGCCGCTACGAAATTAAGATCAACTTCAAGCCTCGAAATACTAAAGACCGCAACCATAAAGAACGCGTCATGGATTAATGCTAAGATCGCTGCCGTCCCCATTTTCCATTCAAAGCGTAATGCAGTATAAATAATAATTCCAGCTAATGAAATTATTACAGCATATAAGGCATTTTTCACTAATTCCCGACCCACTGTCGGAGTAACGACACTAACATTCGGATCGACACCATATTTCTCATGGAAGTACTCTTTTAATTCATTGATTTCACTTTGGCTTAAACTACCTTTATAACGAGCAACAGCACTGTTACTACTATTGCCGGATAAAACAATATCATCCGTTTTAATATCAAATTTTGCCAAATCACTTTTCACTGCTTCCGTAGTTAAAGGTTTATCAGATGATACTTCAATCCTCGTACCACTGGTAAAGTCAATGGACAAGTTTAATCGGAAGATAAACAACATAACGATACCTAAAGCAATTAGAACACCTGACAGTGTAAAAAACACATTTTTGCGTTTCACAAAATCAATTTTATCAAAACGAGTAGGAAGATCGACTGTTTCGATACCCTCTTTAATATCATGAACATCTTCTTTTTTTACACCAAACCAGCTTAATTTATTGTTAAACCAATTGCTGTGAACGAGTAGACCTAATAAGAAACGGGATAAATATACAGCCGTGATGAAGCTAATTAATAGGCTTATAATGAGCATTGTTGCGAAGCCTTTAACAGAACTTTGACCATAAATATATAGAACAACGGCTGCAATCAGTGTTGTAATTTGGGCGTCAAAGATAGTGACAAATGAAGTTTTACTTGATTCTTTAAAAGCAGCTTGAAGAGAGCGCCCTACTTTAATCTCCTCTTTAAGTCGCTCATATGCGATAATATTTGCATCGACCGCCATCCCAATACCTAATACAAACGCTGCTATACCCGGCAAGGTCAGAACCGCATTGAGTCCATCATAAACAGCTAAAAGTAGCCAAATATAAACCGATAAGGCAATACAGGCAACAATACCCGGCAAGCGGTAGTAGAGCATTAAAAAGAGGTAAATGGCTGCTATACCAATAATTCCGGCTAATACGGTAGATTGTAATGCATCAGAACCGAATTGGGCCCCAACCGACGTAGAATAAATTTCTTGCAATTTAACAGGTAAAGCACCGGCGTTTAATAGTTCAGCTAATGTTTTTGCCTCATCTACAGTGAAATTCCCTGTAATTTCCACATCGCGACTATTGATGACTTTTGAAACCATCGGTGCAGAAATAAATTTTGGATCTTTCTTTCCTGCCTCTTTTGCATAGGAATCTGTATCTTTATCAAAATCAAGCCAAATAACCATAACAGAAGGGGTCTTTTCCATAGCTTTTTCTGTTGCTTTGGCAAATTCTGAAGCATCTTTCAATTTTAAAGTGACGTTTGGCTTGCCATTCTGGTCATAGGATTGTTTTGCGCCCCCCTGGACAAGATCTGTACCATCAAGCAATTTGTTATCTTCAGAGTCACGGAAAGATAACTCTGCCGTTGTTGATAACATTTCCCTTGCTTGTTTTTGATCCTTTACCCCTGCCAGTTGAACCCTAATACGATTTCCTTCTTCTACATCAATTCTCGGTTCACTAACACCTAGAGCATTAATCCGTTTACTCAGTGCTTTTGCTGTGCTAGCCAATGTAGTTTGAGTAATCTTATCACCATCATTTACAGGTTTGACTTGGTAAAGTACTTCAAAACCACCTTGCAAATCAAGTCCAAGCTTGATTCGGTTAAGAATGGGATTTGTCGTTGTACCGAGCAAGCTGGCAAATAAAATTATAAGAAGAAAAAAGGCAATAATTCTGCTACGTTTAATCATCTGTTTAAAAATCCTCCCTTAAAGAGAACACCCATATTAGCTATGAAAAAAGGTTTTATATGAGGTTTCAAAATCATTTATTACCATGTACATTATGTTCCATTCAATACAAGCTGTCAATTTTTTCTATTTTTTTAACAATTCTTCTAGTTCAGCCGCACCCGCATCGGAGAACCAATCAGGTCCCTTTAAATGTTCAACTGTTTGAAAGGAAATAAAATCGCTAACCTGCACATTAAGAATATCGCGGACGATTTCGTAAATATGTACATCTTCTCGCGGATTTTTCCATTTTTTTGTAAGTAAAAAATTCCATAAGTCATCTTCTGAAACATGATCATAGTCAAATACTTTAAATTCATCCAGCTTCGATCTCAAAACAACGGCAACGTCTTCTCGATATTTGTCATAGAGATGAATCGTCAAAACTTTCCCCTCCTTCTTCAAAGATAAAAATCATTCATTTTTCGTTATGAATAAGGATGAATAAAATTGTTAGCAAGGTTGTCCACAAATTTGCATATATATCATTGTATAAAAAAAAATCCCATTTGAGAAGGCAGGGTACAAAAATGTCTAAATTTCTAAAAGGAACAGTCATCCTCTTAGTTGCCGGTCTTATCACAAGAATGCTCGGATTTCTTACTCGAATTTTAATAGCTAGGTTGATTGGAGAAGAGGGTGTAGGTTTATATATGATGGCTTACCCTACATTTTCTTTAGTTGTTACATTAACACAAGTTGGCTTACCAGTCGCCATTTCCAAACGAGTAGCTGAAGCGGACGCGCAGGGAGATTCAACAAAGGTAAAGAAAATACTAGTTGTTTCGTTAATGACGACACTAAGTTTATCGTTGATTTTTACACCTGCACTTTTTTTTGGTGCACCTATTTTAGCGAAAACGATTTTTACAGATGCAAGAATAATTTACCCTATCCTCGCCATTAGTCCAGTAATCCCGATTGTTGCAGTTAGATCAGTAATATCTGGATATTTCCAAGGGAAGCAGAATATGAAACCCTCCGCTTATTCCCTACTGATTGAACAAACTGTGCGGATTATTTTTATTAGCATTTTAACGAAAATTTTTCTTCCTTATGGTATCGAACATGCAGCATCTGCAGTTATGATTGCTACGGTAATCGGAGAACTAGCTTCTTTGATTTATTTATTAACGATGTTTAAAATTCGAAAAACTTTTCCATTGCGAAGGAATTTTTTTAACAGCTTGAGCAAGGCAAAAGGGATTTTTAAAGAATTAATGAGTATCGGCATACCAACGACCGGTAGCAGAATGATTGGTTCTGTTTCATGGTTTTTAGAACCGATTGTTGTTACCCAAGCGTTAGCCATTGCCGGTGTAAGTGCCGTTATGGCAACAAAACAATACGGTGCATTGACAGGATTTGCCATGCCATTATTATTACTTCCTTCTTTTGTAACGGTTGCCTTAAGTACTTCACTTGTCCCTGCCATTAGTGAAGCCCATTCATTAAAACAATATGGAACGGTGGAAAAGCGAATCCAGCAGGCATTAAAATTTTGTGTGTTAACAGGTGCATTGCCGGTCATTATTTTACTTGTTCTTGCCGGTCCATTAATGGAAATGTTATATAATTCTTTAAGCGGTGCATATTTTATTAAATTAATGGCTCCTTTCATCTTATTGCAATATTTACAATCCCCTTTACAATCGGCACTTCAAGCATTAGATTTGGCTCGAGCAGCCATGATTAACAGTTTAATAGGTGCTGTAGTAAAGTTATTGCTCATTTTTACTCTTGCTTCCAATCCGAGCTTTGGTATTAATGGGGTTGCCATTGGCATTGTTGTCGGCTTTGTACTTGTAACATTACTTCATTATGTAACTATTTTGAAGGTAATACCACTTACTTTTTATGTCCGTTACTATGCAAAAATTTTAGCTACAACCATACTTACCGGTTTTGCTGGAAAGTATCTCTATGCCATTTTTTCCGAACAATTATCTTTATTGTATGCCATTTTCGCTACTGTTATCGTGATGTGCGGAATCTATTTATTTTTCCTGTTATTATTAAAAGTGATTAATAAAGGAGACATACAAAAAGCAATATCTTTAATTATCCCAAACAGGAAATAATGTTTTCTTAACCTTTCATTCAGATAAGTTGAAAAAATGTAAGGTCCTTACACTAGAGGGACCTTTGTTTTATTCATTATTTTTATCAATATAGAGCTTTCCGTTGTCGTAACTACAAAAAGAAACCTCCTTCAAATTTTTTATCCCTCTTTTATTTAATTCATCGTATAACCATTCCTTATTTAAATTTATCTCTAATAATTTATCTTCTTGCAGTTCTCCATTAATAATCAGTCCTACCGTGTAGCCGGTTTTATTTTTTTCTTTTTTTATTACAGATAATTTCCCGGTTGGTTCCAAAATCGCATATTCAACGTCGGAAATATAACGAATATTATTTTCTCTCAGTTGCATAAGTAAATCATCGAAATTGTATCTTTGTTTTTTCATTTGTTTTTCGACGATTTTTCCGTCTTTTATTATAATCGTAGGTTCACCATCGACTATCTTTCTGAAAAATCGACTTTTTAATGATAAATGAGAAAAAAGAATTTGAATGAGAACTAAAATCCCCATTGGTAAAAGTGGTTTAAAAAAAGATTCTCTGTATTCTTCAATGGAAATAACAGCAATATCAGCAATCATGATAAACACAACTAGATCGATAACACCAAGCTCACCAATTTCCCTTTTCCCCATCAATCGAAAAAGGAGGACGATTAACAGATAAACAACTATGACTCGTAAAGATAGCATTGCATATACTTCCATACATATCCCCCATTTCTCTTCCAATAGTTTTCCTTTATTTACATTCTTTATTCTATAAATGTGTTGAAAATTTATTGAAAAAGATTCTAATTTTGCAGAGCTTTGAATATGCTTGTACCAATATTAGTTTTATTGCCATTACTATGGGGGGACGATTTATGGATACAAGAAGATTAAGCAGTTCTGTATTTATTGGTTTAGGTGTCGTTTATGTGGTTGCCGCAATATTTAGCTTGATATTCTCGTTAATTCTCAAGTTTTCATCCGTTCAAGAGGGAGAACTTAGTTTAATTATTACAGTCATATCATTTATATCCTTATTCATTGGTGGTTTTGTTGCAGGTGGACGGGGAAAGGAAAAAGGATGGTTACTTGGAGGCTTAACTGGCATATTATACACAGTAATTAATTTCTTGTTTCTTTTTTTTGGATATGATTCCGTTTTTAATTTAACACAACTCATTTATTATATTTGCTTTACGTTAACTGCTGTTATGGGGGGGATTCTCGGTGTAAATATTATTGGAAACCGTTCACGGCAAGCTTGATCTAGAGGCTTGCTTTTTATTTAAAATATCTTTTGCGTTTTTCTTGTGATTCCGGAATATTTTACCAATTTCCGAACCATAAACGAATTCATTTACCAAACTTTTACTTTTCCATACTGTAAAAAACCCAACTCCTTTACTTAAAAAGAGCCGGGTTATATGATTATTATTTACTTACCTTTTCCACAACTTCACGTATTGCATTGCGATCGAATGTAAGGCGACTGCCATCTCCACATTTAATAACAACAGTTCCTTCATCAATGGAGTCGATAAAGCCATGGAGGCCGCCAACAGTTACTACTTTATCCCCTTTTTCCAGACTTGCTTGCATTTGTTGTATTGCTTTTTGACGCTTTTGCTGAGGTCTGATTAATAGGAAATAAAAAATAACAAACATAACAATAAGCATAATAATACTGTATGTATTTGGATTCATTCATTACCCTCCTTTCATTATTAAAAGTTTTTTGCATTAGGTTTATTAAACCCGTATTGTTCAAAAAATTGTTCGCGAAAGTCCAAAAGGCGATCTTCACGAATCGCTTGGCGGACTTGCTCCATTAATTTTATCAGAAAATGGAGGTTATGATAAGTACAAAGTCGAAATCCTAATATTTCATTTGTATGAATTAAGTGACGAATATAGGCACGACTATAATTACGACAAGTATAACAATCACAATGCTCATCAAGCGGACCAAAATCACGGGCATATTTCGCATTTTTCACAACAAGTCGACCTGTTGATGTCATAACAGTACCGTTACGAGCAATCCGGGTCGGAAGCACACAGTCAAACATATCAATCCCACGAATCGCACCATCAATTAAGGAATCCGGTGAACCAACCCCCATTAAATAACGCGGTTTATCAACTGGCAAAAGCGGTGTTGTAAATTCTAGCATCCGGTTCATTGTCTCTTTTGGTTCTCCAACCGACAGTCCGCCAACTGCATAGCCTGGAAAATCAAGAGATACGAGATCTTCTGCACTTTGTTTTCGTAAATCTTCATACTCACCACCTTGAACGATTCCAAACAGCCCTTGGTCTTCTGGACGTTTATGTGCTTTCAAACAGCGTTCAGCCCATCGTGATGTCCGCTCCACCGATTTTTTCATATAATCATATTCCGCTGGATAAGGGGGGCATTCATCAAAAGCCATCATAATATCGGAACCAAGTGCATTTTGAATTTCCATTGATATTTCTGGGGATAAAAACAGCTTGTCCCCGTTCAAATGATTACGAAAATGGACACCTTCCTCTTCAATTTTTCGAAGTTCACTCAAACTAAAAACTTGAAAACCGCCGGAATCAGTTAAAATGGCCTGATCCCAGTTCATGAATTGATGAAGTCCACCCGCTTCTTTCACAATATCATGCCCCGGTCGTAACCATAAATGATAAGTATTACTTAAAATAACACCAGCACCGATTTCCTTTAATTCTTCTGGTGACATGGTTTTTACCGTGGCCTGTGTTCCAACAGGCATAAACATCGGTGTTTCATAAGAGCCATGTGGTGTATGCAAAATACCAAGCCTTGCACCCGTTTGTTTATCGGTTTTTATTAATTCATAACGAATCGCAGTCAAATCATGCTGCTCCTTTCTTTTAATCAGATTTCTAATGAATAAACATAGCATCGCCAAAGCTGAAAAAACGATACCGTTCCTTTACCGCAGTTTCGTAGGCATGCAATATATGTTCTCTCCCGCACAAAGCGCTGACAAGCATAATTAATGTTGATTTCGGTAAATGAAAATTCGTAATTAAACAATCAATTGCCTTGAACTGAAACCCTGGATAAATAAAAATATCCGTCCAACCACTTTCGCCAACAAATGTTCCGTTATGTCTCGCTGCAATAGTTTCCAGTGTTCTTGTTGATGTTGTCCCGACAGAAATAATCCGTCCACCGTTTTTCTTCACTTCATTCAACAAATTCGCTGTTTCCTCAGTCATATGATAAAATTCCGCATGCATTTCATGTTCTTCTATTGAGTCAACATTGACCGGACGAAATGTCCCGAGACCGACATGTAATGTAATAAACGCAGTATGAACCCCTTTATTTTGAATGTCCGCTAATAATTTTTTTGTGAAATGGAGTCCTGCGGTTGGTGCTGCTGCAGAACCGATTTCACGGGCATAAACTGTTTGATAGCGATCCGCATCATCCAGCCGTTTTTTTATATATGGTGGCAATGGCATTTCCCCTAATTCATCAAGAATCTCGTAAAAAATGCCTTCATACTGAAATTCAAATATTCTTCCCCCATATTCTAATGTTTTTATACATTTAGCATGTAACTTACCCCCACCAAAACTGATGACCGTTCCCGGTTTAACTCGTTTAGCCGGCTTAACGAGCGTTTCCCATTTGTCCTCTTCAATTTGTTTTAGGAGCAATACTTCTACATGGGCATTTGTGTCTTCCTTTACTCCAAAAAGTCGTGCCGGCATCACTTTTGTATCATTTAATACGAGACAATCTCCCGGGTTTAAATACTGTATAATGTCGGAAAAAATTTTATGCTCAATTTCACCCGTCTGTTTATTCACCACCATTAACCGGCTTGTGGCACGATCTTTTAATGGTGATTGGGCGATTAACTCCTCGGGTAAAAAATAATCAAAGTCTTCTAATTTCATTGTTTCTCACCAGCTTCTATCTAAATCTGTTTATAACAAAAAAGATAAGAGAAAGAACGATACTTAATAAAATCGAGGTCATAATTGGAAAATAAAAGGTTGTATTACCTTTATGAATGATAATATCACCAGGCAGCTTACCAATATTAATAAACTGCATCAATAAACCAACGAGAAAGATAATACCTCCGACGGTCATCAACATTTTTCCTAGTCCTGTCATTTTTTCGGAACCTCCATGTGAAAATGTTCATATACAGCTCCAGTTACGACTCTTCCTCTTGGTGTCCTTTGTAAAAAGCCAATTTGTAATAAATAAGGCTCGTAAACATCCTCGATTGTTTCTGCTTCTTCGCCGATTGTTGCCGCAATTGTATCCAATCCGACCGGTCCACCGTTAAATTTTTCTATGATTCCTCGCAATAATTTATGGTCAATATGATCCAAACCTAATCGGTCAACTTGCAACAGGTCAAGTGCTTCATTGGCTAGTGCTCCTGTAATCGAACCGTCACCCTTCACTTGGGCAAAATCACGAACCCTGCGGAGTAACCGGTTTGCTATACGTGGTGTCCCTCGGGAACGTAAGGCAATTTCGTACGCTGCCTGTTCATCAATTTCAGCTTCCAAAATTGATGCAGTTCGAAAGACAATCTTGATTAACTGGTCAGGATTATAATACTCCAATCTGCTTAAAACTCCAAATCGATCTCTTAGCGGTGCAGACAATGCCCCAGCCTGAGTTGTTGCTCCAACTAATGTGAAGGGCGGCAAATCGATTCGTATAGAGCGGGCACCGGCACCTTTTCCAATCATAATATCCAAACAAAAATCTTCCATTGCCGGATAAAGGACTTCTTCTACTGCACGATTGAGACGGTGAATTTCATCAATAAATAATACATCACCCGGTTCAATGGCGGTTAACACGGCAGCAAGATCACCAGGTCTTTCAATAGCAGGACCTGATGTTGTCCGTAAATTGCCTCCCATTTCATTGGCGATGATTGCTGCCAATGTTGTTTTCCCTAATCCCGGGGGACCATATAACAGGACATGGTCCAACGTCTCCATTCTCATTTTCGCTGCTTCAATAAATATTTTTAAGTTATTTTTCACCTGATCTTGTCCGATATATTGGTCAAACGAATGGGGGCGCAAATTTTGTTCCAAAGATAGATCTTCATAATCGGCTTGATCGGATATCATTCGTTCTGTCATGACAATCCCCCTCCATATGGTGATGAAAAACTACTTATTACTCGAGACATCATTCATTGTCATCAAAATCTTAAGGTGGAGTTCTTATTTCCCGTAATCTTTATAAATGGGACAGTTTCTTTAAAGCTAATTTTATATATTGATCCGTAGATAATTTTTCCGTATTTAATATTCCGGCGACCTTCTTGATTTCCTTGTTAGAATAGCCAAGAGCTTCAAGTGCTAATAATGCCTCCTTGAGTTCACGATTTTCCTCATCAATATCATTGTTGCCTCCTTCAATATTTTCAGGAAGTTCATTTAAAAATTCCTGCAGTTTCCCTTTCAGATCTAATATAATTTGTCTTGCCGTCTTTTTACCGACACCAGGGAAAGTGGTTAAGAACTTCTCATTTTCTTGCTCAATGGCATGGGCAATCTGCTTCGGATCTCCTGCTGCAAGGATGGCAAGTGCTCCTTTTGGTCCAATACCGGAAACATTAATCAATTTTGTAAAGAACTGTTTTTCCTCTAATGTTTGAAAACCGTATAAAATATGGGCATCGTCCCGTACATGTAAATATGTATATATTTTCCGTTTTGTTTGATCTTGACGAAAAATATACGGATTTGGTGTAAAAATTTGATAACCGATTCCATGATTTTCAACAACAATGTATTCCGGACTAATATATTCTACGGTTCCAACAATATATGCGTACACTTAATCCTCTCCCTTGCCTAACTGTCATACATTTTAACACAATTACGACTGTAAAGAGAAGAGGGACAGCCTCTTTCGAAAATGAATCCAAAAGAGTTGCCCCTCTTACAAAATGACTATTTCATTAAATTCCTTTATAGGCTTTGCGAATGATATCTTCAATTTCTGTAATTAGCGGTAATTTCGGATTGGCATTTGTACATTGATCTTCAAATGCTTTGTCAGCAAGTACCGTAATTTGTGCCTCCACTTCTTCTTCTTTTACTCCGTTTTCTTTCATACTCATCGGGATATTGATTCCTTTTGCTAATTTAATAATCGCATTGATTAAACTTTCAACGCCCTCTTCAGTGGTCCGAGCCGGTAATCCAAGTGCCTTGGCAATTTCCGCATAACGCTTGTCAGCAATGAAATATTCATATTTTGGGAATGTGGCAAATTTCGTCGGTTTCTCTGCATTGTAACGAATGACATGTGGTAGAAGAATTGCATTCATCCGTCCATGGGGGATTCCGAAAGCACCGCCAAGTTTGTGAGCAATACTATGATTTAATCCAAGAAATGCGTTTGAGAATGCCATCCCTGCAATGGTTGAAGCATTATGCATTTTTTCCCTTGCCAGTTCATTGTTTCCGTTATGATAAGCCTTTGGCAAATATTCAAATACCAGTTGAATAGCTTTGATAGCTAAACCGTCTGTATAATCATTTGCCATGTTTGATACATAGGCCTCAATCGCATGGGTCAGAACATCCATACCAGTATCAGCCGTAATTGATTTTGGCATAGTCATAACAAAACTTGGGTCAATAATGGCGACATCTGGTGTTAACTCATAATCTGCCAACGGATATTTTATATCGAGATCATCATCAGTGATAACTGAAAAGGAAGTAACTTCAGAACCAGTACCAGATGTTGTCGGGATACAAACTAATTTTGATTTTTTACCTAGTTCCGGGAATTTATATACCCGTTTCCGAATATCCATGAATTTTTGTTTAGCACCATTGAATTCAATTTCCGGATGTTCATAAAATAACCACATTCCTTTTGCTGCATCAAGAACAGATCCACCACCAACGGCGATAATCACATCCGGATGGAAATTATCCATTAATTCAACACCTTTCATAACCACTTCAACGGAAGGTTCGGTTTTTACATCTGAGAAAATTTCACTATGGACATAATCAGGTCTTTTTCTTAAATAATACAAAACTTTATCGACATATCCCAGACGGACCATATCTTTATCAGCTACAATAAATGCCCTTGAAATATCCGGCATTTTCGATAAATATTGTGTAGCGTCTTTTTCAAAGTATATTTTCGGTGGGATTTTGAACCATTGCATGTTAACACGCCTTTTTGCCATAATTTTTTTATTAATTAGGTTAAACGTACCAACGTTGGTCGAAACTGAGTTACCGCCATATGTTCCACAACCTAATGTTAAAGATGGAATATAGGCATTATAAATATCACCAATAGCACCTTGGGATGACGGCTGGTTCACAATCACACGACCGGCTTTCATTTTTCTTCCGTATTCACGAATGACCTCTTGATTTTGGGTATGAATAACCGCTGAATGACCCATCCCATTGTAATGCAACATTTCTAGTGCCCGTTCAATACCTTCTTTTGCATTTTTAACTTTAAAGCAAGCAAGTACCGGACTTAACTTTTCACCGGATAACGGTTCTTCAGGTCCGACTTTCACCGTTTCAGCTAGTAGGATTTTTGTGTTTTGTGGTACATTGACACCAGCTGCTTCGGCTATTGTATTAGCCGTTTGTCCTACGACAGCAGGGTTGACGCCACCGGTTTCTCTCATCACATATTTTTCAACTTTTTTCTTTTCTTCTTTCGTTAAGAAATAACAATTATTAGCAATTAATTCTTGTTTAACAATATCATAAATTTCTTCATCGATAATGACCGCTTGTTCAGAGGCACAAATCATCCCGTTGTCAAAGGTTTTTGATAAAATTAAATCGTTCACTGCTCGTTTGATTTTAGCTGATTTTTCAATATAACAAGGTACGTTTCCTGGTCCAACGCCTAATGCCGGTTTTCCGGAACTGTAAGCAGCTTTTACCATACCGGATCCACCTGTGGCAAGAATTAGGGAAATACCGGGATGTTTCATTAAGTAATCCGTCTTTTCCATGGATGGTGTTTCAATCCATTGAATACAGTTATCCGGTGCACCGGCACGAATTGCTGCTTCCAACAATACTTTGGCTGCTTCTTTACTTGATTGTTGTGCTGACGGATGAAAAGCAAAAATAATCGGGTTTCTTGTTTTAATAGCAATTAATGATTTAAACATTGTAGTTGACGTTGGATTCGTAACCGGTGTGACACCAGCAACAACACCAACAGGTTCAGCAATTTCAATAATGCCTTCATTGTCATCTTCCCGAATTACACCAACTGTTTTATCGTATTTTATGCCGTGATAAATATATTCTGTTGCAAATAAATTTTTGATGATCTTATCTTCATAAACACCACGTTTCGTTTCTTCAACAGCTAATTTGGCCAGTCGCATATGCTCATTTACTCCTGCCAAAGCCATTTCCTTGACAATATGATCAATGGACTCTTGATCGTAATCCATAAATGTTTCTAGCGCTTTCTGACCTTTAGCAACTAGCTCATCCACTTCATTTCTAGCTGGATTCACCGCTTTTTCTTGTTTTACTAATGTTTTTGTACTCATGTTAATGGCCTCCAATCATTTTTTATCTTTGTTCGGGATAAAATATGTTCCTCGGGGACGTACTTTGTCCCATATAGTCATTTTTTGTCCCTATTTTATAAAGAAAACTTGCGCATCAGAGCCTTAAGGCGAGAGGAGAGTCGTAGTTCGGCGAAAAAACATTTTCGTTTGCGTGGTAATGCTACTGAATTCTCTCTCGTTCTCGTTCACCGGAAAAATATAAAATTTTTTCGGCTGCGATGTATTCACGCGAAGCTTTCCTTGTGCACTTATGCGTTAGGAAAGTAGAAATTGAAAAAATTTATACTTCCTATTAGCCAAGAAACACTTTTTAAAAATTCTTTTGCCACTTTTCAAAATGAATTGTTGTTGATCATCTCTTGAAGAAGACCGATAACAAGGTTTACCGAATAATATCCTTGTTAACTAAGTTCATTATATAAGCAAAAAGGATCATAATCAATATATTTGTGAAATTTTTCACAAATTGTTCGCAATAACTCTTTGCTAAATTGACTGTAACCGCCTCCATCCGGATGAAGACATTAATTAGTCGGCAAGATAGGGCATTGCCGACAGAAATGACCATTTTTCACTGCAAACTATCGACGAGGTGGGGTTTCATCGACAAAAATAGATTTTCTCAATCTAACATGTTGATGAAAGCATTCCTCGGCTAAAAAAGAGTGATGACCATGTGTTTCCCCAATAATTCACTTCCCAATGTACGAAACTCAAGTTTATATTTTTATTGGTACATGATGTTCTTTTTCCTTAAATAGCTATTCATCTTCTTGGTCATTCAATTCCTTCTGTATCCGTTCAAAAAACTCCTCTGCGGCATTGTACCCTTGTTGGAATAAATACCAGTTCGTGCAAGCAGCCTCCACTAAACCAGCCACATCCCGACCAGGTTGCAATTGAATTTCAATATGAGGAATTTTCACTCCTAAATAGTCGGTATACGTCAGTTCCGGTTCCAGTTGATTATTTAATTCATTTTCTTCCCAACGGCATAATTCAATATCGAGAGCGATTCTAGTTTCTTCCTGGAAAGCTTTTCTTCCGTATATTTTGGCTATATTTAAAAGGCCAATACTACGGAGTGCCAAAAATTCCTTGTTTGTGCGATTATGGGTTCCGAGAAGTGTTTTGGAACTTATTTTTTTCAAAACAACAATATCGTCAGCAACTAAGCGATGACCACGACCAATAAGTGTATGAGCTGTTTCACTTTTCCCAATTCCGGATTTTCCCCGTAATAAAATTCCTACGCCATAAACATTTAAACATACACCATGAATAGCTATCTCAGGTGCTAATTTATTTTTCAAATAATTGTTCAGTTTATCAATAAACTCAGAGCTTTTCTCATTTGTTCTTAATAGCGGGATTTTTTCCTCTTTACAAAATTGTTTTAAATACATTAGACCTTCTTGACCGGCTGTGACAATAAAGCAAGGTGGATGGTATTTAACAACATTACCAATATGGTACCGCCTCTCCTCATCACTTAATTTATGTAAATAAGTAATCTCCTTTTTGCCTAGTATTTGAATTTGTTCCATTGGAAAATAATCAAAATAGCCGATAAACTCCAATCCCGGTCGATGGGTTCTTGGCTGTGATATTTTTCGGTTTAAATAATCTTTCCCTTCCAAAACTTCCAAGGAAAACTCTTGGACTAATTTTTCAATCGAAATAGTTTTCACTCATTCAGCATTCCTTCCATAATACATTTCCAATTCATCTTGTAAAAATACTACAACAGAAATCAATTTTTGCCTACTAATAACACTCCAAAATGCAAATTTTTATCTACAGAAAATTTATCCCATAATCAAAAACATCAGTACATGACCTGTCAGAGTCATATCCTGATGTTTCATTACAATCTATTCACTTTTTATTACTCGTTAGAGATGATTACCTTCATTGCTTCATTATCAACAGCTTGTTTAAATACATCATATGCCTCCATAAATTGATCAAATGTAAAACGATGGGTAATTAATTGTTCAGGTTGCAATTTTTTGGAAGTAACTGTTTTTAGAAGCATCGGCGTTGTAGATGTATTAACAAGCCCGGTTGTTAACGTTATATTGGAAATCCATAGTTTTTCTATATGGAATTCAACCGGTTTCCCATGTACTCCTACATTGGCAATATTACCACCAGGTTTGACAATTTCCTGACAAATATCAAACGTTGCAGGAATACCGACTGCTTCAATAGCGACATCAACACCTTTACCATTCGTGTATTCTTTGATTTTTTCAATTGTCCGACCGTCACCACTATTGATAACTTTTGTTGCACCAAATTTTAGTGCTGTGTCCAAACGGCTATCGTTCAAATCGACCATAATAATTTCTGCTGGTGAATAGAACTGTGCGGTCAAAAGTGCTGCCATTCCAACTGGTCCAGCACCAATAATCGCAACAGTTTGGCCCGGTTGTACCTTACCGTTTAACACACCGATTTCAAATCCGGTCGGCAAAATATCGCTCAACATAACAAGCGCTTCTTCATCAGAACCATCCGGAATATGATATAAACTGTTATCAGCATGAGGAATCCGAACATATTCTGCCTGCGTACCATCAATCAGGTGACCTAAGATCCAACCCCCATCTTCACAATGGGCATATAATCCCTTTTTACAGTTTTCACATTTTCCGCATGACGTTATACAGGAAATAATGACACGATCACCTTTTTTGAAGTTCTTTACACCTTCACCAACTTCTTCAATAATACCCACACCTTCATGTCCTAAAATTCTACCATTTGTAACTTCCGGAACATCACCCGATAATATATGTAAATCTGTCCCGCAAATGGTTGTTTTTGTTATTCTTACGACAGCATCTGTTGATTTTTCCACTTTTGGCTTTGGTTTATCCACTAATTCTTTTTTTCCTGGACCAAAGTATGTTAATGCCTTCATTTAAGTCCCTCTCCTTTATATTAATTTTTAAAACTTCTCCAACTTTATGAATGAATCACACCCTTTTCTGGACATAATTGTCCATGCAGGAAATGTAACCCAAATTGAAAGCGTCTTCAATAAGATTATATCTGATAGTTTCATAGAAATACAATAGAAGTTTGTAAAATATATCATTTATGAAAAACTGCAGCTTTTATTAAAATGCAAATATAGAAAAGGTTTGTTATCCACCTATTCTAACTGAAAGGGGCGACAAGCTCTATCTATTCCTAGTAGCCTGGAGTTGAAAATTTGGTGAAGCCATACCAGCTAAATATTGAACATAAATCATTTGTTCACGTGCTTGCAAATCTTGACCATTTGCAAATGCACGCGGCAAAAATTCAGGAATGATTTCAATTGCTTTTAATGCACAAGCATCCGTAATTGGTGTTGCGGCCGTTGATACATATGCTTCAACCGCATGTGTTAAGGCATACTAACCTGTTGCTGAATTTAAAGATGGAAGCATACCAATCATTAACATAGGATCATTATGCCATTTCCAATTCCTCCTTTAAAATTTGGTAAATGTTGTGTAAAATTTTTGTCCATACAGGACTTTTTCTGTCCCAATTAAAGATATAGAAAGTAATCCTGCTGTTTAATCTATCTATCCATACCCCTTTTTAGAGGCGAAGAAAAGGATGAAACAAGGAGATAGATTAAATATGTAACCGCTTTAATCTTTTTTGATTTTGCTTTCTTGTTTCAATTTAAATTATATCGAATTCCATGAATAAAACAATCTAATTGTGATATATTTCACAAAGTGTTCAAAAAAACGGTCATGCAGCTCCTAATTTTCCTCAAAAAAGTCTTACCCTCATTCTTCAACCGTTACACTATAAGGTTTAAAGGCCTCCAAAACATGAAGAAAATCTTCTTTTGTCCGTACAGGTATCCCTTTAACAAGTTCCTTTTGTGTTTTTGTTTCCAGTTTTCCCATATCGATTTGAAAAAATGAGTGAATGACATTGGTCACATCGGGTTTTCCATTAAAAATCGATAAAGTCCCGTCGTCAGTTACACCGAAAAAACCGTTCGATTTCAATAATGGAGAAATGTCGTCAACATACTTTTTAAATACGATTCGATTTCCATCCACATGTTCCAGTATCCAATCCGCGTATTTTTCTTGAATTTCAGATGCGGACAAATTTTCTATGATAATCTCTTCACTTTTATCGCCATCAAGATAATGACGTTCAAGGACAACAACCATTGAATCTTGATTAATTGCACCGTCTTCTGCACCGACTTGTTTTATAATTAACGAATTGGCTAAAAAAATTCCGGTTAAAATTATACCTACAAAGAAAATGCGATAGATACCCAACAATCTCACTCCGATTCAAATAAAATCTTTGGAAACTCTTATTATTTTGACCATAGACGAAAAATAATAACCGGAAGTTAAAAAATATTATATAAATAGATAAAGAAAACTCAGACGTTCAAACCTTATTACGAGGTAGAGCCAAGTTTTCTTTATCTAGTCATCAAAATTTTGGAGGCTTTACTGCTAAATTTCGTTTATGTTCAGAAATTCGATGCAATTTTTCAATCGTCTGTTTATCCTTATCAGGAATAACCTCTCCTTTTAAATATTTATCAATCATTTCGTAGGTTGTTCCCATTTCATTTTCATCTGTTTGACCTTCCCAAAGTCCTGCACTCGGGGCTTTTTCGATAATCTCTTTTGGCACGCCAAGAATTTTGGCCATTTCACGAACTTCTCCCTTTGTAAAGTTTACAAGTGGGACAAGATCAACGCCACCATCACCATATTTTGTAAAATAACCAGTATACCACTCAGCAGCATTATCTGTACCTGTAACAAGATAACCAAAATTGTTGGCGACCGCATATAAAGTAGTCATACGCAAACGAGCTCTCACATTGGCGTCGCCTAAACGGGCCTTTTCTTTATCCCACTCTCCCTTATCTTTTAATTGTTTTTCAATGGCAGAGAATAGAACATGATGTGTATCGGTTAGATCGATGTTTACATAATTTATACCAGAGCTTTTTACAACTTTCATTGCATCTTCCACGTCTTTTGGATTACTTTTACATGGCATAATAACACCTAATGAGTGATTCGGAAATGCCCGCTTGATTAAATGGGCAATTACGGCTGAATCGATGCCGCCGCTAATTCCTACAACCAAACCGTTCAAATTTGCATTTTTTACTTGTTCTTGCAGCCATTGGATCAGTTTTTCAATCCTTTCTTCCAATTTTTGTCTTCCTTTCCATTAAAATTATCTCTATTTTATCATATATACATCCTTATGTTAATTTTCCTATTATAATGGTTCAGTCAGCTCAGTCAGCTTTTATTTTTGGGTAAAAATCATAAACAGATAAGTTGTTTCATGCAAAATCACACGTATTTCCTGTCAATATTAGCATGCAACAAATGTGGTTGGATATTCTAAGTAATCTTCCGAGATTGACTTCATGAAGCTTTGCGACGAGCTGAACATCCACTTCCTCGAATAGGCTTTAGCGCAGGAGCACTTTAAAGGTGAGTTAGTTCCTCTGTCGCTGGCGCTCGCAGCTAGACACGAAACTCGTCCCAAGTTTTTTTACTTGTATTTTTATACTTTCTTATCCTTTAAAAAAATGCCTGGCATTAAGCTCAGGCGGTCTATTGATAATTAATTTGTAAATTGATCAAAGAACTCGAGTATTTTCCCATATACTTTCACTTCATTTTCCTTTTTCGAGAAGCCATGACCTTCGTCAGGAAGTACGATGTATTCAACGTCACGTCCTTTTTTACGCAATGCTTCAACTACTTGATCTGATTCCGTCTTGACAACACGCGGATCGTTAGCCCCTTGAATAACAAGCATCGGTTTGGTCATACCGTCCAAATAAGTAATTGGGGAGTCGGCAATCAATCTTTCTTTATCCTTAACCGGATCACCTACCCACTGTTCCATGAATGGCTTCCAGAAATCTGGAACTGATTCAATAAAAGAGAAGAGATTAGATGGTCCGAACAGTTCGACAACGGCTTTAAAGTATTCTGCATGACGACCATGCAAAAGGAGAGACATATAACCACCATAACTGCCGCCAAATAATAAAATCTTGTCCCGCTTTGCATAGCCATTTTTTATTAACCATTCCAAGCCTTCAATATTATCTAGGCGCGGTCCGTGTCCCCAGTCTCCTTCAACCATCTTCATAAATTTTAGTCCATAATTTGAGGAACCGCGAAAATTCGGTGCAAATATTGAATAACCACGGTTCAATAGGAATTGGAACATCGAGCGGAACCATTTTCTTTCCAATGATTGCGGACCACCATGCGGCCATAAAATAACATGATCGTTATTATTGTCATTTTTGGCTCGGAAAAATAATGCTTCAATTTCCAAACCATCGAAGGAAGGATATTTTATTACCTCAGGTTCAACAAGATCCTCTTCTGCCACGCCGGGTACCCGGAATTTCGTTAGCTCTTCCCAAGTTTTTCCTTGATCAGTGGACTTAAATACATTAGTAGGACGTGTAGAAGTTCGACCTTGCACATACACATTGCCGCTATCCATTACCACTATTTTTTCAACAACACTAGTTGGACTGGTAACTTGCTTCAGCTCACCATTTGTTAAGTCATACGTATAAAGACGGTCTTCTACCCCATATGAACCAAGTAAATAGAGAAGCTGATTCTTCTCTGAAAACTTCACTGACGAGAAATCTTCATTTTCAATTTGTAAAACCTTAGCAAATTCCTTTGTTCCTAGATCAAATTTTGCTAAATAGGAAAGATCCGCATTATAATCTGTTAAAAAATAAATTTCAGTTTCAGATGTATAGACTACATCGGAAACAGTATGTTGATCAGGTGTTTTGGGCGTTAGTGAATAATCCACTCCATCGACATGAACAAAAGCTAATACATATGTATTTCCATATTGCTTATAGTAAACATAACTTTTTTCTTCAGGACTGACGGTTTCTAAAAAGGTCGGAGCCTCTCTTCCTTCAAGAAGAAGTTCTTCCACGCCTGTATCTATGTTATAAAGGTATGTATTTAAGTAGGTTGAGTTATTTCTGGTAGTAACATAGTAAAGTCGGGTACCGTCTTTTGTTAAGTGAGAGAAAAAGTGTCGGTTACCATCACTGACCCTTAGCGGAACAAGTTCACCACCATTTGGAGCCAATGCATAAAGCTGTGTATTTTCGTCCCCATCATTATCAAATCCGGCAATAATATATTCACCAGTTTTTGCATAATGAAGATCTTGAACGCTTTGATTTTTGAAAGTGAGTGGATAAGGAAACTGGTTTGGCAAATCCATTGCCCATAAATTGAAGTGACCATTTAAATTTGTGCTGATCACGAGCTGTTTCTCATCAGGACTTACAATGAAATTTTGGACCGTTAATGTCCTGAAAAATTTCTCCACATCTGGCTTTGGGAATTGAATCATTTGAAAACACTTCCTTTTTTAAATATTTAAATATATTATAGCACAAAGTTTGTTGTGAATGGCAAAAATACTCTTGGAACTTTGTCTTTTACCTATACAATAAGGGATGATTCGGATTTGTTACTGGAAATTTTTATAAATACAAAAAATCAGCGAGGACTTAGATCTCACTGATTTTTTGTATTCATTTTATTCATCGTCTTCATCGAATTCGTCTCTTTGATTGGTTCCCATTTCATCATAGGACATTTGCCCTGTCATATCACCAGTTTTGGGATAGCCCATTTCCATCGGCACGCCAGGTTCATATGGTCGGTACATGTTTGCCATATCCATTCCAGACATATGTTCAAACTCTTGGCCAAATGATTGATCCGGCTGCATTGGTTCTGCATATCTGATAGGTACTTGATAAGGCATTGCTCCTACCATTGGTCCAGTTTGTATTAAGGAATAAGGTGATCCATTACAGCCACAATCATCCGGTGCCGGCATGCCAAACATCGAGTGCATCATTGGATATGGTTGATGACCCATCGGATACATTGGTTGCATCATAGAACTTGTTTGATGTGTCATTGGAAAAGTAGGCTGCATCATTGGGTTTGTCGTTAAAGGTATGGAATACGGAGCTTGGTCAGAAACACTCATTGGATTTTGCATATTCTCAGTCATTGGAGCTTGATAAAGTGTTGAACCACCGTGATGATCCTCCATATCCATTCCATCATCATCCCAATTTATTTGTCCGGTTCCCATCGGCATTCCGGTAGTTGATTGTTGGTATGTTCCCATACTAGGTGACATCATAGGTGGGAATCCACTTTGATCCATCGACCCCATCATTATTTGCTGACCATCTGAATGTGTCGGCATCATCATTTGTGGAGCTACCCCTTGCATTACATTTGGATCTAAACCAGTCATATCTTGGGTTGTCATCATCATTTGTTGGTCGGTTCCTTGCATCATGGGTCCAGTAAAACCTTGCATCATGGGTTGATTAGCAAATGGGAAAGCATGATGCATAGGATGATGGCATGGTGAATAAACAATTGGAGTTAGCTGCATACATGGTAATCCTGACCCAGGTAAAACTGGTGTCATCGGTATACATGGCGAACATGGATACATTGGTAGCATCATCATATGTGGTTGAGCAACTTTAGGATGCATCATTTTTGGAGCTTCTTTTATAGGTTGTTCCATTTTCGGCGGTTCCGGCATTTCCTTGATCGGCACTTCTTTTTCAAAAACAGGAATCTCAACTTGCTGGACTGGTTGTTGCTGTTCAATGTTCATTTTTGCCATATTGACCATATAATAATTATTAATATCTACTTCTGGAATAAGCTGTTGAGGTGGTTTCGGCATATAAATTGGTTTGGGAACTTCTTTAATAATTTCTTTTGGTTGTTCCGGTTCACTAACAGGGATCGTTGGTGGTTTTATTTGGGTGAAAGGATGCTCAGTAATTGGTGCTTCTTTTTTAATTGGTACCTCTTTAACCGGCATTTCTTTTTTTACCATCCCAGTATTTGTAGGAACTTTAATTTTCATTCCTGGCATAATTTGGTCCGGATTCGATAAATGGGTGTTCATGCTCTTTAGCTGATTGAAGTCAACACCATATTTTTGGGCAATCTTCCACAATGTATCTCCTTTTTGGACAATGTGAATCCTCACTCATTTCCCCTCCTAATCTAAACTCGCTATATATTGTATGAAACAATGGGTAAATTGCCATTCATTCTCGTATAAACTTATGAATATACCGCAATATTTATGTCGTAAGAGCGGATATTTAAAGTTATCTTATTTAAGCGGAACAAAACGAGAGCAGTAAATTATGGGAACTGTTGACAGTAGTTTTTTCATTCTCTTAGCCAGTGTACTTGTTCATCACTCTTAAACCTAATTATTCCAGACATGCTCCATTTATGGCTGCACTAGGTTTAATGATACCTTCTTGATAACCACTGTTCCCTAGTTACCTGTTTTCTGTTTACCGGGTTAAGTAAGTCATACTTGAAAATGTACCATTGATTTTTTCAAAAATATAAAACTGCCTTCAATCTGGATCTATTGTCCAAAATGAAGACAGTTTTTCTGCTATTCAATAAACTCAAACTCAAAATCAAGCAGGCGGACGATATCGCCATCCTTTGCTCCGCGTTCCCGAAGTGCATCATCTACACCCATGCTGCGCAATTGTCTGGAAAAACGCCGAACCGATTCATCATGAGTGAAATCAGTCATCTTGAATAACTTTTCAATTTTTTCTCCACTTAAAACATATGCCCCATCCGGATCCCTTGTAATTATAAAATTTTGTTCAGTTTTTTCATGTTTATAAACAACTCGGTTTATCGTTTCATTTTCTTCAACATGATGAAGCGGGAATTCAGGCGTGTTCTCTAACGTATCGACAATCGCAAAAAGCAGTTCACGAATCCCGTTTTTGGTAACTGCAGAAATTGGGAAGATCGGAATATCTTCTTGTAATTGTTCCTTAAATTTTTCTAGATTTTCTTCTGCACCGGGCATATCCATTTTATTGGCAGCAATCACCATTGGACGTTCGGTTAAACGCAAATTATATTCGCTTAACTCCTTATTAATCGTTAAAAAGTCTTGATACGGATTGCGTCCTTCCACAGCACCCATATCAATGACGTGAACAATAACCCTTGTCCGTTCAATATGACGTAAAAATTGAAGCCCCAGCCCTGCACCTTGATGTGCCCCTTCAATCAATCCCGGCAAATCAGCCATAACAAAACTTCTTCCATCTTCCGTTTCAACGACACCTAAATTTGGGACAATTGTCGTAAAATGGTATTCGGCAATTTTTGGTCTCGCCGAAGATACTATCGATAAAAGCGTTGACTTTCCAACACTGGGAAAACCAACGAGACCAACATCTGCTAATACTTTTAATTCCAAAACAATATACCGTTCTTGTCCCGGTTCACCATTTTCTGCAATTTCCGGAGCGGGGTTTCTTGACGTGGCAAAGCGGATATTCCCTCTACCACCGCGGCCGCCTTTTGCAATGACAGCCCGCTCGCCATGACGAACAAGGTCAGCAATTACCTCACCCGTATCATCATCTCTTACAACAGTACCCGGGGGAACTTTTACAACCAAATCTTCAGCATTTCTTCCATACTGACTTTTTGAGCGACCATTTTCTCCTTTTTGCGCTTTAAAATGGCGTTGATAACGAAAATCCATCAATGTACGCAAACCTTCATCAACAACAAAAATAACATCCCCGCCTTTTCCACCATCGCCACCGGCCGGACCACCTTTTGGAACATATTTTTCGCGACGGAAAGCAACCATTCCGTTTCCACCGTCGCCACCTTTAACATAAATTTTTACTTGATCGACAAACATTGAATATCTCCTTCCATGAAAAACATACGCAAAATTTACTCACCTAACTTATTCATCATGAATTTTTACTTCAAAAGACAGAGCCTCTTCATTGATATTTACGCTGTTTATTGAAAAGTTTGGAGTTTGTTTATGTAAAAATTGCCTTATTGCTTTTGTCTCCTTTATTATTCCATAGAATTCAATAAAGAAACACAGCACATCTTCTTCCAAATTCACGTCTATGTATAAATCATTTTGGGCATTTGGATCGGCACAGTCATCAATGAGCTGTAGTAAGCTAGAAAACCATTGAAAAATTTTTTCATCAATAAAATTAGTAAATTTCCGCTGTCCTGATACTTCATAATGTACAACAAATGCATGTTGTTCCCAATTAAAAGTGAGAAGTAAAGTAGCGAATTTAGATAATGTCAAATTGGATAATTTTGATTCCTGCTCAGCAGTATAGATGATTTCATTCATAATTTCATCAACTTTTTCAAGATTTCCTAAAGCAATATAACCCTTTATTAATTGCAGTCTGTTCAACCAATCATGTCGTGCATACCGTAAAACCTCTATCACATTCCATTCCCGCATACGTTCCCCTCACCCTTTCTGCAAATCATTTTATATGTAGTTTTTCCCTGTTGCGTTCATCTAGATGGGTGGTTTCGTTTATTTAACCGCTTTATACTTATCCCCGTTTACCTCCTCCACGACTTCAGCCTGTTTTTATGTGAGTTTTGGCAGGCAAAATAGTTAGGCAAAAATTTTACTCTATATGTAATTTAACTAGTCATTAGCAAAGCATGCATATAAAATTTTTACGTAAATATGTTTTGGTGCTAACCATAAGTATAACATAAACAAATTTTTTCGGTGAATGAGCATAAAGAAGGATAAAATAGAAAAGGCCAGACACGCGAAACAAACAGTCTTGGCAGATTGTTTGCAGCTGTCTGACCTTTTTAGAAGTCCGCTATCATTTACGCTTCTTTTGCTACCGGATATACACTGACTTTTTTCTTGTCACGTCCCATACGTTCGAAACGTACAACACCGTCAACTTTTGCAAATAATGTATCATCGCCGCCGCGACCTACATTTTCACCCGGATAGATTTTTGTTCCACGTTGACGATAAAGGATAGAACCGCCTGTTACAAATTGACCGTCTGCACGTTTTGCACCAAGACGTTTCGCAATGGAGTCACGACCGTTCTTTGTCGAACCTACCCCTTTTTTAGACGCAAAAAATTGAAGATCCATTCTTATCATTTGTTCCACCTCCTGCTATTTGAATGAAATTTTGATATAATCACTGTAACTATCCTCAATTGATTGTAAAGCGACAACCATTCCTTGAATGAGAAGCTGTACTTTATCATCGGTTTCTTTCGGTAATTCCGGCACTTGCCAATGAAGATAGCCTCCTTCACCGCCTTGTTCAACATTCGTAACTACACCAGCCAAGGATTCCACTGCATTCAGCGCACCGATTACTACCGCAGAAACGCCTGCACAAACAATATCTGATCCGTATTTATCAAAATTCGCATGACCTTCAACAGTGAAGGCTGTAATTTTGTGATCCGACATTTGATAGATGGTGACTTTTATCATTTGTCAGTCGCCCTAGCCTTGAATTTTTTCAATCGTAACTTTTGTATAAGGTTGACGATGACCTTGTTTTTTATGATAGTTTTTCTTCGCTTTATATTTGTAAACAATAATTTTCTTTTGACGACCATGTTTTTCTACTTTACCTGTAACCGTAGCACCTTCGACAAAAGGAGTACCAACTTTAACGTTTTCGCCACCGATGAACAATACTTTATCAAAAGTTACTGTTTCACCATCAGCTGCATTCAATTTTTCAATATAAATTGATTGTCCTTCTTCAACTTTAAGTTGTTTACCACCAGTTTCAATAATTGCGTACATCATTGCACCTCCTCCATAGACTCAGACTCGCCGTCTTTCGGTGTTTTGCACAATTTGCAAAATCTTAGACCGAATACGAGCGGTTGTAGCACGGGTGCTACAAACCATAACATATGAATACTATCATAATAAAACAAACATGTCAATCCATAAAAATCTTTACGGTTACTAGATCAGCGGACAAATCTTTTAATATGATAGTGCGGTTTATGAAATTCCATTTGTTCAAATTTGATAAGAAAATGCAAGGTATTCTCTAAACTTTCGAGATGATGTTTATATTCCCCTCTAAAATAGTCAATAACGTCTTCTGTAGCTTCAATAACCACTTCAGAAAAGTCTTTGTTTTTAAACGCCCATAATTCCCGTTCTAAATGAAATGCGATCGTAGCAGCTGATTCAACAAAACCAGTACCATAACAAGTTGCACACGGTACCGTCATTTGGTTTAAAAGACTCGATTTCGTTCTTTTCCGCGACATTTCCAAAATACCTAAAGCCGTAAAGCCGTAAATAATTGTGCGCTCATAATCTCGGACAAATTCCGCTTTTAAAAGCTCAATAATTGCCTTCCTATCTTTTTCATCCCGCATATTAATAAAATCAATAAGTATATTCCCCCCGATATTACGGAGTCGCACCTGCCTGGCAATTTCTTTAGCCGCCAATCGGTTCGTTGTCATTATAGTATCCCTTTTCAGCTTATAACTTGGTGATTTTGCAGTATTTACATCAATTACCGTAAAAGCCTCATTTTCCTCGATGACAATATTTGCACCATTATTGAGCCATACAACTTTTTTATGTAATCTTTCCAATTGATCATCCAACATAAAATGAGAAAAAATATTCTCTTTCTCATTATAAAACGTTAATTGGCAACGATTTTCCCAATCAGCTTCCAGTTGCCGCAACAGATTAGAATCATCACAGATGATCTCAGTGAATTCTTCCTTGTCATAGATCTTTTTTATTTCCTCAAAAAACAAGTTCTTCTCTACTATTGGCGCAGGAGCTTTCAAATGATAGGAACGTTTTTCAAGTTGTTGAAACTCCGCTCTTAATTGATTGAGCCTGGTGACAAATGCTTCCTTCGTTAACTTTTCAGCGCGAGTACGGAACAAAATGCCTTCCGCTTCTTTTTTTGTTTCAAAAGCCCATATCTTTAGTTGATTTCTTACTTCATTCGGTAATTTTTTTGATGTGGCAACATAATGACCATAAGGCATATAGACGATCATCTCATCACTAAGTTCGATATTTTTTGTCAAACGGTAATATTTTGTATCAGTTTCATCTTTGATCACTTGCACCATCATTTTATCACTTTGGTTTACCTTGGACAGAGACTTGTTCGCGTTATCTTTATTTTCTATATTTGCCGGTGCTTGTGACAGTTGTAAATAACCCTTTTTTCCTTTTCCAATATTGATAAAAGCGGCATCCATACTTGGCATGATTTTTTCAACAATGCCAAAATATATATTTCCGAGTAATGATTGTTGTTCCGGTTGCTCAATATATAGTCTTTGAATTTGTTTATCCTCAATAAGTGCCATTCTTTTTTCAGATTCTCTTGCATTGATTAGTAATCGTTTCATTTTCACAATCCTTCTTTTATATCATTGAACTTTTCTCCATTTTAATAAAGTAAATCCTCTATTTTCAACCGGATAGGAGATTTTTCAAAATAATATTGTAAAATCTTTTTCTCAGGAATGACGGCAAGTGTTTTTCCTGCATCGATAACAATAATTTGGTGATCGGTTCCCCGCTGGAACTTTTCGATAGTACTTGAAAGCAAGTCGTCTTTTTTTGCATAGATCGTTTTTATACGACCTACGTCACCAATCGGTCGATGATATCGTTCGATTAAAAACCGCATCCACGTATATGGCCTGTTTTTCCATTCGTTGTGTAAAGATAGAAATAAGAAGATGGCAATTAGCCAACCGTTTAAATGGAAAGGAAAAACAATAAGAATAATGGCACAATATATAAGCAAGATTATAAACGACAGAATGATCGAACGTTTTAAGGCAATATAGAATGCATCATACTTGGTGAAAAGTAAATAAACAATCTTCCCTCCATCCAAAGGTATAATTGGCAAGCAATTAAATATTAAAATCATAAAGTTATAGTTTATAAAATCGGTATATATTCTTTCTCCAATCATTTCCGATTCATGAAGGAGAAAGGCGACAATTATCATCCATAAATGCTGAGCCGGTCCACAAACTGTAACAATGAACTCTTCTTTCATTGGTCGATTTCCATGTTCATCTGTTTCTAAAACGCCGCCAAATGGTAAAAGGATAATGTTCTTAATTCTCCATGAAAAAAAAGAAGCGGCCGCTGCATGGCCTAATTCATGAATCAGAACAATAACAATTACCAGCAACAGTTCTTGAAAGCTTGCAGTTATGATGGCAATGGCAACAATAATCCAAAATAAGGGATGAATATGGATTTGGGTCAGGAGCTGAAACCATTTATTCAAACTTAATCACCTGAACTGGGTCAATAAATTTTTCATCTTGTTTTATAGCAAAATAAAACTCGCCCGTAGTTTCATTTGCTTTTGATAAGACGATGCCGATTTGATCGCCAGCTTGGACTTTATCATATGTTTTTACTTTTATTTCCCCCAATTGTCCATACCAAGTTTCCGATTGATCCGGATGTTGAATAATGATTGTTTTTCCAAATTCTTTATCAACACCGGCAAATTTCACAACACCGCTTTGAATTGCCTCAACAGCTTCTCCTTTTACCGTTTGAATCGTAACGCCTTGATTATCTGCTTGAAAGTCTTCAAGAATTACTCCGTTGGCTGGAAGTGCATACTTAGCTGTCGTCTCTTGTTTATTTGGTGTCTTCTCCGGGAAAAGTGCTAACGGTTTACCAAATGTATCTTCATACCAGTCCGCAACCATGGCAAATTGGAATTCTTTTTCCATTACTTGCGTCACAGCCGAACGGACTAGTTCCAGCTGCGGTGATTGATGTTTGAAACTAATGGCTACAAGGAGCACTAAGCAAGCTGAAGCCATTATTTTTAATAAGAATATTTCTCGATTAAATAACGGATGTTCACTGTTTTTCATTCCTTCATTCGTGGAAAACCAAGTAAAGTCATGTTGTTCTTGATATTCTGGAAATATTTGTGTCTTCCTGTTCCTTTCACTTGCTATCGTTTTAGGTGAATAGGATCGTTTATATTTCTTGCGTTTTTTAATCCGTTTTGAGACTTCTTTCCTTCTATCTTTCAAACAACTCCCCCCTTCCGAAGAAACTTGAATAGTCCACTTAGTAAAATGTATGACTTGTCCTTTTTTTTATGACATGACTGTGTTTGAAAGATTATTTAGCATTTATTCGGTGAACTCTAAATAACATGCATTAATAAGAAAAGCGAGAAGCCCGTAGTGGAGGGGAGCTAGTTTCTCAGTCGCTGGCGCTCGAAGCTAGACACGAATCCCAAGTTATTTACTTATATTTTTATACTTTCTGATTCTACAAAAAAAGAATGCCAATATGTATCAGCATCCTCTTAAAAAATATCAAAATATGTAAAAATTTATATTTATTGCCTTGCACCAAAAAATCTCTTCAATCGTGAAAACATGCCTTTACCGTTATCTTCAAGTTGTTGCAATGGTACCGATTCACCTAAAATTCGTCTTGCAATATTCCTATATGCGATGCTTGCTTTACTGTCCGGATTCATAACGATTGGTTCGCCGTTATTTGATGCTTTAATGACCTCTTCATCATCGGCTACAATACCAATTAGTTCGATAGCTAAAATATTTGTTACTTCATCGACATCAAGCATTTCTCCACGTTTAACCATATTTGTGCGGATTCGATTAATAACTAATCTTGGCGGTTCAATCGCTTCCTTTTCAAGTAAACCGATAATTCGGTCAGCATCACGTACCGATGATACTTCCGGCGTTGTTACAACAATAGCCCGATCGGCACCAGCAATGGCATTTTGGAAACCTTGTTCAATACCAGCGGGACAGTCAATAATGATATAATCATATTCGCTTTTTAAATCATCGATTAACTTTTTCATCTGTTCCGGATTGATCGCAGTTTTATCGCTGCTTTGAGAGGCAGGAAGCAAAAACAATTTATCTTCAAAACGTTTATCTTTAACAAGTGCTTGATGTAATTTACAGCGACCTGTAGCAACATCGACGATATCATAAATAATTCGATTTTCCAAGCCCATGACAACATCCAAATTACGTAAACCGATATCTGTATCAACTAAACAAACTTTTTTCCCTTGTAGTGCCAGTGCAGTACCAATATTAGCAGAAGTAGTGGTTTTTCCTACTCCACCTTTTCCAGAAGTAATTACGATCGCCTCACCCATTAGGACAAGCCTCCTTCCACAAAACGATTTATGTTTGGTCGAATCTTATTTAAAACAGGTAATCCTTCAATAACTAATTGCTTTTCTTGATTTAGATAGGCACATTCAGATTCGTCACTTATCTCATCCCGATCCAGTGAATGTCCAAAGCAATCTGCAATTCGCAATTGGGTCGGCGTCATTGTAGCAGCACAAATTACAGCATTTTCATCACCATTTATACCCGCATGAGCCATTCCTTTTAACCTTCCTAAAATGAAGATATTACCACTTGCCATCACTTTGCCCCCTGGATTTACATCACCGATCAACAATAAGTCTCCTGTAATGTTCAAAATTTGACCCGAGCGAACAATTTTGGTTACGACTGTAATACCTTTTTCAGTTTTTATTCGTTTCAGTTCTTCTTTTAATATAACATTTGATTCAATAGATGCAATGATTAAATTTTTCTCTGGACTGATTAATTCTCTCAATTGCTGTTCTTGTTCCTTTGTAAGTAATCGATTACCGGTATGAATCCGAACAGAAACTTCATGAGAATCGTCTATGATCTGTGAATGTGGAAACAATTTTTCTTCAACTTCTTTTAAAAGGTCAAAAAAGGAACATGTATCATCAAGACATAACAATAGCCCGTCTTTTGTACCTTTTATCGTGACATTTTGCGTCTTCATCATGCATGATTTCACCTCAATAAAGTAAAGTTCGACAAAAGCCAGGGATTTCCTTTATTTTTCCTATAAAAATCCGAAAAACAAATTTTATGAAAAATAAAGTCCTTATACGGGACGATTAACATTCAAAAGTTTTTCAGGAAATTACACGGAAACGATCAATAAACGCAAAATACTGCACTAGAAGTGATATTTTCCTAAAAAAATGAGCTTTACCCATTTCTTTACTTCAATCACTGGTAGTAGGAGGATAGATATCATGGCCACTGAAAAACAATTCGAATAAGTTTGCAATCACTATATATAATAGGATAAATCACAAAAGTACTTCTAAATATGATTTTTAGTCTGATTATTTAGCACTGTTTCAGTGGCTCATAACTTTGCAAAAATATGTATAAAACTTATTTCTAAAACTATTATGATTGAAACATTCCCTCTTCTTTACTTTTAATTTTTCTCAATCGGGTAAAATACTTTTTCAGTGAATAGGAAAATAGTATATAAAATACTAAGTTTACGCCTAAGGTTGGGAATAAACGATGAAAAACAAAAAACTTTAGTGGCATATTGGATATTTGTAAAATCGAAAAGAACCCATAAATCCCGAATTCAACAAAGGTTATTGCCAGCAAACTAACAAATGCTACAATGAAAAGATTCGCATGCCAATTTTTCATTAATTGTGATACGAGAAAAATTGTAACTGGGTACCAAAATAAATATATTCCCAGAATATCAATAAACACGACATCCATGAGCAAACCCGTAACCAAGGCATAAATGAGACCAATCTTTTTATCATAATATATGGTTATAAAAATCAATAATAAAAAGAGAAAACGCGGAACAATAACCCAATATTGTGAAAACAGCTTGTTTGGAATAAAATTAACAAACTGACTTTCAACGCAAAAGAAAATAATCACAAGAACCGGAATCCACCATTGCTTTTTCATGACTCATTCCCCCGATTCTTCCGAAGCTGTCATTTCTCTCTCAACAACAATGACGTTTTCAATGTTATAAAAATTGGCAGCTGGTTTCACATAAGCCGTTTGTGTCAATCCATATTGATCGGGTTCCACCTTTTCGATTTTTCCAATGAATAGTCCCTTAGGGAAAACATTTGATAAGCCCGATGTAATGACATCCATATCCTTTTTAACTTTTTCCTCTGCCGGGATTTGTTTAATAATCAACTGTTGCTTCTCAACATCAAATCCTTCAATTAAACCGTAAATATCATGTTCCCCTTGAATAGCAACATGGGTTCGGTTTGTCCGATCTACGGTAGAAAGTAATTGGACAGTGGATGTTATTTTGCCGACACTTTTAATCTTTCCGATCATTCCATCAGCAGTTACAACAGCCATTTCTTTCTTTATTCCTTGTACCTCACCTTTATCGATTGTTAATGTTTCTTGCCAACGATCTTGATCACGGGCAATAACGGAAGCATGATGGGTAGTAAAAGAGGCTAAATCTTTTTCCTTATCAATTAAGGCCTTAAGCTCGGCATTTTCTTTTTCTAACCGATCAGCTTTCACTTTAATTTGGGCGTACTCATCCAATCTTTCTTTTAAAACTTTATTTTCTTCATAGGTTTGCAGCAAATCCCGAATATTTTCGACGAGGTTTGAAACAAGATGAGCAGGCTTTGCAAAAACCATCTCGGCAAAACCTGCAGTATCTTTGACAAATTGTTCCGTCCATGATAATTGATCCCGTTCTCTTAATGAAAAACCAATCAATGCCACAAGGATAATTATCCCTGAAAGTAAAATGATAAGACGCTTATTTTTAAAAAATTGTGGCATGATTTACACCTCTTTAACTAATAGCTAATTCGTATATGTTGTTGCTTACACCATACAGCGTGAGTTAGCGGAAGCAATCGACGGTTACGACTGCTGTTTTATATATGTTATTGCAATGATCGACAATATTGAACAAATGACGTAAAAGGTAACGAGACCACTGATATTTTTGAATAAATTAACCTTACACAATATAGTAAAGTAGATAAACACACGAAACTAACAGGAAATTCCTTGATAGACTATTTCCATACTTAAGGCAAGTTGGTCCGAGCGCCCCACAATGAGAACAGATTTGCTTCCTCAATTAGACATTGGAAGAAAGAGCGGCGAGCTTTTTCAAGGACTCTGATTTACCTTCCTAGAACAGGCTCCGCACGAAGATAAATGCGGTTAGCGTTTATCAAGGACTCTGATTTACCTTCCTAGAACAAGCTCCGCACGAAGATAAATGCTGTTAGCATTTTTAAGGAAGGCAGGCTAGTTTCTCAGTCATTGGCACTCGGAACTAGACAATAAAACTAATTCCAATTTATTTACTTGTATTATTACTTTTATTCCTTAAGAAAGAAACTCGTGTTTAGCTGTTATCTTCGTCTTTTTCAGTAACCTCGAAGTTGGTTGAAAATCCCATTTTAAAAAACACTTAAATAGCAATATTGTTTGAATAGATGCTTGATATTCATCCTTTTACTTTACTTTTAAATAAATCAATATGTTCTAATGCTTTACCAGTTCCGATAGCTACACAATCAAGCGGGTTTTCGGCAATTAAGACGGGCATATTTGTTTCGTTGGCAATGACTCTGTCTAAGTTTCTAAGCATTGCGCCACCACCTGTCAGGACAATGCCACGATCCATAATATCTGCTGCCAATTCAGGTGGAGTTTTTTCTAATGTATTTTTGACCGCTTCAACAATTGCAAATACTGTATCTTTTAGAGCTTCTGCAATTTCGTCAGGCGTTACTTCAATGGTTTTTGGTAAACCAGTTAATAAATCACGACCACGAATTTCCATATTACCGATCCCATCAGGCATACCGGCAGATCCAACTTCCATCTTAATCGTTTCAGCCGTCCGATCCCCGATCATCAAATTATAGTTTTTCCGAATATAGGTAATAATGGCATCATCCATTTCATCACCGGCAATACGAATCGATTGACTGGTAACAATTCCTCCCAAAGAAATAATCGCAACCTCTGTTGTTCCACCACCAATGTCAACCACCATACTTCCGGTCGGTTCCCAAACAGGAAGATCAGCACCAATGGCAGCTGCAAACGGTTCTTCAATCGTATATGCATCCCTTGCCCCGGCTTGCCGAGTAGCATCGATGACAGCACGTTCTTCTACCGCAGTGATCCCGGATGGTACACATACCATGACGTACGGTTTTCTGCCCATTCCACCTTTATTTTTTAAGGCTTGATTAATAAAATATTTCATCATTTTTGCTGTTGTTTCATAATCTGCAATAACTCCGTCTTTCATCGGACGTAGAGCAACAACATTTCCAGGTGTACGACCGATCATATTTTTCGCATCATTTCCGACCGCAACAATTTGCTTTGTATCCGTTTGATATGCTACAACGGATGGTTCTCTCAATACGACACCTTTTCCACGGATATAGACAAGTGTATTTGCTGTTCCTAAATCAATTCCTAAATCTTTTGAACCAAATCCAAACATGGTTGTATCTCCCTTTCTCATACATTATCTTGTTTATCATGTTGTATATAAACAGCACGTTTTTATCGTTTGTCAAATGTTGTCATTTTATTGACCAATTTTCGTTTCTTACCTTTTTCGTTAAATAAAGATTCATTCATTTTTTTTAAAACAAAAAAAATCATACGTAATATTATATCTCATTGTGCAAAAAAATAATAGTAGTAATTGGCTTATAAATATCCTTTTTCTTTTAAACTGACATATCTTTTATCACCGATAATAATATGATCAAGTACATCCACACCTAAAATTTTACCACATTCGACTAGCCGTCTGGTAACCTCAATATCTTCCCTACTTGGTTCGGGATTTCCGGATGGATGATTATGGAGGCAAATCATCGAGGCGGCTGAACGTCGGAACGCTTCTTTAAACAGTTCACGTGGATGTACGATGGAAGCATTTAAACTTCCGATAAAAATAGTTTGTTTGTGAATCACTTCATTCTTGGTGTTAAGGAATAAACATACGAAATGTTCTTGAGTTAAAAATCGCATTTCTTCCATGACATAGTTTGCACCGTCTTCAGGAGAACGGATAAGGTATCGTCCTTCATTTTTCATATTGGCAATTCGTTTTCCAAGTTCAATTGCTGCCAATAATTGGATGGCTTTCGCTTCACCAACTCCCTTTATTTTCATCAATTCTTCCATTGAAGCATTCATCAACATACGTAATCCTTGAAATTCCTTTAAAAGTCGCTGCGCCAATTGGAGAACCGATTCATTTTTTGTTCCAGTTCTTAAAATAATTGCTAAAAGTTCTTGATTTGAAAGACTACTCGGCCCGTGGTGAATAAATCTTTCTCGCGGCCGCTCTTCTTTTGGAAAATCTTTAATTAATACTTGCTGCGTAATAACTATCTCCTCCTATCATCTTCCATTTTGAGAAAAATTACTAATTTAACTTAGACTTTTTTATTTTTCTATAAATTGATTACATTTAAAATAAGCTTGTTAATAGGGACCATCGTTATTTTAGCACTGAGTAGCTGAATTCTAAATGACTTTATACTCGTATAGTTGTTTTACAAACAGCTGGTTTTCACATGAAGCTTTTGATTTCTCGTTAGATCGGAAAACCCATCTTTTTCAATACCCGATAGAGTTTTGCCACCGGTAGGCCAACAACAGAAAAGAAATCACCATGAATCGATTTCACCAAAATTGCCCCATATCCTTGGATCCCATAACTCCCCGCTTTATCTAAAGGTTCCCCTGTACGAATGTATCGATCGATTTCCTCTTCCGTCAATTCCCAAAATGAAACCTCTGTCTTATCATAAAAGACTTCTTTATCGTTTCCATGTAATATGCATGTCCCTGTAAAAACTGAATGTGTATTGCCAGATAACATTTTTAACATTTGCTTAGCATCATCGTGATCAGCTGGTTTTCCTAAAATCTTATTATTATAAACAACGATTGTATCTGCCCCGATGACAAATGCATCATGATTTTCCTTTGCAACTGTTCGCGCCTTTCGTTCAGCCAATGTCATTACAAGTTCTTCAGGTGGCATGTTACAATCGACCGATTCATCTGCATTGCTTGTTATAATCTCAAAGGATGCTCGTAAAGATTTGAGGATTTCCTGCCTACGCGGTGATGACGAAGCTAAAATGAGGCGTGCCATATTTTCACCTTCCTGTTTAAGATATGTACGAGGGGGAGATACAAACCAATACTATCAGACGATACTTTTATACTCAACAACATAAAAATTAATTTTTACTTACAAAAAACCGATTTTCGACATCAATTTCGGATACAAAATATCATTTTGAAATGAAAAAGACATAAAAAATGAGTTTTTGTTATCTTTTATCAATATTTACATTGAACCTCTTTCCTACTTTATGTAAGATGGTGTCCATATAGGTATATCCCTTCTCAACGATGTGGAAAGATATGGTTTGGATAGATGTCCATTTCATTACACTCCCTTCACAACTTTGTGCGAAATAAATTGATTTTTGGTGATTCCTAGGTAATAAAAAAACCCGCCACTCCAAACGCAAGCAAAGTGGTAGGACGTTTTAAAATAGGTAATAATCTGAAACAAAAGTCAATAAATATTGCTGTAGTTTTTGCCAATTCTCGATGTTTCGATCTTTTAAATATACATTTAACGCCTCATATGCATGGATTAGATTTTTCTGTAGTTCTTGAACTGGCTTTTTCTCTAACTTTTTGTAGTTTTTCATCTGGTCAATTTCCCTTGTCAATTCATCCATATCGATGTTTTGGTCATCTTGTAAATATGCTTTTGTTCCCTTGACTACAAGTTTTTTATATATTGGATATGCTGCTTCTAAAAATGCCTTTTCATCGCCTGTTAAATGTTGGATCACTTTTTCATTCATTTCTAATTTTGTTGGCCATGTTTCAGTGAACGCATTTTTATAAAATTCGGTTTCCCTCATTTGTTTACCTGTTTCGAATGTATCTGTTACAGCGATAAAAACACGTATCTTGTCCCCGGTATTAATTGAAGCAACCGGTTGATTTTCTTTTTTATCATATTGAATGATTTTATCAACCGATTCTTGACTCTTGTAAGCACCTTGTTGCAAAATATACAAACTCACTGCAGGCAAAAGCGCTTGTTCATTGCCGGCGATTGTTGAATCATTGTTCACTGAACCCGTTTGATGCGCTTGTCCATTTTCATTTGTATCTTTTGTCATAAATTGTAATAAAATAATTCCAATTAAGATTCCTATTATAATGGCGGAAATGGAAGAAATAATGATTGTGGGATGGTTCCTTCCTTTTGGGAATACAGATCTTTTTTTCTTTTTATTTTTTAACAGTGGAATCGCACGTTCTTCCGTTGCTGCAATTTCCCTTTTTGTTTTCCAATCATGAATGATTAATTCCTCTTTAAATTCTTTATCTTCACCATTTATTTTTATTTTAATTTGATGTTTATTTTCCTCATCCACGATCCTGACCTCCTACCATGCTAGATTTAGCTGCATTTTTTAGACAAGTTCCCTTCTATCCTATCATACGATTTTTAAAAAATAACAAGAGTTTTGTCGTTTCTTTTAGAAAGGTGTTCGTGGAATATCGACAATTTTAGTGCTACTGGTGAATACTCGAAATCTATTGTTGAACTTGCATGGTGAGTTATTGTACATTCCGTTTTTACTGTTGAATAACGGGGACTTACTGTTAGATTCGATGGGGACTAGTGTTTTCTGCAGTCCAACTGTTGAATTAGCAGGAACTACTATTGAATTCAAACAAAAAGACTACAGTTGGATAAGAGTGATTTCAAAAAATTTTTTCAAAAATTAAACTGATTTTCAAAAAAATGTCGAATAATGTATTCCATAAAATATGGAATTTTCCAAATGAAAAAGCCCACTGCTTTAAATCGTGGAAATTGACAAAAAGATGGGAGGCCAGAAAGTCAAAAATTAAACCAATGTGTATAGATTGATTGAAGTGAAGGTGGCGGCGACCCCTAGGAAAATGCTAATCGCATTTTCCTTCGTGCGATGTAAATTCGAGGGCGCCTATTCAAAGTCCTGCGGAAACAGCAAAAGCTTTTGTGACAAAAGCGATAGCTACAGTCACACGAGCCATACGTGAGCAGGAGCGAGGAAACGAGCGATGAAGCGCATCAGGCCGTACTCTCAGAAAGCGTCCGCCACCGAAACGAAAATCAACCGAACCTATTTTATTAGCAATAAAGTTTAAAAGTTGTACTTTTAGGACAGCCCCCTTCCTTTTTCCCTACAACACTTTATTCAAAAAGTCTTTTGTCCGTTCGTTTTGCGGGTTTCCAAAGATTTCTTCTGGGGTGCCTTGTTCGACAATGTAACCACCATCCATAAAAATGACCCGGTCGGCTACTTCTCTTGCAAAACCCATCTCATGCGTGACAATGACCATCGTCATACCTTCTTCGGCCAATTGTTTCATAACGGCCAACACTTCACCGACCATTTCCGGATCGAGTGCACTTGTCGGTTCATCGAACAGCATGATATCGGGTTTCATAGCAAGGGCTCGTGCGATGGCTACCCTTTGCTTTTGCCCGCCAGATAATTGATCCGGTTTTACCCCTGCTTTATCCTTTAAGCCAACTCGTTCCAAGAGTTTCAAAGCCGCCTCCTTTGCCTGTTCCTTCGTTGCCTTTTTCAATTCAACAGGAGCTAACGTGATATTTTCCAATATCGTTAAATGGGGAAACAAATTAAAATGTTGAAACACCATTCCGATATTTTCTCTAACTTTATTAATATCGATATTTTTATCTGTTAAATTAACACCGTGGATAATAACTTCCCCATCTGTTACTTCTTCCAATAAATTTAAACAGCGAAGAAATGTACTTTTTCCGGATCCGGATGGTCCAATGATACAAATAACTTCACCTTCATGGACATCCAAATTAATCGACTTTAACACTTCCAAGTCACCAAAGTTTTTTTTCAAATTCTTTACACTAATTTTTTCCATGTTTAATCCTCCTTTCCAAACGATTGGACACTTTAGTTAAAATCATTATGATAATAAAGTAAATGATACCAACAATCAGCCACATTTGGAAAGATTCTAAGTTTCTTGCAATAATAATTTTTCCGCTTTGTGTCAATTCATTAATTCCGATAATCGAAAGAATCGATGTATCCTTTAATGTGATGATGAATTGGTTAATAAAGGATGGAATCATGATCCGAATCGCTTGTGGTAAAACAACTTTCGACATAGCTTTCCGATATGGAAGGCCTAAACTGCGGGAAGCTTCCATTTGTCCTTTATCGACCGACTGAATACCACCGCGAACAATTTCAGCTATATACGCACCGGCATTTAAACTTAATGTAATGATCCCGGCAACAACTGCGGTAATTCGAATGTCTAGCGCTGCAGGAATTCCAAAATAAATAAAGAATGCTTGAACAAGTAATGGTGTGCCGCGGAAAATATCTACATAAACCGTTGCAATGGCACGCAAAAGTTTTTTATTTGACACTTGGAATAAACCAAAAATAACTCCAAGGATGGTTGCGGCAACTAATGAAACAACTGTTAAGATTAATGTCATTTTTAAACCGGACATTAAACTTGGAAAACTTTCCTTTAATAATCCGAAGAAACCTGAATCAGCCTCTTTATCACCGGTTTCTAAATACTTATCCATTATTTTTTGATATTCACCGGATGCTTTTAAGTTGGCCAAACCATCATTAAACATTTGCAGTAGCTCAGCATTTTCCCCTTTTGCCACAGCAAATCCATATGAACTACCAGACTCTTTATCTGTTACGATTTTTAACCCGTTCCCTTGTTTAACCCCATAAGCTAAAACCGGATAATCATCGAAACAGGCGATGGAATTTCCTGTTTTTACATCTTCATACATATTAGCAGAGTCATCAAAAGTGACGATTTTAAATCCGTATTTGTCCTGAATACTTTTAGCAAAAGCAGCTCCCTCAGTACCGGTCTTTACGGCAACTCGCTCACCTTTTAAATCTTCATAAGATGAAACCTTGTCATTATCTTTATCAACGGCCATAATGACACCGGAATCAAAATACGGATCCGAGAAATCGAATTTCAATTTGCGCTCATCTGTAATACTCATCCCAGCAATAACCGCATCCACTTGTTTTGCTTCTAATGCTTGCACCGCCGCATTAAAACCAAGGGGCCTCACTTGATATTTAAATCCTTGATCTTCGGCAATGGCCTTTAACAAGTCCATATCAATCCCGACAAATTCACCACTTTCATCTTGGAATTCAAATGGAGCAAAGGTAACATCTGTCGCAATCATATATGTTTTATCCTCTGCTTTTGCATTTGAAAATGGTAAAACTAGCGAAATAATAGTAAATAAGGTGAAAATCGATAGAAACAGTTTGGAAACAATTTTTCTTTTATTCATCCACTTCTACTCCTTTTAATAAATTGAATAAGATTTATGTCAGAATTATAAAATGATCGTTATTATTTTCATATGAATCTTGGAATCTTTATATGAACATGTATATATTGGTTGAAAATTTTGGAAGTGTCCTATAGGAAAATAGGCAAATTACGGTTATCTATTCAATCCATCCTTAAAAAATTCTTATCTTGATACAATCATTCAATTCAATAATATTATATTAAAAAAGGAAACCAATATCAGTCAACTATAAAACAATGGAAGTATGGAACTATCGATTCATAGATATGAAAAAAGAAGGAATCCGTTCCAATATATACTGGATTCCTTAAACATTCCCATATTACTGACCCATTTTCCGCAAAACATTTCAAAAATTGAATCACTGCCACATGTACCAGTTCCCATTTACTGTACTAGAAAAACATACCCAAATACCATTGGATTAATGAATCTGTATAAAAATAGGCGATGATTGCGCCGATGCTGATGAACGGGCCAAAGGGAATCGGGATTCGTTTTTGGTATCCTTTCACCAATATGAACCCTAACCCAAATACAGCCCCAACTAATGAAGCAAGGAAAAGTGTCATCAGTGTGGCTTTTGTTCCAAGAGCGAGACCTAAGACAAAAAATAATTTTATATCTCCGCCTCCCATACCGCCACGACTAACGACTGCCAATAAATAGAGAATCCCAAAACCGATCAAGGCCGCTAATCCAGCATCCCACCATGGTGAAAGCGGACAAATCAACCGTAAAATGACAAATACAATGAGGAAAAAAAGTAGCACTTTATCAGAAATAATCATATAGCAAATATCAGAAACTGTGATAATAACGAGTAGTGAACATAAGAAAATGGCAATTACCATTTCAAACGTCCAGCCGTATTGATAAAAAGAAAAGGTAAATAATATTCCAGTAGCAAGCTCCATAATCGGATAAATGGGGGAGATTCGTACTTTACAAACCCGGCACCTTCCCCGCAAAAAAATATACGAAAGCACGGGTATATTTTCATACCAAGACAGTTCATGATTACAATTTGTACAATGAGAATTTGGATAGACGATCGACTCCTTTTTCGGAATACGAAGTCCGACCACATTGAAAAACGAACCAAAAACTAAGCCGAATATAAAGAAAAACAAAGTGACGATTTCATTCATAACCATTTCCTCTTCAAAAATCATTTCGATTATTTAACACTATTATAATAAAAAGTAGTGATTTGCACCTCTGCCTTGACCACTTGACTACCTTCTTTTTCATACAAAAGTTCACGTTCAGCCGGTCTTGTAAAAGATAGCGTATCGACACGGGTAATCCGTTCCAGTTTTTCCATTTCCTGCAAAAAAGTTTGAAAATGTTCATAGTCAGGTGAAGCTACAGATAGATTGATCGTAATTAATTTTACATTTGTTGGTAAATTGGTTACTGTATCATCTGTCGCACTTTCATCATTTGTATCGGATCCATTATCATCACTGCTTTCATCCGCTCCCGCTTGATTATCCGACTGATTTTCACCTGGTTCATTTGTTGTCGTATTGCCCGTACTATCTGTTGATTCATTATTGTTATTTGTATCATCCGCTTCCGTAAGTCCGCCATCATAATTATTAAAGGTCATCGTGGTAATTTGACTGCCACTTACCATTTCAATTTCTTGCAGTGACAAGATGAGTTCATCTAATTGACGGGATAACGGCATCTTTTTTTCCAATTTTGCTGTACTTTCCGGCTGATCACTTTCATTTTGGTTTAACCGGTTTTCCAAGGCCTTTACTTCTGTTTCCAGTTGCTTCACATTTTGTTCGGCAACATTTGCGTCATCTTTTAACGGCATAATCAAATAATAATACAATATCCCTAAAAGTAAAAATAAAATAATTCCAATAAAAAGGAAGAATTTCCGTTTTTCTTGAAGAAGATCACTCATTTGCTTCACCCCCGGTCGGCAAAAGGGATGACAGATTAATAACAATGCTCATGCTTACATCATATCGCGGCATTTCTTTAAAATCTATTACTTCTGCATGATCTGCTGACTCTTCCAAAGAAAAAGTGGAAATATTGTCCACTTTCACATCGGTAAAAAATTTTGATCCACTTAATTTTGTCACATAACTAGCTACCATATCCAATGATTCAAATTGTGTTTGGATTGTCACATTATTGCCATCATACGAATAATTACTTAGGTAACTTTTATCGTTTGGCAATAAACGAATTAACTCTTTAATGAGGTTTGAAGTCGGAGCAGAAAATTTTTCAACATAAGCTGCGGCTTCCGGATAGCCTACTTCATTCGTTACATCTGCCATTTGCTGATTCAATTTCTCCTTTTGAGTTGTCAACATTTTCTCTTCGGATTGGAAAACAGCTATATCCCCTTTTATTTGGAAATATTGGATAACCATAAAGATAAGGAGAAAAAACCAAATAATCGAAATGGCAAGCATAATGAACACAGATCGTTTACTTTCCCTGTCTTTTTCCGGTAATAAATTAATTTCTGGAATCACTATATTTCCCCCTTTATTGCAAGTCCCAGTGCAGGAATATATACCCTGTTTACTTTATCTGTTTTTGCCGTTGAAAGATATGCATCCAGAATTTCTACCGGAGTTGGGACAAGTTCAGCGATTTTATTCACAATGATATCAAGTTGTGGAAAATCGCCGAATAAAATTATTTTTGAAACGACTTTTTCTCCTTTATGTAACGAGTAACGATAAAAATTCATCATTCTTTCAAGCTCAATCATTTGGTCATCTAACAAACCGTAAAAGACTTCTTCGTCTCCATGAAAAGTCCATTTTAATGAACCGTCTTCCTGAACATCACACCGCCAATCTTTTAACGAAATTTCCAAGTCTAAAAATCTTAAAAACTCCGGACGATTCTCTGAAAAAATACTAATCATAATTGAATTCAAGTTTAGTTCAAAAAAAAGAATCGCCGTCTCTTCGTCAAAATGATTTTGCAAGGAACAATAATAGCGGTAAACACCGATTGAACGGATATCAGCTACGACCGGTTTCAAGCTAACATCTTCAAATATGGCTGTATATTTGTTTAATTCCTCTTCCGGTACGGCAAAAAGCAAGCCTTCCCTTTGACTGTTGGAAGAATCCGCCTGAGGTAAAGGATATACGTCAAAGATTGGATTATCAAATGGCAAATACAAGGTCCGTCCGAGTTCCATATAAAAATGACCTTTGACATCTTCATCATTCAATTTTGCCGGAAATTCCACTATTTTCATGATCATAAGCGAATCCGGAACATAAAAGCGGACATTCCTGTGCTTAATCCCCCAATCTTGGACGACATCCTTTAAAAATGCGTAAAACTCCATTTCATCAAGAATCCGCCCATGCTCGATTAGTCCATTGGGAATGGCCTTTTCCTTCAAGTCTTTCACTTTTGTCAAACCACCGCCTGGATAATCTACCATCCGAATGGCATAATCCTCAATAACGAGATTGATAGATTTTTTGTTTGAAAATATGTTGAGCATGGGTGGACCCTCCTTGTACCAAGTTAAAAATATTAATTTACACTTAATTTTTACCTTTTAAAGCTTCACTAAGTTTTTCACCTGTTATTGAAGTGCTGTTCTCTTTTAATCCATATTTGCTTGGTTTTTTAATATCATTAAATTTTGAAAAAGTTACAGTCCATGTCCCTTCTGTATCAGTTCCAGTTGGTGGTTTGTAAGTAACTCTATCTCCATCCTCCAATGTTACTCCGTCAACATAATTTTGTAATACATCTTTATTAAAAATTATTGTCCCTTTTGTTTCATTCTTTTTACCCTCACCATTTGCTTGAGCTACTTTAGCCCCTGATAGAATAGTTTGTGCATCAGCCAAAATTGCTTTATCTTTAGAGTCATTTATAATGTTTCCGATCATTGGTACAGCAATCGCGGCAATAATACCCAAGATCACCAATACAGCTAATAATTCTACTAATGTCATCCCTTTTTGGTTTTTTAGGAACTTAATATGTTTTTGCATTTTATTTCCCTCCTATTTTTCATTTTTCCATTTTATTTTGTGTCGTTGCAAATCCCATTCCCTTGGCAATCACCCCCTGCAAGGATTGGTATATTTACTAAACAATCGACTGGTGTTAAGAACCTAAAAGAAACTCCTTTCCTATTAAATTTGCTGATATATCGTAAACATCGGTACCATGATGGATAGAATAATTGTTCCTACGACGACGGACAAAAGGACAATCATGACCGGTTCGATCAATGATTTCAATGTGTCGACCGAGCGATCGACTTCTGCTTCATAGAAATCGGCAATTTTATCAAGCATGAAGTCGAGTGAGCCGGTTTCTTCACCAATGGCCACCATTTGCGTAACGAGTGGTGGAATCACCCAACTTTTTTCCAAAGGTTCGGAAAGCTTATTCCCTTTTTCCAAACTGTCCCGTGCCTCTAACACAATTTTTCCGATGACCGGGTTATTCACGACTTTTTCAACAATCGTCAACGCTTGTAAAATTGGTACGGAGCTGGAAAATAACGATGCTAGCGTTCGGGACATTCGGGCAATAGCTGATTTTTGTAATAGTTTCCCAAAAATTGGTGCTTTTAACATGGCAACATGAACTCCATAATGAAAAGCTTTATTTTGTCTCATCATAAAAGCAAATAGAAACCCTATAGCCAGAACGATTAAGATCACAAGCCACCATAATTTTTGAACGACATTACTAATGCCAAGCATAAATTTTGTAATTGCTGGAAGTTCTGCGTCAAATTGGGAAAACATATCGGTAAAATTCGGGATAATCGTAACCATTAAAAAGATAACTACGGCTATAATGACAATGATTAATGTAATCGGATAAGCCATGGTCGACTGGACTTTTTTCTTTAAGTCATATTGTTTTTCCAAATAAGTAGCCAGTCGATCCAAGGATTCATCCAAGTTACCCGTTGCTTCCCCGGCACGCACCATATTAACAAAGATTTGCGGAAAGATTTTTGGATATTTTCCGGCTGCATCCGAAAACGGAATCCCGGAACGAACATCTTCCTCAATCGCCAACAGCACTTTTTTCAGTGCTTTGCTTTCGGTTTGTTTAGCTAAAATATTGGTTGAATCCACGATGGAAACGCCTGCCCGAATCAATGTAGCAAATTGGCGACAATAAATGACGAAATCCTGCTGGTTCACTTGGTGTCCAATGGTGATTTCCTTATTTAATACACCTTTTGCTTCCGTTAATTCCCGTGGGCTGATCCCTTGTTCCCGCAGCTTATTAATCGCCTGTGTTTTATTAATTGCATCAATCGTTCCCCGCTTCAATTTCCCTTCTTTTGACCGGCCAACATATTTATAAAAAGCCATTGGAATCACCTATCGTTAGAAATGGTGCGGCACTTTCATAACTGATCGTTCCATTCTTCACTAAACTTTGAATCGACATCTCAAGTGTATGCATCCCTTGGGCTCGACTCGTTTGCAGAACATTTTGGATTTGATAAATTTTTTCATTACGAATTAAGTTGGCAACAGACGGTGTATTGATTAATATTTCCGTTGCAGCCACCCGACCACCACCTTTGCAAACCGGAAACAATCGTTGAGAAATAATCCCTTGTAACACATTTGATACTTGCAGTCGAATCTGCCGCTGTTGATGCGGCGGAAATACATCAATAATCCGGTCAATAGTTTGAGCGGCACTGGACGTATGTAATGTTGCGAGTACCAAATGCCCGGTTTCTGCAGCCGTAATGGCCGTCGATATCGTCTCCAAATCTCGCATTTCCCCGACTAGAATGATATCGGGATCTTGCCGTAGTGACGCCCGAAGTCCATTGGCAAAACTCTTCGTATCTGTGCCGACTTCCCGCTGATTGATAACTGATTTGATATGTTGATGCACATATTCAATCGGGTCTTCCAATGTAATAATATGCTTGGCAAAATTACGATTAATATAGTTAATCATAGCTGCAAGCGTTGTTGATTTCCCGGAACCGGTCGGACCGGTAACCAATACTAATCCTTGTGGCTTGTCCATTAAGTCTTCCAGCGTTTTTGGCAAGTTTAAATCGGTAATGGTCGGAATCTTTGCCGGGATCGTCCGAATTGCAATACTAATGCTATTTCGTTGATGAAAAGCATTGAGTCTAAACCGGGACTTTCCTTCCAATTCATAGTTAAAGTCGACCTCACCCTGTTCAATAAAATGTTCCCAAAGCAGCTCCGGAATAAGGTCTTTCGCCATCTTTTCGGTATCAACGCGAGATAGCGGATACCCCCCTAACGAACGTAATTCACCGTCTATGCGCAAAATCGGTGGGGAATTCACAATTATATGAAGGTCTGATGCATGTTCTTCGTATGCTTTTTCCAATAATTCTCTTATGTTTGTTGTCAATGTTATTCCCCCTACTCCAATACAGCCACCCGTAAAATTTCTTCCGTCGTTGTTACTCCTTCTTTCACTTTCTTCAACCCGTCATCAATTAAAAATTCCATTCCTTTTTCCCGGACATAGTCACGAATTTCCGTTGTCTGTGCTGTTTTTAAAATCAAATGACGAATCGTTTCATCAATCGTAAGTACTTCATGAATCGCCATTCGCCCGCGATAACCGGTCATATTGCACCTTGGACAACCGCGACCCCGCTGAACCGTTTCGATAGTTAATCCGCGACTGGAAAAGATTTGTTGTTCCCGCTCCGTCGCAGGAACGGTTTGTCCACAATCCCGACAAACACGACGAACCAGACGTTGTGCGACAACCCCCAGTACGGAAGAAGATATTAAAAACGGTTCAATTCCCATATCAACCAAGCGAGCAAGTGCTTCAATTGAACTATTTGTATGAAGCGTGCTTAATACTAAATGCCCGGTCAATGATGCACGGGTAGCAACTTCAGCCGTTTCGGTATCACGAATCTCTCCAATCATCACAATATCTGGGTCTTGTCGCAAAATCGACCGCAAACCATTTGCAAAAGTAAGGCCAATATTTTCATTAACTTGAATTTGATTGACACCCTCCATCTGATATTCAACCGGATCTTCTACCGTAATGATATTCACATTATCAGAATTTAACTCGTTCAATGTTGCATATAAAGTTGAAGATTTTCCCGATCCAGTCGGACCAGTAATTAAAATGATCCCATTCGGTCGTTTCAGCATATCCGTGAATTTTCCTAAATTTGTTTCTGAAAAACCAATTTTATCAATCCGATTCAGTGTGTTGGATAAGTCGAGCAATCGCATGACGATCTTTTCTCCATAAATCGTTGGCAAACTCGAAACACGAATATCGACTGGTTTAAAATTAATCGTTGTTTTAATTCGACCATCTTGAGGTAAGCGAGTTTCCGTAATATTTAAATTCGCCATAATTTTAATCCGGGCAATAATGACGTTTTGCATATGTTTTGGCAAAGAACGTTCTGTTCGTAAAATCCCGTCAACCCGATAACGGACGCGCAATTCCGTTTCCTGCGGGTCAAAATGAATATCACTTGCTCGTTGCACGAGGGCGTTGTCAATAATTTGGTTAACGAGACGTACAACCGGTGAATCCTCCTCGGCGGCTACTCTTGTTTCATCCAATGTTTCACTTGTTGCAATTTCCCCCATGACTTCTTCCATCGATTCCTGCAGATCATAATATTTTGTTATGGTCCGAAACAATTCATCTTTTGTCGCTATCGCCGGTTCAATATGATAACCGGTTGCCATCCGTAGTTCTTCAATGGCAAAATAATCCATCGGGTCTGCCATCGCAACTAATAATTTATTTTTGTCACGACGAATCGGCATCGCATAATGTCTTTTGGCCAGTTCTTTCGGGACCAATTGAATCACATCAGGGTCAATCGGATATTGAAATATATTTATATGCGGAATCCCAAGTTGGAACTCTAAAACTTCAATCAATTGCTGCTCGGTAATATATCCTTCTCGAAGTAGGGCGTCCCCTAATTTTTCGTCTGATGATTTATTTTTAAGGGTACGATTTAATTGCTCCTCTGATATTAATCCGGATTCGACAAGTAAATCACCTAATCTTTTCCTTACCAACGGGTTCACCTCCAGTAATGCATAATTTTTGAAACGATTATTTTTGTTCTGGGAGAAAGAAAAATCAAGATCCTCAATCTTTTAAAATAAGGAATTCAAAACAATACAGACCGGACAATTTCGCCACATGCTCGATTCGTTCACCTCCAATCAGTCATGACGAAAATTTTCCATTTATTTTACAACATGCGGTTGCTCATAGATTGAATCATCTGTCGTTTCCGCATGATTATCGGCATTCCTACCTGTAGCATTCGTTGTATTTCCCGGATTTGTTGTTGTGTTCGTTGTTTGGTCAGCCGGGAACGCACCGTCTTCATTAGTCGCACTTGCTTCACCCGTCCTCGCGTTTTCTACAGTATCCGTATCATCACCGGCATCCTCAACAGCAGGCGCGAGAAGCATAATTTCCGGTGTTGGTAAATAAAAATCTTTACTAATCAATTCTTTATCAATTATTTGGCCGTTTGAAGAAACAGTGATTCGGTATATGTCAACCCTTTTCCCTTTTTTCCCCGGTTGCAGCACTTGCCTGTGACCCGGTTGCAAATCTTTGTTATATCGTTTGATTGTTCGATAATCAACATCCAGACTGTTTTCAATGCTGCAGCGATATGTATTCTCCTGTCTTTTGGATCGTAAAGCCATTTTCAACACATTTCCCGTTTGTTCTATCGTCACGCGAATCTCATTCGATCCCGGGTTATAAACAATGAAATCTTCATCGTCATTTTTACTTACCTTTGCCTCAATCCCTGGCTCAGAATAACTTGGAATAGTTCCTTGTGAATGTCGTTCAACAAAATCTACATTTGTTTGTAACAGGAGCGCATATAACATGGAGACAACAAAATTTCCTTCCGCTTCACTATAGTAACTTACCTTATCTGCGATTGAATCAAGATATGAAAAAGATGTATGAACAGGAATAACAATCCCGTTTAATTCGTCAACCAATTCATCGATAAAAAGATAATCACTAGGTATTTCCCAGGATGTTTCTGCAATGATTTCTTCCACATTATTGTGATTGTACGAAACTGCCGTTATTTGATGTTCACCAAGATATGAAATCGTGTCTTCTATCAATTGAACGGTTTTCTTTACATCGGTTGAATTACCAAGCTTTTCCAGCAGTTCATCAGTGACATCAACACTCACTTCAAGTGGCAATTGTTGCGGTTCAGACTTGGCAAAAAAGGCGTACCATGGCTTATCAATTTGGTTTTTCAATTCCTTTACGGTGGCCTGGATATCAAATTGAATATTTTGATATGGGATGACTACGGGGCCATTCGCCGTCTGTACGATAAAATCTCCATCATTTTTCCAATGTTCAATGGCTGACAATAATAAGGAAATCGCCTCATCCTCCGTTTTTTCTCCTATATCAATTCCGCCGATGGAAGATCCTTTCGGGAATGTAGTAGCTGCCTTGACCGAATTGGAAAAACTGAATTCATAAAAAGCAAATGAAAAGATAAAAATGCCGATAAGCAAAACATAAAGTCCCCTTTTCCTTTTCACCATAGTCATTACCAAACCACCTTACCCTGAATATTTGAAATTTATAAGCCCACCCTTTTATATAACAGTTATTCCTTTCACAAAGTTTTTTTTCAAAAATAAGTTAATGTCATACGGTTGATTCAAGTAAAAATTTAGTTTTGTGATTCATTATCGTTATAATAAGGCTCATTACCCTAAATATTTGAAATTTATGGGTACATTTTCATATTTTTGTAGTCTATTTTTCCTATTTTAGGTACTATATAAATAGTACAATTATTTTCTAATATTATTTTATCCTAATAATTAATATAAATAAACCGATAAATTTGCCAAAAAATTGAACAGATGTTTTTAATTTAACTTAATTTTAATATTCTTGATAACAAACTGCAATACTTTTTAGGAAAATAGAACTATAACAGAAACTAATACAATTTTACTATAAATCGATGAATTTATCATTTATACTAATTGTAAACAAAATATATTTCGGGGAGGTTGTCCCTGTGAGGTTAAATATGAAATCACTAAATAATAATAAAGGAATGACCTTAATCGAATTATTGGTATCCTTTGTTTTAATTTCTATAATCCTTATTTCACTCTTTAGTTTTTTCATTCAAGGTGCAAAATCTAATCAAGTTTCTGAAGAGATACTGGACGGAACTACTTTAGCTCAAAACTATATGGAAAAGTTTTATAAAATTAGTAAGGAGCATACATACTCTTCTGGACTAACTATGATAAAGGAGGATGAAGGATTTTATCAAATATCTTCAAATATTTTTAAGAAAAGTGAAGGTCATTATTACTTAAAATTAGAACTTTCCCAACCTTCGACGAGTGGGATAAGTATTGTTCGCCTTTACGTATATACAGATAGAACAGAAAATAATTTAAAAGCTCAAATGGAGTCGAGATTAAAATGGAAAATAAACGAATGATAAAATTGAAAAATTCGCGTGGGGTAACTTTAATTGAGTTATTAGCAGGCATTGTAATTTTGGGGTTCGTGCTTATTTTAAGCGGTCATTTATTAACTGCAGTTCAAAAACAATACTCGATTCAAAATGAGCAAATAGAACAGCAAAAAAATTTGCGGCTGGCCTCTCAATATATAACGAAAGATATTCGTAAAGAAAATTTGGTTTCCATCCCTGAAAAAAATGTCCTAGTAATCGGGAAAAATAGAAATCAAATAAGGTACGAGTTAAAAGATACTACACTAAAAAGAAATGGCGTTACATTAATACCGAATATTTCTAAATTAACGATTGTAGGTCTCACACAAAATGATCATGAGCTTGTCACTGGTCAATTTCCTGAGATTGTCGGAATTAAATTAGAAATTACAACAACAGCTAATCAAATGGGTGCAACTGAAACACTTTCATCCACAGTTTATTTAAGAAGGGAGTGATAATATGTCAAGATATTTAAAAAAAGTGGCAAAAAATGATACTGGAAGTGCCCTTGTTTTTGTTATTTTAACATTTACTTTATTTACAATTCTAGGTATTAGTTTAATGACCACTTCAATTAGTAATGTAACCATGAGTACCAAGACTAGCCAATACCAATCCGCATACTATATTGCAGAATCTGGGTTAGTCATGGCTATGGACGACTTACAGACAGCCATAAAAAACATAGGTACAGTAAAAGAAGATAAATTTAATGAACAAATAAAAAATATCATCGGTTCATTTGGAATTAAGGAATATGGTGGTGAATCTGATGACTCTCCCTTTCAACCGATGTCAGGAGTGCAGCCAAAAGCAGTAGTAACCATTAAAAAAAATGGAGATTCGACGTATACTTTACAATCAGTCGGTGAAATAGGGAAAAATAGACGAACATTAATAAAACAATTTCGAGTCCAGTGGAACGGTGGTGAATATATCGAAGAGCCAGATGACAATTCCAATCCCCAACCAGATATTTTATTACCGAAAAATTTAGCTGTTTTAACCAATGGAAAAATTGAAATGTCAGGTGGTGCTTCGATTATTGGAAATACAGCAACAACTATGAATAAAAATACAAATTCTATTATACTTAGTGGCGGTGCTAATATTAATGGTGATGTAATTTATGGTGAACAAAGATATGATTTCAAGCTACCTTCATTCCCAGTATATCCGGCATATACACCATATCCAGATAAATCTTGGAATGATTATAATGTCATTCAGAACGGAAATGTGAGGATTAATGCTTGGCAAGCAAATAATTATACGTTAAATTTGACAGACAATGCTTCCTTTCAAGACATTTTAATTACAAGTAACATGACTTTGAATATTTATGTAGGTAATACGAACAAAAGCATTGTCGTTAATGATTTAAATATCGAAAATGGTCATATAAAATTAATTGGTACGGGAAATCTAACTATATACGTGAAAGGTAATATTACAATGGGAGCTGGTAGTACCATTAATGAGATGAGAAACACAAATATAAGTGATTTGATTAATAAACTAACCGTGTACGTCGATAAATCCAGTAATCCGTCAAAACCTAAGGAAATTAAATTAGACGGAGCTCAAAAAATTTATGGATCACTATTTGCAAAAGATTCCAATATTGATATTGCTGGAGGTGGAGGTTTTCAAGGTCATATATTTACAGGGGGTTCTTCCGTCTCAATAAGCGGAGGAGGTAGTGGGAATCCTTCATATATTTATGCACCTAATGCGGATATTAAGTTAAGTGGTGGTGGGATTGTTAAAGGTACTATTGTCGGAAAAACACTAGATGCAAGTGGCGGAACATCTGTTACCTATCAAAATATCGATCTTACAAAGATCCCGTTTATCCAAAATAACCAAGCACCTCCTAACAAAGTTGAAGTTGGTGGAGGGATTATATTAGAAGATGGAGCAGTTGTAGAGAAATAAACTATGAAGAAAAAGGAAGTTAAGTTCAAAAAATCATGTCTTCCTTTTTCTTCATATCTTTTTCCTTTTTTGTTACCTGACATACTCTGCCACTTTATTCCTCACGACCCTTTTTGCTTCTAGATAAATCGCTCTGTCGGTATAACACATTATGTTGGTAATCAATCTTTGCCAATGGAGCAGCGAAATAGAATAGTGGAAACTATAACACCTCAATCATTTTTATCGGAAAAGAATAAACGTTTTTTGGATCCGGTTGCTTAAACACCGTTTATAATACTTTCTTTACCTCTTTGATGAAATAAAGAGAGCCGCAAATGACAAGAAGTTCATCATCTTGCAATTGCTTTTCTTTTATAAATTGTCGCCAATCCAATACAATTTCTTTTTGTGAAGCATTTGAGAGTTCATATAGGTTTTCCGCCTTTGTTGCTCGATGATCGACAAATTCAGTGAAGTACAAATGATAATTTTGTTCATCAAGTATGTGAATCATTTTTTCCAAAGGCTTGTCGCGCAGTGCAGAAAATAAAATGTGAATTTTCTTATCCTGAAAATGGCGATGTAAAGTTGCAACTAACGTTTCGATTCCCTCCCGATTGTGGGCACCATCAAGAATCACTTGTCCGCGTATTTCAAATCTTCCCGGCCAAAATGCCGTCTGTAATCCGGTTTGGAAATGTTCGTTTTCGATATACAACGCATAAAATTGTTTTAAATATTCTGCTGCCATCACAGCCAATGTCGCATTTTCAATTTGGTGCTTCCCTAACATTGAAATGGAAAGTTCCGCATATGTTTGGTAAGGCGTTGTTATCGAAAATTGTTCGCCGTTATTTGTTGTGCCAAGATCTTTATAAGCAAATTCACGACCTAGTTGATATACGGTGGTCCGTTTCGTTTTTGCCGTATCTTCAAGAATCTGAAGGAGCTCTGGATCTGTCACTGCAGTGATGACCGGAGCACCGTTTTTTATAATCCCTGTTTTTTCTTTGGCAATTTCAGTCAGTGTATTGCCAAGGATATTCATATGATCATAGCCAATATTAGTGATGATAGATAGAAACGGATGAATAATGTTCGTGGCATCATTTCGCCCGCCCAATCCTACTTCAATAATTGTTATATCAACTTTATGTAGTTTGCCAAAATAATAAATCGCAATAGCGGTTAGTAGTTCAAATTCTGACGGATAGCCAAGCTCTGTTTGGGCTAATTCATCAGCTAGCGGTTTAATGGTGTTTGCTGCTTTTACCAAATCGGCTTCTGGAATAGGTTGACCATTAATACTAATCCGCTCCAAAAAAGATTCAATATAAGGGGATGTATAGGTCCCGACTTCATAACCCGCCGTTTGTAAAATGGAACGAAGGAATGCAAGCGTTGACCCCTTTCCGTTTGTCCCACCTATATGTACAGCCCGTACGAACCGCTCCGGATGATCCAGTTTTTCCATTAACCACTGCATCCGCTTCAGTCCGGGTTTTATCCCTTGATTCAGTTGACTATTAATCCAATTGATAACTTCTTCACTTGTTTGAAACATTGATTTTCCACTCCCCTGTTGTAACAATTTTATTTATGCATTCCCGCTGTAAGGAATTCGATGAATATGGAACGAGGATCTGTGTAAAATTTTAATAGTATTTTTTGCCTATATTCATCTGATGTTACTAATTCCTATTCTAGTCAATCACAATCGTGACAACCATTCTTTCCTATGTTATTTTGTCTATTTTCCTTCCAGACTAATTTTACTAGTTTTCTGGATTGGAACGGTCCTTCGATTGGCTTTTTGCCATTTTATAAGGTGCCAACATTGAAACTTCTATTTTATTATACCAGAATGTATACATTTCAAGCAGAGATACGAATTCGGCATAGTGAAAAATATGAACTTACATTCAATTACTACCTTATACTAAATAAACTGAAACAAAAAAAAGCTATCACATATGGGGATGTCACATGTGAATAATGGTGTGATCCCATAAATGATAGCTTTCTCTTTTCCTATAACATCCCTCTTAACTCTTCCAATCGTTCTTGGACAGTTGTACGTTTTTCTACGTAGTCTTTCTCTTTCGCACGTTCTTCTTCAACCACTTGCGAAGGTGCTTTGGAAACAAATTTTTCGTTTGCTAATTTTTTCTGTACTCGCTCCACTTCTTTATTCAGCTTATCAAGTTCTTTTTCTAAGCGAGTAATTTCTTCTTCAATATTGATCAGGCCTTGTAGCGGCAAATAGATTTCCGCACCTGTTACTACGGCAGTCATCGCTTTTTCTGGAGCTGCAACACCAACTGCGATTGTCAACATTTCCGGATTACAGAAACGTTCAAGATAGGCTCTATTTGTTTCTAAAGTGTCCAAGATTTTTTCATCATGGGCATTAATGATCATGGAAATTTTTTTGCTCATCGGTGTATTCACTTCGGCCCGAATATTACGGACAGAGCGGATGATTTCAACAAGCAACTTCATTTGTTCGCGCGCCTTATGGTTGGACAATTCCGAGCGTACCATTGGCCACTCGGCAACCGTTATCGACTCCCCATCATGTGGCAGATTTTGCCAGATTTCCTCGGTAATAAATGGCATAAACGGATGGAGTAACCTCATCGTTTGGTCTAAAACATAGGCTAAAACGGAGCGAGTTGTCTTCTTTGCTGCTTCATCCTCACTGTACAACGGAAGTTTCGCCATTTCAATATACCAATCACAAAAATCATCCCAAATGAAATTATACAATGCCCGGCCAACTTCACCAAATTCATACTTCTCCGCAAGATTTGTAACAGTTTCTATCGTTTCATTTAGGCGGGTTAAAATCCAATAATCGGCAACAGATTTTTTACCGCTCAAATCGATTTCTTCATAGGTCAAATCACCCATATTCATCAAAGCGAATCGGGATGCATTCCAAATTTTATTAGCAAAATTCCAAATTGATTCAACTTTTTCTGTACTGTAACGCAAATCTTGACCAGGTGATGAACCAGTTGCCAGAAAATAACGCAGTGAGTCGGCACCATATTGGTCGATCACATCCATCGGGTCGACACCGTTACCGAGTGATTTACTCATTTTTCGACCTTCTGCATCTCGAACTAAACCGTGAATTAACACATCTTTGAACGGACGATGACCGGTAAATTCAAGCCCTTGGAAAATCATTCGGGATACCCAGAAGAAAATAATATCATAACCAGTGACAAGTGCATCGGTCGGATAGTAGCGTTTCAAATCAGCTGCTTCTTCGTCCGGCCAGCCCATTGTTGAAAATGGCCATAATGCCGAGCTGAACCAAGTATCAAGGACATCCGGGTCTTGCTCCCAATTTTCGGTGTCTTCTGGGGCTTCATGACCAACATACACTTCTCCAGTTTCTTTATGATACCAAGCTGGAATGCGATGCCCCCACCATAGTTGGCGAGAAATACACCAGTCACGAATATTTTCCATCCAATGGATGTAGGTCTTTTCAAAGCGTTCCGGAACAAAATGCACTTTTCCTTCCGTTTTTTGCAGCTTTATTGCAGCTTCAGCCAGTGGTTTCATTTTAACAAACCATTGGGTGGAAAGATATGGTTCAACAACGGCACCGCTCCGTTCAGAGTGACCAACGGAATGGACCATTTCCTCGATTTTGATAAGGACACCTTGTTCTTGTAAATCTTTGACGATTTGTTTGCGACATTCGAAACGATCCATGCCTTCATATTTTCCAGCTTTTTCATTCATTGTCCCGTCTTCATTCATAACAAGAATCCGTTCCAAGTTATGACGATTACCTACTTCAAAGTCGTTTGGATCATGAGCCGGGGTTATTTTTACCGCACCGGAGCCGAATTCCATATCAACATATTCGTCGGCAATAATTGGAATTTCGCGACCGACTATTGGAAGTACTAATGTTTTGCCAATTAAGTGTTTATAGCGCTCGTCTTCCGGGTGAACTGCAACGGCCGTATCACCAAGCATCGTTTCCGGTCGTGTTGTTGCAATTTCAATATATCCAGAGCCATCTTTTAAAGGATATCGTAAATGATAAAAAGCGCCTTGTATATCTTTGTAAATTACTTCAATATCGGAAAGGGCCGTTTTCGTAACCGGATCCCAGTTGATAATATATTCGCCGCGGTAGATGAGACCTTTTTTATAAAGAGTAACGAAAACTTCATGAACCGCTTTGGAAAGGCCCTCATCCAGTGTAAATCGCTCTCGACTATAATCGAGACCAAGTCCTAATTTTGCCCACTGTTGACGAATCGTTTCCGCATATTCTTCTTTCCATTTCCATGTTTCTTCCAAAAACTTTTCCCGACCAAGATCATAACGGGATTTCCCTTCCGCACGCAGTTTTTGTTCAACTTTTGCCTGTGTTGCGATACCGGCATGGTCCATACCCGGTAACCACAATACATCATAGCCTTGCATTCGTTTCATTCGGGTAATAATATCTTGTAAAGTTGTATCCCACGCATGCCCAAGGTGAAGCTTTCCAGTCACATTTGGCGGCGGAATTACGATAGAGTATGGTTGTTTAGTTTCATCATCTTTTACTTCAAAAAATTTATTCTTTACCCACCATTCATAACGACCTTTTTCTATTGAATTTGGATCGTACTTTGTGGGCATTGAGAATGTTTGTTTACTCATTTGAATGCCTCCATTCCATTTAATCTTTCACAAACCATAACAATTAAAAAACCCCACTCGTTAAAGGACGAATGGAGTTGAATCGCGGTACCACCTTTATTCACAAATGCATTGAAATCTTTTACGCCTGCATTTGGCTCTCAATTCGATAACGGTTTTCCCGGCCTTTGCTACTATAGGTTCACAAAAGCTGCTCCCAGGCGACCTTCCAATAGTTTTACTTAAGAACTCGCACCACCGTTCCCTCTCTGAAAAGCCTAACTATTGTACTCTTCCCGATCAACGCATTTTGTTTATTTATACTTATTCTATAAAAACAATGGATATTTCGTCAATCATTATCGACCATTTAAGGAAAAATTATACGAAATCGTTTTGAAAACCAAAGAATTTGAGGGAATGTTATGGGGACAATGGGTATTTTTTTGTTCTGGCATATGAAAAGCACCCCTTTGCTTGATATGTCAATCTTAACAAGAGGTATGCATTATTTGATTGGGGGATTTACACACGTTCGTCAAAATGCCTTATATTGGTTGAAGTATGTGTGCAAGAAGCATAACGGCACCCGAAATCGGACCTTTCGCAAAATACCATTATTTTATCATTGAACATTCGCTCAAAAAATATGAACAACTACCCGTTGTAATCACATAGAATAAATTATAGAAAACTTTTTGTCGGCGTTCATATGTCCAGTTGCGGTCTTGTGTCCTATTCTTGGGTAGACAACCGTTATAAAGGAGGGGTTTCATGCGTAGAAAATATAATCCATATTTATTGCCTACATGGGCTCGAACAATCAGGGAAGTTGGCAAGCAATTGATTATCCCGTTTACGATTTTCCAAGGAATCCGTACGTTAATCATACCAACTACTTTTGATGTCATCTTATTATTAATCTTTTTGTTAATTGTCGCTCTTTTCCAAATGGAACTGATATAACCACATGTATTGCTAATTATTGCTCAGTACAATTGGAAATCGATTAACTCGCTTTTTCAGAATCCTATATAAATACTTGTTTTACTAATTTGTGTTTACTTCCACAGGGAACTGATACAAATACGAGTTCATAAAGGGGGAGCAGTTCAAGGGAGATTCGAAAAGGAAGAAGGCTCTCGAAAAAATTTGAAACTATCCCCCAAAACTCTTGAATATTAAAAATTTTCCGTTTTGATTTTTCTTGAAATAGGCTGAAAAACTTCTGTAGCCTTCCAGTATTTTATTCAACCAGTAGTTCTTTTGCACTGATTGTTGTTCTATTCATGGAAGTTGCGATATCTTTATTATCATTTGTTAATGTTTCAATAGAAGCACTCATTTCTTCCAAATTAGCACTCGCTTCTTCAAGAATTCCCGCAAACTGGGCTGTATATGTTTCGATACTTTTACTTTTTTCCACAACTTTATTCGTCAATCCTTTTGAGTGTAGTAAATCGTTGGTTAATTTTTGGAACACTTCTTTCAATTGCTGAAAGTATGCAACAATATCTTCCGACGACTCTGCCAAGTGAGTAATCTTTTGTTCACTGGTTTCCATTTTTTTCAGTGTTGTTTTATTGCTCGTATTCACGTTTTGCAGGTTATTTGTAATATTATTAACCGTTTCTTTTGTCGACTCTGCTAGCTTACGAATTTCTTCTGCGACAACCGAGAATCCTTTACCGGCCTCCCCTGCTCGTGCCGCTTCAATCGAGGCATTTAATGCCAATAAATTTGTTTGCTCGGAAATTTCTTTAATTTTATTTGAATATGTATTTGTTTCTTGAATGTTCTTTGTTAAATCCAGTAATGTTTGATTTAAGTCGTTCATAAACGCTTGAATCTCCATTACATCTTGTTTAAACATAAAAACTCTTTTTTCACCGAGAGATGTGATTTCATCTGTTTGATCCGCCTCCGTTGAAAGTTCTTCCATCATATTTTCCAGCTTTAGCATAATCTCGAGATTTTCCATTGTATGACTTGAAATCATCGCAATTTGATCGGTTTGCTGTTGACTGCCAATTGTTAACTCTTGTAAACTGTTACTTAATTCATTTTGAGCCAATTGATTACTCTGAATTCGTTCATTTGCATTGGTCATTTCTTTTAAAATAATATTCATATTCGCTTGAATACGCTCTTTTTGTTGTTTTTGTTCCTCTCCATATTTTTCTGACTGTTGTAACAATTCCCGGATCACCAATTGTTGCCTTGCGTTCAGGTGGATTAGTACATAAAGTAAAAGTCCTGATAAAAGATAGAGGATGAAAATCGTAACAAAGTTTTCTTTAATAACGGCTACCTCTTTTGTTCCGATAAAAAAGATCGTTAATATGATCGACAATCCTATGGAGTAACCAAGGATAAACGATTTTTTTCCAGAACTAATCGTTGAAAAAATGGCTAAAAAGAATGTGATTAGAATAATATTAATTCCGCCACCGGTAATCGAAATACCTAGAAATGAAAAGATGCCAATTAAAACAACACTTAAATAAGGAAATAGAGAATGTTTCTTAACTATTTTTTCACAAACAATGTATAATACAGCTAAAGAGACCAATTGCGTAGCATATAGAGTAATTACTGGTCCTTGTTTTAAAGTGATTGATTTTAAAACAGCCAAAACTAATGAGATTGAAAAAGTAGTAAACATAATCAAATTTATTTTTTTACTATCTTCCAACAACATTTGCTGTATTTTATCCATTCTATTTCACCTTCTTTTTTATACATTTATTATTTAAATGATTCATAGAGAAGTGATAACTCTATTGTAAGCGTTTACCAATGATGAAAAAATAATATGGTCTCCACACTTTCAAAAGTTATTATTTTCCCTCTATTATACATGAATACCTATTCAGTGCAATAGCAAATTCTTTTTGGAACAGCCGCTGTTATTTGTGAAATGAATCACTTATTCAAATTGATCATTTTATTTTTTGAAAATTTTTGTTTATATAACTAAAAAGAATTTAGCGGTGAAGTAATAGGTGGAGAGTTTTCAGGTCAAGGTTACTAATTAATATTACCTTGACCCTCTTCATTATTTTGAAGATTTTTTAACCAACTTAAAAATTGTTGCTGGTTTGTTTTATTGTGAAAGTCATCATCCATTAGATGTTTTAACAGGATTTGCTGTTCATCTTTTGGCAGTGGAGAGTTTTTCAAAAGTTCACGACATTCATATAAAAAATCAACATATTCTCCGTAATTTTCCGGGAAAGTGGCTTCCAATTCTTGTTTAATTTTTTTTGACAACATGGGGCTGGCACCATTTGTTGCAACACTTATTGTTAATCGACCTCTATCCATGCTCGTTGGAAAATGAACATTCCCGTTGAAAGCGTTTGTGGCATCATTGATTAACGTATGTTTTTGTGCGTATTGAAGGACCAATTCGTTAATTTGGCGATTATTTGTTGCAATAATTATGAGAAATGCTTCGGATATATCATTCGGCTCAAAATGTTTTTTCATCCAATGTAATTTGCCTTGTTCCCAATAATTACGGATTTGCTTGGTAATTTTTGGACTGGTCACAGTAATTTTCCCACCGCTTTCCAGCAATATACGAATTCTTTTTTCAGCTACATGACCCCCACCAATTACGACAATATTTTTGTTATTTAAATCAAGCATTAGCGGTATCAATTTTCTCATTGTGCAACTTTCCTTTTCAAGTTCATTTTCATGATCATTAGTCGATTTTTGAAGCTTGATTATCTTCTATTATATCAATTTTTCTGAATATATAGGAGACTAACTGAAAATAATTATTAGGACTACACTGAGTTCACCAGTAACCTTGTCGAACTTAACTACATGGCTGCGTTATTCAACGATGTCATCTGCTAATTCAATAGTTGGATCCCGGAATTCAACAGGAAAAAGGAAAATTTCAACAGTACTCGGGCATGTATTCAACAGTAAAATTAGAAAATTCAACGGAACCATACAATAAGTATATTAGGATTCTGTTTGCACTTGGTCACCCATTTCCAATCTCATGACGACATTTTCGATATTTTTCAGTTTCCAATAAGCTTGCTGAATCTTTTTTGTATACTTCCATTCATGGTTGGGAGTGGCTCTCGTTTGATAGCGGTTCAATAAGCGAATCATAAATCCAGGGTGGGCAAAATAACTTTTCATTAGTAAAAGTTCCGTTTCCTTTAGTGGATAATATTTCATATAGATCTTCAACCACTCTATACAATCTTCACCGTTCGTCGGATATGTATTTAATGTGTTCGATAAAAATGGTAAGAAGTCTTGATATGCGGAACCGATACGGCTTTCTTCAAAATTAATAAAATACCCGAACCCTTTATCGTCAAATACAAAATGATCCAAGCTAACTTTACCATGGAGAAGGACCGTACGAATTTTCTTTGATTCAAGGATAGTATCTTTCCAAATGTTTAGAGTTCGAAGTGCATATTCATACGCTTTTCGGAATTCATGATAATATTGGACAAATTCCCATTCAAAAGGAGACATATACCATTTTTGCTCACACTGTTCAATCCAACTGTCGAGATATTTCATTTCTTTATTCCATTGTCCACTTGTTCGCTCAAAATGTTCCTCGATATATGTCGGATCCATTTCCATTTCTTGTGATGTTAAAAGATGAAGTCTGGCAAGTTCCCGAATCATTTTTTCTGCATGATTGGCTTCAACCGGTCGTTCCCCGTTACCCAACCAAGGCATTAAGTAATATAGCTTTTGATCTCTTGAAATCATATATTGCCCATTTTTTGCCGGATAAAATGGAACGAAACGATAAAACCCTTTATGATATAAAAAAGGAAAGGTGGAAAATAAATTTTTTCCCTTATTTACATCGGTTTCTTTCAATGCAAACACATTGTTTCCACTGAATACTTTATATACCTTTCCAATTTTCTCCAAATATCTCGGTTGAATTCGATATTCCTTTAATATTTCGTAGACACTCATTATTTCACCTCAATACATATAAAAAACGGGTTTCGTACCCGTTTTCTTTGTTTCGTCACTTTTACATATCGCTGTTTTTAAGTGCTTGAGATCATTTTTTTCATAGTTGATAAAATATTCTTTTTCCATAACATTTTTCGTCAACTTCATGAAAAGTTAAACTGGTTTTGCGGTTCGTCCATTCAGTTATGACGATTGTATTTTATGCGTATTGGTGGGAATGTATAGTATTTGTCCTTCATAGACATCTTGATTTGAATCTAAGTGATTTGTTCGTAACAGTTGGGATATTGAGACATCATATTTTTCAGCAATCAAGTTCAATGTATCTCTCTCTTGGACAATATAAATTTTCATTCGAACCATTGGATTTTCATCTTTTCTTCCAAAAAATTCAGTGAGCGAGATTGCTTTTTCTTCCAGATCTGTTTCTTGCGGCTGATAATTTATGTTTTTTTCGGTTCGATCGTTTTCGTCAGCTTCTTCTGTCTGAACTTCCTCAATCGTTTGAACACTTGCCTGCACCACTTCATTCTCGTTTTGTTGACCCCTTGTTTTCGTTTCTTCTATTGGTTCATTGTCAGATGGAAAAATATTGTCCCTCTTTTGCCGTTCTCCGCTGGCTGCAAACGCCTTTTCCGCTATTTCGTCTGTATTCATAGCTTTCGTTTCTTGTATTCTCACTTCTTCTTGATTTTCGATTATTTCATTTCCAGCTTTTTCTGTGTCACTGAAAACTTGATCGTCATTACGATGGTAATCCTTTGAGGAAGACTCAGTTAAAAGGGGACCATCCATACGATGTAGCGCTTTTCCCTGCTCTTCTTTCATATGTTCGACTTCCGGCTCTACTATTGTGTAACTAGTCTCTAATTTGTTTCCAGACTCCTCTTCTAAGTGATCGTTTTTTAACTCTTCTTCGCCACGTGTTTCGGTCACACTAACCGCTTTCTCCGATTCTGCTTTGTGACCGACTTCAAGTATTGGTTTCGACTCCTCTTCTGCGCGACTGGCTTCAAGTATAGTTTCTGACTCCTTTTCTGTGCGACCAGCTTCAGTTGCTTTTTCCGTATCTTCAATAATTTGACTAGCTTCTGGCTCGTTATCCAATCGCTCAGATTCTACTAAAAGATTTTCAGTGGCAAACTGGTTTTCATTCGGATCTCTCGATAAATTTACTTGCTTAGCCTCTATTCGTTTCTTTTCGATTTTTTCCAGTTTATCCATCGTGGGTGCAAATTGAATCGGGATTTGGATATTCTCTTCAGGTTCTTCATCTCGGTCCTCTACTTTTTTTGCCTCTACTGAGAAAATGCTGTCGTCTTCATTTTTTTCAGTGAAAGAATCGTTTGATACCGGAATTATTCGATTTTTATCCGCCAATCGTTCTTCAGAAAATGCCACAGTACCGTCTTCATTACTTAACAAAATATCTTTTCGTTCATATGCAGACGCATCTGTTGCAATTCCTGTAATTGCGACATTCGTTGACAATTTTAAGCAATCTTTGTCCGGAATTGAATAATCAAAGAATTCAATCAGGACATCCAAGTCCTCTATACTGCTTACTTTTTCTCTAGGTACGGTAATATCAACAGGAAAATCAAAATGGAATTCTGATATTCCCTCTTCTCTTGCGTCGAGCACAGTAACATATTTTTGTCCTGAAAAATAAATATGATCTTCTTCATCATTTATTTCATTTTCCGATTTTTTATATTCTCCGTACATTTTTAATGATCCACGGATGGAAATAAAGTGATTTAAATCTTGAATGGTAACATTTGGCTCTAATGCTAAATTGTATAATTCTTCAATCTCATCGCCTTTTCGAAACCACACCGTTTCATCCAAAGAAAACTTAATGGCTGCCGGTTGATTATTATCAGTCAACATACTTTCCCCCCTTACGAATCTATCTGTGGATTTTCGGAAATTCACTGGTAAAGATGAAAGTTGTTTATTTGGATGAACATAAAATAGCCGAATTTTGAGTTAACCTAAATAAGGAGCTCTTATCTATTCATATCATTACAAGTTATGAAAGCGATGGATGAAATATGCTAAAAAGATTACTTTTGTTGAAGATAACGCGGAAAGTTTTTTTTAAATGTGGAAAAGTAGAAAGGTAATTCATATAGTAGGTTCTTTTTCCAAAAACATCGGAAGTAGAATCAAAATCCGAAAGCAACATTTTAAATTTTGGGAAAAATTGATTATTTAAAAAATTCAGTCGCAGTTAGATAAGCTACTTCGGTTGATTTCAAAATTGAAAATGACGTACAGTCTGATTCCAAGCCTCTTCGCTAACAAAACACTGTACGCCATTCCAAAGTTTAATTCAATTCTTTTATTTTTTGAAAAGCATTTTCTGCTGCTTGAATTGTTTTTTCGATATCCTCGTCCGAATGAACGGTAGAAATAAACAATCCTTCAAATTGAGAAGGCGGTAAAAACACACCTTGCAATGCCATTTCCCGATAATACGTTGCAAAATAGTCGAGATTGGCTGTTTTCGCTGTATCATAGTTAATCACTTGTTCATTGGTAAAAAAGACTCCGATCATCGAGCCGACTCGATTGACTGTCAGTGGAATACAATATTTTTCTGCTGCTTGACGATAACCAGCTTCCAACATATCTGCTTTTCGTATAAAATCACCATAGTGTTCGGGTTTTAACTGTTTCAATGTTTCATAACCAGCTGTCATTGCCAAAGGATTACCGGATAAAGTACCTGCTTGATAAATCGGACCACTTGGAGCAACTTTTTTCATGATTTCGGCTTTTCCACCAAAAGCACCCACCGGAAGACCGCCACCGATCACCTTCCCTAAGCAAGTTAAATCAGGTTGAATGTTAAAATAACCTTGGGCACAATGATAATCGACACGGAAGCCTGTCATGACCTCATCAAAAATAAGCAGTGCTCCGTATTGCTCAGTAATTTCACGCAATCCTTCCAAAAAGCCAGGTAACGGAGGAACAACCCCCATATTTCCAGCAATCGGTTCAACAATAACTGCTGCAATATCATCACCAAATTTTTCAAAGGCTGTTTTAACCCCGTCAAAATCATTATATGGAACAGTGATGGTATTTTTGGCAATGCCTTCTGGAACGCCCGGGCTATCAGGAAGTCCAAGTGTTGCTACACCTGATCCAGCCTTGATTAACAAGGAATCACCATGCCCATGATAACAACCTTCAAATTTTAAAATTTTACTTTTCCCGGTGTAACCTCTTGCTAACCGTAATGCAGACATCGTTGCTTCTGTACCGGAATTTACCATACGAATAATTTCAATGGACGGTACCCGTTCCTTAACCAATTCAGCCAATTTATTTTCGATCAATGTTGGCGCACCAAAGCTTGTTCCTGACTCAACTACTTTTTTCAGCGCTTCAACAACTTGACGATTTGCATGGCCTAAAATTAATGGTCCCCATGAAAGAACATAATCAATATATTCATTTCCATCGATATCATATATTTTCGAGCCTTTTCCTCTTTCCATAAAAATTGGATTCATATCTACAGCTTTAAAGGCACGTACAGGGCTGTTAACTCCACCTGGCATTAACTGTAATGCCTCTTGATATGCCTTTTTTGATTTTTCGAATGAACGCATTTTATCCCTCTTTTCTCTATTTATTATGTTTATGAAAAGTGCAGGGTCTCGCTCAAAGCGAGGCTAGTCACTGGCGCCCGTAGTAAGACAATAAAACTAATCCGAAGCTTTTGTATTTTTATACATTCTGTAAAAAAGTACATTTAGCACATGCAAAACATATACATCTAGAATAACAGTATTACTAAAATAGTGATATTTATCCGGCAGTCAATCACTTTTCTCCATTCAACCATTTAGCAATATCTTTCGCAAAATAGGTTATGATTAAATCTGCGCCTGCTCGTTTAAATGCGGTATGCATTTCCATGACAATTTTCTTTTCTTCAATCCAACCGTTCAAAGCAGCCGCTTTAACCATTGAATACTCCCCGCTGACATTGTAAGCAACGACCGGAACATTAAACTCATTACGGACATCACGGATGATATCTAAATATGGCATGCCTGGCTTGACGATTAAGAAATCCGCGCCTTCCGCAAGATCCGAATGGGCTTCTCTTAAAGCTTCCCGACGATTGGCAGGGTCCATTTGATATGTTTTCCGATCGCCGAATTGTGGGGTACTTTCTGCAGCGTCACGGAACGGGCCGTAAAAAGCGGATGCATATTTAACTGCATAGGACATGATCGGTACATGTTTAAAACCTGCTTCATCCAACCCTTTACGAATTGCAACGACAAAACCATCCATCATATTCGAAGGTGCAATTATATCAGCACCTGCCCTTGCTTGGCTGATAGCCGTTTTTACATGAATTTCCAGTGACTCATCATTGGCAACATCACCGTTCACGATTATCCCGCAATGACCATGATCGGTGTATTCACATAAACATGTATCTGCGATAACAAGCATTTCCGGAGCATGCTGTTTAATTGTTCTAATGGCTTTCTGAACAATTCCGGAATCATGAAAGGCACCGGTACCTATTTCATCTTTTTCACTCGGGACACCAAATAAAAGAACTGCCTTTATACCTAAGCTTAATAATTCATCCACTTCACTAGGTAGATAATCTAAAGAAATTTGCTCAATTCCTGGCATTGAAATAATGGGGTTTTTTATTTTTTCTCCTTCAACGATAAATAGTGGATAAATTAAATCATCCGTATAGACATGATTTTCCCGAACTAAATCTCTCATAAAAGCCGATTGTCTTAGTCTCCGATGTCTCTTAAATTGTAAATCTTCTATGTTCATTTCACTGCCTCCAATTGTATATTTCATTATTTTTTTTGGGCAAAAAATAGGTTTTATCGGAAATTTCACTTCAACCTCGTTTACACATAGATCGATGTGATTTCTAACATTTACTTTCAAAAAACAACTTCAATTCTTCAAGCAATTGGTCAACGGTATAAATGTTGGGACAAATATGAACATGAATGCCGTTTTCTTCTAACGTTTTTTTGGTAACCGGTCCAATCGAAGCAACCCATTTTCCTTCGAGCAGATGGCGTTTATTTTTCTCCATTAATATAGCTATAAAATGTTTAACGGTTGAAGGACTGGTAAATATTAGTACATCCACTTTATTGTTCAATGCTTCAATCAACTTTTCTTTATTTTCCTCTGGTAAAAATGTTTCGTAAATAATGATTTCCTCCACAATGGCACCGACATCTCGAAGCACTGTACTGACAATATTCCTGGCTAGATTTCCTTTTATCACGCAAATGCGTTCGTTCTTTTTGATACAATTCTTCATCTCTTCAGCCAAGGCTTCACCAGTAAATTTTTTCGGAATGAACGATGGTGATATCCCATAATTCACTAAACTACTTTGTGTTTTCGTACCGACTGCCGCCACCTTTACATGTTTCGGAAAAGATAATCCTAACTCTTTCAACTGCTCCATAAAATAACGAACGCCATTTTGACTCGTGAAAATAAGCCAGTCAAACCTTGCTAATTCGTTCATCTGTTTTCGTTCCCGTCCAGATAAACTTGTCTTTTTAAATGAGATTAACGGGACAAGTAAAGGAATGCCACCAAGAGAACGAATTCCTTCGATTAACGATCCAGCTTGTGAAGAATCACGCATAATTAAATATTTTTTATTTGCCAATCCGTCAAGCGACAATTTCATCCATCTCCAAAAAATTGATATATTGTTCTTCCTATCTGATGAAATCTGTTAAAAAAGCTTTTACATTATTTCGAATGGCTGTTTCATTTAGTTGTGATATTCGCCAATATGGGTGTTTCCGTCATCTCTAACACAACTGCATTTAATCCAATTGTTTCAGTATTTCGTTGATCAGTTTCCCAGCACCACGCTCCAACAACCGTTTCCCTGCCTCTATCCCTACTGCCTCAGCATCTTCACCAACAATGGTTTCCTTATAAATTGTTTTCCCATTACTAGAAGCGACAAATGCATTTAAAACAACATCATCCTCATCGTTTATCACAGCATATCCTCCTACAGGAACTTGACAACTGCCGCCTATTTTATTCAAGAAGGCTCGTTCAGCCTGCACAGCACGACTCGTTTTTGGGCAATTTAATTTTGCCAACCATTGTAAAATTTCTTCATCATCTTTCCGGCATTCAATGGCTAGAGCCCCTTGACCAACAGCCGGGATACAATCACTTGGTTTTAAGTATTCGGTTACAGCCTCCGCCTTCCAACCCATTCGTGATAATCCGGCTGCTGCTAAAATAATTGCATCGTACTCTTCCGCTTCCAGCTTTTTCAATCGTGTATCAATATTCCCGCGAATCCACTTAATTTCAAGGTCAGGCCGGATATTTAAAATCTGTGCTTTCCGTCGCAGACTGCTTGTTCCGACGATGGCACCAGCCGGTAAATCACGTAATGCATGATTGTGTTTTGAGATGATCACATCCCGAGGATCTTCTCGCTCCGGAATAGAGCCAATGACAAGTCCGTTCGGTAATACGGCAGGCATATCCTTCATACTGTGCACTGCAATATCAATTTCTTTATTTAACATTGCCTGCTCTATCTCCTTAACAAAAAGTCCCTTCCCGCCAACTTTTGACAAGGTGACATTGAGTATTTCATCACCTTTTGTAACAATTTCTTTCAGTTCAAAAGTAAATGGGGCACCAATCTTTTTCAACTGATCTATAACCCAATTCGTTTGTGTCATTGCTAATTTACTGCGTCTTGAACCGACAATAATTTTACGCATAAAACCCTCCTGATCTATTAAAAAGTCGATTGTGCTAATCAAAGTATGTAATATGTTAACGGTGTAGGAAATCCCATGGGAAACAACCTAACTTAACCAAAGATGAAAATGAGATAATCTACTCAACAAGAAAAAATTTATCCATACAAGCAAAAATGAGGCAATATTCCATAGTGCCAATTTTTTCCCAAACATTTCTTTTCTAGTCTTTAAATAAATAAAACAAGCATACATGATAATAACAAAAAATGAGCCAATAATTTTCCAATCAAAAAAACCGATTTCCGGCATTTTTAAATAAAGCCATTGCAATCCTATTATAACACCAATAGAAAACACAGGCATGCCTAGCAAATTTAATGAATAAGAGATTTGCTCTAATTTGACTAAATCATTGATACGAATTAATTGACTTCCCCATTTTTTCCGTTTCAATAAATGATATTGCACAATATATAGTAGTGAAAATAGAAATGATAATGAAAATAGGGCATACGCGACAAGCGATGCCGTAATATGAACAAATAAAATTTCAGAAGCCAACTTTTCTGCCAATGCTGGAGAGCCCCAGTGAGATGGTGCAAATATATAAATAACGATGGTCAAAAAGCCGAGTACACTTGTAAAAAAGATAATAAATTCCACTTTAACAAAAATACTTAAAATAATTGAACAAGTGATTAACACCCAACTATAAAAATACAAACCGTCCGCTAATGTAAAAATAGGGAATCGGCCTGTTTCGTACATATTGAAAATAAATAAAACCGTTTGCAAGATCCAGACACAACAAAGTAATAGAAAGCCAAATCTTTTCATTTTACGGTTTGTTTGCAGAAAATCATAGAAGTACATCAATACGGAAGCTGCATAAAGAATGACCATCCCTTCATGCAATTTCATCAACATGTTTTCTCCCATAAGGGTAACCTCACTTATATCTCATCAACCATTCACAATGCTCTCAAATGATCTTGTTTTCTTTCCATCGATGCACTTATGTTGTGATTCTTCCATTTGTTTTTCTTTTTTCCCTTCTAATTGGAAAATTTGCCCAAAATAATGTAAGGCTTGTTCACCTTCAGGACCGGCAGCCAATTCTTTAATTTGTAAAATCGGATCTTTTAACATTTGATTAATGATACTTTTCATATGTTTACCAATAATTTTTCGTTCTCGTTCGGTTAAATCAGGTAATTTCCGTTCCAAACTCTTCATTACTTCAGCTTGAATATTTAATGCTTTCTCCCTTAAAGATGAAATTAACGGAACAACCCCCAATGTATTTATCCAATCTTGAAATTCAGCCATCTCATCCTTGATAAATGAATGGATTTTCATAGCAGCTCGCTGCCTTTCTTGTAAATTTGCTTCAACGACATCTTCCAAATCATCAATATCGTAAAGAAAAACGGAATCAAGTTGATCAATTTTCGGATCAATATCTCTTGGCACAGCGATATCAATAATTAACATGGGGCGACCTTTCCGCATCTTTTCAACCGATGCCATCATGTCTGCATGAATGACATAATGATTTGATCCTGTAGAACTTATAACAATATCAGCCTCATTCAAACATGAAGGAAGTGATTCAAGCGAATATGCTTTACCACCGATTTCATCTGCGAGATCCGTTGCCTTTTCCACTGTTCGATTGACAACGGAGATTTTTCCGGCACCACTTCCCAATAAATTTTGGATGGTAATTTTCCCCATCTTTCCGGCGCCGATAATTAAAATATGTTTATCATGTAATTGACCAAAAACTTTCTTTGCCAATTCAACAGCGGCATAACTGACAGAAACGGCATTTGAAGAAATATCCGTCTCAGTATGGGCTTTTTTTGCCACGGTAATCGCTTGTTTAAAAAGTTGGTTAAAGACGGTACCAACCGAATTTGCCTCTTGTGCCTTGAAAAAACTTGACCGAACTTGTCCTAAAATTTGTGTTTCACCGATTACCATCGAGTCGAGACCACAGGATACATTAAACAAATGCTCAACCGCTTTTTGATTTTCGTAAATGTAAAGATGGGATTCAAAATTCTCCCTTTCTATATGAAACCATTCAGCAAAAAACTCTTTAATATAATACCGTCCTGTATGGAGTTGATCGACGACTGCATATATTTCGGTCCGGTTACAAGTCGATACGATAACATTTTCTAAAATACTCTTTCTTTTCTTTAATGTCGCCATGGCAGCAATCAACTCTGCTTCTTGAAATGAAAGTTGTTCCCGTATTTCTACCGGTGCAGTTTTATAATTGAGACCAACTGTAATAATAAACATAAGTAAATACCCTCCAAATGATCCATCCTTTAAGAAAAGCGCAGTCTTAACGTATAAAAAGTCATCTATCCTATAAATTTTATGTTACGATAAAAGGGACACCTAATTCCTCTCTATTATATTATAGATTGTATTAAATTAAAATGAATATAAACTGGTAATTGGTTGAAAACGACGATTTTCATAAAAAAGACAAAATTTCTGTTGTTAACACCGTAGTAAACTGTTTTTCTAAAAATTGTCTCAAAGATGTTCAATCAAAATTTCGTGATGATCCGAAATAATCATCTTGTATACTTATTTTCATGTAAAATACTATTTCTTATACCATTGAAACAGTTTTATGGTTAAAATGCAAAAAGCTGATTTTTTATGTTTAAAATTTTATTAAGTGGAATTACAATCTTATGGTTAGTAGTCATCTTTTATAGAAAGTGAGGATGTTTGATGAAAAGGCAAATCTTTCCCGGAATCGTTTTAATCGGGTTCGGATTATACTTTTTTTTACAAAAATTCACAACACCTATTCCTGTATACGTCTTCAGTTGGCCAACGATTCTTTTGATTGTAGGTGTTGCATTACTTATCCAAGCTTATCGCGGCGGAGAATTCCAACTGATTGTGCCGGGAGTTTTACTCGTTGGCTTAGGGGTTCATTTCCATCTTGCACAACAACGGAATATTCAATTTGATCTCATTGGTGTCATCATCCTATTTCTGGCTCTGGGATTTTTCCTAGCTGCGAAAAAAACAAAAAGCAGTGCTATTTACAGTTGGATTTTTGTTGGTGTTGCACTTATTCAACTTTTTAATGCAAAGTTATTTTCCTTTCTCCAACTAACACCGGAACAAATTGACAGTTTCCAATCATTATGGCCGATCGTTTTGATCATCATCGGCAGCTTTCTATTCTTTTTTAAGAAAAATTAAAAGTTTGTTCTTAAGAATCCGTATGTAACCCTACCCATTTCTTACGGAAGGTTTTGTCTTTTTTTACTGAATCGCTCTTAAGGGGAATAGTGCCTTCCCGAATAAAATACGTACAATCACCTTTTTAAAGAAAAGGACTAACCATACAGAGAATTCCGGTTAGTCCTATTATTAATTATACATTTTAATTTTTACTTTCATGATCGTTGATAGATTTTTCGATTACCTGCCATGCTTCTTCTTTACCAACACCGGTTTCAGATGAAAAAATGATCAGCGGATCTTTTTTTTCAATCGCTAATTTCTCTTTCACAATTTTCGCATGTTTCTCCCATTTTCCACGGGGAATTTTATCCGCTTTTGTCGCAATCACAATGACCGGTATGGAATAATGTTTCAAAAATTGGTACATCAAGACATCATCGTTTGTTGGTGGGTGACGAAGATCGACAATTAATATAACAGATTTCAATTCACGCCGCCTGGTTAAGTACGATTCAATCATATTTCCCCATTTTGCTCGCTCTGTTTTTGATACTTTCGCATATCCGTAGCCGGGCACATCAACAAAGTAAAACGCCTCATTAATCAAATAAAAATTCAATGTCTGCGTTTTTCCTGGTTTTGATGAGGTTCTTGCCAAATTTTTTCGGTTTAACAGTTTATTAATAAACGATGATTTTCCAACATTGGAACGACCAGCTAATGCAATTTCCGGCAAGCTGGTCTCCGGATATTGTGCCTTTGATACTGCACTGATTACAATTTCGGCGCTTTTAATTTTCACTTTTTTCACCTACAATTGCATTTTCAAGTACTTCATCGACATGGGTGACGGGAATAAAGGTTAATTCTTTCCGCACACTTTCCGGAATATCATCCAAATCCCTTTCATTGTCTTTTGGGATAATAATGGTTGTCAACCCGGCACGGTGAGCACTTAAAGTTTTTTCTTTTAATCCGCCGATTGCAAGTACGCGTCCCCGTAATGTGACTTCACCAGTCATGCCAACCTCACGACGAATCGGTTTTCCGGTAAGGGCGGAAACAAGTGCCGTTGTAATCGTTACGCCAGCAGAAGGACCATCTTTTGGTACAGCGCCTTCCGGGACATGGATATGAATATCATATTTTTCATGAAACGTCGGATCAATGTCAAATTTTTCAGCTGAAGATCTCACATAGCTAAAGGCAGCCTGTGCAGATTCTTTCATGACATCGCCAAGTTTACCGGTCAGTACAAGCTTTCCTTTACCAGGTGCAAGGGCGACTTCGATTTGCAATGTATCACCGCCAAATGCGGTATAAGCAAGCCCGGTTGCAACACCGACTTGATCTTCCTTTTCCGCCTGACCATAATGAAAAATCTTTTTCCCAAGAAATTCTTCAATATTTTTATTCGTAACAATTACTCGTTTCTTTTCTACGGATGTAATAATTTTTGCCGTTTTTCTACAAATTTTCGCAATTTGTCTTTCCAGGCCACGGACACCAGCTTCCCGGGTAAAATACCGAACGATAGAAAGTATAGCTTCATCGCGAATTTGCAACTGTTGTTTTTGTAATCCATGTTCTTTTAATTGTTTTTTTATGAGATAATCTTTAGCAATATGTAACTTTTCAATTTCTGTGTAACCTGCGATGGAAATAATTTCCATCCGATCTCTCAATGGTCCGGGAATACTGCTTAAATCATTGGCTGTAGCAATGAACATTACTTTTGATAAGTCGTACGTTTCTTCAATATAATGGTCACTGAAATTTTTATTTTGTTCCGGATCCAATACTTCTAGCATAGCTGATGACGGATCACCGCGAAAATCATTCGACATTTTATCTATTTCATCCAATAAAAACACCGGATTGATCGTTCCCGCTTTTTTCATTCCCTGAATAATTCTGCCTGGCATTGCGCCGACATATGTTCTCCTATGCCCACGGATTTCAGATTCATCACGAATACCGCCTAATGAAACTCTTACAAATTTTCGGTTTAACGTACGGGCAATTGAACGGGCCAGACTAGTTTTTCCGACCCCCGGGGGACCAACGAGACAAAGAATCGGACCTTTTAAAGTGTTCGTCAATTGTTGTACAGCTAAATATTCCAAAACGCGCTCTTTTACTTTTTCCAAACCGTAATGGTCTTCATTTAAAATTCTTTCCGCCCGTTTCATATTAATATCATCTTTCGTTTCTATTTTCCATGGTAGAGCAATTAACCAATCAAGATAATTTCGAATGACAGCACTTTCTGCTGATGTTGCTGGTAGTTTTTCATAGCGGTCTAATTCTTTCATGGCTGCTTCAAAAACATGATCAGGCATTCCTGCTTTTTCAATTTTTTCTTTTAATATCTCGATTTCACTCGTTTTTCCCTCCTTTTCACCTAACTCTTTTTGAATAGCCTTCATCTGTTCCCGTAAATAATATTCTTTTTGCGTTCTTTCCATCGATTGTTTTACACGTTGCCCGATTTTCCTTTCCAGTTGTATAACTTCCTTTTCATTATTCAAAAAAGTTATGATGGCATTCATACGTTCTTTCACATTTACTTTTTCTAAGAGGTCTTGCTTGTCTTTCAGTTTCAGCGGCAAATACGATGCCACAATATCAGCTAATCGTCCCGGTTCTTCAATATCTTGGACAGATACGAATGTTTCAGCCGATATTTTTTTAGACATTTTTGTGTATTGCTCAAACAAATCTAGGACCATACGCATTAGTGCTTCTTCTTCAACATCTTTTATTTCTTCATTTTCATATATTTGAATTTGTGCTTCAAAATAATCATCGGTCTGAAGAAACTTTTCAATTTTCCCCCGTTTTAAACCCTCTACTAACACACGGAAAGTTCCGTTTGGAAGTTTGAGCATTTGTTTTACCTGTGTTAATGTGCCCATTGCAAAAAAATCATCCTCTGTTGGTTCTTCAATGGATGTATCTTTTTGTGTTGTCAAAAAAATGAAATGATCATTCATCATTGCTTTTTCAAGCGCATGTACCGATTTTTCCCGCCCGACATCTAAATGAAGCACCATTGTCGGGAATACAAGCAATCCTCGAAGCGGCAGGAGGGGAACGATAATTCGTTGTTGTTCATTCATATGGATACCTCCGATTCTCCACCTTTAGTCTTTTGATAGATGGTTTTTCACTTATGTAGAACGTTTTATGCTGATAAAACGGACTTACAGATTTTGCTAACAAGAAAACAACAATTGTACTGAACTTCAATGATGATATAAGATTTTTATTTTGGATGAAACAGTTGTATGGTTCGGATTGTTTTTAACATTACCGATTACCTATTAAAAGATTTTAACGTATTTATTTGCAACTGTCTAATTTGAAAGACGATGAAACTTCAACCGATTTAAGAAGCAATACTTCTCCCGTTGCTGAAAAGATTATTAAAAAAAGAGGCTTTTTAAGTTCAATGATACGTAAACAAGTTGTCAATTGACTTTTTTAATGGTAAAAAAAGCGGTTTGTTCATTGACAAACCGGTATCTTCAGTTTTTTTTGCCAACCAATGGCGAATATGGTTAGGTAAGGTAACCAATAATTTTTCAAACACTTTCTTTTCTTTGTTCTTGGTAGGAAAAAGCAGTTTCTGGAAGATGACACTCTTCTTTATTATGTATTTTGGTTAAAGCTAATTCAAATACTTGTTTTATGTTGGCCACTGGTTTAACTTCAACTCCTTGGATTTCATGAAAAATTGATTCCATATTATCTTCTGGTATAATCACTTTTTTTACACCTGCTTTTTGTGCCGCCTTTATTTTTGTATACACACCGCCGACCGGTTTCACTCTACCGTGAATACTGATTTCTCCAGTTAGGGCAACTTCATTATGAATCGGAATTTTATAAATGGCCGAATAAATTCCGGTTGCAATCGCTATTCCTGCTGACGGGCCGTCAACAGGTACGCCGCCTGGAAAATTAACATGAATATGATATTCATCTGCAGGTACACCAATTGATCGTAAAATGGTAATGACATTCTCAATGGAACCCTTTGCCATACTCTTTCTTCTAATTGATTTTTCTTGCGTTCCAATACTTTCTTCCTCAACAATTCCGGTAATCGTGATTGCTCCTTTTTCCAGAGCAGGTATGGCAGCAACTTCGATTTCCAATACTGAGCCGCTGTTTGGTCCATAAACAGCCAATCCGTTAACAAGCCCCACTTCCGGCTGTTTATAGATTTTTTGTTCTAAACGTGGAGAAAGTTGACTCGAATGAATGATCCATTCGATATCTTCATCTTTTATTATTTTTCGATTTTCCGTGATCACAAGTCCTGCAGCAATTTGGACCATATTGACCGCTTCCCGTCCATTTTTCGCATATTGTGATAGTTTTTCTAATGCATATTCACTCATCGTTAAATCGACCTTTTTAAGCGCTCGTTTTGCCACTTGCTTGATTTCATCTTGATCAAGTTCCCGAAAAAACACTTCCATGCATCTCGAACGAATCGCTGGAGGAATTTCTTCAGGTGTTCTTGTCGTGGCACCAATCAAGCGAAAATCAGCAGGAAGTCCATTTTTAAAAATATCGTGGATAAAATTGGGGATTTGCGAATTTTCTTCATTATAATAGGCACTTTCTAAAAATACTTTTCGATCTTCCAAAACTTTCAAAAGTTTATTCATTTGAATCGGGTGCAATTCACCAATTTCATCAATAAAGAGGACGCCGCCATGTGCATTCGTTACCGCTCCTTGCTTTGGCTGTGGTATTCCTGCTTGCCCCATCGCACCAGCCCCTTGATAAATCGGGTCATGGACGGAACCGATTAACGGATCAGCAATTCCTCTTTCATCAAATCTTGCAGTTGTCGCATCCAATTCAATAAATTTGGCGTCTTTTTTAAAAGGCGACATTCCTAGCTTTTTTGCCTCTTCAAGAACAAGCCTTGCTGCAGCTGTTTTGCCGACACCTGGTGGGCCATAAATAATGACATGTTGGGGATTGGGGCCACAAAGACCTGCTTTCAATGCTTTGATCCCGTCCTTTTGTCCAATAATATCTTCAAAGCTCTCTGGACGAACCTTTTCTGCAAGCGGTTCTGTCAATTTAATTGCGCGTAATTTTTGTAATTGTTCCATTTCCTTCTTTGATTCTTTATCTATCGATACTTTTTGGGTTCGTTGATTTCGCAACAAGTTCCAAAAATACACCCCAATGATAACCCCGAAGATAAGTTGGATAAGTAACACGATTCCAGGTAAGTTCATTGTATTCCCTCCATTGCCATATTCTGTGTCCTTTAGTATCTCCTATAGAGCGGGGGAATAAACAAGAAATTACCATTTCATGAAGTTTTCGAACGTATGCAGGTAATACCAAAAAGCTTGATACACATACAAAAAAGGTTACCATATAACAAAAATACTTGGCTGTTACATGGTAACCTGATCCATTTAAATTTGTATGTTATGCCGAAGTTTTTTCTTCTTCTTCAATAACCGTTCCATCTTTCAATAGTAGTTGAGGACGTTTGTTTTGCATTATCGTCTCCTCTGTAATAATACATTTGGTGATATCTTCACGAGATGGTAATTCAAACATCACATCCAACATAATTTCTTCAATTATGGAACGTAAACCTCGGGCGCCGGTTTTTCGTTCAATTGCTTTTCTCGCAATTTGTTCCAAAGCCTTCCTTTCAAAGTCAAGTTCAACATTATCCAGTTCCAATAATTTTTGATATTGCTTAACGAGCGCATTTTTCGGCTTCGTTAAAATTTCAATTAATGCAGCTTCGTCTAATTTTTTAAGTGTGGCGATAATCGGGAGACGTCCGATGAATTCAGGAATTAATCCAAACTGTAATAAATCTTCTGGTAAAACATATGTTAATAAATTCATTTCATCGATTTCTTCTTTTTTCGGATCTGTTCCGAAACCGATAACTTTTTTACCTAGACGACGTTTAATAATCTGTTCAATTCCGTCAAATGCACCACCACAAATAAATAAAATATTTGTCGTATCAATTTGAATAAATTCTTGATGTGGGTGTTTTCTTCCACCTTGTGGCGGAACACTAGCAATCGTACCTTCTAAAATTTTTAACAGTGCTTGTTGGACACCCTCACCGGAAACGTCACGTGTAATCGAAGGGTTTTCTGATTTACGGGCAATTTTGTCGATTTCATCAATATAAATAATCCCTTTCTCGGCCCGTTCTACATCATAGTCGGCAGCTTGGATTAATTTTAGCAAAATATTTTCAACATCCTCACCAACATATCCGGCTTCTGTTAAAGATGTCGCATCGGCAATGGCGAACGGTACATTTAAAATTCGCGCCAACGTTTGGGCAAGTAAAGTTTTTCCGCTTCCGGTCGGCCCTATCAAACAAATATTACTTTTTGACAACTCCACATCATCAACCCGGTTTTTGGTATTGATTCTTTTATAATGGTTATAGACCGCAACGGCCAGAGTTTTTTTCGCCTGATCTTGACCGATGACATATTCATCCAAAATTGTCCGAATTTCCGTCGGTTTAGGAACATCCTTAAATTCTACTTCTTCATCATTACCTAATTCTTCTTCAACAATTTCTGTACATAATTCAATACACTCATCACATATATAAACGCCTGGACCGGCAACCAATTTACGGACTTGATCCTGTGATTTTCCGCAGAAAGAACATTTCAATTGTCCTTTTTCATCATTAAATTTAAACAATTTTTTTCACCCCTTAATTTTTTAAACCATCTATGTGAGTTAAGCCCTACGAATGTATTTTTTAGTGCCACGAAAAAGCAGCTCATCATAATTATGATCTTGTTTATTTTTTTGTTAATCTATTTGCCATTAACACAAAGGTCTTTGTTTTTTACTATGTATTATGTATATGGATTGTAACATATTGTTCTAACGAAAAGAAAATAAAATGATTCAAGCGATTATGTATAGTTTATGCAAAACATTTTTATAAAAAGACGGTAAAAACTAGAACCTAACACATTTTGGGTTGTAACGAACTCTACTCTTGTTGTCAATTTTTTATATAGGTAACCATCTCATCCGCTTCATTTGAAGTTTGAGGCGAGAGACAAAACTTCCATTAAATGAAGGATAAAACAAGGCACGAAAAAATCGCGCCTTGTTTTATCTATGTTGATTATAAATGTGCAGACGAACACCATTCATTGACTTACATTTGGTTAAAAAATAAATTCAAATTATTCTTCTACTGTCTTACTGCTGTCAACCAATAATTGAACAGCTTTGTTAAATTTCAATTCGTCTTTAATGGCGTCAGTTGAACCAAGAATTTGCTGAATTTGTTCCACCGGCATGTTGTACACTTCTGCCATATTTTGAAGTTCTTTTTCCACATCTTCTTCTGTTACATCAATATTTTCCGCTTTAACAATCGCCTCTAACGTTAAATTGACGCGAACCCGTTTTTCAGCATCTTCACGCATGGTTTCTTTCAAGCTGTCAATGTCTTGACCTGATAATTGGGAATACAGTTCAAGATTTAGACCTTGCTGTTGCAGACGTTGTTCAAATTCTTGTACCATCCGTTCAACTTCATTATCGAACATAACTTCAGGAATATCAATTTCTGCATTCTCTGCAGCTTTTTCTAGTACGATATTTTCAACTTCATGTTTAGCATTATGTTCTTTCTCATCTTTAAGACGATTTTTAATTTTTTCTTTTAATGCTTCCAATGTTTCCACTTCATCATCTACATCAACAGCAAAATCATCATCAAGTTCAGGTAATACTAATTGTTTTACTTCATGAACTTTCACTTTGAATATAGCCGGTTTTCCCGCTAATTCTTCTGCATGGTATTCTTCCGGGAAAGTGACTTGAATCTCTTTTTCATCTTCGGCTTTCGCTCCAACTAATTGTTCTTCAAAGCCTGGAATAAAAGAATTGGAACCTAATTCCAAAGAATGATTTTCTGCTTTACCGCCTTCAAATGCTTCTCCGTCAACAAAACCTTCAAAATCGATAACAACGGTGTCACCTTGCTCAGCTGGTTCATCTTCTTTGACAACTAACTCAGCATGTCTTTTTTGTAATTCTTTAAGTTCTGCTTCAACATCTTCATCAGTAACTTCCGTATCTACTTTTGGAACTTCAAGACCTTTATATTCACCTAATTTCACTTCCGGTTTTACGGTAACATCGGCAGTGAATATTAATGATTGACTTTTACCAATTTGTTCGATATCAATTTCTGGTTGAGCAACCGGTTCAATACCAGTTTCGTCAATGGCATTTGAATAAGCATCCGGTAAAACTATATCTAACGCATCTTGATAAAGAGATTCGACACCAAATCTTTGTTCAAAGATTTGACGTGGTACCCGACCTTTACGAAATCCTGGAACATTCAATTGTTTTTGGACTTTTTTAAACGCTTGATCGAGCGCTTTGTTAAACGTTTCTGCATCCACTTCAACCGTTAATTTACCTTGGTTGCCTTCTAATTTTTCCCATTTTGCAGACATTCCTTTTCCCTCCAACTACTATTTATCAAAAAAATTTAAAATTGTTCTTATATGTAGACCTTGTTCATCTGCTTTCAATAATCGTCCAAAAAGTAAATGTAATTATGTATCAAGCTCTAAAGACTTTACAAGGCTTATAAAAAGAAGAACATCATTCTAACCATATCATTATAACATAGGAATCATTTGTTTCAAGATAAAAGGGTAAAAAATAGCCGATATTCCCCACTTGGAACAAATTGTCATTGCGTTGTGGTACAAAATTGTTGTTCCACCTCGGTAATAAAATCTATCGCTTTTAACAATTCCTCATTTTTCATTTCTACTTCCACTAAATTGGAAATATTATCTGTATGCTGGTCGTCAAAATAGTCTTCAACAACCAAAAGGATAGCCGTCACCCATAAATCCAAATGTGAAAAGTTCATCTCCAATGGGTAGATCATGAAAAAAAAACGTTCGGTTAAAGTGATGGCATAAGCTAATAAGCTAGGATTTTCATGAATGAGTAGGGCTTCCAATTTCTCTTTAACTTTCCGGGAAAAAGGTGTATTTTGAACATCGGCATACGATTGGATATTCACTTGTACGGTTTGATTAAATTTCTTTACAACAACTTTTTTATCATAATGATTTTCTCTTAAAACATTCAATAAAATTGTTTTTAAAAAAGGATTTCCTGTTGTACTTTCTAGATATTCTTTAAATTCCAGTAAATGGCGGGCAAATCCATTTCGATCGAGATTTTCCAAATTATGTATTGTTGTTTTTAAATCATCTTCAAAAAGATTTATATGTACATCCGATGTAGACGGATTATTTCCATTGGCTAACTTTTTACTTAGTTCCAGCAACTCCTTATATTGTTCAATTTTTTCTAACGGTACTTGCTCCTCATCCAATAACATTGTTAACATCGTAGTTATTTTTTTATACTCATGAAGTTGAAAAAGAACAGTCATATATATTTCCACTGTTTCAAAGTAGTCACCAATTCCTTTGTGAACCATCTCTTCCAATATGATTTTCGCTTTGGTAAAATTTCCTTGTTCCAGGTAAGCACTAATTAATGTATATAAAATATCCGGATTTTCCGGTTCAAGTTTTTCAGCCTCCTCTAGATAAGGTATAGCTTCTCTAATTTTCCCTTCCATCAATAAATTACTTCCCTTATCCAATAAGCGCAACGGTAAATTCGGAAAAGGAATCACTTTATCGTTTAAACAATCATCATTCATAACAACAAATCCCACACTTTTTTCTTTTTTAGTTATTGTAGCACCAGAATAGACTTTTGCAAAATGAAGAATGTGGGCAATGCTCTCATCGAAATTTTCAAAAGTGAACAATACTTAAACAATGAAAATGAATAAATCCCATCACAAATTCTATCCAATCATTCTTTTAAAAGGTGTTAAAAAATTCGCGGCTGTTTTCAAGTTGCTAATTATTTAGAACTTTTAAAAAGGTGAAGTACTAGTTTAAATACGTTTTTGCGCACGGATAAAGCTGTGTTAAATTTTTTACACAAATCCAATGGATAAAGTATAGAGTTGTGTAAAATTTGTGTAAATGAGTTGATTTTTATATCACACTTGTTGGAACGTGAAAAATAAAAAATTCGCAAAAACGTTGATAAATCAACATTCCTGCGAAAATGAATGTTACCGTTTCTAACGGGTTTTTACCTAAAAACGTCCCAGACGAGATTCGAACTCATGACCTACAGCTTAGGAGGCTGTCGCTCTATCCAGCTGAGCTACTGGGACACAGTTTTAATTGGACATTTGATATTTTATCATATTCAATTAATTTCATCAATGATTTCAGGAAATATTTACGGTAATAAGTTACCCTCCGTTAATGTATTGATAAAAGGCCATCTAATTTGTCGATGATTTTTTTGCTGACAGAATCAATACTATATTGGATTCCCATATTTCTCCCCATGAACTAATAGATGTAACGCCAAAAAACGTAAAATTCCAACTGTTTGTGTTCCTCTACATTATGGGCAAAGAATATTCATTTTCATGCCTGGGTTGAGAGTGGATAATCAATTTTGCAAACGCTTAAATAAGATAATTACTTTTATTAAATCAAAAATGTCCTTTCCTTAAATCTTGTGTAAAAAATGTGTAAAACCATAAAAAAGATGCTATTTTTTACAATTTCCCCCAAAAAGAAATACACGCCAAAATGCTTGTTTATTAAACGTTTTGACGTGTTTTTGTTAGTAACGTCCCAGGAGAGATTCGAACTCCCGACCGACGGCTTAGAAGGCCGTTGCTCTATCCAGCTGAGCTACTGGGACATAGTATTATTATTTATATATATTTTTCTTCGTCTACTTAGTAACCCGTCGTCCCAATCTCAGAAAGCTTATTCAAGAAGCTGCTCGATTGGTACGCTGATGTTAATTCAACGAAGCTCATTCGTTCGTGCTCTATCCAGCTGAGCTACTGGGACATAGTATTATTATTTATATATATTTTTCTTCGTCTACTTAGTAACCCGTCGTCCCAATCTCAGAAAGCTTATTCAAGAAGCTGCTCGATTGGTACGCTGATGTTAATTCAACGAAGCTCATTCGTTCGTGCTCTATCCAGCTGAGCTACTGGGACATAGTATTTACTTATATATATTTTTCTTCGTCTATTTGGTAACCCGTCGTCCCAATCTCAGAAAGCTTATTCAAGAAGCTGCTCGATTGGTACGCTGATGTTAATTCAACGAAGCTTATTCGTTCGTGCTCTATCCAGCTGAGCTACTAGATCCGTTTGTTTTACCAAAGACAAGATTAATTATATGCCCTATTACGACTAATGTCAATAATATTATTCAACTTTTTTGGAAGAAGAAGAGAAAAGAATTTAATCTTGTAATGTTTTCTTCTTCTCCCAAAACATTAAATTTCATATGATTCTTGAAAAAGTTCTCCATGTCCATATTCGTAAACATGAACAATTTTTGATGTCCCATTTATTTCCAAAATAATATACGTTTTTTCTTTCCGCATACGTGGTAAGGCAATACTGCCAGGATTAATAAATAAAATCCCTTTAATATTTTCAATCCCGAGAACATGGGAATGACCGAAACAAACAATGGTTGCATTTTGTTCGATGGCCCGGAAATATAGATTCATTAAACTAGTTTTGACATGATCTTTGTGGCCATGCGTAATAAATATCCTTTCATTTCCAGCTATAATCAAATCCCGTTCAGGAAAATCATTGCCAAAATCACAATTTCCCTTAACAACATGATAACCCTGAATTGCAGAGTGATCTTTGTTCAATTCAGAGTCACCACAATGAATAAAATAATCCGTATCTGGATGGGATTTTTTTAATTGAATTAGTTCTTCCGTTAACCCATGACTATCACTGCAAATCAAAACCTTCATGAAAGCAAATCCCCTCTTTCCATAGCTTCTTGGACATATTCATATAATTTTCGAATGGCATTTCCCCGATGGCTGATTCGATTTTTTTCCTCAGATGTCATTTCTGCCATTGTTTTTTTCAGATGAGGAAGATAAAAGATCGGATCATATCCAAAACCGTTATTTCCACGTTTTTCACTTAATATTAAACCATTACAAATACCTTCTACAATGACGGGATCCTTTCCCGGTACAATCATAGCCAGTGTGCAATGAAAATGGGCAGTGCGCCTTTCATTCGGGACATCCTTCATCTCCAGCAAGATTTTTTGAATATTGGCCTCATCATCCTTTTCAGCTCCTGCATATCGTGCAGAATAAACGCCAGGACGCCCATTTAAAGCATCAATGACAAGACCGGAATCATCAGCTATGACTATTTTTTGCAAGAGCTCGCAGATCCCAACAGCTTTTAATAATGCATTTTCTTCAAAAGTTTCTCCTGTTTCTTCAATATCAGGTGCACCTGGGAAGTCCAGAAGTGTCTTCACTTGAAAGCCAAGCGGATCGAACAACTCGGTAAACTCTTTTGCTTTACCTTTGTTTTTTGTTGCAATAATTATTTCTTCCATGCTTTACCTCTTATTCATTATTTTAATTAATACCCAAAAGGTTTTCTGATAATCTCCTGCAAAGATAGGTGTAAATCATATATAGTATGACATAAAATATTATCCTTTGCATATTTGTCTTTCTGAAAAATGCATTTTTTTGTTATTAAAAATGTGAAGAGGATAAGTTGCCTAGATGGAAAATAAAACTTGTTAAAATTGTTGACTAGTATTTTAACTTTTCCATATTGAAAAAAAGAGGCGGTTTTGTCCCCCTCTTTCTAACTTTTATTATAACAAATTTTTTAAAAACTACCAGTATTGACATGTTCCGGACGGGTAACCGGTTCCGTTAAAGGTTTACCATCCTGGTTGACAATATCTGTCTTTCCGTTTACTTGGATTGCTACCCCTTTAACCCCCTCTTGTTCCGTCAACGAAAGTACTAGAGGTTCCAAAACTTGCTTTGAAACAAGTTTTTGATCGTAACTACCATATATATTTTCATTAAAATTCAGTTTAACAATGCCATCATCCATTTTTGGTGCTTCAACTAATTCGACATCTGGCATAAATAATGAATATAGCTCAGTTGCCATATTCGGACCTTTAATTAATTCCTCTACAACTGCAGTTAAAGGATTATCATTTTTATTACTCACACGCTTTGTTACCGGCACATAGTACCTTTCTTCATTATTCTGAGCTAAGTAGTATACAGTAACAGGATACGTATTTGTAATATCGACTGCAGTGGATGAATCCATATTAATTCCATCTTTTCTTGTTAACATCCCTTTAATTGGAGTCCCGTTTACCGGCATTTCCTTTAGTTCTTTCCCGTTCATTTTTAATTTCACTTGTTTGATGGAATCAAATTGCGTCAAAGTCCAAGTGATCGATTGTAAGATTTTCATCTCATCTTCCGGGGCGTACTCGGCAAATTCTTTTGAAAAATCAGCTGTAGCAATACCATCTTTGACATCAATGGATATCTCCGTTCCTTCTGGTAAAACAGCTCGGAAATCATTTGGTAAATATTCAGTTACTGGGCCTCCTTTGACGAGATAATCCAAAGCTTGCTTAGCTACTGATCTTGTATTTGGTAAGCCCAATGTTTTCGGAACTACATACCCATTTTTGTCTATCAAATAAAGCTCTGTTTTCACCTCGTCAGCTTTTTCTCCATCAGCATTCTGTTCATCCGTCACATCCAAATCATCTTCATATGAGACTTTTTGTGGTGGATCCATATTTTCTTTTTCTCTTCCTAGTTGGGAACAAGCCGAAAGTAAAAAAGCAATCGCTGCTAAACAAATCAATTTTTTTATTAACTTCATACTATCCCCCCATAACAGTTTGTACTACATGTATACGGGGTTTTTATAAAAATAGACCGAGCCCTGAGAAAAAAAACGGACAAAATCAAAAACACGGGCGCTTTTACTATTCAAAAAAATTTATTAATCTTTTTTTGCCAGATAAAAAAATGCCTCGTGAATAGTCGACCGAATTCACAAAGGCTGTCATTAAATTAGTCGTTATTTTAAGTGAGTATTTCCTTTTATTTCCCCATCTGAGTATTCAGATAGGACATATAATAGGTAATAAAAGTTTGGCAAGTATTCTTTTACATTTTGTGGCATTTCCTTAAAGCCATTTAAAAACTCACCTAAATGGAGTGGAAATCTCCATGTACTCTTACCATGCTAGACAACAAGGGGAATAACGCAGGTAATGGTGGAGGAATTCTTTTACTGTCGGAATAGTACCCATCGTTTCTCTAAAAAATTTGTCATGAGGGTTTTGTATGTTCTTGAAAAGATTCCCCCTTTCCGTCCCTTTTCATCTAAAAATTCTTATCATTTTAATACAATCTGGTAACGGTTTTCACTAGTATTCGAATGAAAAGTTTTTCTTTCTTCCTTATTTTGTAATAACATTGATAAAGCTGAGCTTTTCAGTGATATTAATAGCTTGATAACTGAATTGTATCAACAATAATATTTGTTAATCCAAGCCATTGTTCAGCGATTTTTTTAAACATTGCTTTTGAACCAGTTGTGAAAAATACATGATTTAGCTGTTCTTCAGATGTATTAAGCATACCAATATGATCCAGAATTACACTTGCTTCTCTAGCTGTTTCTTCACCGGAACTAATAATTTTCATATCACCTTGAAAATAAGATTCGATAATTGGCTGTAACAGCGGATAATGAGTACACCCCAGAATTAATGTATCAATATTTTTATCCTTTAAAGGACTAATAGAATTAGCTACAATTTTTTCGGCAATAGCACCGGTCCATTCGCCACTTTCTACAAGTTCGACGAGTTTGGGACAAGCCAGCCCGTGAACAATAACATGTTTTCTAATTTTTTTCAATGCTTGTTCGTAAGCTTTACTTTTAATTGTCATTTCTGTTCCAATAACACCGATACGATTTTTTTGAGATACTTTAATTGCTGCTCTTGCGCCTGGATTAATCACACCCAATACCGGTATTGAAAGGCTGTCTCGAATTTCCTCCAATGCCACGGCAGTTGCAGTATTACAGGCGATAATTAACATTTTTATATGATATGCTTCTAAATAGCGGGTCATCTCCCACGTAAATTGACGAATTTCACTACTTGATCTAGGTCCATATGGACAACGCGCAGTATCACCTAAATAAATAATTGATTCATTTGGTAACTGACGCATCATTTCCTTTACTACAGTCAAACCGCCTACTCCCGAGTCTATGATGCCTATTGGATTTGCTGACAAACTAGTTTCAACCTTTCATATTTTTATGTAGTTTCTTGAGATTCTCTTGTACAAGAATAATTTCTTCATCATTAAAATCCTGTAAAACTTCATTTAAATACTTTCGTCGCTTTTCAATGACCTCCTCAATAATTCGAACCCCTTCAGGCAGCAAATGAATACGTACAACACGGCGATCTTTCTCACTTTTTATCCGTTTCACAAGATTGTTCTTTTCCATCCTATCAATTAAATCTGTAGTTGTGCTGAACGCTAAATACATTTTAGTCGAAAGCTCACCAATTGTCATATCGCCTTCTTCAAAGAGCCATTGTAGAGCTATAAATTGTGGGGGTGTTATTGAATAATTACTTAAAATTTCCCGGCCTTTTTGCTTTATTATAGAGGAAATATAACGCAAGTCTTTTTCAATAGATGCAACAATCTTTTCTTCAATTACTCTTTCCACATGGTTCCCCCCAATGACACCTAAAATTTGTAAAGCCCTCGAACGTCAAATATTCCTTGTTCAAATTCTCAGGTTGTGCAAAAAAAGACTTTTATGAAAAATATTTTGACTTACTAAATTACAGGTTCCTCCTTGAACAATTTATATTCATTTCCGTACGGACAGTATGACCTCACCTCTAAATTTTTGAGCTTACAAAAAGATAGGAGTTCTCCTGCGTCCGTTTGGTTCAGCTAACCATGCATAATGGATGTGGAAAACGCCCACCAGTGGAAGTTTTACTTTATTCTTTTAAAACACATCTAAAAGAACTATAGTTTATTTTCTAACTTTTACTGAAAAAATTCAAGCATTTTCAAGAAAGAACCTCTTTTAATTTCCTTATATATGGTTCAGCTTTTCGACAATAAGCAGTCACGTCTATGAGTAATTGGCGAATTTTTCCAACACAACTTTTTCAGTTCTCATTGTGAATATAGTTAACGTACACCAAAAGTCTATAAGAGGAAAACTGATCACCCAGCTCCTTTTCAAGTAAAAATTTTGGGGAATAACCTTTTGTAGACGTTAAGCGTACAATAAGAAAAGCGCGAGTCGCGCCCTATTCGCGACGTACAAACGGCTTCCCCGCAATGAGAACAGATTTGCCTCCTCGAATAAGCATCGCACGAAGAAAAATGCGTTTAGCATTTTTCGAGGACTCTGAATAATCTTCCTCGAATAAACATCGCACGAAGAAAAATGCGTTTAGCATTTTTCGAGGACTCTGAATAATCTTCCTCGAATAAACATCGCACGAAGAAAAATGCGTCTAGCATTTTTCGAGGAAAAGGAAACACGGCGAGGGACGAGCCGATGTTGACTTATCGTAGTGGAGGGGAGCTAGTTTCTCAGTCGCTGGCGCTTGGAGCTAGACACTAAACTCGTCCCGAGTTTTTTACTTGTATTTTTATACTTTCTTATCTTTTAAAGAAAACTCGTGCGTCCGAGCTTTTAGGCGGATTAGAGTCGTCGTTCAGCGAAAAACATTTTGTTTGCGAAGTTATGCTACCGAAGTCTCTCTCGTTCACCGAAAAAATATAAATTTTTTTCGGCTGCGATGTATTCCCGCAAAGCTTTCCTTGTGCACTTATGTGTTTGAAAGTAGAAATTAAAAAATTTATACTTTCCTACTAGTTAAAAATTAAACCGGCCACCATTATGGATAGCCGGTATTGTTTAGAGCTTTAACTCCCCCATTCGGAGAAGTTCGACGACAGCTTGCGAACGCCCCTTTACTCCAAGCTTTTGCATGGCGTTTGAAATATGGTTTCGAACTGTCTTTTCACTAATAAATAACTCTTGGGCAATTTCCTTTGTAGTTTTATCTTGGACCAACAGCTCGAAAACTTCCCTTTCTCGTTTTGTTAATAACGGCTTATGAGTGAAATCATTCTCCTTCAAATACATGAACCCTCCTTGCCTTCGCCAGCTAGAAAACGCGGGGATGGGTATGAATCGTCACCATATCATATGTCGCGGCAAGGATTGGAGTGACACCTTTCTTATGACAATTCAGAAATAGGCGTTCAAAATTGTTACTTAAAGTGTATGTCAGATTCTAGTAAATTTTTTCATTTGTCTCTCTAGGGTATTCCGTTCATGTTCGGTCCATTTTTCACCTTTTCCAGTTAATTTATTTAATTTAACCAATGTTCCTCTTCCTGTGAAACAGATTGAATCATTTTGTTTTTTTCCCATATAGTGAAGGTCGACAGAACTTTGTCCAATATTATTTATTTTGATATACACCTTAATTTCTTCATCAAAATATACTTGTTGGATATAATCACATTGTAAATCTGCAACAACCGGGATGACATAACTATCGCTTTGATTCCATTCTTCCATGAAACCAAGAGATTTTAAAAATTCGATTCGAACCTGTTCAAAATAAATAAACGGAACGGTATTGTTTAAATGACCGAACATATCAGTCTCACTAAAGCGGACTTTAATAGGTATATAAAATTCAAAATCACTTTTCCAAGTTTGAAAGTCTTCAATATAATTTAATTTTTTCATCTAGTAAACCTCCACAAATACAAAATGAATGAACAATCATTCGTTTTCTGTTTTAAAGAAAACTCGGGCGTCCGAGCCTTTAGGCGAGAGAGACGTCGTTCAGCGAAAAAACATTTTCACTTGCGAGGTTATGCTACCGAAGTCTCTTTCGTTCACCGAAAAAATATAAATTTTTTCGGCTACGATGTATTCCCGTGAAGCTTTCCTTGTGCACTTATGCGTTAGGAAAGTAGTAATTGAAAAAATTTATACTTTCTTATAGCTAAAAAAGGTTGACCGATAAAAGTCAACCAACAATATTTATTTCAAAATGGTCATTTGTTTATGGGACAAACACACCGATATTCGATACATGAAATACCACAAACATTTCACTTTTTAGTGGTACTTCGTATCGTTTCCGTTCTTACTTTCATCTCGCCTTAAAGAGCTGGACTTTCTCACCCGGAAAAAATCTGTAAATCTAGTTAATGTATGAATAGTAAATTTTTAATAAGAATAATCACTACCAAAGAATTTCCGGAACATCTCCACAGTCGCTTCTCTGTTCAATGCTGCAATCGATGTTGTCAACGGAATTCCTTTTGGGCAGGCTTGAACACAGTTTTGCGAGTTACCGCAGTTGGCAAGGCCACCATCTCCCATGATCGCAGCAAGACGTTCTGCTTTATTCATGGCTCCAGTTGGATGAGAATTAAATAAGCGAACTTGTGATAATGGGGCAGGACCCATAAAGTTTGATTTATCATTGACATTTGGGCATGCTTCCAAACAAACTCCACATGTCATACATTTCGACAGTTCATATGCCCATTGACGTTTCGTTTCGGGCATTCTTGGTCCCGGGCCCAAATCATATGTACCGTCGATTGGGATCCATGCTTTAACCTTTTTAAGGGCGTCAAACATCCGACTGCGGTCAACCATTAAGTCTCGAATTACTGGGAACGTACGCATTGGTTCAAGACGAATCGGCTGTTCTAATTGGTCTACCATTGCAGAACAAGATTGTCTCGGTTTTCCGTTAATGACCATTGAACAAGCTCCACATACTTCTTCCAAGCAGTTCATTTCCCAAGTGACCGGTGTTGTTTTTTTACCATCCTTTGTAACTGGATTCCGTCGTATTTCCATTAAAGCTGAGATTACATTCATATTTGGACGATATGGAATCTCAAATGTCTCCTCATAAGGGGCAGAATCCGGTGTATCTTGTCTTTGGATTATAAAAGTAACGGTTTTTTGTTGTTCAGCCATTGAAATATTCCTCCCCTTTAATTAATGTTTTTTCGTATAATCACGTTTTCTCGGTTTAATTAAAGAAACATCAACATCTTCATAACTGAATTCCGGTGCTTGATCCGGTCCAACAAATTTTGCCTTCGTTGTTTTTAACCACTCATCATCATTCCGTTCAGGAAATTCTGGTTTATAATGAGCACCGCGGGATTCATTACGATTATACGCCCCTAGTGTAATTACTCGTGCAAGTTGTAACATATTATAAAGTTGTCTAGTAAATGTTGCTGCTTGGTTACTCCATTTTGCTGTGTCATTAATATTAATATTTTTATAGCGTTCCAATAATTCTTGGATTTTTTCATCGGTTTTTAATAGACGGTCATTGTAACGAACGACTGTAACATTATCCGTCATCCATTCCCCAAGCTCTTTATGAAGTACGTAGGCATTTTCTGTACCATCTAATTTCATAATATCTGCCCATTTTTGTTCTTCTTGTTTTTGATAACGTTCAAATAGGCTTGAAGGAAGTGCATCAGTGCTCTTTTCAAGGCCTTCTATATATTTTACAGCATTTGGTCCTGCAACCATTCCGCCATAAATTGCTGACAATAACGAGTTAGCACCTAAACGGTTCGCACCGTGCTGTGAATAATCGCACTCACCAGCTGCAAATAACCCTTTAATATTGGTCATTTGATCATAATCAACCCAAACTCCACCCATTGAATAATGGACAGCAGGGAAAATTTTCATTGGAACTTTATGTGGATCATCACCTGTAAATTTTTCATAAATTTCAATAATACCACCAAGTTTAACATCCAGTTCATGCGGATCTTTATGAGAAAGATCAAGATATACCATATTTTCTCCATTGATACCTAATTTCAAATCAACGCAAACATGGAAAATCTCCCGAGTTGCAATATCCCTTGGTACAAGGTTTCCGTATAATGGATATTTTTCCTCCAAGAAATACCATGGTTTTCCATCTTTATATGTCCAAATCCGTCCACCTTCACCACGTGCCGATTCACTCATCAAACGAAGCTTATCGTCACCAGGAATCGCGGTCGGGTGAATTTGTATGAATTCTCCGTTTGCATAATAGACCCCTTGTTGGTAAAGAATGGCATGGGCAGATCCTGTATTAATAATTGAGTTCGTTGACTTTCCAAAAATCATGCCAAGTCCACCAGTTGCCATGATAACCGCATCAGCCGCAAACGTTTTAATTTCCATTGTTCTTAAATCTTGGGCAACAACCCCACGGCAAACTTGATCGTCATCCAAAACAACTCCTAAGAACTCCCAATATTCATATTTCGTTACGAGCCCGGCTACTTCATGGCGACGAACTTGTTCATCTAATGCGTATAAAAGCTGCTGACCAGTAGTTGCCCCGGCAAATGCAGTGCGGTGATAAAGTGTTCCGCCGAATCGTCTGAAATCCAGTAGTCCTTCCGATGTACGGTTAAACATAACGCCCATTCGGTCAAATAAGTGAATAATTCCCGGCGCCGCCTCACACATTGCTTTAACAGGCGGTTGATTTGCTAAAAAGTCTCCCCCGTAAACCGTATCATCAAAATGTTGCCAAGGTGAGTCTCCTTCACCCTTTGTATTTACCGCTCCATTAATCCCGCCTTGTGCACATACAGAGTGAGAACGTTTAACCGGAACAAGTGAAAACAAATCAACAGGAACTCCTGCTTCAGCTATTTTTACAGTTGCCATCAGACCGGCTAAACCGCCGCCGACAACAATGATTTTTCCTTTACTCATTTTGTGGCTCACTCCTTTAATTCATTAGTAAAATTCCTCGTAATATTAAACAGTCCAAATCAATCATGTGTTTTGAAAATTACTTTAGATTTATACGAATGCAAGTATAGCTCTAATGCCTACATAAGATAATGCTAGGAAGATTACCATGGTTACATATGTATTAATTTGTTGTGACCGTGGCGAAACTGTAATCCCCCAACTCACACAGAATGACCACAATCCGTTTGATAAGTGGAAAGTAGCCGAAACGATTCCTAAAATATAGAAAATTAGCATTAACGGATTATTAACTATATTTGCCATCATGTCGAAATTAATTTCAGTTCCGTAAAATGCTTTTGCTAACCGTGTCTCCCACACATGCCATGCAATAAAGATAATTAAGTAAATGCCTGTAAATCTTTGTAATACAAACATCCAGTTCCGGAATTTTCCGAATCTACCTACATTAGGTTTTGCCGTAAACGCAATATAAACCCCATAAATTGCATGAAACACAATAGGAATGTAAATGAAAGCAAATTCTAGAAATAGTAAGAATGGAAGATTTTCCATAAATCCGGCAGCTTTGTTGAATGCTTCCGGTCCCTTCGTTGCATTGTAGTTAACTACTAAATGCATGATTAAAAACAGGCCAACCGGTATAACCCCTAACAATGAGTGTAATCTCCGGTGGAAAAACTCTCGGTTTCCAGCCATCTTTACATGTACCCCCCTTAAAATTATCCTTCACTATGAATTTAGAAAACTATGGCAAATATAAGTCATGTTCATTGTAAACTTTTTTTGAAAGAGCGTCAAGAAAACGGATACAGGTGAATAATATTTTGAGCATGCTTTTACTAATGTTCAAATCTTCGGAATAGTGATTTATAAATATTTTCCATTTCTACCACTTATTTCAATTAATATATTAAAATAATTTTTATCCAACAAAAAAAGTTAAATAAATCATTTTGATTTTGTATATAATAGATTTAAAGAAAAGGGGGATTCTTGATTGAGCAAAAAAAGCACAAAAGAAATAAATATAAGTGAATTATCTGTTCCTGCTTTCGGGTATGAGCTGATCCGCGAAGAATTGCTAGAAGAATTATTAGGAAATGAAGCACCAAATATTTTGTATTGGGCAGGAAAACGTTTAGCTAGAAAATATCCTCTTTATTCGATAAATGAAATCATTGAATTCTTTATTAATGCAGGTTGGGGAACATTAACAGTAACTGATGAAAAGAAAGATGAATTGGAATTTACGTTATCAAGTGAATTAATCAGGAATCGGCTGTTAACGAAGACGAACCCAACCTTCCAATTAGAAGCAGGATTTTTAGCTGAACAAATTCAACAAATGAAAAAAGTATATGCCGAAAGCTATGAACATCCAAAAAAACGCAACGGAACAATTGTGTTTACAGTTAAATGGGATCCGATGTTATAGCACTTTTTTAGGGCTGAAGATACTCGCCCTAAACGAACTTGTATTTTTATTCATTTATTTTTTTATCATCTATGATTAAAAATAATCTTATCGAACACAATGGCTCTTAAATTTTGAAATCCTTTTATCCCATAGGACTCGATTTGGACAAGCCTATGGGATATTTTAGCTTGTTTACACTTGATTTCCCATAGGCAGATTTACTGATATTCTCCCATTTTTTTTACTTGAGTTTCGCTTTCTCTTATATGAGCATTTCGCGGAGACCGCTGAAAAGGTGCAAAATAATGATAAGATACACCCGATTTAAATGTATTTTCGTTGTTTACCCTTCTATATATTTAAATTGTTTTTCAGTGGCCTCCATTTCCTAACTCAAAATAGTGATGATAATGGATTTCACTAATCCATTGATTTTTTCAAAGTTTGAAACTTAAGTTATTTGTTACAATATCTTATTCCTTAACGTCTTCTTCCTCTTTCTTTAATGTTTCTACAATTGCTTCAGCCACATGCGTCGGAATTCCGATCGCTTGAAAATCTTCTATAGCAGCTTCTTTCATTTTGCTAACAGAACCAAAATGTTTCATTAGTTGCCTTTTCCGTTTTTCCCCAACACCTGGAATATCGTCTAAGATGGAGTGGAACATTGATTTCCCCCGCAGTTGCCGATGAAACGTAATTGCAAAGCGGTGTACTTCATCTTGAATTCGTTGTAATAAATAAAATTCCTGACTATTCCGAGCAAGAGGAACCACTTCTAAAGGATCCCCAAATAAAAGATTGGATGTTTGATGTTTATCATCCTTTACAAGACCGGCTACAGGTATTTCCAAATTCAATTCATTTTGCAGTATATCTTTTGCAACCTCAATTTGACCCTTTCCACCATCAATTAAAATCAGATCTGGAAGTGATAAATTTTCTTTCAATACACGTGAATATCGCCTGCGGACAACTTCCCGCATCGATTCATAATCATCTGGACCTTCAACGGTTTTTATTTTATATTTCCGATATTGTTTTTTATCCGGTTTGCCATTTGTAAAAACTACCATAGCAGATACGGGATTTGTTCCTTGAATATTTGAGTTGTCAAAGGCTTCAATTCGGTATGGTGGATAAATTCCCATTTCTTGTCCCAGTTTCTCAATGGCCTTAACCGTTCTTTCTTCATCACGTTCAATAAGATAAAATTTTTCTTTCAAAGCAGCGGTCGCATTTTTTGTTGCTAATTGAACAAGCTCTTTTTTCTGCCCACGTACCGGTTGAATAATTTTCACGCCCAATAATTCTTTCGCCAACTCACCGTCAACTTCTTTCGACAGTAAAATTTCTTTTGGTTTAAAGTGGTTTGGTTTCTCATAAAATTGACCGAGAAAAGTAAGCATTTCTTCCTCAGGGTCATCAAAAAATGGAAACATGGACACATCCCGTTCAATTAATTTTCCTTGACGAATGAAGAACACTTGGACACACATCCATCCTTTATCCACTGCATATCCGAATACATCACGGTCGACAAAATCCTGCATGGTCATTTTTTGCTTTTCCATTGTTGTTTCAATAGCACTAATCTTATCGCGGTACTCTTTGGCACGTTCAAAATCAAGAGCTTCTGAAGCTTCTAACATTTTCTCCGTTAATTGTTTCTTTACTTCTGTATAACCGCCGTTTAAAAATTTGGTAATTTCATCGGTCATTTCTTTGTATGTTTCTTCGCTTATATTATTTACACAAGGAGCCAGACATTGGCCGATGTGATAGTAAAGACATACGCGGTTCGGTAAAGTTGAACATTTTCTTAAAGGATATAACCGATCCAACAATTTTTTTGTTTCCTTGGCCGCAAAGACATTCGGATATGGTCCAAAGTACTTCCCTTTATCTTTTTTCACCTTCCGAGTGATTATTAAGCGAGGGTGGCGTTCTGCTGTTAATTTAATGAACGGGTAACTTTTATCGTCCTTCAGCATGACGTTATATTTTGGATTATGTTTTTTAATTAGATTCATTTCCAAAATCAATGCTTCAATATTAGATGAAGTGATGATATATTCGAAGTCCTCAATTTCGTTTACCAGTGCCTGTGTTTTGCCGTCATGTGAACCAGTAAAGTATGAGCGAACACGATTTTTCAATATTTTTGCCTTTCCGACATAAATGATTGTCCCTTGCCTGTCTTTCATTAAATAGCAGCCGGGCTGATTGGGTAACAAAGCTAGTTTTTCTTGAATAATCTTCTTTGATTCCATTTTTTTCACTCCATAATGAGTGGGTTTATTTTTGAAAAGTCCACTGAAAAAATAAAAGACATTTTTCGTCTGTGGAGTAATAGTTGAAAAAGTCATTGATTTTCCAAATGTGTAGCCTTTACGCTATGTGCCATGAAGTATTTTTTGTGCACTCATGTAATAGGTATTTAAAATTAAAAAAATACCCTTTTCATTTAGTTAAAAAAACAGCCCATATTCGGACTGCCTTCATTTCATATGCTTGGCTAATGAAAATTACAGATGATTATTGATTACTTCTTCCAATGCTTCTTTCGGACGGTAGCCAATCACTTTATCAACAATTTCTCCATCTTTGAAGAAAATTAATGTTGGAATACTCATAACCCCGTATTTAGCAGCTGTTTCTTGGTTTTCATCAACATCAAGTTTAACGATTTTCACTTGATCGCCCATTTCTGAGCTAATTTCTTCAAGAACTGGTGCTATCATTTTACAAGGTCCACACCATGTTGCCCAGAAATCTGCGACAACAAGACCTTTGCTTGTTTCTTCAGCAAAGTTTTGATCTGTTGCTTTTACAATTGCCATAGGTTGTACCCCTCCAATACGATTTATTATTATCGACAATAGTATATCATTGTAAGTAATGTTTTGTGAAACATTTGGCTCATAAACCATTTTACCCTATTCGAATAAAAATAACCAACACAATGATTCAATGATGATTTTGTGGTATTTTCTCTCAACATAACGAGGAGTTCATCCTCCTCAAGATTCTGAGTTTAGAAAGAAGGTAGGTTGCCCGCATGCGTCCGATTGGTTTCCCCCACTGTTTATGCAAAATAAAAGCCCGCAACAAGTACCATTATCGGTTGAGTTGCCGGACTTTCATATATTTTATGCATTTACTTTTAATTTCTTAAATTCTTCTGTTAAAAGCGGTACAACTTCGAACAGGTCACCGACGATTCCGTAATCTGCCACTTTGAAGATATTGGCTTCCGGATCTTTATTAATAGCAACAATAACTTTTGAATTAGACATACCGGCTAAATGTTGGATGGCACCGGAAATACCGCAAGCAATATAAAGGTCAGGGGTAACAACTTTCCCCGTTTGACCGATCTGCAATGAGTAGTCACAGAAACCGGCGTCACATGCACCTCGGGATGCTCCGACTGCACCGCCTAATACATCAGCAAGTTCTTGTAACGGTTTAAACCCGTCTGCACTCTTTACGCCACGCCCACCAGCAACAACGACTTTCGCTTCTGATAAATCGACACCTTCACTTGTTTTTCTGACTACTTCTTTAATGATCGTACGTAAATCTTTTATTTCTACTTCAAGAGTACTCACGTCACCGCTCCGGGATTCATCTTTATCAAGGGGCACAAAATTATTTGGTCTAACCGTTGCAAAAATAATCCCATCTGTTACAATTTTCTTTTCAAATGCTTTCCCTGAGTAAATTGGACGGGTAAAGACAACATTTTCTCCGGCAATTTCAACATCAATCACATCAGATATTAAACCGGCATCCAGTTTACTAGCAATCTTTGGAGATAAGTCTTTTCCAAGTGATGTATGACCAAAAATAATTGCTTCCGGATCTTCTTCGTTCACAACTGCAAGAAATGCTTGTGAAAAACCGTCTGAACTGTAATTGCTTATCTTATCATTTTCAACAACAACAACCCGATCAGCACCGCAGTGAATCAGCCCTTCTGCTAAATTGCGAACAGATTCACCAAGCAGTACACCTACTACTTCTCCGCCTTCAGAAACGGTTTTCGCAGCTGCAATCGCTTCATAAGAAACATTTCTTAAGTTTCCATCTTTCACTTCAGCTAAAACTAACACTTTTCTTCCCATTATTTACCCTCCTTGTTGAAATAACCATGAATAGGTTGAATTTTTCTGATACCATTGCTCCGAAAATCCTATAAATTCACTATCATTAAACAACCTTGGCATCTTTATGAAGCAAGGATACTAATTCTTGTACTTGATCTTTTAAATCGCCTTCCAAAATTTTCCCGGCTTCCCGCTTCGGTGGTAAATAAACTTCAATTGTTTTCGTCTTTGCTTCAACATCTTCTTCATCAATATCTAAATCATCCAGTTCCAGTTCTTCCAGCGGTTTCTTTTTCGCTTTCATAATACCCGGTAAGGATGGATATCTTGGTTCATTCAATCCTTGTTGTGCTGTAACTAATAAAGGCAGTGTGGCTTCAATCTTTTCTTCATCTCCTTCAACATCACGGATAACGCTTACATGATTATCGTCAATTTTTAAATCGGTTATGGTTGTGATATACGGAATACCTAACAAATCAGCAACCCGTGGTCCAACTTGACCGGTTCCGTTATCAATGGCAACATTTCCGGCAATAATTAAATCCGGTTCCTTATCTTTCAAATACTCAGCAATAATTTTTGCAGTTGTATATTGGTCGCGAATTTCCAAGTCATCTTCCACATTTATTAAAACTGCTTTATCTGCCCCCATAGCCAATGCAGTACGCAATTGTTTTTCAGCATCTTCACCGCCAACTGTTACAACCGTTACTTCACCATCATGCTCATCACGGACTTGAATGGCCTCTTCTACGGCATATTCGTCATATGGATTGATGATAAATTCTGCACCATCTTCATTGATTGAACCATTTTCAATCGTTATTTTTTCTTCCGTATCAAAAGTTCTTTTCAATAGTACAAAAATATTCATCCATTGTTCCCTCCTAAGTTTTGTTTAATCGATTTTTATGTTATTAAAATGATTAGCAGATAAAAAGATGTTATTGAAAGAGTTGTGCCAAATAAAGTATTTGCTATATTTATCAGTGTTAGTCTGTTTGGAAAATGGGTTGAGTGGTAACCATAAAATTATTTACCTACAAAATTCGGTTTCCTCTTCTCAATAAAAGCTTGGATTCCTTCTTTTGCATCCTCTGTTTGGAATACTTCACTGAACCGTTTTGCTTCTTGCTCAATTCCATCCGCAAATTGTTCTGTATTTTTATAATTTAATAGATTAATAACAGCACGAACTGAAGCCGGACTTTTGCTGGCAAATTTTTCCGCCAGTTTCATTGTTTCTTCAAATAGTTTTTCTTCCGGAAATGCCCGTAATGCCAAACCATACTGACAGGCCTCTGTGCCACTAATTGGTTCACTTGTAATCATCATTTCCAAAGCTTTTTGTTCACCAACATATTTTGGTAAACGCTGTGTTCCAGCAAATCCGGGAATTATACCGAGTGATAATTCAGGAAGTCCCAGTTTCGCATTTTCACTTACGAGACGGATATGGCAGCTCATTGCCAATTCAAGTCCTCCGCCTAATGCAGCACCGTGAATGGAGGCAATAATCGGTTTTGGAAATTGCTCAATTTTATCCATTAATTGTTGACCGTTTCTTGCCAATTCATAAGCCTTATCTTTTGACTTAATTGTTGTAAATTCCTTTATATCTGCACCCGCACAGAAAAATTTCCCTTCTCCCTGAATGACGATCACCCGTACATCATCATTTGTAGATAGCTGTGTCAACGTCTCATTCAATTCCAGCAAAAGTTCTTGAGAAAGCGCGTTTGCCGGTGGACGGTTTATCGAAATAACTGCTATTTTTCTTTCTATTTGTGCATGTAAAAAAGCCATTTCCATCCCCCTTTAAAGTAAACCTAAATTTTCTAATTATATTTATTTAAATGTTCGTACCCGAGACTAATTCCCACCATTAAGAAATGTTTTCACACTTAAAAATTTCTATTTGGCTTAATGGTAAGTGACCGGGCACGAAGCATAAAATAAATATTCCCCTTAGTTTTTGTTACCGCAGCCGTATATCAGTAACTGATGGACTTTAGGTGCCAGACCGACTAGATCGTATTTATGGTCATTCATGATCCACGTCGTTACCGTTTCATCAATTGTACCGAAAATCATTTGTCTAGTGAGTCGTATATCTAAACTTTTATCAAACTCACCTTTTTCTATCCCTTCAATTAATATCTCATCAACAAGTTTTAAATAGCCTTTTAAAATGTTATTAATTTGCAAGCGTAAATCTTTGTTAGTTTGACGTAATTCAAGCTGAGTAACAATGGCAAGATGATAGTCTTCAGATAATTTACGGAAATGATTTTCAATTAAGAGTAACAGTTTTTCTGAAGCTGTGTTTTTACTTCTAGTTACTTCCTCTAAGTCAGTGATGAAACGTCCCATTTTTTCCCGGAATAAGGAAATTAGTATGTCCTCCTTATTCTTAAAATAGAGATAAATAGTTCCATCCGCAACTCCTGCTTGTTTGGCGATTTTTGAAACTTGTGATTGGTGATAACCGTTTTCGGCAATCGTAATAACTGCGGCATCAATAATTTGCATGTACTTTGGTTTTTGATTTTTCAAATTCGTTCACCTTCAAATTTTTTTATGTCGTTCTTCGTTGTGGAAAAAGAGATATGAATGAATAATCATTCATATCTCAATAATAAAAGTTAATTTGTCATTTGTCAATTCCATACTAACATTATTTCTTAAATATGTAATTTCTTTATGCTTTCTTTTCATTGAGTTCATGTAACTTTCTCTTTTCTTCTTCTACTAACTGACGACGTAAAATTTTTCCGACTGTTGTTTTAGGTAGTTCATCCCGAAATTCATACTTTCTAGGAACTTTATAAGCGGCCAAATTTTTCCGTGCAAATTTGTTTAATTCTTCTTCAGTGACAGCGGCACCTTCTTTTAAGACAATATATGCCTTAACCGTTTCACCGCGGTAAGGATCAGGTACACCGGCAACGACAACTTCTTTAACAGCTGGATGTTCATATAAGACTTCTTCAATTTCCCGCGGATAAATATTATAACCACTTGCAATAATCATATCCTTTTTGCGATCAACGATATAAAAATATCCCTCTTCATCCATGTAGCCCATATCTCCAGTATGTAACCATCCGTTCTTTAAAACCTCTCGCGTTTCTTCCGGACGATTCCAATATCCTTTCATAACTTGAGGTCCTTTGACAACCAGTTCGCCAATTTCTCCTACAGGGAGCGCCTCTCCTGTTTCCACAGACCGAATTTCCGCCAGTGTATCCGGCCATGGTAATCCGATACTTCCCTTAACACGTTCTCCATCCCATAATAAATTGGCATGAGTTACCGGTGATGATTCAGTAAGACCATAGCCTTCTACTAATTTTCCTCCGGTTAATGTTTCAAATTGCTCTTGAACTTCAACAGGTAACGGAGCCGAACCACTTATACAACTATCTATTGAAGATAAATTATATTTTGATAACTCAGGATGGTTTAACATTCCGATATACATGGTTGGTGCTCCCGGAAACATTGTCGGACGCTGGCTTTGAATCGTTTTTAATAATACTTCGGGATCCGGCTTAGGAATTAAAACCATTTTTGATGCCTGTAAAATAGATAAAATCATGACGGTTGTCATGCCATATACATGAAAAAACGGCAATGCACCAAGAACAATCTCTTCTCCTTCTCTACATTTATACAACCATGCTTGACACATTTTTGTATTTGCAATCAAGTTTTTATGGGTTAACATAACGCCTTTCGGGAACCCTGTTGTTCCGCCGGTATATTGCAAAATTGCCAAGTCTTCTTCAAAATTAATGTTCATCATCGGTTCTTGAAGTGCCGGCTGCTTCATGATTTCCATAAATAAATGAACATTGCCCTTGTGTTCAACCTTCACAGAAAAACCGTATTGTTTCTTTTGAATAAACGGATATACAAGATTTTTCGGGAATGGTAAATAGTCTTTAATAGCCGTTATAATGACATGCTCCAGCTCTGTTTGACCTTGAATTTTTTTTATACGTGGATATAGGACATCTAATGCAACGATTGCCTTAGCACCAGAGTCTTTCATTTGAAAGGCAAGTTCCCTTTCTGTGTACATTGGATTTGTTTGAACAACAATCCCCCCTGCCATCATAACCCCAAAAAAACTAATAACAGATTGTGGAGTGTTTGGCAGCATGATCGCCACCCGATCACCTTTTTGAATACCAATTTTTTGCAAGTATCCAGCAAATTTTAACGCTGATTCATATAATTCCTGATAAGATAATTCCTTACCATTGAAATGAATCACCATTTTGTTCGGATACTTTTCTGCTGTGTTTTTCAATAATTGTTGCAAAGAAATCTCATCATAGGTAAGTGTGTACGGAATTTGTGGCGGATAATGTTTCAACCACGGTTTATTTTCCATATTCTCCCCCCCTGTATTTATAAAGAAAATATAAATGATATTATCGTTCCTTATTAATAATAATAGCTAATTTTAAAAACGTTTACAAGTTAAAATTTTTCCAAAATAAAAAATATAATGTGAGCTATTGAGCATTTCATCTTCTTGCAAAAAGAAAAGTAAAAGCTGCTTTGGAATAAGCGATACATTCATCGCCAAAGCAGCTTTCATTGTTTCTTTTGAAATATAATATTTTTCAAGTACAAAATAATCTCCACTGATTGTTTTTGTTTGCCAACCAGTCAGGCAAATCCCCACCACCGATCTTCCACGACGATTCCAGTATGGAAGTTAGTATTTGACTGTCCGCAAAGCTTAAAACAAAAAATATAAAATACCAAGAAGCAGAAATACTCCACAACAAACGATCAAGATTTTTCCAAGTTTCTCCAAAGCCATTTCGTCCTTTCCTTAAATGATTCCGGCACCAATTACATAAGATAGACCGATAGATATTACCATGGAAATAAATCCAACAGCTCTGTTATCATTGGCAATTTGGTCATCAACACTAAATGATGGTGTTAAAAATTCAAAAATGTAATAAGCAAGTAAGAGAAGGAGAAAGCCAAAACACCCCCAACCAACCATCACAAATAATGTGTCATTATGGGTAATGGAAAAGCGGAAAATGTTAAGGATACCAAAAATTTTCCCTCCTGTTGCCATAGCAACCGCCATATTGCCATTCTTAATTTCTTTCCAGTTATTATATTTAGTTACCAACTCAAAAATGGCTAAAAAGACAAACGTACATAAAATAGCAACACTGAAATTTGCTGCATGGATAACCATACTGCTCTCCCAAAAATCTTTCATCATAAAATCCCTCGTTTATTTATGTTTGTTGTTACAATGTACCACTTGGAAAATTGTCCATTCCTGCCAGTTATTTAAACTCAACAATGGTCACCCCTGTTCCTCCTTCGTTAGCACTGGCAAAATGAAATGATTTCACTTGTCGGTGTTTTTTCAAAAAATTATGTACACCTGTCCTTAGTGCGCCAGTACCTTTGCCGTGAATTATCGAAACGCGTGGGTAACCAGCGAGAAGTGCATCATCAATGTATTTTTCAACGTCTACTAAGGCATCCTCGAACCGTTCTCCGCGCAAATCCAGTTCAAGTCCAACATGATACTCTTTTCCTTTAATGGTTGTAATCGGTCTCGGTTCTGCCTTTGGTTGACTAGCCACCCGTTCCATATCGCTTTCATCGACTTTCATTTTTAATATCCCAACTTGAACTAGCCATTCGTGATCTCCGACTTTTTCAACTATATACCCTTTTTGGTTAAAACTAATGACTTTTACTTCATCGCCTGGTTGAAAAGAATGAACAGGTTTTTTTGTTGTAACGACCTTCTGTTTTGGAGCAGGAACCGCTTCTTCAAGCCTCTTTTTTGCATCAATCAGTTCATGTTCTTTAATTTCAACTGATTTTTGCAACTGCATTTGTCTTAATTGTTTAATAATATCATCTGCTTCATGTTCCGCTTGTTTTATCATGGCTTTTGCTTTCCGTCTTGCCATTTCAAATAATTCATCTTTCTTCTCATTAAACTCCATCATTGCTTGTTGCAGTTCATGATGAAGTTTTTCAGCTGATTTTAAATGTTCTCGAGCCGCTTCTTCCTCCGTCTCGGCAAGGCGTGTCTTTTCTTCAAGGGAAGCAATCATCTTATCAACCTTATTTGTTTCTGCATGAATCTGAGCTTTTGCATGTTCAATGATTCGTTCAGACAATCCTAGCCGTTTCGATATTTCAAAAGCATTACTTCTTCCCGGTATCCCAATTAAAAGGCGGTATGTCGGACTCAAAGTTTCCACATCAAATTCAACACTGGCATTTGTTACCCCTTCCCGGTTATAACTATATGCTTTCAACTCAGGATAATGGGTTGTTGCAATTACCCGCGCTCTCCGGTTATGCACTTCATCCAATATCGCCATTGCAAGGGCGGCACCTTCCTGCGGGTCTGTCCCAGCTCCTAATTCATCAAACAAAACCAAACTTTCCGTATCGACTTCTTTTAATATTTCTACAATATTGACCATATGGGATGAAAATGTACTTAAACTTTGTTCTATCGATTGTTCATCCCCAATATCAGCAAATATCGAGCCAAACACAGCCACCTCGGAACCGTCTTGAGCAGGGATATGTAAACCAGCTTGAGCCATTAATGTCAACAAACCTACTGTCTTTAGTGTGACTGTCTTCCCACCTGTATTTGGCCCGGTAATGACAATCGTGTTAAAATTGTTGCCTAATTCAATATCATTGGCGACTACTTCATTTTTGGGAATGAACGGATGACGAGCTTTAAATAACCGGATGACTCCCCGATTATTGATCATCGGCTTTGTCGCTTTCATATCTGCCCCGTATTTTGCTTTGGCAAACATAAAATCGAGTTCGCGTATTTGATCGACGAGTAATTTCAATTCTTCACTGTATACTGCTGTTTCTTTTGACAATTCCATCAAGATTCGTTCAATTTCAATCTGCTCTTTCATTCTTGCTTGATGTAGTTCATTATTTAATTGTATTACCGATTGCGGTTCAATAAATAAAGTTTGTCCGGAAGCGGATTGATCGTGCACCATTCCGCCAAAATGTGTACGATATTCCTGCTTGACGGGAATAACAAATCGATCATTGCGAATGGTGATGATTGCATCGGATAACATCTTTTGAACACTTGATGAGCGAATAATACCTTCTAATTTTTCCCGAACCCTTCCTTCAAAACTGCGAATTTGTGTACGAAGTGAACGTAATTTTTCACTGGCACTATCAATCACTTCACCATTTTCATTGATGGCCGCATTAATTCTACGTTCCAGTTCGGTAGGAGGATTCATATTTTCATAATATTGTTTTAAAATTGGCAAATCCTCTTCATTCAAAATATCCTCAAGGAATTTTTTCAACTGTCGACTTGTTCGAATGGTGCTTGCAATTTGAACAAATTCCTCAACATGAAGCATTCCGCCGATTTCTGCCCGTTTGATTGCCGGGAGAATATTAAATATCCCGCCTAAAGGAACATGTCCCTTAATACGAATAACGGTTGCTGCTTCATCGGTCTCTTCCTGCCTTTTGATTACTTCTTGATAATCAGTAGAGGGAGTTAATTGCTCGACCATTTCTTTTCCTAAGCTTGAGGATGCATAACCCATTAATTGATTCCGAATTTTATGAAATTCTAGTGTTTCAATCACTTTGTTGTTCACGGAGAAATTCTCCTTTCGTTCTAGTGTAATGACAGGTATCTAATTTTGCCTTTTCAAAAATGATAATAAATCGGCTATTGATTTTGTATTAGCAATCGTATCCTTCTTTATCCACGCACTTCTTGCATATTGAACGCCAATTTCCATATTCGCTAATGTATCACGATTGTGGCTATCCGTATTGATGATAAGACTTACACCGGCTTGTTGCGCTTTTATCAGATGATCTTTTCTTAAATCCAGACGGCTTGGACTGGCGTTTAATTCTAAAATGGTATTTGTTTCTTTTGCCAACTCAATCAGTCTGTCAATGTTAACCGGATAGCCTTCCCGGATCCCAATTTTTCTTCCAGTCGGATGTGCAATAATATCGATATGCGGGCTTTTGCACGCTGCCATGAGTCTTTTCATGATTAACTCTTCACTTTGCCCAAATGCAGAATGAATAGAGGCGATTACCAGATCGGCTTCAGCTAGCAACTCATCATCGTAATCAAATGTGGCATCCGGTAAAATATCCATCTCGATTCCGGCTAAAATCGTGATATCAGAATATTTTTCATTCAATTGATGAATGATATCCATCTGTTTTCGGAAACGATCCGGTGATAAACCGTTTGCTACCTTTAAAGATTGAGAGTGATCTGTAATTGCCAAATATTCATACTCTCGCTTTCGGCATGCGTCAATCATCTCTTCAATAGAGTGGGCTCCATCGCTCCATGTCGTATGCATATGGAGATCACCGCGAATATCTGTTAATTTGACCAATTCATCCAACAAATTAATCTGGTCGATCTCTGTCCCATCATCCCGCAATTCCGGACTTATCATTGGTAAGTTAAAATGTTGATAAAAGTCAGTTTCTGTTTCAAAAGTTAATATTTTTCCGGTTTCTATTTGTTCCACACCATATTCACTTATTTTTTCGCCGCGCTTTTTGGCAATTTGTCGCATACGAATATTATGTTCTTTTGAACCGGTGAAATGGTGTAAGGTCGTTGCAAATTCATCAGGCATTACGATACGGAAATCCGCCGATATATCAAAATCAAAAGAAAATACACAAGTTATTTTTGTATTTCCTTCATTGGTAACTTCTTTAATATTTGCCATATTTAAAAGTTGCTCTTTCACACGTTCAGGTTCAGTTGTTGCAATAATAAAATCCAAATCTTTGACCGTTTCTTTTACTCTTCTTACACTGCCAGCACGAGAGTAGTTTTTAATCGCATCCATCATCGAGAGCTGCTCTTCAATCCAAACGACAATCGGTAAGACAGAGGCAAGCGGGAAACGGCGCGGCAATCCTTCCAATTGTTCAATACTTTTTAAAATCTTTTCTTCAGTCTTAATTCCTAAGCCTTTTAATTCACGTACTTTTCCTTCCATACAAACCCGTTTTAAGTCATCAATATTTTCAACACCGAGCAACTTATATAATTTTGCGATTGTCTTTCCCCCGAGGCCGGGAATTTGCAAAAGCGGGATTAACCCTTTTGGGACTTCCGCTTGCAGTTGTTTTAACATGTCCGATTGACCGGTTTCACGAAATTCTTTAATAACAGCGGCCGTCCCTTTTCCGATGCCGGGAAGAGCGGTAAACTGATCAATTTCAGACAATGTTCGTTCATCTTGTTCCAACGCTGTCGCAGCTCGGCGAAACGCCTGGATTTTAAACGGGTTTTCTCCTTTTAATTCCATGTAAATCGCAATCGTTTCCAGAAGACGAATGACTTCCCTTTTGTTATCAATCATTATCATCACCTGTAAAAATTCAGTTTACTAAGCCAATAAAAACTAATTCCAGCATTTGATTGATTTCGCAGGAAAATTTTATTTACCCCTTTTACTTTATCATTATCTTTATATAAAGTGAAACTAACCATCAGCGGGTTACACTCACTGATGGTTAGTTGCGAACCAATCGGTCATTTTCAGGCAATTATCTTTCTCCTTTACATTTCTCATTTTCCTAAAGTCATAGAAAAGATTTAACCGGAATAAATGGGAACATTACGTTCAAAACCACATTTGATAAAGTTGTTGCGATAGGATTGGTGTGTGCTCAATAACAACTTTAGCCACCCAAGATTGATCGATCCATGTTTGCACTTTTCCAATGGGAAGAAGAGCCATAATATATAAAATCAAAAATGAGATTAAATAAATCTCTAGAAACCCTAAAATCCCGCCAGCCCAAACATTCAGCTGCCTGATAATGGGAAACCTCGCAACGAAATCCAACATCGAACCAATAATTTGTAACACAATTTTCACGGCGAAAAAGATAATAACAAAGGCGATTCCTCGGTAAAAAGCTTGTTCCGCATTCATTGACCCCAATATTAATTGCAATGTGTCATTATCAGTTATTGTCGGATAAGGAATCCACAATGTTAAACGGAGAGCGAGATCTTTATAGTACGTCACTGCAATAAAAAAGGCGATAAAAAAACTAGTTAAATGTATGACTTGTAAAATGAAACCCCTTTTTAAACCAATAATAAATCCCATGAAAAAAAGGAAAAGTAAAATCATACTGAACATACTTGTCAACCCTTTAGCCTTAGTTTTTCCTAGCAATCTATAGCAATATCAAACCATTGTTTCAATAAAAAATCGGTTGGAAAAAGAAATGGCTTTTTATCTCTCATTTCCGTTTTTTCGGAGTTCCCTTTCCAACACCTCAAGTTTTTCTTTGATTAGTAAATACTCATTCACTGCATTAACAGCTGTTAGAACGGCCAGCTTACTCGTATCTAATGCAGCATTTTTATTTTTAATTTCCTTCATTTTTTCATCCACCAGTTTTGCAACTTTACGAATATGTTCTGATGACTCGGTTCCAACAATCATATAATTTTGTCCATATATTTCAACAGGAATGCGATTCTTTTGTTTGTCTGACAAGTTCATACCTCCAATCGTCAGCATCCTTTTTTATCATAGCATGAAATAAAAAGAATTGGGAAGGGAAATTCATCATTCACTACTGATATAAAAATTGCTTTCCAACTTGGGGGATGTTTAAAGCACCTGCAATGATAAACGTTGTTGTTGATTTGCATTTTACGATATATAAACGAAAACTGTCCGAACAGAAAGGTGACAGAATTTCTTGTTGTCACCTTTTGATCAGACAGTTTCGGCTTTCATCTATTTCCTTAACTCTGCACCAGCTTTTTCATAAAGTGCCGCCAATATCTTCTCATGTACTTTGGTTACTTCATCATCAGTTAGTGTTCTTTCAGGATTGAGATACGTTAGGGTAAAAGCGACGGATTTTTTCCCGGTTTCAACTTTATCCCCTTGGTAAACGTCGAATACGTTAACTTCTTTTAATAAATTTCCTCCAGCTTCAGTGATAATTTGTTCCAGTTCACCGGCTGATTTTTCCTTATCAACAATTAATGCAATATCCCTCGAGATACTTGGGAATCTTGGAATTGCTTCATAGGCTAATGGTGCAGTTTCCGCATTTAACAATTGCTCTAAATCAAGTTCAAAGGCAAAAACATTTTTCACATCATATTGTTTTTCCATATTTGGGTGAATTTTCCCGACAAATCCAATTGTCTCATCATTCAACAAAATCGTTGCGGTTTGTCCCGGATGCATCCCATCGATGTTGGCTTTTTCATAACGAATCAGCGGACGCACTTGTAGTTTGTCAAATAGGGTTTCCAAAATTCCTTTGACCACATAGAAATCGAGCGCCCGTTTTTCACCTTGCCAAGGATGGTTGACATAAAGCCCGGTCATGACACCGGCAAGATGTTCACTTTCTTTCGGTTGGATGTTTTCACCATGCGAAATAAACACAGCACTCGTTTCAAACAAGGCAACATGGTCATTTTTTCTTGCTTTGTTATAGGCGACCGCATCCAATAAATGTGGCAATAAGCTAAGTCTTAATATCGCATGTTCTTCACTCATCGGCATTGCTAATCTAATAGGTGTCGATTTTTCCAATGTGAAATGTGCGAACTTCTCTTCACTTGTCAACGAGTATGTGATTGCTTGATTAAGACCTGCTCCCTCCAGCACTTCCCGAACGATTCTTCGTTTCTTTTGATAAGGAGTTAAGCCACCTGCCGTTTGTGCCCCGTCGGGAAGTGTTTTCGGAATATTATCGTATCCGTATAGTCGGGCAATTTCTTCGTATAGGTCCTCTTTAATCGTGATGTCCCATCTGCGCGAAGGAATATCCACAATGAATGTATCGTCATCTTGTTTATACGGAAATTTCAATCTAGCCAAAATGTTTGCAACGGTCTCTTGCGATAAATCAGTGCCTAAAAATTGATTTACTTTTGCACGTTCGATGGTGACCGTAACCGTCTCAACATGTAACGTATCATGGACAACCATACCATCCAACACTTCTCCACCAGCAATTTCAGCAATTAATGCACATGCCCGTTCCGAAGCTTCTCGGACGCGCAATGGATCAATACCTTTTTCATAGCGGCTGCTTGCTTCACTACGAATTCCATGGTCTTTCGAAGCTTTCCGAATAACATGGCTATCAAAATACGCTGATTCCAGTAAAATTGTTGACGTATGATTTGTAACTTCTGAATCAGCGCCACCCATGACACCGGCTAGAGCAACCGGTTCATACCCGTTGGTAATGACAAGATGATCTTGGGTTAAGGTGCGTTCAGTATCGTCCAAGGTAACAATTTTTTCTCCTTCCTTTGCCCGACGTACTAGGATTTCTTTTGAACCGAGGCGGTCATAATCAAAGGCGTGAAGCGGTTGACCGTATTCTAATAAAATATAGTTTGTGATATCGACTACATTATTATGGGGTCGAATTCCGGCTGCCATCAGTCTTGTTTGCAGCCATAAAGGTGACGGACCAATTTTTACATTTTTGATTACTTTTGCCGTATATAACGGGGCATCTTCCGGTGTTTCTACTTTTACCGAAATATAGTTGCTCGTCTTTTCGCTGCTTGGTGCAAGTTTGATCTCCGGCAGTTTTACTTCTTTTCCTAAAATCGCTGCTGTTTCATAAGCAACCCCGATCATACTCATACAATCAGCTCGATTCGGTGTGAGACCGAGTTCAAGCACGGTATCATCCATATTTAGCAAGGCAAGGGCATCGCTACCGACTTTCGCGTCTTCCGGTAACACATAAATCCCGTCAGCATATTCTTTTGGTACGACTTTCCCTTCAATCCCGAGCTCTTGTAAGGAGCAAATCATTCCATTCGAGATTTCTCCGCGGATTTTTCCTTTTTTGATTTTTACATTGCCAGCAATTCTTGCACCCGATTTAGCGACGATTACTTTTTGTCCGGCTGTGATATTTGGGGCACCACATATAATTTGAACCGGTTCCTCTTCGCCAATATCCACTTGGCAAAGATGAAGGTGGTCGGAATTCGGGTGATCCACACAGGAGAGCACATAACCGACAACAATATTTTTCATCGTTGCCTTTTTTTGTTCAATTCCTTCTACTTCAATACCCGTTCTCGTAATTTTTTCGGCTAGCGCTTCCGGTGATATGTTACAAATATCAACATAGGAATTAAGCCATTTATATGAAACAAGCATAGTTCGTTTTTCCTCCTACTTATCAATTGATTTTCTACTGTAATGCTGCACAAACGGTCACGAAATCTTCCTCCTGTGATTTAAAAAATCTAAGAGAGAAATGTGGAAGATTAGTGCCCGTAAACGCCCGATTGTTCAACCAACCGCCGTGTGGATGAAGAATCTAAACGGATAGAAGTTATCACTTTATCCATTGCAAAGAGTGGTATTTTGAACGGTTTTTGCTTCGGCAACAGGATTTGTTGAAACATGAATATCAGCTACGAAAAATTGTTTTAAAAACCGGACATCATTGATATAGAAATTTCGGATATCATCCACTCCGTATTTCAACATAGCAATCCGCTCCGGTCCCATCCCGAATGCAAAACCTGTATATTTTTCCGGATCAAAACCACTCATACGCAAAACATTCGGATGAACCATACCAGCCCCTAAAATTTCTATCCAGCCGGTTCCTTTACAAACCGAGCAACCATCTCCGCCGCAAATTTTACATGTAATGTCCATTTCAACAGAAGGTTCTGTGAATGGGAAGAAACTTGGACGGAGACGAATTTCCCGTTCTTCACCAAAGATTTTTTTTGCAAATATCTCTAATGTACCTACTAGATCGCTCATGCGGATATTTTCATCAACGACCAATCCTTCAATTTGCATGAATTGATGAGAGTGAGTCGCATCGTCATTATCGCGTCGGTACACTTTTCCTGGGCAAATAACTTTTATCGGACCTTTCCCTTTAAATTTTTCCATTGTCCGTGCTTGAACTGGCGATGTTTGCGTCCGTAATAAAATTTCATCCGTGATATAGAAAGAATCTTGCATATCACGAGCCGGATGATCTTTTGGTAAGTTTAACGCTTCAAAATTATAGTAGTCAGTTTCCACTTCCGGACCTTCCGCAATTGAATAACCTAAACCGATAAATAAATCTTCAATTTCTTGAATGACCTTCGTTAATGGATGGTGACTGCCTTGGTTTGCCGGACGTCCTGGCAATGTGACATCAATGGATTCTTCAGCAAGTTTTTTCTGGATGGCTTCTTCTTCCAATTCTGCTTTCCTTGTTTCCAGCCGGGTAGATATTTGTTCTCGTATTTCATTGGCAAGAGCGCCAATGACCGGACGTTCTTCTGCTGAAAGACTTCCCATGCCACGCAACACTTCGGTAATCGGACCTTTTTTTCCTAAATATGCGACCCGAACATCGTTTAGTTGTTTTAAGTCCGTTGCTTGTGAAATTTTTTCCAATGCTTCTTGTCGTAACTCTTGTAAACGTTCTTTCACGATCGTAACCTCCAATTTTTACAGAAAATAAAAAACCCCCATCCAAAAAGGGACGAGGATTATGGTCGCGGTACCACCCTTATTGACGCAATCACCCTTGTTTATGGTCCAATTGCGCCCAACTTCATTCAGATAACGGTCTTGCCGCTCGATCTTTACACTTCTCCTAATATGTATGGAAAGAAGTGGTCCCGATGAGAGTTCATGAGGTGAAGTTTCATTTGGATTTTGCTAAAAATGCTTTCAGTCGCGGCATTTTCTCCCTTAAGCAAAATGAACCAAACGAATGGGCCTCAATCATTACTTTTATGTGGATTGATTTATTTTATTATTATATCGAGACTTTTGCGGAATAGCAATGGGAATGAATGAAAAATGTTCATTTGGTAAGGAACCGAAAGATCGGGAAAACCTCGGCTGAATGAAGTTAGATATTTGTAGACCTAAAGTAAGAACGGTCAAAGGCTTATACTCTATCTTAGCTTGCAAATTATCCTCCCGTCATATGAGAATTATAGTCTTCTTAAATAATAAAGGAGGATCCCGGTTGCAACAGATACATTTAGTGATTCATTTTTACCGTAAATCGGGATGTATAAATTTTTTACTGTTTTTCTTAATAGTTCTGCATTTACGCCTTGTCCTTCATTCCCTACGATTAATGCAAAAGTATCAATTGGTGTAACTTCATACATGGATACAGCGTTTTTCAGTGCGGTACCATAGACTGGAATGTTATCCTGCTTTAAGTTCTCAATCCATTCGTGCAGGTTTCCGCGAATGATGGGTAAATGAAAATGACTTCCTTGGGCCGCACGTAAGACTTTAGTATTATAAATATCCACACTGCCCTCTCCAACAATAACAGCATCAAGACCGGCGCTATCCGCAGTCCGAATCATTGTCCCGATATTGCCCGGGTCTTGTACAGCATCTATTAATAACCATCTTTTCCCTTCTACTCTCCTTAATTCCGGTTGTTTGCAGATAGCAAAAATACCCTGTGGCGTTTCCGTATCCGAAATCGTTTTTGCAATTTCGTTAGCGATTACAAATAAATCGGTATCCCCAAATTTTGTTTTTGGCAATTTGGCATAATATTGTTCGGTGACAATCAGCTCTACAATTTGTTTAGCTGAATGGGCCTCTTCAACCAAATGTTCCCCTTCAATAATAAACAAACCAGATTTATCCCGTTCTTTTCTCATTTGTAATTTCTTCCACTGTTTCACTTTTTCATTTTTTTTAGATTGAATAAATTTCATATGTTTCTCCTTCAAATTCTATTTTAATGATATTTTTCATTATATCGAAATCCTTATACATAATACACTATGAAAAGTAAAACAATAACTTTGAAAATTAATGAGGAGGCTTGAGATCATGAATATCAATTTACGAAATGCAGTCAAACAAAATGTTGCAGGTAATACACAAGAACAATTGCGAGATACTATTGTTGATGCAATTCAAGTCGGTGAAGAAAAAATGCTTCCGGGACTTGGTGTTTTATTTGAAGTCATTTGGCAAAATGCAGATCCAAATGAGCAAAAAATGATGTTGGAAAATCTGGAAGATGGATTAAATAAATAATGGAACACCAACAAGAATAGCAAACGATGATTAAAAATTTATACCAATAACACCTATCAAATGACTTTTGACCAACAAGTGAGAGAAAGTTTTTCCTACCCATTTAAATTGTTAATATGGGGTTGGCTCGGGCAAACAAGGCAATAAAAATAATATGTTTATACTTTCTTATTCTATAAAAAGGTAAAAAGAACCGGACTACTCTACCGGTTCTTTTCATTTATCTCTTATTCATACTTAATGTTATTTACTGTTTCACGATCCAATCGCTTTACAAGTTCCGTTAATAATTTTACTGTATTCTCATAATCATCCTTGTGAATGATGCTGGCATGGGAATGAAGGTAACGAGTTGATATCGTAATTGCCATCGATGGTACACCAGATTTTGTCAGATGAATGGAACCGGCATCTGTTCCGCCACCAGGAATCGATTCATACTGATATGGAATGTTTAGTTCATCCGCTACACTTGTTACAAACTCACGTAACCCTTTATGGGATACGAGTTTAGCATCATAAATGATTATTTGCGGGCCGTCTCCCAGTTTGCTGAGTGATTCTTTTTCTGTTACGCCCGGTGTGTCTCCTGCTGTACCGACATCTAATGCAAAACCGATATCTGGTTCTATTAGATATGCTGCTGTTTTTGCTCCACGACTGCCAACTTCTTCCTGAACCGATCCAACACCGTAAACAATATTTGGATGTCTTTCCTTTTGTAAGTTTTTCAACACATCGATAACTACCGCACAGCCAATTCGATTATCCCAAGCTTTGGCAAGTAGGAATTTTTCATTTTTCATTACCGTGAATTCGAAATAAGGGACAATCATATCTCCTGGTCGTACTCCCCATGAAATTGCTTCTTCTTTGGAGGTTGCTCCGATATCTATATACATATCTTTCACATCGAACGGTTTCTTTCGTGCTTCTAAAGGTAAAATATGTGGTGGCTTTGAACCAATGACACCGGTTATCGATTCACCTTTTGAAGTAACAATGGTAACACGTTGAGCGAGCATGACTTGGCTCCACCAGCCACCAACTGTTTGAAACTGGATGAATCCTTTATCATCAATATTTGTAACCATAAATCCTATTTCATCCAAATGACCACTAAGCATAATTTTTGGTCCTGTGCCATCACCAATTTTTTTGGCAATTAAGCTTCCTAATCCATCATAGGTTATTTCATCGGCATAAGGTGATATGTATTTTTTCATGACCGCACGTACTTCCCGTTCATTACCTGGAATTCCTTTTGCATCGGTCAACTCTTTCAACATCAATAAAGTTTCATCTACCTTTGTCAAAACGTTCCCTCCTTAACTAATAAGCATGATACTCGTTCAATTTTTACTAATAATTTTCCTCACTTGCTTATAGCAAATATCGCATTTCCTAATGTCAAAATGGCAAAAAGTATTACCATCCTGTCGACCCGAATCCCCCCTCTCCTCTTACAGAATTAGAAATTTCCTTCACTTCAATCACATTCATCTTGGTTACTGGGGCGACGACCATTTGGGCAATGCGCATATGTTTTTCTACTTTAAATTCTTTCTTCCCATGGTTGATTAACATTACTTTCACTTCCCCCCTATATCCTTCATCAATAGTACCGGGACTATTTAGTACAGTTACCCCGTATTTTAGTGCCAGTCCGCTTCTTGGACGAACTTGCGCTTCAGTTCCGGATGGCAATTCAAGACATATCCCGGTAGCAATTAATTCAAACTCACCCGGTTTAATAATTTTCTCCTCTATTGAAAATAAATCTAAACCTGCATCTCCCGGATTAGCATACTGAGGTAATTTCGCATCCTCTTTCATTAATTTTACTTTTAATTGGTCATTCATCTTGAATTCTCCTTGTCAAAAAAAGTACTAAAAAAATTATATCAAAAGATACAAAAACTGAAACCTTTTTCCTTCCATTTCGTAGCATTAATAATATGGATGAGAAGATAGTTTTTTTACGTATAGAACATCGATCAAGGAGGCATTTATATGGGGCTATTATTTCGTATTATCTTTCTGATGATTATTCTTCTCCTTATATATAGCGGCATTCGTTACTTGTTACATCCAAAGCGGAAACTTGAACTAGCCCATGAGCAAAAACGGTTTTATTTTCTGGATGATCCAAATAATGTCCGTAAAAATTTCACTTTAACTTATAAAGGGGTACTATTTGAAGGTGAAAAATATTTAGGAACAACAACGGACTCATTCGATGTTATCTCGATATTTGTTTTTCCAAAAGATGTAGGGGCATTAAAAGGATTAACGAAGAATGATTTTCAAATAATAGAACAACATATTTTACAACATTATAAAAATGCAAAAATTGATTGGAAAAGTCCCATTAAAGAATTTCTTAATTCTGACGACAACTCACCTAATCAAACAATGTAATTATTTTACAATTATAAAATAAAACTTTGAACAAAAGGTGTTTGTTAGTTGCACTGATTGGACTTACCGGATAAGAAAACTCGGGCGTCCGAACCTTTAGGCGAGAGCAAAGCCGTAGTTCAGGGGCTGTCTGATAAGTATAAACATCTAAAAATGTATAAAACGAGAATACTGCTCTATCAAGGTTTCAGGCATAAAATGGAGCATCTAGAAGTCAAAAATATGACTTTTTGGATAGCCTCTTGCAATGTAATGCTACCGAAGTTTCTTTCGTTCACCGAAAAAATATAAAGTTTTTTCGGCTGTGATGCATTCCCGCGAAGCTATCCTTGTGTACTTATGCGTTAGGAAAGTAGAAATTAAAAAATTTATACTTTCCTATTAGCTAAAAAGAAAACGGGACCTTTTCCAATGTATAAGTCCCGTCCATCTTTTACTTGCTCAATTGTGCTTTTGCAGTATCAGCCAGTTGAGTAAATGCTTCTGGGTCTGCTATTGCTAGGTCAGCAAGCATTTTGCGATTTACTTCAATACCCGCAAGTTTTAACCCATGCATTAAACGACTGTAAGAAATCCCGTTTTGACGTGCTGCTGCATTAATACGCGTGATCCATAATTTACGGAATTCACTTTTCCGTTTACGGCGGTCACGATATGCATACATTAACGATTTCATAACTTGTTGATTTGCAACTTTATATAAACGATGTTTCGAACCGTAGTATCCTTTTGCTAATTTAAGTACTTTTTTACGACGTCTGCGCGTAACAGTACCACCTTTTACACGTGCCATAGTTTAAAAACCTCCTAATAATTCTTACCTATTTAAAATAACCCTGTTCTTCGTGTTGATGTTCATTTCAATCAATAAGTTGCAACATTGACCTATCACTAGATCATTTGTTTAATGCGTTTATAATCACCAGAAGATACAAGTGTACCTTTACGAAGTTTACGTTTTTGCTTTTGAGTTTTATTTGCAAACATATGGCTTCTGTAAGCATGGGAACGTTTCAATTTACCAGTCCCTGTTTTCTTGAAGCGTTTTGAAGTGCCACTGTGCGTTTTCATTTTAGGCATAACAATTTCCTCCTTGATTACTTTTCAATTTTTGGTGCAAGTACCAGAAACATGCTTCGTCCTTCCATTTTTGCTTTTGATTCGATAATAGCAATATCTGCACATTCTTCTGCCAGACGATCTAATACTTTTTGACCAATTTCTTTATGTGTGATTGCCCGACCTTTAAAGCGTAAAGATGCTTTCACCTTATCGCCCTTTTCTAAAAACTTTCGGGCATTCCGTAATTTTGTATTGAAGTCATGTTCATCGATAGTCGGGCTGAAACGAACTTCTTTTATACTAATCACTTTTTGATTTTTTCGAGCTTCTTTTTCTTTCTTTTGTTGCTCAAAACGAAATTTCCCGTAATCCATGACTCTCGCTACCGGTGGCTTCGCATTAGGAGCAACTAAAACGAGATCCAAATTTCTACGGGCTGCAATTTCCAAGGCTTCAGCTTTTGATTTGATACCTAATTGTTCTCCATTCGCATCAATTACACGAACTTCACGAGCACGAATGCCCTCGTTGACCATCATATCTTTGCTAATATTAAGACACCTCCAAAGGATTTTGTGAATACTTGGATTTGGTTGGAAAAGAGCGATTACCCACAATTTTAAATATAAAAAAGTGCAGGTACATACACCCGCACTTAAGATTTCCGTGTTTATTCACATCATCGTTTGCCAGTCAAAACCTGTTAACAGCCTAAGCGTCTTCCAGGTGAGAAGCGGGTGCCTCTTCTTTTTCACAAACCGTATTCAATTCACCTTTTCAAATATAGCATAGATATCCTTTCTTGTCAATGCTCGCTTTTATTAAGCGAACACAACAAAGAGTAGTATAACAAATAAGAACGGGAAAAACAATATTGTTAACAAAAAAATATAGAATAAGAGAAATGTGAGAAATTGTATAATCATTCACTGAACACCATATGCGTTCGTGCGTTTGTTAAAAACACCAACTCTCTAGGAGTTGGTGTCCAACAATGTGCTACTATTTTCTTGCCTCTTGCTTAATTTTTGCAAAGAAGGTATCAAATGCCATTGTTTCAGATTTTTGTTCTCCATATTTTCTGACATTGACAGCTTTTTCTTCCACTTCTTTATCCCCAACAACAAGCATGTATGGGATTTTTTGAACTTGTGCTTCACGAATTTTATATCCCATTTTTTCATTGCGGGCGTCCAATTCAACACGAATACCGGCCTTTTTCAACTCTTCTTGAACAGATTTCGCATAGTCAAAATGAATTTCAGGGGATACTGGAATCACTTGAACTTGAACTGGTGCCAGCCATGTTGGAAATGCCCCTTTATATTCTTCAAGTAAATAAGCGACAAACCGTTCCATCGTAGAAACAACACCGCGATGAATAACGACCGGGCGATGCGGTTTCCCGTCTTCTCCCACATAAGTTAAATCAAAGCGTTCCGGTAATAAGAAGTCTAATTGCACGGTTGATAAAGTTTCTTCTTTCCCAATCGCCGTTTTTACTTGGACATCAAGTTTTGGACCATAGAATGCAGCTTCACCTTCTGCCTCGAAATAATCAAGACCTAAATCATCCATTGCTGATTTCAACATGCTCTGTGCTTTTTCCCACATTTCATCATCATCAAAATACTTTTTCGTGTCTTCCGGGTCGCGGTAGGATAAACGAAAAGAGAAGTCAGAAATATTGAAGTCTTTATATACTTCCATAATCAATTCGACAACCCGTTTGAACTCATCCTTAATTTGATCTGGGCGAACGAAAATATGGGCATCATTTAATGTCATACCGCGGACCCGTTGCAGTCCAGATAATGCGCCACTCATTTCAAAACGATGCATCGTCCCAAGTTCCGCAATCCGAATTGGTAATTCGCGATAGGAATGCTTGCTGTTTTTATAAACCATCATATGATGCGGGCAGTTCATCGGTCGAAGCACTAATTCTTCTCCGTCACCCATATCCATAGGCGGATACATATCATCATGATAATGATCCCAGTGACCACTTGTTTTATATAAATTGACGTTGGCAAGAACCGGTGTATACACATGGTCATAGCCAAGACTGATTTCTTTATCAACAATATACCGTTCAATTGTACGACGAACCGTTGCCCCTTTAGGTAACCATAATGGTAGCCCTTGACCAACAAGTTGGTTGATTGAAAAAATACCTAATTCTTTTCCAAGTTTTCGGTGATCGCGTTCTTTTGCTTCCTCCAACATTTTCAAATGGGCAGCCAATTCCGCTTTGGTGAAAAATGCTGTTCCGTAAATCCGTTGCAACATTTTATTGTCGCTGTCGCCACGCCAATAGGCACCAGCAATGCTGAGCAACTTGAATTCCTTTATTTTTCCTGTCGCTGGAACATGAACCCCGCGGCAAAGATCGAAAAATTCACCTTGTTCATAGATTGTAACTGTTTCATTTTCAGGAATGGCCTCAATGAGCTCTAGCTTATATTCATCGCCAATTTCCTTATACATTTGAATGGCTTCTTCCCGACTGACAACTTTCCGGACGATTTCAAGATTTTCATTAATGATTTTTTTCATTTCTTTTTCAATTTTAGGAAGGTCTTCCGGGGTGATAGATTCATCTAAATCGATATCATAGTAAAAGCCGTTTTCAATTACCGGGCCAACACCAAGTTTAACGTTTTTGTATAACCGTTTAATGGCTTGAGCCATCAAGTGTGCTGCACTATGGCGCATAATTTCTAGACTTTCCGGATCCTTATCAGTTAAAATTTGGATTTCTCCGCTTTCTTCGATTGGTGTACGCAAATCGATTAATGCCGCATTTAATTTTCCCGCATAGGCTTTTTTCTTTAGTCCCGGACTAATCGAGGCCGCAATTTCCTCCATTGTTATCCCTTTAGGAAACTCTTTCACCGCCCCATCCGGAAATGTAATTTGAATGATTTCTGACATGATTTTTTCCTCCTCAAGTATTTAAAATTTTACCTGGTCCATTAAAGGTTCGACTTGGTACTTTCCTTTGTCGGCCACTTACTTCTAAAGAAATATGCACTTCCAACTTTGTCGAATAAGTAACTTAGCTAGAAATTTAAATTTTAATGAAAAATAAAAACCCGCCCCTGAAAGTAGGGACGAGTTTTATTTACCCGTGGTTCCACCCTGATTCTCGCAAAGTTAAAAAACATTGCGACTCAAGAAGCCGATAACGGTCGGATCCGTCAACCATTACTTGAAAACCTTTCACAGTTGAAGTTTAAAGGGGGTAAGTCGATTACTCGTGTTAGGAAGTTTCCACCATCCTTCCCTCTCTATGAACCGTAATAATAGACCCGTGTCCTTCGCATTACCTTTTTTCTATGCAGTTAAGTGTTTGGCGGTTACGAGCCAACCTCTTATACCTATTAGCTATATTGGAATTAAAAAAAGTGATGTTGCAACATTCTTGAAAAACTCCACTTTCCTTGTATGTAAGTATTATATGGCTTTTAAACAAAAAATGCAAGTCGACCTGTGTTAACCATTTGAATATGAAAAAGCTTCTAGCGGAAAAATATTTAATTTTTCTTCAAAAATGTTTTTTAGTGTTTGAATAATCCCGTTTTCTGGCTGATCCGTATATAGATAAATGATTTCAGGAGCAATTGAAATTAGCGGAGCAATGGTGACCGAATCAACATAAACGGGATGATCAGACAATAATTTTCGATCGATTCGTTTATCTAATTCTGAGCGTTTGATTTTGTTTTTATGTTCATCAAAAAATTGAAATCCGTCCTCATTCACTAAATAAATACATTTCATTTGCGCTCTCCGGCCTGCCAAAAAATTCCGTAAATAGGAAATAAACGATTGATAATCCTGTTCCAATTTATACTCATCAATGGCAATTTCAAGATAAGATGAGAGTTTTTCAATATAAAAGCGAAGTCTAAAGGTTATAAAGGCATCGACGGACAGAATGTGACTTGAACCAATCACTTCCAATAAGGCTTGATCCAGCTGTTCCTCCAAAGAAGCATGGTCTATCTCAAATGGCAAATTTTTTCTTTTTCCTTCCATTATCGAATAAACCATTTCAATAATTTGAATTTGTTCATCCGTATCAGTATAGAAAAAATCATTTTCAAGTATTTCCTGACACCACTCCATCCGCTTTTTCTCCATAATAAAATTTTTTAAATGTTTATATATGTCAGCTAAAACATTCCCTTTCTTCATATCCGGAAAAATGAAATCCAGTTGCAAGGATTTCCTTTCGATTTGGATATGTTCCGATTTATCTTCTAAAAATGCTTGATAAAAAAAATCTAAATCCTCTTTATTATTAAATTGAATTGTAAACATCTCCGTCCCCCCTGTGAGGCATTCCTGTTTCATATATATGGGGGGCTTGGTTACTTTAGAACTGAACCTTGCTTTATGAATTCGCAAGGTTCCTATTACAACTTTAAACAAAAGTTATTTATAAAACTTTTAAGATGTTATCATAAACCATATTAAATATTTTTTGTAAGCTATTAAAAGTCTTGCTATTTTCTTTTATTTGACCCATCAATAGGAACCGGCTCGGCCAAAAATTTGATTCGCTCAATGATTCGTGCAGCTTTAAGTTTTTCCTCTTCCCCACGTTGTGAGTAGGTTAAATGGTGCTCTAACTCATTTAAATTAAAGTTTGAAGTAAAAAAAGTAGGCAACTTTTCCAACATCCGAAACTGAAGTATCGGTCCGAGAACTTCATCCCTTACCCAGCTCGATACTGCTTCAGCTCCGATATCGTCAAACATTAGAATCGGCGCTTTTTTCAACATGTCTATTTTTTCATTTAATGTATGGTCATTAATCGCCTGCTTCATCTCACGAATTAGTTCAGGTACATAAACAATGATGGACGAAATTCCTATTCCAGCTAATTCATGGGCTATTGCTCCGAGTAAATAGGTTTTCCCCGTTCCAAAGGGCCCATAAAAATAAAAGCCTCTTTGAAAATGTTCACTTCCATAATTGGAGATAAAATGTTCTACTTTATCAATGGCTTGTATACGATTGTCCGTATCAAGAATGACATTTCCTAAAGATGCTTGCAGAATATCCTTTGGCATGTAGAGGCATTGAATTCTGTTTTCTATTTTCCTTTTTTCATCAGCTAATCGTTTTAAGCGGCATGGCACATAGTGGACATCGATCCCATTATTTACTAGCACAAGTTCCGGCTCATAGCCGGGAATGATATTTTTACATTGTTCTAAAGAAGGACAATCCTTGCAACCTCTACTTTGCGAGACAAATTCATATAATTTGCCAAGACTGCGATCAATCATCGGTCCTGAAATTTCATCTTGATGTTCAGTAAGAAAAGCTCGTACATCAGAATGGGACATGATTTCCTGACGGATCTGCGTAAATCTTTTTTGAAAATCATCCCGATTACTTAACCGATTTAATGTTTCTCTAATATTTTCCATAGTAAGAGCACACCTCCTTATTTATCTGGATTGTATATTAGTAATCATTCATCATCATGGGAATTCTCTTAAATAGCCGCTTTTATTTTCTGTATTTTTTCAACCGTTCTTCTAAACTTTTTTTCAATTCGATATCGACCTTCTCATTCTGTTTTTCTGGGCCGTCATTTCGATTTTCAAGCCAATCCGGTACTTTTTCCGTACGAACCGCTTTTCTTTTCGAGGTTGGTTCTTTCTTTTTGTTTTGTTGCCATTCGATATACTTACGATGCTCGTCTTTTGCCAGTGTCATTGCCTCTTTAACGGTTTTTATTTTTTTCCGTGCCCAGTGCGATGCAATCTTTTCAACAAAAGCTTTTGATAATTTCATGTCGGTTCTAAGCATGCAATATTGAATGAGAACATTGACGACGCCGGGATTTAATTTTTGATTAATCATGATTTCTTCAATTAATCTTAAATCACTTTCTGCCGGTTCAGAGCCATGCGATAAGTCCGTTAATACTTGTCGCGGGCTCACTGTTTCTAAATAGCGAACAAGACGGTCCTCCTTTGTTTTCGGTACATCTGTGTCAGACTCGTAGATCGGACTTTGGGTACGATCAATTAATTTTGGCAGGGAGTTATAATGCTCAATTTTATACCAATCTCTTGCCCTTTTCCGCAATGTTTCAATATCAACCACATTATCGGCATCTAAACTGTCCATGACGATATTTTTCATTTGAATGGCGTCAATTCCATATAAAAATGCTAATTTTAAAATAACTTCTTTAATCTTTTTTGTAATGGCCGCTTTTGGGACAACTGCTTCATCGAGTCCTGCCATGAATAATTCAAAGTCAAAAAAATCGGGTGCTACCGTCACCGGCTTGGCCTCCATTTTTCCAGGGAAAGCCTTTCCGTCATCATCTGCATTCAATGCTTCATAAGGGAGAGAATGAATTGAACCAAATACTTGTTGAAATGGTTGAGTAATATTTTCAAAACCATCTGTATTAATTGCCTGATCGCTAAAATCACGTTTTAGGCGTTGATAGTAATCATGACCGATTTTTTGATAAAGGTAAATGTTCAATAATCCGTCCGTAAAAAATTGCCGCGGTGATAAGGGAGGCTTTAAAATATACAGGAAGGAACGGGAATCGTTATGTTTTTTTACAAACGTCTCCAACAGGCCAATTGCCTCCAATTTTTTTCTTGCATTGTAAATTTCTGCCAAGTTTAAATCAAGTAAATTCATAATAAAATAATGTGAAGCTGGTTCTGATTGTAGGCGACTCTTCCCAATTTGGTTTAATAATGTCATGTATAAACTGACACATATCGGACCGATAAGCGGTTGATATAATAAGGTTAGGACTTTTGAATCATCCACATATAGCGGACCCTCAATCGAAACAATAAATGGATCTCCCGGTATCAGTTCCTTCCAATGTGGTTCCATGAAAACAATCTCGACCTTTCTTTATTATTTTCCATTTATCCCACTCTAAACGGAGAGTCTAATTGCCACATCAACATTCGGGCAAATGTGATTCATTCTTTATGCTCTTTTTTTAAGAGGTCTTTCAATTCTTCAATAAATACGTTAATATCTTTAAATTGGCGATAGACCGATGCAAATCGAACATAAGCGACTTCATCTATTTTTGCCAATTTATCCATAACCATCTCACCAATCACTTCACTTTTTACTTCCGAAACTTCGAGATTCCGTAGTTCCCTTTCCACTTCAGTAGTGATAGTTTCAAGTTGATTTAAACTGACCGGACGTTTTTCACAAGCACGAAGTAATCCGCGTAGAACTTTATCCCTACTGAATTCTTCCCTTGTTCCTTCTTTTTTGATAACAATTAATGGGTATTCTTCAACTCTTTCAAAGGTTGTGAAGCGGTAGCCACATTCTTCACATTCACGACGTCTGCGGATAGCCCTTCCTTCATCGACAGGTCTTGAATCAATAACTCTTGTCCCATTATATTTACACGTTGGACATTTCACCTCTTATTCCTCCTTCCTCTTTTTTCCATCATTTCAGATTTTTATAGTTCTTATGAAAAAAATTTAAGATACCGGTTTCGTTCATTTTCAACCATAGATTTTTAAGTGAAATCATATTTTCCTATCTAATATCCGCTTTTGGTAACTGCTTGTCCAATTCCTGGTAAAAGCGTAATACAAGTTTCTTCAATGTTGGGTAAAGACCGAATATCGAAAATTTTTCAGAAGATACCATGAAATCAACGGCAGTTTGAAATGGTCGAACTTGGATAACTGTGATTATAATGAACGCTTTTGGACTACTTGTCATAGAGACGGAAATTTCTCCGCGGTCCTTAGATACAGCGGTGATTTTCATAGTCGGGTCTTTTGTAAATATTTCTTCAACTGTTGTTAATACTTTATCAAATGAACTTCTATAATAATGGCTTTTTAAATCTTTGTCAAAATGATCATCCGACGTTTCACAACTTTTTTGGAATCGCTGAAAAATTGAAGGTTTTTTACTCATGATCTCAAACATCCTTTTCATACATTTTTCAAAAATTTTTATGACGTCCACATCAATTGTAAATCTATATAGTTTTATCTTACTACATTTTATATCGATAAAAAAAGATGATGTTTCTATTAACACCATCTTTTGAAGTATTTTTTCAATTAGTCACTTTGTAGGCCTGACCTTTCACTTCGATAGGACCCATTCCTCTAGGGAACTCGATCGTCTCTCTTGATGTTGCATTTAATTTTTCCGCTATATAATCCGCGGCAATGGTTGGATCCAAATTACCGCACGTATAAACATCAATACTTGCATAACCATGCTCAGGAAAACTATGAATGGTTAAATGGGATTCTGAAATGATGACAACCCCACTGACTCCTTGAGGTGCGAATTGATGGAAGGCAACCTCCCGAACTTCAGCACCTGATTTCAACGCAGCATCAACAAATAATCTTTCAATAAAATCGATATCATTCAGTTTGTTATAGTCACAGCCCCATAATTCTGAAATAACATGACGTCCGAATGTATTCATACGTACGTTCCCCCTTTGAATAATTTTTCCCTGTTCTTACAGGTAAATGAGTGTACATGAAAAAAATTACATAACTACCACGGGGGGAAAGTTAGTCCAAAGAGGTCCTAACCCTTTAAGTAGTTATTTTTCCACGAATATCAGTATACAAGTTTTTCCTATATTAATCAATTAATAAATGTTCTAGATTTCTTAAAGTGCCCTCATATATTAAATACCTATAAACATAATAAAGATAAGGAATTTAAAAGGTGACTATATTTTGAAAGTATGTATATAGACGATTAAAAGATAATATTTCAGAATAAATTTGCCAAAAAGAAAAACCCAAGAAAACAATCTTGGGTCGTCTTCATATTTTTATCGAAAAATGATGATAAACCGTCTGTGTTATATGAAAAGTCTTTCTCTCGTTGTCAAACGATTTTATCAATGACTAAATGTTCTATTTAGAAACTTGGTTCCATCTCTCTTGCCATTTGGTTTGAGACCATTTTTGCTAAATCGACAACGCGGCATGAATAACCCCATTCATTGTCAAACCATGCCAATACTTTAACCTTATTTCCTTCCAAAACCATCGTCGAGAGTCCATCAACAATAGAAGAATGAGAATCTGTAATAAAATCAACAGATACTAATGGTTCATAAGTTATATCAAGAATACCTTGTAACTCTTTTTTACTGGTATAGACAAATGCATCATTCACCTCTTCAGCTGTTACTTCTTTTTTCAAATCCACTACTAAATCAACAAGTGAAACATTCGGTGTTGGTACACGTAAAGCAATTCCATGTAATTTTCCATTTAATTGTGGTAATACTTTGCCAATTGCTTTTGCTGCACCCGTTGTTGTCGGAATAATAGACTGTGCACAAGCACGAGCACGTCGTAAATCTTTATGTGGATTATCAATATTTTTCTGATCATTCGTATAGGCATGTACTGTTGTCATAAATCCGCTTTCAACACCAAATTGTTCATCTAAAACTTTGATTACAGGTGCCAAGCAATTTGTTGTACAGGATGCATTGGAAATGATTTTATGCTCATCAATATTTAAAACGGTGTCATTTACACCAACAACAATTGTCACATCTTCATTTTTCCCCGGTGCAGTTAAAATCACTTTTTTCGCACCGGCATTAAGGTGTAGAGATGCTTTGTCACGAGAAGTAAATTTCCCTGTTGCTTCAATAACTATGTCAATATTTAAATCTTTCCAAGGTAATTGTTTCGGATCTCTTTGATTGACTAAAAGTACTTCTTTTCCGTTTACCACTAGACTATTTTCCCCAAATTTAACATCCCCATTAAATTTCCCGTGAACTGTATCGTATTTTAATAAGTGAGCAAGCGTTTCTGGAGGATAACTTGCATTAACAGCAACAATATCGAAATCATTCAACAATATTGCTCTGCGAAATACCATGCGTCCGATTCTTCCAAAACCATTTATTGCTACTCTTTTAACCATGATGGTCCCCCTTGTTATTTATGATACATAATTAAGATAATAACCGTAATTAGTATAACATATTTTATGAAAAGTTCACATATTAATTGCCACTTTTCGAAAAAAGTTTGGAGATTTGGGGGAAGATAGGCTCTCAGGAATTTACTACGCAGTAAAAAAAAGAAATGGATGCGAGGCCGGCTCCTGATACTAAATTCAGCAGTGAATGCAAGGGGAATCATCGCAAGGAAAACTCACAAGGACAAATCCAGTAAGAAAATTCGGGCGTCCGAGCCTTTAGGCAACCAAAAAGCCGTCGTTCAGCGAACATTTTCGCTTGCGAGGTAATGTTACCGAAGTCTCTCTCGTTCACCGAAAAAATATAAAATTTTTTCGGCTGCAATATATTCCCGCGAAGCTTTCCTTGTGCACTGATGCGTTAGGAAGGGGTTGTCCAGAAAATCAAATTTTTGACTTCTTATGCCTAAAACCTTGATATATCAGTATTCTCGTTTTATACATTTTTAGATGTTTATACTTATCGGACAGCTCCTTCCTATAGCAAAAAAACTTTCTTGGTAAGTACGATGCTTCTTAAATCATCAGTAAGCCCTTAATTCCTACCAAGAAAGCTTGTTTTATAAAATTTTCCAATCTTTTAAGACAGATAGTAATTGAGTTTTTGTTTGTTCGATTGTACCTCGGTTATCAATGACAGCATCCGCCAGCTCCCTTTTTTGTTCAATGGAAAGCTGGGATGTGATTCTTGCCAGCGCCTCTTCTTTTGTCAAATGGTTCCTGTTCATCAATCGTTCCAGTTGTGTCGTTTGATCAACATATACAACTAGTACTTTATCAACCATATACGTCAAATTGCTTTCATATAACAAAGGAATGTCAAGAAAAACAACTTTCTCGCCACGAAAAATTGCTAATTCTTTTTCGTCATTCATTTTTTTTCGAACAGCCGGATGGACGATAGAATTTAATAGCAGTCGTTTCTCTTCATTTTGAAAAACAAGATCCCCTAATTTTTTTCGGTCGATTTCTCCGTTTGCAAGCAGGATCTCTTTACCAAAATGCTCGACTATTTTTTGATAGGCTTCCTCTCCTGGCTCGACTACGACCCTAGCTGCAATATCAGCATCGACAACCGTATAGCCCAGTTCTTTAATCATTTTCGAAACTGTACTTTTTCCTGTTGCGATGCTTCCGGTGATTCCGATAACCAATGCCAACTTCATCCCCTCTTTATTTCCGTTTCTAAACATTCATTTATTGATATTTTACCATTTTTCTTAAGGGCAACCAACTAGAGTTAAATTAGATTTTCCAAATGCCAATTAAGATGAGTAATAAACCGGGAATAAACGAAAAATGCTTAAATAATTGATGAGAACCGAGTGCTGCACCAAATTTAATGCCGGTTGTGGCAAAGATAGCACTCATTAGTCCAACACAAGTGGCAAGTAATATTGGTGAAAAACCTAACATAGATGCCCCAAAGCCAGCACCTAAAGCATCGAGGGATAAGGCCGTACCTAACAAGACAGCTTCAAATCCGTTAATTGAACCGGACTTATCTAAATCTGCGGTCATCGGTTTTTTTAAAATTTGAATGACAACACCGATTGATTTCAGTTCAAATTTCAACAAAACTTTTTCATGAACGTTTTCAATTGAATCCATTTTTCCATCCGCTGTACGGAAAAATTGCAATAATGCCCAAGCACCTAAAAGGATAAAGATACTTCCTCCAATCGTTTCCATCAAATGTGGTGTAAGAATTTTTCCAAAGTGACTACCGATAATCGCTGCGAAATAGAGAGAAAAAGCAGAACAACAAGCGATTATAAAAATGGCATGAAGCGGAATTTTTACTTTTCTCATGCCATACGTGAATCCGACATTGAAGCTATCAATACTTACAGCCAATGCGAGTAATAAAAGTGGAAATAGATTCAAATAGAACAGCTCCTTTCAACGATCGCTACCCTATCGTATGAAAAGAGCTTGTCTTAAGTTCTTGGTTCTTAGGCGATTAACCAGATGAATGGAAGTTCATCAAGAGGAAATGGGTTTATATTTTAATCTTTTGACAGTTTGGGCAAAAATGCGTACCACGTCCGCCAACTTTTATTTTTTCAATAAGGGTGCCACAGTTTTTACACGGCTTTCCTTCCTGAGCATAAGCATTTAACTCCAATTGAAACATACCGATCTGGCCTTGGGAATTCACATAGGAACGAATAGTACTTCCCCCTTTTTCCACTGCTTCTCCTAGAGTGGTAATGATGGCCTCTCTCAATCTCTTAACCTCAGATTTTGATAATGAATTGGCAAGCCGCTCAGGATGTATTTTTGCCCGATATAAAGCTTCGTCCACATAAATATTGCCAAGACCTGTAACAATTGTTTGATCAAGGAGAAACGGTTTAATCATTCTTGCCGTTTTTGCTAGCGATTTTTCCAAGTAGGCGGTTGTAAACTCTTTAGCAAACGGCTCCGGTCCCAGCTGACTGAGCGGCAAATGGTTCATTTCTTCCCCGATCGGAAAAAGATGCATCGTTCCAAACTTCCGTACATCCCGATAACGCAATTCGGTCCCATCGGTAAATGAAAAAATGACATGAGTATGTTTGTCAAATGGTTCCTCTTTCGGATAAAGTCCGTATTTTCCTTCCATCCGTAAGTGAGAAACGAGTGCAATATCATTCATGTAAAAAATGAGAAACTTTCCTCTTCTTCCCATTCTACGTATCGTTTGCCCTGTTAATAGAACAGTAAATTCTTTAACATCTGGTGGGTTTTTTATTATCTTTGGCCAAAATACTTTTACATCATCGATTGTCTTCCCAAGGACGATTGCCTCAAGGGTTCGTTTGATTGTTTCAACTTCTGGTAATTCCGGCATAATTTTTCCTTCCCTTTAATTGTTTAAACTGAAATGCATAGCGGTCTTGTAAAAGTGGGCAAAATACGATCATTTTTGAGGTAATACGAAGGCGAAGCGAAAAAAACGATCAATTCTCCCAAGGAAAACCAGCCCATTTTTTCTGTGGACCGGTTTCTTCCTTGCGTCATGGCATCAGCCTTACTTCGCATCAAACCATGTCGGACCGTAAGCATAATCAACTTTCAATGGTACTTTAAGTTCAAGTGCATGCTCCATAACGTCTGGAACAATTTCCTTTAATTTTTCTACTTCGTCTTCTGGCGCTTCAAAGATGAGTTCATCATGGACTTGTAAAAGTAAGCGTGCTTGTAATTTTTCCGTCTTTAATCTCTCGGCCATATCAATCATTGCCTTTTTAATGATATCAGCAGCACTCCCTTGAATCGGAGTATTCATAGCTGTCCGCTCTGCAAAACTGCGGATATTGAAATTTCGGCTCGTGATTTCAGGAATATAACGTCTCCGGTGTAATAATGTGGTGACATATCCAATTTGTTTTGCTTCTTGGACGATATCTTGCATATACTGTTTAACTTGCGGATAGCTTTTAAAATAGCGCTCAATGAATTGGCTTGCCTCTTTCCTTGTAATCCCTAAATTTTGTGATAAACCATAATCACTAATTCCGTAAACGATACCGAAATTAACTGCTTTTGCCTGTCTTCGCATATTACTTGTCACTTCATCTTGACTAACATGAAAAACGTCCATTGCCGTTTTTGTATGAATATCGAGTCCTTGTTTAAAGGCATCGATCAACCGTTCATCTCCCGAAATATGAGCAAGTACCCGTAACTCAATTTGCGAGTAATCTGCCGAAAACATCACCCAACCTTTTTCTGAGGGGACAAATGCTTGCCTAATTTTCCGCCCTTCTTCTAAGCGAATCGGGATATTTTGTAAATTCGGATCAGTGGAGCTAAGCCGCCCGGTTTGAGTTAATGCTTGATTAAAACGAGTATGGACTTTTCCATCTTCCGGATTAACGACTTTCAATAAACCCTCAATATACGTAGATTGTAATTTACCTAGTTGGCGATATGTTAAAATTTGATCAACAATTTCATGTTCTGCCTGCAATTTTTCCAATACATCCGCTGACGTGGAATAGCCTGTTTTTGTCTTTTTAATTATCGGTAAACCTAGTTTATCAAATAAAATAACACCAAGTTGTTTCGGGGAATTAATATTGAATGGTTCACCAGCCAACTGATGAATTTTTCCCTCAATCTCATTTAACCGTTTTTTAATTTCTTCGCCCATTTCTTTCAAACGATTTACATCGACTGCAACTCCAGTGCTTTCCATTTTCGCTAAAATTCTCGTCAGCGGCATTTCAAGTTCGATAAACAGCTCGTATTGTTCATTTTCCCTCAGTTCATCAATCAAGCGATCTTTTAAATGGTAAATTGCCAAGGCTTTACGAACAATGGGTTCAGCCCGTTCTTTATCCGTTAAAGACGTCCGTTTTGCCCCTTTTCCATAAACGATATCATCTGCTAATACTTGGTTGTAATGATGGGTTTTTGCAACATCACTAAAATCTTGAATTGTCTCTGATGGATTTAATAAGTATGAGGCGATTAGTAAATCAAAATCAATTCCGTTTACAACCATGCCTAGTTTTTGCAATGAAACGATGGTCCGTTTCGCATCATAAACGGCAAGTTTCGTTTTTTCATCTTCAAGCCATGCTTTAAAAACCGAAGAAGATTTTACAACATCAACCGGAAGATAATAATTTCCTGTATCATTTACCAGCCCTAGTCCTATGATTGGAGCATAATGGTAATTATCTTCAATGATTTCCACATATAGCGCACTATTTTGTTGTAATATTTCCTCGGTAATTTCTTTTACAAATTCGAATTCAACTGCTTCCAGCTTTTGCTCTTCACTCTGAATAGATGAATCCATTTTTTCAAGAAAAGTTTGGAAGCCGAGTTCTTTATATAGTGAAATAAGTTTTTCTGTGTTTACGCTTTGATAATTAATATCAGCTAAGCCAATATCCAGCGGAGCTTCACGAAAAATCGTCGCTAATTGCTTACTCATTAATGCCTGATCTTTATATGTTGATAAGTTTTCTTGCAATTTTTTCCCGCTTACCTGGTCAACCGACTGCAATAAGTTTTCTACCGAATGATATTGTTTTAGCAGTTTGATAGCTGTCTTTTCCCCAATACCCGGGACTCCGGGAATATTGTCACTTGCGTCCCCCATCAAACCTTTCATATCAACAATTTGTTCCGGACTTAAGCCATATTTTTCTTTTATATGTTCAGGTGTATATTTTTCAATGTCGGTAACACCTTTACGGGTAACTAAAACCGTTGTTTTTTCAGAAGCTAACTGGGTTAAGTCTTTATCACCGGAAACGATTCGTACTTCAAAATTGTTTTCTTCAGCTTGTTTCGATAATGTTCCGATAATATCATCGGCTTCATAATTTTCCAGTTCGTATTGAGCAATCCCTTGTGCTTTTAATAACTCACGAAGATATGGAAATTGTTCGGATAATTCAGGGGGCGTTTTTTGCCGACCACCTTTATAATCAGCAAAAGTTTCATGGCGAAAAGTCGTTTTTCCTGCATCAAAAGCGACTAATATATGGGTTGGTTTTTCTTCCTTTAAAATTTTTTCCAGCATCATAGCAAATCCATAAACAGCATTTGTATGTATACCTTTATCATTATTCAATAGTGGCAAGGCGAAGAACGCACGGTATGCGACACTATTTCCGTCAATTAAAACTACTTTTTTATTCAAAAAATAACCCCCGTTTCTTTTCACACTCGTTAATTTTGAAGATAGTAGTGGCTTTTCCAAAAAGGCAAATAAAGGATAAACCGAGTGATTGGAATAAAAAAAATAGCCGTTTTCCTTATCTTATTCTAGCATGGAATGAAGGGAAAGGAAAACGACCGCGTAATTAATTTACTTTCACTTTATCTCGCAACTCCTCCAATGCAAGTGTGAAGCAGAAAATAAGTACCCAATTCGTTCAACTAACCATCCGTGGGAATGAAGCCCCACGGATGGAAGTTTCACTTATTTTACATATCCTTGTAGTAATTTCGTATATGGAGAGTTGGACGGTAAAATAATGACAGTCTGGTCATTAATTGTCTTTTTATACGACTCCAAAGTTCTAAACAAACTGTAGAATTCCGGGTCTTTCGAAAAAGCTTTATTATAAATTTGCGCAGCTTCCCCTTCCCCTTCTGACCGAATCACCTCAGCATCTGCTTTCGCTTTGGATATCATCTCTTGGTATTCCCGATCGGTTTCGGCCATAATTTTATTTTTTTCCGCATCTCCTTGAGATAAATAGTTCTGAGCTGTTGATTCCCGTTCACTGATCATTCGGGTATAAACGGATTGTTCATTTTCAGCAGGCAAATCGGTACGTTTAATACGAACATCAGATACGACTATCCCATATTGGTCCTTCTTCAAAAGTTCATTTACTTGATCAGTTACTCGATCATTCAAGCTTCCGCGAGAGGAATTTTCATCATTTATTATTTCATCGTAGTTTAACTGACCAAGTTCAGAACGGACAACTGAATAGACGAACTCCTCCATCCTTGCTTCGGCACTTTCCTTAGTTCGTGCATTTATAATCAAACTTTCAGGATCTTCAATTTTCCAGATTGCATAATTATCGATAATCATCCGTTTCTTATCTTTCGTATTAATTTCCGACTGTTCTACATCCAATGTCATTTGATATTTCGGCAATGTTGTCACGGTTTGGATAAATGGTATTTTCATATGAATACCCGGATTACTAATTACACGTTTAATTTCTCCAAACTGGCGAACGATTTTATACTCTCCTTCTTTTACTATAAAAATATTAGTAAATATTAAGAATAGCAGAAATAAAGCGATTAAAATAACGATACCGGTTTTTACCCATTTTCGAAACGGTAAATCTATTCTTTTTTCTTCCATATCAATGATCTTACCATTACTCATTCCTCTTTTTCACTTCCTTTCTGTTCTGTCCCCGAACCTTGACTTTCTGTCGCATTATTCTCTTTTCTTTCTAACGGAGCAATCGGTAAGTATTTCAATGTTTCGCCATTATCATTCATAATATAAATTTGTGCATTGGGAAGTACTTTTTCTATCGTTTCAATTGTTAACCGTTCACGAGTTACTTCCGGACTACTTTTATATTGGTCATATAAACGATTGAAAACGGATACGCCTCCCCTTGCTTCTTCAATACGTGCTGCTTTTTCTCCCTGTGCCCTTGATATAATGGCTGCAACTTCTCCTTCAGCCTCATTCATTTTTTGGTTACGATATTTTTGAGCTTCATTAATTTTTGTGTTCATCGTTTCTCTTGCGTCAGTTACATTGGTAAATGCCGCTCGGACCTCATCATTTGGTAATTCCACATCTTGCAATTTTACAGCCAAAATCGTAATGCCGATATCATATTTCGTGATCAAATCTGATAATATCTCTCTGACATTCCCTTCAATATCAGCCCTTCCTGATGTTAACGCATCATCAATTTTCGAACTTCCAATAACACTACGTAACGATGCACTTGTTGCGTCATACAAAATTTCTTGTGGTGCTTCCGAATTGTACAAATATTTAACAGGGTCAGTAATTTTCCATTGAACAACAAGATCTGCCAAAACGATATTCTCATCACCGGTAATCATTTTTGTATCATTTTGATTCTCTGGAACACCCTTCTTGCTTTTTTCTTTATAGCCAAATTGTAAACTATATGTTTCTTTGGATAACTTATCCACCGTTTGAATCGGCCAAGGGAGTTTGAACTTTAAACCAGGCTCCGTTACTGTAGCCTCTGCCTTGCCGAATGTTAAAATAACTGCTTGTTCTGATTCATCAACCGTATACCAAGAAGTGAATCCGACTAGTACCAGTAATAAAATTCCGATAACAATCCCCGTTGTTGTATAAATCTGTTTCAGATTTATCAAATAATCTCCCTCCTAAAATATTGTTTCAAATATATACGGATCAATTAGCAGATAGGTTTCAGTAAAGTGAAACTTCCATCAGCAGAGTTCCTCCTCCTGCTGATGGTTAGTTGGACCAATCGGGCACTTACGGGCACTTGTTTTCCTCCTTTCATTTAAATTTACCAGAAAATTTAGTTAATTTAAATTTGATATGGAGGTTTTGTTAATTAATTTGTTAAATGAAACATTTTTCTGATGATTAATGCTGTTTCTGATCACGTCATCTTATGTTTTCGGGTATGATTTTCCACAGCTTCACAATAAACTTTGAACCTTTACCAATTTCACTTTCAACATTGATCTCGCCATGATGAGCTTCAACAGAATGTTTTACAATGGCTAAACCTAAACCAGTACCACCGGAGTTCCTACTGCGAGCCTTATCAACTCGGTAAAAACGTTCAAAAATTCGTGGAATTTCCTTCTTCTCAATGCCAATTCCCGTATCGGCAATGGAAATAACAACAAATTCATCATCATCTTTAATATGAACTTCAACTTTACCCGAGGGCAATGTATATGCAATAGCATTTGATAGTAGATTGATGAAAATTTGTTGCAAACGTAAGGAATCCCCTTCAACTGTTAAAGAACGTTCTTCAAATATTTGAATATCAATTTGTTTATCTTCAGCACATTTTTTCAAAGAATCAACAATATCATGAATCAGTTTGTTAATTTCAACTTGATCAATTTTTAATTTCATATCTTCCTGTTCAATTTTTGATAATTCGAGTAAATCATAAACTAAAGATTGGAGTCGGTTGCTTTCTTTCAGTATAATATTTAAAAAAGATTCCAATGCCTTCTCATCATGAAGTGCACCATCTAATAATGTTTCGGTAAATCCTTTGATTGAAGTAACAGGTGTTTTTAATTCATGAGAAACGTTTGCAACAAAATCTTTTCTGATCTTTTCTAACCTTTTGATCTCAGTAATATCATGAAAAACAAGGACAATTCCTTTCCATTCATTATTTGAACTAATAATAGGTGCGCCGTATACTTCAAGATTTTTCATTTGGATATGGATTGGAATTGTAATTTGTCTACGGATTTTTTGCTCTGTCATGAATATATGATCAATAATTTGTTTTACATCTTCATGTTCGATAACTTCCAGATAAGTCTTTCCGATAATATCGGTTTCTTCAATCCAAAACATTTCTTTGTACATTTGATTGGTTAAAATAATGCAACCTTTGTCATCAATTAAAATAAGTGGTGTTCCCATATTATCAATAACGGTACGCAACCGGTCATTTTGCATTTCCTGTTCCTTAGTAATCCTTTGCAAGTTCCTGGCTAAAACATTAAGTGAAGAGTTTAACATGCTAAATTCATTATATGTATATTCATATGTCTGGGCTTGATAATTTCCTTTAGCCAATTCAATAGCTGTTTTTGTGGCCGATTTAACCGGTTTGATAAAACTTGTTGTAATTTTTGAACCGATTAATAAAATGACGATAAATGCCAAGCCAAAAATAACAAACAGCAATAGCCATAATTGTTTATGGGCAATCGTTAAATCATCCAGCTCTGCTGTGATAACTAATATACCATCCACTTTGTCATTGATCTCAATGGTATCCCACCAATAAAAAATATCGTATCCACTGCCAATATATTTTCTTCCGTTTTTATCTGTTTTGATTCCTTTAACAATGTCCGAAAGTATTTCATTATGGCCTTTATATTTTTCGGCAGTTTGACCAATATCGTAAATCACTTTCCCATCGGTTGATAAAATAATTATATTGGCATTGATCAATTGTTTTGCTTTCCTAATTTGATCGATTTGGAGGTTAGAAGTACCTCCTTGGTCTTCTATTTGTTGGATAATCAAATTCCCTTCTTTTTGAAATTCATCGAAGAAAGAGTTAATATAATAGGTTTTAAATAATTGACCCAGCAGAAGACTTAACCCGATAAATACGGAAAAAATTAATACCATTAGCGCAATGAATAATCGATGGCGCATTTTTCTCATACTTTTGGCTCCTCAAATTTATAGCCGAGTCCACGAATGGTTTTAATATATTGCGGTTTTTTCGAGTTCGTCTCAATTTTTTCTCGCAAATGACTAATATGAACATCAACAATTCTTGTATCACCAAAAAAATCATAGTCCCAAACCGCATTTAATAGCTGATCACGAGTCAATACACGTCCTTTATTCTTTGTTAAATATAAAAGCAGCTCAAATTCTTTTGGAGTGAACTCCAGCAATTCCCCGTTTAACAATACTTCATATTGGTCTGGAAATATTTCAAGGTTCCCGATATTAATTTTTATGCTACTTCCCTCCCTTTCTGACTGTTCAAGAAAATTATTTGTTCTCCGTAGAATCGCTTTTATTCGGGCAACAACTTCTCTTGGACTGAACGGTTTTGTCATATAATCGTCGGCGCCTAATTCCAAACCAAGAACTTTATCGATTTCATCATCTTTTGCCGTTAACATAAGAATAGGAGTGTGTATATGTTCTCGCCGTAACTCTTTACATACTTCCATCCCATCCATTTTTGGCAACATTAAGTCAAGTACAATTAAATCTGGAGATTCGGTCTTAGCTCTTTGGAATCCTTCTTCACCATCGTACGCTGTTAACACATCAAATCCGGCTTGACGTAAATTATATTCCAATAAAGTTACAATGGATACTTCATCATCTACAATCAGTATTTTTTTAACCATCCACCAAACTCCTCAATCAATTATTAAAACCCCAGCTTCCAATACTGTATTTATTGTTTTTTTTAAATATACCTGTACTGATAATGTCTTTCAAGATTTTTTATCCCTTTTAAAAAATATTTAAGCTAATCCGGCTAACAACTGAAATAAGAATAGCCTTCCCAAATGGAAAGGCATGTTCGCTATTTATACCATCTTACAGCCAGAAAAACTCCACTGATGGATGTTTCACCTTATACTAAAACACCAAGCAGATCTTTAACTGATTTTGCTGATTTATTTAATGCAATTTTTTCTTCCTCTGTAAGCTCAAGTTCAATGATCCTTTCAATTCCATTACCACCAAGGATCGTTGGAACACCTAAACAAATTCCGTCGAAGCCATATTCACCCTCTAAATAGCTAATAGCAGGAAGAATGCGACGTTGGTCTTTTATAATAGCTTCCACCATTTGCGCAAGGGAAGCTGCAGGAGCGTAGTATGCACTGCCATTTCCTAACAAGTTGACAATTTCCCCTCCACCGGTCCTTGTTCTGGCAACAATTTCATCAAGACGTTCTTTTGGGAGCAATTTTTTTAAAGGAATCCCACCAGCATAGGAGTAACGTACTAGTGGTACCATATCATCACCATGTCCACCTAAAACCAAGCCTGTTACATCTTTAACAGAAATATTTAATTCTTGAGCAATAAAAGTCCGGAAGCGAGCTGTATCCAATACACCAGATTGGCCAATCACTCGATTTTTTGGAAGTCCAGATTCTTTATAAACCGTGTAGGTCATCGCATCCACCGGGTTTGTCAAAACAATGATGATGCAATTGGGAGAATATTTAATCATTTCATGTGTAATAGTTTTCATAATCTTTTGGTTGGTTTGAACAAGATCATCACGGCTCATTCCCGGTTTACGGGCAATCCCCGCCGTAATAACAACAATGTCCGAATCCTTCGTATCTTCATAATCGGACGTACCTATAACATTAGCATCAAATCCTTGTACAGGACTCGCTTCCAACATGTCTAAAGCCTTGCCTCTTGTCGGACTTTCCAATTGTGGAATATCGACAAGAACGACATCCCCCAGTTCCTGTTGCGCAATAAATAAAGCAGTGGTTGCACCGGTGAATCCAGCCCCAATGACAGAAATTTTACGTCTTGACATTTAAAGTCCCCCTTCGTTTGAATGAAACTTAGTTTAGAACTAGAATTTTAAAATCTGTCCTACAAACAATTTCAAAAAAACTTACCGTGATAAAACTCCCATCGACCAAGTCATAAAGATTTGTTCTAAATAGAAAACATTTTTCTTAGAAGAAAGGTGTAGCCCCTTCCCCTTTGTTCGCTATAGTTATTAAAAAACGGTTTTGCAGAAGATAAGGAATCCCCCATTCCTTGAAACTTCTGCAAAATTTGTTGTAAATTAATCATTCATATTTTCAATTAATTTTGTTGCAAACTCAGAACATTTCACCTCAGTAGCTCCGTCCATCAATCTTGCAAAGTCATATGTAACAACTTTTGAGGCAATTGTTTTTTCCATGGATTTAATAATCAAATTAGCTGCTTCTTTCCAACCTAAATGTTCAAACATTAGTACACCAGACAAAATGACGGAAGAAGGATTAACTTTATCCAATCCAGCATATTTCGGCGCAGTTCCGTGAGTAGCTTCAAAAATCGCATGACCGGTTTCATAATTGATATTTGCTCCCGGTGCAATACCAATCCCGCCGACTTGTGCAGCCAATGCATCAGAAATATAGTCACCATTTAGGTTCATTGTCGCAACAACTTCAAATTCACGCGGGCGAGTTAAAATTTGTTGTAGGAAAATATCGGCAATAACATCTTTCACAATAATTTTCCCTTGGGCTTGTGCATCCGCTTGAGCTTTGTTGGCAGCTTCTATACCGTCAACTTCTTTAATGCGATCGTATTCAGCCCAAGTAAATACTTGATCACCGAATTCCTTTTCCGCCAATTCATAACCCCAGTTTTTAAACGCACCCTCTGTAAATTTCATAATATTACCTTTATGAACAAGGGTAACAGATTTGCGGCCTTCTCTGATAGCATAGTTGATCGCAGCACGTACTAAACGCTCTGTACCTTCTTTTGAGACAGGTTTTATCCCGATTCCGGAAGTCTCAGGGAAGCGAATTTTCTTTACGCCCATTTCATTTTGCAAAAAGTCAATTACTTTTTTCACTTCCGGTGTACCTTCTTTATATTCAATACCGGCATAGATGTCTTCAGTATTTTCACGGAAAATAACCATATCGGTATCTTGTGGCCGTTTTACCGGTGAAGGAACACCTTCAAACCAACGAACCGGACGTAAACAGACAAACAGGTCCAACTCCTGGCGAAGGGCAACGTTTAGGGAGCGAATTCCCCCACCAATTGGCGTAGTCAACGGACCTTTAATGGCAATAATATTTTCACGAATGACATCTAATGTTTCTTGTGGTAACCATTCACCGGTTTTATTATAAGCTTTTTCACCGGCATAAACTTCTTTCCACACAATTTTTCTTTGACCACCGTAAGCTTTTTCTACTGCTGCATCAAGAACACGTGAAGAGGCAGCCCAGATATCCGGACCGGTCCCGTCTCCTTCAATGAATGGAATGATTGGATAGTTCGGTACATTAAGTACCCCATTCTGAACCGTAATTTTTTCTCCTTGTGTCATGTTAGTTCCCTCCAATTTCATGGTGAAAGGTTAGGAAAATAAATATCTCCTAACCTTTTTATCTTTTTATTTATAAAGTAAAGCTTCAATCAATGGAAAAATAGTATCCCCACTAATTGTCAGCTATACAAAACGACTTTATCAGACAAGCCTTCTCCCATTATTTTGCCTTAGAGACAAATGTCTAGTAGGACTCCTTGACTTGCCATTAAGAGTAGAATTCATTCTCCATTAGCTAAAAATCGATAAACCATTATTAACGGTTTTCTAATGGTACATACTCTTGTTTCGAAGGTCCGATGTATTCTGCACGTGGCCGAATTAACCTGTTGTTTTCATATTGTTCTAGAATATGGGCAAGCCAACCGGAAGTACGACTAGTTGCAAAAACTAAAGTAAACAAGTCGTGGTCGATTCCTAAGCTATCATATACAGAAGCAGAATAAAAATCAACATTAGCGGGCAGACCTTTTTCACTTGTAACAATTTGTTCGATTTTTATAGACATATCGTACCATTTAGATTTTCCAGTTAATTTTGTTAATTTTTCTGACATTTCCCTTAAATGTTTTGCACGTGGGTCGCCATTACGATATACGCGATGACCAAATCCCATTATTTTTTCCTTATTAGCAAGTTTCTTTTGGATATAAGGTTCAACATTTTCAATGGAACCAATATCCGTTAACATTTTCATTACTTGTTCATTTGCACCGCCATGTAAAGGACCTTTTAATGCACCAATTGCTGCTGTAATACCTGAATAAATATCCGATAAAGTGGCCACACAAACGCGGGCAGTAAATGTTGAAGCATTCAATTCATGATCCGCATGAAGAACAAGCGCTTTGTCAAAAGCTTCAACAGCAATTTTGTCTGGTTCTTCGCCGGATAACATATATAAGAAGTTGGCAGCTAACCCGAGATCTTTACGAGGTGCGATTGGTTCCAATCCTTTTCGAATTCTTGAAAATGCAGTTACGATTGTAGGGATTTTTGCTTGGATGCGGATTGCTTTTCGATAGTTTGCATCACTTGTTTGAACATCTGCTTCCTCATCAAATAAACCAAGATAAGAAACAGCAGTTCGAAGTGCAGCCATTGGATGGACTTTATCACTTGGATATGCTTTCAAGTTGTCAATGACTTGACTCGGAAGTTCCGCATTATTGGCGAGCTGAATTTTTAAATCTTCAAGCTCCACGGCATTTGGAAGGCGGCGATGCCAAAGTAAAAAAACTACTTCTTCAAATGTGGCATTTTCAGCTAAATCATCAATATCATAACCAACATATGTCAATGTATCATTAATAATTGAACTTATTGATGAAGTTGCGGCAACTACCCCTTCTAACCCTTTTGTAGCAGTCATCGAAATTTCCCCCTTAATTTGAATTTTAAAAATTATCGTTTTAATACTATACTAGCAAATAATTATATTTAATACAATCCTATCCCTTTTATTCATTAATACCTAACAACCTAGCAAAAAAAATTAGAGATTTGATTCACCCTTTCTATGTATGTATTAAAATTATTATGAGAATAATTGTTACAAGATACATCTATATTTTATTATAAGATGGTAAAATTTGAAAAAGAAAATGCTTACAAAAAATATTTTTTTAAGAAACCTATCCACCTGCTTACGCTTTTCGTTTTTTCAATCCAATTATAACCGATAAAAATCATTTTGTGAATGGGGTATGAACAAAATGTGAATACTTTTTTATTTTTGCACAAAAACATTTACGATCTAATTTTTTACAAACTGGAAATCGATTAAATTAACTGTTTTATTCATATTTTTTCTATTTTTTGCATTAATCGTGAATAAAGTTCAATGAAAAAAATTAAATTTCACATATTTATTTGTTTATTTTTTTCGTTAATATGAAGTTTAGAGAATTCCACATGTAAATATGATGGGAAAATGATAAAATATGTGATATAAGCATGTTTTTTTGCAACTTTTCAAAAAATGTCTATTATACTTAAGTTAGTTATTCATATAGAATGAAATAGGGGAATATTTTAGTACAAAAATTCTTCCACAAATACAGGCTAAACAAATTTTTATAGAGCAGGAGGCATTATTATTGAATTCCGTTTATGTTCAGCGCACGATCCGTTTCTTATTGATTCTAGCTGCCATCATAGCATCTATTCTTGCAATTTATTATCTATCTTCATTGACCTATCCTTTCATCATTGCCTGGGCGATTGCTTTTTTGATGAATCCGTTGGTCAATTTTTTGCAAGTAAAAGGAAAAATACCAAGGGCTTTTAGTGTTTTAATTGTCCTTATATTAATTTTCGGTGTATTAGTCGGTTTATTAACATTACTGATCACACAATTGATTTCGGGAACTGAATATTTGTCCGACACACTTCCGAATCATATTAATAATATTGTTGAGTATACGGAGAATTGGATTACCGGTACAGTCACACCTTTTTTTAATAATTTAACAAGTATTTTCAATAGTTTAAATGAGGGACAGCAGGAAACAATTATTAAAAATATCAATGATATGGGAGCCAATATTGCTTCTTCGCTCGGAGATTTTTTACAATCCTTGCTAAAAAAAATCCCTGCATTTATTTCATGGTTTCCCAACACAGCAACGGTTCTCATTTTTACATTGCTGGCCACCTTCTTTATCAGCAAAGATTGGTACAAGCTAAAAAAAGTTGTAGGAAAATTTATTCCGATTCGATTTCAGCAAGGTAGTATGAAGGTATATATTGACCTAAGAAAAGCACTGTTTGGTTTTATTCGTGCCCAAGTAACATTGGTTTCGATCACAGCTGTTACGGTATTAATCGGGTTGCTTATTTTACATGTTAATTACGCTATTGCCCTTTCTTTTATTATTGGAATCATTGACTTACTTCCGTACCTTGGCACTGGTTTAGTATTTGTCCCATGGATCATTTATGAATTTATCGTAAATAATTATTCGTTGGGAATTGGTTTATTAGTTCTTTACATTGTTGTTCTCGTACAACGTCAAATCATCGAACCAAAAATTGTCTCTACCAATATTGGCATTAGTCCTTTAGCCTCTTTGGTTTCCATTTTTATTGGCTTGCAATTATTTGGATTTGTCGGTTTGATTATCGGACCAATTGTCGCAGTTGTATTGAGTACTCTTTATAAGGCCAATGCCTTTCACCGGTTGTGGGATTTTGTGATCGGTAAGAAGTAGTGTAATGACAAATAAAAACTTAATCAATCAATGAAGGAAAAATTTATACTCTTCTTTTAGCTGAAAAAATTGAAGCAATTGGCTAAACCCAATTGCTTCAATGTATTTCTATAGTACACTATTATGGCCTTCATAAACTATACCGGAGTTCGCATCCACCGTTACTTCCTGACCATCTTTAAATTTCGACATTGCATCTTTTACACCAACGATGACTGGAATCCCCAGATTTAAGCCAACAACAGCTGCATGGCTGGTCAAACCGCCTTCTTCCGTAATTAATGCTTGGCATTTTTCAAGTGCAGGCATCATGTCACGATCCGTTGAATATGTAACAAGGACTGAATGATCACTTACCTTTTCCAATACTTCTTTACTATTTTTGGCAATGACTACTTTTCCAAACGCATTTTTTCTGCCAATCCCCTGACCTTTCGCCACCACACTGCCGACCACATGAATTTTCATCATATTTGTTGTACCGGCTTCACCAACCGGCACTCCAGCGGTAATTACAACATTATCTCCGTGTTTTACAATGCCGCTTTTTAGACTTTCACTTACGGATTTTTCAAGCATTTCATCAATTGATTCAGACCTTTTGCCTAATTGTGGATAAACGCCCCAAACTAATAACAGTTGCTTCATAACTTTTTCATGACTTGTTACAGCAACAATTGGTGCAGCCGGTCGATATTTGGAGACCATTCTTGCCGTATGACCGCTTTCTGTCGAAGTAATGACCGCATCAATATCTAGGTTGATAACAGCATGAGCAACGGATTGACAAATAGCATCCGTAATATTATGTTCAATTTCTTTTGAACGTAAAGCTAAAATTCCCTTGTGATTTAATGCACTTTCCGTTCGAACGGCTATATTATGCATCGTTTGTACCGCTTCAAGCGGGTATTTTCCTGCTGCTGTTTCACCTGAGAGCATAATTGCATCTGTTCCGTCAAAAATTGCATTGGCTACATCACTTGCCTCAGCTCTTGTCGGACGAGGATTTTTTTGCATTGAATCCAACATTTGAGTTGCAGTAATAACTGGTTTGGCAAGTTTATTACATTTTTTAATAAGCATTTTTTGAACCAATGGAACTTCTTCTGCCGGAATTTCTACACCAAGGTCACCTCGTGCAACCATTAAACCATCACTGACTTCTAAAATTTCGTCAATATTATCGACGCCTTCTTGGTTTTCAATTTTTGGAATAATATGGATATGAGGAGCATTTTGTTGCTCCAGTAGTTCCCGAATTTCTAAAACATCACTCGGACGTCGAACAAAGGAAGCTGCAATAAAATCAATCCCTTGCTCAATTCCAAAAATAATATCATTAGCGTCTTTTTCAGTAATACCTGGCAAATTAACAGATACGCCTGGTACATTCACACCTTTTTTATTTTTTAAGATGCCTCGATTTAAAACTTTTGTCACAATTTCATTTTTATCTTTATGAATATCAATGACTTCAAGAGCAATGAGTCCATCATCCAATAAAATTTTTGCTCCGACTTGAACATCATCAATCAAGCCCTCGTATGTAACAGAGAATTTTTCTTGTGTACCGAGAACTTCTTCCATTGAAATTTTTACTGTATTTCCTTCAATTAGTTCGATGACACCATTTTCCATATTATGGGTACGAATTTCAGGACCTTTCGTATCAAGCAAAAGTGCAACATGTTTTCCCGTAATTTTTTCTGCTTCACGAATATTTTTAATTCTGGCTGCATGTTCCTCATGATCACCGTGAGAAAAGTTTAATCGTGCAACATTCATGCCTGCTTCAATTAATTGAACTAATTTTTCAACACTTTCACTGGCGGGTCCTATTGTACAAACTATTTTTGTTCTTCTCATTTCAATTATCCTCCTGACCTCAAATCGATAATTCTTTTGCTAATTGAATAATATCATTATCGATTCTATGTGGTTGATTAATAATATCGGAAATGGCATGATCAACAATGGTATTTTTTACTATTCCTACCGCTCTGCCACCTTTTCCTTCTAACAGCAATTCTACAGCATGTGCACCTAAGCGACTTGCCAAAAAACGATCTGTTGCAGATGGAGAACCGCCACGTTGTATATGTCCCAGTACAGATACACGAACATCGGAGTCGATTCTTTCTTTTAATTGTTCAGCTAATTGAACACCGCTCATTACACCTTCTGCAACAACAATAATACTGTGTCGTTTTCCTCTTTGTTTTCCCCAATATAGACGGTCAATAATGTTATCAATTGTTTCCTTCTCTTCTGGAATCAGGATCGTTTCGGCTCCACCGGCAAGACCAGACCAAAGGGCAATATCACCTGCACCTCTTCCCATCACTTCAATGACAAATGTCCGATCATGTGAAGAAGCGGTATCACGGATTTTATCGATAGCATCAATAACAGTATTTATCGCCGTATCAAAACCAATGGTGAATTCTGTACCGCTAATATCATTATCAATTGTTCCCGGTACACCGACACATGGAAAACCGAGGTTGGTTAATGCATTTGCACCGCGGTAAGAACCATCGCCTCCAATTACGACTAATCCTTCAATTCCATGTTTATGTAATTGTTCTAAACCTTGTTTTTGTACTTCAGGATTGGCAAATTCCGGCAAGCGAGCTGAGCGAAGAATTGTACCGCCACGTTGAATAATATCACCGACGGAACCTAATTCCAGTTTTTCAATATTCCCGTTTACTAATCCAAGAAAACCATGATAAATCCCGTAAACTTCGAGATCATGATATATTCCTTTACGAACAACTGCACGGATTGCAGCATTCATACCTGGAGAATCGCCACCACTTGTTAAAACAGCAATTTTTTTCATGACAAACACCTCACATACATAACAATATTAAACTCCTATATTTTCTTGTTCATTATTAAACAAATTTCATATTTACCTTACCACGATACTTTGTTAAACTCAATAAAATTCGGAACCCAAATTAAAAAAACAGAACCTATTTTCCAAAGTAACCGTTTACTTTGCTAATAAAACGTTATCTATTTTTACAAATCTGTTAACATTGTTAAGAAAAGTAAAGCTGTAGCTGCGCAAATTCTTTTATTGAGCTAGACAATATAATTTGCTTAAAAGTATTTGACCAATACTTTTATTCTTTCTTATTCTGTAAAAAAGAACGTGTATTATACACGTCCCCCAGCTAGGTCTTAAACTATTCTTCGGCAAACTGACCAATTTTGACAAATTTTTGATAACGGTCTTGAACAAGTTCCTTTTTCGATAACTTTGACAACTCATTCAATGATTTTTCTAAAACAGAGTCAATGAGATTTGCCTGTTCCTCAATATTATTATGAGCCCCCCCTTTAACTTCGGGTATGATCTCATCGATAACATCCAATCGCTTTAAGTCTTGGGCTGTAATTTTCATTGATTCTGCCGCTTTTTTTGCAAGTGTTGCGTCTTTCCAAAGAATCGAAGCTGCACCTTCAGGAGAAATAACTGAATAAGTCGAGTTCTCCAGCATATGTATATGGTTCCCAACGCCTAATGCAAGTGCCCCGCCGCTACCACCTTCACCGATAACAATACAAACAATTGGAACAGTTAACCCTGCCATTTCAAAAAGATTTCTAGCAATGGCCTCACTTTGACCTCTTTCTTCTGCAGCCTTTCCAGGGTATGCTCCTTTCGTATCAATAAAGCAAATAATCGGGCGGTTAAATTTTTGAGCTTGAAACATTAGGCGCAATGCTTTTCGATATCCTTCAGGATGCGGCATACCGAAATTACGACGGATATTTTCCTTCGTATCTTTGCCCCGCTGATGTCCGATAATCGTTACCGGCCGTCCTTTGTATTTGGCTATACCAGCTACAATGGCTTCATCGTCGCCAAAGGTCCGATCACCATGACATTCAAAGAAATCTTCAAACAGATATTTTACATAATCCAAAGTCGTTGGGCGATTCGGATGTCTTGCAATTTGTACTCGATCCCATGGTTCTAAATTTTTATATATTTCTTCTTCCAAATTGTGAAGTCGTAATTCTAACTTTTCAATTTCTTCTGTTAGGTTGACATCGGCATTTTGTGTCAGTAATTTTAGCTCGTCCAATTTTTTGCGTAAATTAATAAGCGGCTTTTCAAATTCCAATTCTACCGTCATTCTGTAACACCTCCAATTTGATGCAGTTCAAGAATAAGTGATATTTTTTTGCGCATCTCTTTCCGATGAATGACTGCATCTAATTGTCCGTGTTTTAACTGAAATTCCGCGGTTTGAAAATCTTCAGGAAGTTCTTCATGAATAGTTTGTTCGATGACTCGCTTTCCGGCAAAACCGATTAACGCTCCAGGTTCTGCAAGATTAAAATCCCCTAAAGAAGCAAAACTAGCTGACACGCCACCTGTTGTCGGATGAGTCATTACAGTAATAATTAGCCCTCCATGATCGCTGAATCGTTTTAAAGCGGCACTTGTTTTAGCCATTTGCATGAGACTTAAAACTCCTTCTTGCATTCTAGCACCGCCGGAAGCTGTAAAAATAATGAAAGGCAAATGTAATTCATCTGCTTTTTCAATAGCACGCGTTATTTTTTCACCGACAACGGACCCCATACTCCCCATACGGAAAAATGAATCCATAACAGCGATGACAACCGGCTTTCCCTCAATTTTTCCTGTTCCGGTTACAACTGCTTCATTCATCTTCATTTTCTTACGGTCTTTTTCAACTTTTTCTAAATACTCAGGGAATCCGAGTGGGTTAACGGATACCAATTGTTTATCCATCTCTGCAAAGGAATTTTCGTCAAGAATACTTGATAACCGTTCTCTTGTATTCATTGGGAAATGGTAATCACAATGTAAACAGATTTTCATATTTTGCTCAATTTCACGTGTAAACATAATTTTTTTACAGTTCGGGCATTTCGTCATAATACCGACAGGAACATCATCGGTTGCAGACGGTACAGGAATCGTTGCATATGTTTTCTTGTTTTTAGAAAAAATATCTTTTAGCAAGGTATATCCCCCTTGTATCTTTCACTAAGCTTAACTGAAATATTTATGGGTAAAACAATGTCTATTGCAACTGTTTTACTTGATCAAAATACAGCATGTAAACAGATAAAGCTTGATCCCAATTTCCACTATTAATTGCTGACAGAAGTTCAACAAAATTCTTCTTTTCGATCAGATTGGTAAATTGAAGTATACGGATAAATTCCGATAAAATATACCATATTTTTAATAATAACTGATTATCAGTTAAAATTAAAATTTTTTCAAAAAATTTTTCTCGATCAAAATATTTATCATTCCATTGAGAAATATCAATATAAGTCCTGTTAACTACCAGTTTATAAATACTAGATGTTTCAATGATTTTTTTCACTTCCAAAAGTTCAATATCTGCATAATCCCTTTGCAAGACAAAACTACTTAATAATTCTACCAGTTTATGTTTTCGAAAATCAACGATAAATGTTCCTTCGCCTCTCCTTGTTTCAATGAATCCAAGTAATTCCATGGCTCTTAAAGCCTCTCGAACACTCGATCTACCAACATGTAAAAGGTCAGTCAATTCTCTTTCTGATGGGAGTCTATCACCAGTCTGCAAATTTCGTTCTTGAATAATTTCCTTTATTTTTTCGAATGTTTCTAAGTATACTTTTTGTTGGTATTGCCCTTGGCCCACTTTTTCACTCACCATTTTTATAGTTATCCCTTTTTGTTTTTATCGTTTAATGAGTTATTGTTAAATATATCAAACAAGCTCTATTTGATTGATGCGATTTCTTTCGTTTTCTCGTGAACATTCGATGGATCGACTTTTCTGCGTGCCACTCCAGTCTCCATCGCCGCTTTTGCTACAGCTCGAGCAACATGAGGAGCCACTCTCGGGTCAAACGGATTTGGAATGACATAATCAGGTGATAATTGTTCATCACTAATTAGGCTGGCAATCGCTTCAACAGCAGCTTTCTTCATTTCTTCATTAATAATTGTTGCACGAACATCTAAGGCGCCACGAAAAATTCCTGGAAATGCCAGTACATTATTTACTTGATTCGGATAATCAGAACGACCGGTCCCAATTACTGCAGCACCAGCTTCTTTCGCTTCCTCCGGCATAATTTCGGGAATCGGGTTGGCCATCGCAAAAATAATCGGATCTGGATTCATCGATCGAACCATTTCCTTCGTTAGGATACCACCCGCTGATACGCCAATGAATACATCTATTCCTTGAATGACTTCTTTTAGCGATCCTTTCTTTCCTTCACGATTTGTAATTTTTGCCACTTCTTCCTTAAGCTGATTCATCCCAAATGGTCGGCCTTCATAAATCGCGCCTTTTGTATCACACATGATTATATCACGGACGCCATAGTGATAAAGTAACTTAATAATAGCTATTCCAGCTGCACCGGCCCCGTTTATCACGACCTTTATTTCATGGATCTTCCTTCCTGTTAGCTTTAATGCATTCACTAGACCCGCTATGGTAACAATAGCCGTTCCATGTTGATCATCGTGAAAAACAGGGATATTGGTTTCTCTTTTTAATCGTTCTTCAATTTCAAAGCAATTTGGAGATGCGATATCTTCCAAATTGACGCCACCAAAGGTTGGTTCCAATAATTTGACCGTTTCAACAATCTTGTCAACATCCGTTGTCCCAAGGCAAAGTGGAAATGCATCAACCCCGGCAAAACTTTTAAACAGGATAGCTTTCCCTTCCATTACCGGTAGTGCTGCTTCCGGTCCGATATCTCCTAATCCCAGGACGGCTGTTCCATCTGTAACAACAGCTACAGTATTGCCTTTCATTGTAAAATCGTATACTAATTCCGGATGTTCGTAAATTTCTTTACACGGTTCTGCAACACCCGGAGAATATGCCAAACTTAAATCCTTCGGTGATTGCAATTGAACTTTAGATACTGTTTCAAGTTTCCCCATATTCATTTGATGTAATTGTAGTGCTTCTTCCCTTAAACTCACCTTCTCCACCCCTCAAAACATTACGAATATTTATTAAATAGTGGTCTGACCACATATTATTACTAATATAAACATAAATATTCTGCTTGTAAAGATATCTTTAAAATATTTTCTCGTAATGTTTCAAATTTTCACTTAAGGATTCTAAGAAAAACACTAAAAAATTTTCAACTACAACGTTCGGCATCCTCCCCTGAAAGTTAATCCTATCTTAACGAACTTAGAAATGTTTTGACATGTCCTTGACAACCTATAGAACCTATAAGCAATTGTCTTTCCTTGTGAACGAGCTCGTATTGTTTATCACTATCAGGGAAACAGCAAAAAGTAAAACATCGACTTTGCTCTATTTTATGGCAACATTATGTTCTCCCAATAATCTTTTTAGCTCTGAGATGGCTGCACTGTTTGGATTAATCCAATGTTCTTTTGCCAACTGAACGGTCTGATGATTTTTTTCATAATAAAGGATGATTGGTACACTCCCTTTATATTTTTTAAGCATATTCTTCAATTTTCCTAAGAATTCATTTGTTTGATGATTTGTATCAATCTTAATGTACACTTTTCTACTTTCTGTTTCTTTTCGCAGAGTTTCAACGGATTGGATAAAGTTAACAATAAATTGCTTTTGTCCATGTCGAAAATCAAGCGTACCGGTCATAAAAACAATTTCGCCCTTTTTTACCAATGCTGAAGATATCCGAAAAACATTTGGAAAGACAACCGCTGGCATGTCCTCAGATTCATCACTTATTTGTAAAAAGGCCATTGCTTCACCATTTTTTGTTCTTGTCTTCCGCACATCTTGAATGTACACGCCGATATGATATTTTGATCTGGCAAATTTCAGTTCATCTAGTAACAGTGCACCTTTTCTTTGAAACAACTTGCGATACATGCTGACCGGATGTTTTGAAATAAACAAACCTAGAACCTGCTTTTCAAATTGTAATTTTTTGTCAATCGGAATCGGTTCAACTTGGACATATTTTGGCTTAATATCCAGCTCCTCCGAGAATAATGAGTCAATTTGATGATCATCAGGTTTCATTAATTGCGCATGTTCAATGGCCACATCTAAAGTTGCCAATAAAACTGCCCGGTCATGCCCAAATTCGTCAAAACATCCAGCATGAATTAAGTTTTCCAACACTTTCCGGTTTACGACTTTCAGTGAAACACGTAAACAGAAATCAAATAAATCGGTAAATGGCCGTTCCCCTCTAGCTCGAATAATCTCTTTTAATGCTTGAAAACCAACTCCCTTAATCGCAGCCAAACTGAAACGCACTCCATCATGTTCAACTTGAAATCGATAATAGCTATGATTAATGGATGGTGGGAAAATAGAAAATCCGAGATGTTTCACTTCTTTGATATACTCAGCGGTTTTATTTTCATTACCAATGACTGAAGTCAATAAACTTGCCATGAAATACAATGGATAATGGGCTTTTAAATAAACGAGTTGATAACTAATCATGCTGTAGGCAACGGCATGACTGCGATTAAATCCATAATCAGCAAAGCGGACGATCAAATCATATATTTCATTTGCCGTTGTTTCAGAATAGCCATTATTTTTTGCACCGGCTATAAAATGTTGCCTTTGTTGATCCAAAACATCACGCTTCTTTTTTGAAACCGCCCTTCTAAGTAAGTCTGCCTCCCCTAATGAGAAACCTGCCATTTTAGAAGCAATTTGCATAATTTGTTCCTGATAAACAATGACTCCGTATGTTTTTTTTAAAATTTTTTCCAAGGCAGGATGCGGGTAACGGACCGGTTCCTTTCCATGTTTTCGATTCATATATACAGGAATATTGGTCATCGGTCCCGGACGATACAATGCATTTACAGCAACGATATCCTCAAATTCAGTCGGTTTTAGGCGCATTAACACATCCCGCATTCCTTCCGATTCCAATTGAAAAATTCCTGTTGTCTGCCCTTTTTGTAACAGTTTAAACGTTTTTTCATCATGGAAAGGAATTTGTTTTAAATCAATTTGTTTCCGTTGTTTCTTTTGAATGGACTGAATAATTGATTCAATAAGTGATAAATTTCGTAATCCAAGGAAATCCATCTTTAATAAACCGATTTCTTCCAAAGTTCCCATCGGATATTGAGTTAGTAAAATATCATTTGATCCTGTTTGTAATGGAATCCATTCAACCAGAGGTCTATCCCCGATAACAACCCCGGCTGCATGTGTTGAAGTGTGGCGTGGTAATCCTTCAATCTTCGCCGCAATTTGGAAGATCTGCTGAAAGTTTTCGTTTTTCATTAAATCTTGTAAGGTTTCGGACTCTTTCATCGCTTCCTTTAAAGTGATTCCTAGTTTGTTCGGTATGCTTTTCGATAATTGATCCAATTCTTTATTTGTTCTTCCAAATACACGGGCAACATCCCTTACTGCTGCTTTAGCCGCAAATGTACCGAAAGTAATAATTTGAGCCACATGGGTGGAGCCATATTTATTCGCCACATACTGAATGACTTCATCACGTCTATGATCAGGAAAATCGACATCAATATCCGGCATCGACACCCGCTCCGGATTCAAAAATCTTTCAAACAACAGATCATATTTAATCGGATCCACATCGGTTATTTCAAGGATATAGGCAACAAGACTTCCAGCTGCCGATCCCCTGCCTGGTCCAACAATAATCCCATTTTTTCTGGCAAAATGAACATAATCCCAAACAATTAAAAAATAATCACTAAACTTCATCTTTTTAATAATGTCAAGTTCATATTTCAGTCGTTCTTTATATACTGGCGTAGGTGAATCGATTCTAATTGGTAAATTTTTTTCACATAGTTCACTTAAAAACCTATCACTTGTTTTTCCATTGAGCGGATATTTGGGCAACAACTGTTGATGAAAAGGAATTTCAACTTGACACTGTTCCGCAATTTTCAACGTGTTTTCGATTGCTTCCGGGTATTGTTGAAATAAGCTATTCAACTCTTTATTTGTCCGCAAATAACTTTCTCTATCCAAACTATTCTCAGTTAATTCGGAAATATTTATATTCTCTTTGATTGCCTGCAAGCATTTCCACGAAAAATAATCTTCTTTATCAAGAAAACAAACTTTATCAACAGCTGCGACAGGTATATTCATCTCCTCGCTCATACTGTATATGGCTTTCCTTAATGTTTCATGATTCCGGGAAGGGAATGACTGAATTGATAAATAGAAGGAATCTTTCTCAAATAATTGTTGATAAATGCGAATTTTTTCCTTTGCATGTTCTTCTTGCCCTTGCAAAATATTCTGTTCAATTTCTCCTTCAATGCCAGGAGAAATGGCGATCAAACCCGAACAATAATGTTTAAGCCATTTGATTGGAATACCTTTTTGAGATTTTGTTTGAATTGCACTTGATATTTTCATAATGTTTTGGTAACCTTGCAAATTTTTCGCATAAAAAAGCAACGGATAGGAGGCTGCTTCGTGTTCATCTTCAATTAAAACATCAGCTTCGAGTCCAATGATCGGTTTTATTCCATAGGTCCGACACGCTTTATAAAAAGGGATGACACCGTAAAGAACATTTTGATCCGTAATTGCCAGTGCATGGAATCCTCTTTGTTTTGCTGCCGTAACCATCTTTTCAGGTTGGATTGTACTTGATAATAATGTATAGGCACTGTACATATGTAAAGGTACCATAGGCAACACATCTTCCTTCCGTTCATCCTATTTCTTTTTATTATAGCACATACGTTCTTATATTTATACTAAGAGGTAGGCAAAGAATATCGTAAAATAATCATATTTATTCCATTGTATCAATAAATTATTAACAGGGGCAGTCCATTTTCGGCTGTTTATGTCTACAGGGGGTTGATTGAATGACAGAAGCATTTGTACCAACGTTTATCCATAGTTATTTTATCGCACTCGGTGTTATTCTCGGCGGCTCCTTGATTGGTGGTTTATCAGCCTTTTTAATCGGTGAACCGCCACTTACAGAAATCTATCGACTATCCAATCGTTTACGGATATGGGCAATTGTTGCAGCTATTGGTGGAACGTTCGATGCCGTTTACAATTTTGAACGAGGTTTAATGCACGGACAGACCGGTGATCTTGTCAAACAGATTTTTCTCATTTTATCCGCTTTGGGTGGTGCACAAACCGGAGCACTGATTATTAATTGGCTTACCCAGGGGCATTTATCATGAGAATTCCTCCCTATTTTTATTCAAGAAGCTTTCAACGATTTTTTTCCGGTGTAGTAATCGGTGCTGTCATCAGTTGGTTGATTTTTTTATACGTGTTCGGACGTATGCAAGAAGAGCAGGTAAAAATAATCCGTCAACAAGAGGAACTTATTGCCGATTTAGAGAAAGAAAAAAATATTTGGCAGGAAGATTTCAAAAAACTAAACGAGAAAAATAAAGAGCTGCTTACTGTTCAAGATATATCAATAAAAATCACCAATGGTTCCAAATATAAAATTGACGCATTAAGTATTTTCGAAGTTCAAGAGAAAGTAAAGGAGGATATCAATCATGTACTAGCGAAAGATTTACATGTTGTTTATATAAGTAAAGATTTATTGGAAAAAGTCATTGAAAATAAGCCAGTTGTCATCAGTGACCGACGTTATCAACTGACCGTACGAAAAATGGTAATTTATACTACCTTGAATATCGAACTAGAATTAACTTTGGCAGAATAAAGTAGATTTTTTGTTGGGTTTTCTTCTGACTTCACTGATGGAGAGTCGAAGCAAACGGGTGCATGTGGGCCATCCATCTACCTACCTTCTTTCTGGGCTCAGCACCTTGAGGCAGGAGTCTCTACCATCCGTTACAGTGAGATAAAAATAATCGAGTAGGAGGCTAGCCATTAATTGGTTAGCCGACCTCTCACACCACCGTACATACGGTTCCGTATACGGCGGTTCCAAGAGTTTACTGCCGTACAGACAAATAGTGTTCTAGGAAACTCTTGA